>Ga0194131_10006960_pt1 | contig 15437 bp, 20 predicted proteins | sample TA2KigO120mmetaG_FD_148631 | JGI IMG/M metagenome (GOLD analysis project Ga0194131, IMG submission 148631) | Freshwater microbial communities from Lake Tanganyika, Tanzania - TA2015053 Kigoma Offshore 120m | ecosystem: Environmental > Aquatic > Freshwater > Lake | place: Tanzania: Lake... | reverse complement strand
TTGGCGATTTTGAATTCTACGTTCTCGAGTTCTTCAATGTTGTCATTCATTTGTTTTTCCTTTTGGTTTTAATATAAAAATAAAAAACATATTAACACAACGCTAACACTGTATATGTCAGACAGCACGTATTATCGACCCTTGTGTTAAAGGTCGGAGGTATTGGCCCCCCTTTTGGTTTTTAACTGATTCATTCGGTGAATTTGTTACAAGTCGTAGAGCGCTGATTCATTCAAACACCGCTGTTACAAATCTGGTCACATGATTCATTCTCAATTGATGTTACATATCATCTGTTGTGATTCATTCATTTGGGCTGTTACAAATCCGACCAGGTGATTCATTCGTGCATCATGTTAAAATTCGTTGTCAGTGATTCACTCCAATGACGTGTTACAAATTGTGTCGAATGGTTCATTCAAGATCCATGTTACAAATCAACTGCGGTGATTCATTCGTGCTCAATGTTACAAGTCCCGTTTGTATGATTCATTCGCACTCAATGTTACAAGTCGGCTGCAATGATTCATTCATGCAAAGTGTTACAGATCTAGTTCAATGATTCATTCAAATGGAGATTCATATCCGGGGACTTCAATTTCATGGACATGACCCATATGTGCTATGACATATGGCGTGGGGGCTTTCTTGTTGTAATGATTTTCGTACCAGACTTTGTGGAAGTGTGACAAGAATATCTTGGCGGCATATCTGGTCGCTTGAGCGGTAATGTGTTTGTCGGGAAGAAAACCTTCCTGTAATCTGCGACGACTGACATTGTCGTTGGACCAATTCTTTGAAGCAAGAATTTGTTTTGCGCGTTCGGCAAATCCGCCGGCTTTGTTCTTGGCGATGCGACGCTCTTTGTCTTGTTTGTAGAATTTGCCATAGAAACATTTGTCTTCGTTAGAGAACAGCATGAAACTCTGTCCAATTTTCCAAATGAGAGTCTGAAATTCTCTGTTCCATGGTCGTTTTTTGCCTTTTTCCCATTTGCAGGTCGGGTCGACACCACCGAAACGCCATATAGAACCGACGGTTGGTGCTTTTTCGATGTCGATATGGGCAATCAAACCGGCCGTGATCACTGGTCCGACGCCATATTGTTTGAGGGCCCAGAGGCCTACTGGATATGTTTCGGCAAATCGTTGCAGAGGGTATTTCAAGGAAGATTCCATGAACTGCAGATTGTCGGCGAGGTATTTGACCAGTTCGTGTGGGAAGCCGGCTTCTTGAAGTTCCCTGGATTGGGCTGCGCAGGCTATTCTGTTCTTTTGAATCCGGTAATAGATTGAGACAAGTTCGCGGACAGAACGTCGTTCGAATGGGAAGGCCAAGGAACGGACATCTAGGCTCATTTTGTCCCAGAGCGGGAAATCATATTCGGTGTCGACGTCATTGTCTGGAAATGGTAGTTGATATGGCATGTCTGTCATGATTGCTCCTTTGCATCATTGATTTGATTGATCATGTTGGGTGTTAGATCGTCATTTTGTATGATTGACAACCCACCATTGGGGTATGCAGTTTTGTGTCCGTGGTCAGCTATATCTACTGCTTGTTCTAGCGTAGGAATATTGACCGAATAGATACAGTCGTCGATAAAGTCAACGACATGATAAACGGGTTTATCCTTCATTTCGTGCCTTTCTATTGTAGGGTTATTACTGTTATGATGATTGCTAGCAACAACAATGTTCCTATCGTGTCCATACGGAATTTTTCGCTCTTTCGATTGCTTCTTCGTGCGAGCATCTGTGGTAGCTGCGTTCCATGATGTATTCGATTGCTTGGTCCCTTGTCAGGCCGTTTTGTTGGATTAGACGCGTGATTGTCTGTTCTTTTTGCTCTTTGTTCATGGTTGGTTCCTTTTTTTGTTGCTTGGCCCCCCTTTTGTGCCTTTGATTTGGCGGCTGTTGTACTAGTTGAATTTTTTTAGAATGTCTAGCCCGGCAATATAATATTATTATACTGCCGAACTAGACCATTCCAAGGAGGAGCTGGCAAGATTTTTGTGGTACTAACGAAAAAAAATCTGGTTTCGAGGCCTACCCCGTGGAGGTAGTCGAAGAACTAGGTGAAAAAGGCGGGTGTGCAGGACACTCGGATGAATGTCCCGCACACCGTGCTTTTCGGGGGATTGTCTGAACGGTCGTTCAGAACGGTTCGTTACCGTCCGCCTGAACAACCGTCGGTGCAGCCGCTGTTTCGGCTGCCTTTTCCATCACCGCAAGCATTTCTGGGTGAACCGCGCCCTTTGACTGCGCTCGTATCATATTGATTTGATACTGCTCGCCAGCGGGCATAACCGGGTACACGGTCAATGCTTTCTGGGGGAGGTTTGTCTTTTGGTTGACATACTCCCTGACTGCACCCCATTGTACGGACTCGCACTGGATGACCAGTTTGCGCCCATACGCAGATGCGAACCTGAAGAGTGCGGAAAAGCACTCTTGTTTCGGCAGGGTGATTTCACCCTTGGCATTGACTGGGTTGTTCTCTTTGGTGTAACCGCAGAGTTCACCCATCCTTGCTGGGATGTTTACTTGCTCACCGGGTTGGATAGTCCAGTTGAGGACATCCACTTCCGGAAGTTGAGCCCTGATTCCGGAACTGACTCCGACCAGAGATGAGAAGAACTTCTCACCGGTCTTAGAGTTTTCCATTTCTTGGGGCTCGGTATTGATGTAGATAGTGTGTGCCACAGTCTACTCCTTGCTCTCTCAAGATGGACGGCTCTTGAGATGGCCGTTGTGGCGACGCCACATTACTTGAAGGTTTCGTCATCGAGACGAAACCCCCCCTTTTGACCCGCGCCCGTCTACAGACGCAGGTCAGGATGGCTTTAGAATCTCGGACGATTCTGACCTTGGGGCCTAGCCGACCCCCTGTTTCGTTTTAGAATCTAGTCCTAAGACCTAGGCATAAAAAAAAGCTAGTCCTAAGACCTAGGCATAAAGAAAAGAGGGCCCCGAAGGACCCTCTCTTCCTTGACTTGATATTTATTGATGCGCTTGGCGGCATCAGTATCCGTATATATCAGTCTCTTCTTGTGGCTCACCATGTTGTTCCGGATATGGAGCGGGATTTACCCTGGCAAAGGCACGTTTCTTCCGAGCCTTTAACTCTTCAATCTTATTCGATCCCCACCTGGTTGATTGCAATGCAATTCCAGCCTTGTGGTTCTTCATGGTGTTAACCGTTTTATTCCACTCATCATCGTTTTTGACAATGATGTTCATTGTGACCAATTCCATGAACAACACCCTGATGAATGAGTACTGAGCCTCGCTCATCGCTTTCAACGAACCCGTACCTTTGCATGCAAAGTGTATGCCTTCCGGGTTGTTCAGTGTTGGCCATTTTCCTGTTCCTTTGCAACCTTCGCAGGTAAGCATCCCCTGCATAGTCACATCGGTTGTGTTGTTTTCAGTAGCGATAAACTACCTCCTTATTACACTGTTTATTATAGAGAGATAGTGTCTCTCTGGTTACATTGTTTAACCTGGGTAACCAATAACCAGGGATCTACAGACGTTTAACGTCGTATCTGATGAGACGGACTTAAGACTTGTGTCCTAGTCATAAAAAGAAAACCCAGGGGTGCTAACCCTGGGTTTCTTTAATGATGATTAATTAGAAACGACTCAAATGAGATTCGAAGGTGCAACCCCATATCTCAATTGTTCGTTTCAGGAATTCACAAATAACCTTTTCGTCCTTTTCGTTAAGAAGTTGATTACGAATTCCCCTAAGTTGATTAAGGTAATAACAATCAAAGTCTTTGGTAATTTGTGCATGACCAATCCATTGATTCGTAATTATGTCTTTGAACCCAATAATTATTGTTGACCGGTCTATGACCATATGTCCATAAGAGCCGAGACAATTATTTTGAGCTGATCCCCACTCAATAAGTTCATGAGTGTTTTTCGGAAGAACGGAAATTATATTATCCGTAACTTTTTGATCATCCAACATTTTACGATTCTTTGAATAGTTGATTGGTTTATTTTCATCAAACAATTTGTTATATTCAAGAGAAATTAAATCATGTATTTCTTGAACTGTTCCCTTACATGTAAGAAGATTCCTTTTGACAATTGTATTGATCCTGCCAATTATTTTCAGATTTCTTGCGGAATCCGTGGCTAGAGTCCATAAATTGCCCCTAAAGAAATTATGGCCAGTAGGTGCCACATCATTAGGTGCCGCTTCATGTGCTGGAAACGTGTTAATATACCTGATAAATTCTTCTTGAACTTTACGGTGTCGAAAATGTTTGAAGAAATATTGCAAACATTCTACATCACTCCTGCTCATAACTTCTTCTAGGCAATACATCATCCTCGGTAGCGATTCACCTTGGACCATGTATTTCGTGCCATAAGCAGGAATAAACGTATGTGCAACTTTGATCTTATCAAAGAATGCAGAAGGAAATGACTTGAAAATTCTTACCAAATCACCAATTACAATAAAAGTATTAAAGTCATTAATTTTATTGATTCCTCCAAATGCATTCTTGCTCAATCCAAGTTGGTCTTTCTTCTTGGTTCCGTCTTTAAATGTCGTACCATACATCATATTTAAGATATCCTTAGGATTTGTGCCATTTTGATATCTCATAATATGTTCATTGTGAAGATTATGTAAACACTTTGAATATGCTGGATACGGAGCCGAAATGGACTTCATGGAAGGTTCTTCTAATAACCAAGGATTTCCGTGGGTATTGGTGGTACAATCCTCGATAACGGCCGCTGTATGTGGCAATTTTATATATTTCAAGATTGGTATAAAATCAGTAGGAGAATATATCTTACTAATTTCAAGTAGCACACTTCCTATGATTTCTTGAGTATAATGAAATTGAACACTAATATGACGGTCCCAATTCTCACGTCTCCATAATGGCTGGAACTTCTTGGTCTTCTTGTCCTTTACAAGCCACAATAGTCTTGTTCCAGACGGAGTTTCATTGACCAACAATTTAGCGTTTACATCCACAAAGAATGGTTTCTTGGTTTGGTTTATACGACCAGTAGTACGATCTGGCCAATGCCCTATCATACAAACTTCAAAATATACAATCCAACCTTTACCATTGATTTTTGGTTGCAATTTTGCAATAACTCCACGTTGTTCTGGACAATACCTCTCTCCGCATGCTGCATAAATGTAACACCGGCCATTATCCCATTGATTTCCGAGTAATGGATTATTGTTTTGAACGGCATCGTAAAGTTGTCTTCTTAATTGGGCGTATACAGTGTCTTTATACACTGTTACCTCCTTGTTTGTTATTTTTGGTTTCTTTTTCATGATTACTCCCCTCCTAGAGAGTATTAATTTATTAACCTAAGACTTGTGTCCTAGGCATAAAGAGAGAATCCCCAGGTTATCCCGGGGATTCTCTCTACTTGGAAGAACCTATTCCTTCAGGTTCTTGATTGCTGTGATAATGAGATCCATGATGGTCTCTTGTTCTTCTTTCCCGTTCTGGAATATGATACGGTCAGACACGCCATATTTGCTGCGAGTCATCGCCGGATCAATCATCCAACGGTAAAGAGCAAGAGCATAGAGCTCAGGATACGCCGTTGCTTTTACTTCTTCCAATAATGCACCAATGATAGTCGAGATTTCTTCTGAGCGTTGAGCTACAGCAGATATCTTTACAAATCGGTTGGACTTCTTGGACATTGTAGAGTACTTAGCGTCAACTGTTGAAAGTTGGCGTTCATACTTCCTCCAAATGCTTTCGCACCAGGTACAGGTTGTTGCCTTCATTGTCGGAATTGCATTGTACACCTTATTACGGGTGTCAGACCCCAAACGCAACTCAAAACTACCCCTAGATGCAATATTTCGCACCCTAGCGATTGTTGTATTGTATGCTTTGAACATCTGGGTAAACTTACCGTCTACCGCAATTGCTTCCAACATTGCACGCATATCTTCGCTGACAACAGGAAAGCGAGTATCGAGAACATAACGGTCAATATTACGACCGCTGTTAACGATTGCCTCGGCAATGTTTTCAGCCATATCACGATAATCTCTGTCCAATTGAACAAATGTATTAAGGTCAGCGCTCTGTTGAACACAGTCAATAATATCATTGCCAATTGCAGGCAATATACCGGGATAGCTTGGACCGAATGTTGCAGCCCAAACCATTATGAGATTAGCGTACCTACCGACACCAGGATTGTACATCTGTGCCACGATCATATTAAGAGCATGATCACGATTGAACAATTCCTCACTGTAAGTAGTGGAACCATTAATCTGACCGCACACAGTTGCAGCAAGCAAAGTGCTCATTGCAGCCGGTGCTTTGGCCAAATCAATTACCTGTATACGATCTTCCGCTACACGAAGCCATGGCATCGTTTCAGCATCGAACCGTTCGATAGAGTAACTGCCAGGACCATTTGGTGAACGGATCACGACACATACATCAATTGCTTCTTCGGGAGTGTTTGGCACTTCCAAATCAGCAGGGATGACATATGTTTCTCTGAGTTCAAGATGGTTTATTCCATCAAGGCTCAAAACAGGCGAAGAACTCCACAATTTAATGCGGATAAACTTAGCCTGGTCACCGTCTTGGTCCCACGTGTCATGAAGATGAGCAGTTTCAACAAACCGCTTAGTCGGCACAACGCAACCAAAGCGTTCATCAAAGAACACCATATCGCGTTTATGCTGAGGCAGTTCGAACTTGCCCATAATCTCCAAGGCATCAAAGGTAGTTACTGTGGCCGTAAAGGCATTCGACATAGGAACCCACCACGTGTTTCGTTTCAAAGCAGAATTCATTTGATTCAGCATTGATCCGAAAGCCATGTAGACGAGATTGCTGGAAGCCATTACATCAAAGCCAGCTTGTTGCCAGCGAATGTAACTCTTCTTCCATGCAGATGTCACATGCTCCATTGGTGGAGCCGAGTCATCTTTATGCCCGTCAGTTTCCTGATGGATGATCCAGTCAGGAAGCTTTCCGTTCTGAACCGACTGGTTAAAGTCGGTAATAACAGATTCCATGTCCAGTAAGAATTGCTCCTTGGTCATTAACCAGGTATGGTTATTGAACATGGTTTGCATATCCCACATGGCAGTGTGAAGATTCTTATGTACGAAGGCAGTATAGTGCCAACGTCCATCATCTGTCCTCAGTTCCCTTTTAAGCGCAGATTTGTGGAAAACCACATCTGCACCGAGTTGCTTTTCTGGAACAACGTGAACAAGGCCTTTAATTTCGCCTCGATCCATCAAGATACGACCAATCATTGGACCGATCTTTGCTCTTCTTATCATTGCAATGTGCCTGCTTTTTGTTGGACCATCGTCCATTTTAAAGCAAGAACGCACTGCAAAGGAATCGCTGACAAATATTGGACCATCATATGCAAGCTCTTCACCAGGAAGATCTTCAAGCATACGGTAGTTTAATTTGTCCATCGGACCAGACGCATGCATTTGGGTGATGCGAATCACTTCTTGCAAGCGCTTACTGGTCTTCTTGAAGTCGTAAACTTCCAATCCAAGGTCAGATAAATCGAAGCTTGAAGCTTCTTTGCTATCTTGAACCTCAAGAAAGAAAGTATACGAAGCATTTGCCCATGCAAATCGGCACTTACTGATCTGATCTTTCAGATCAAACAGTTTGTGCTTATTGACAAGCTCGGACAGATCCTTATTGGCAATAACCCCTAAACGGAATTTAATTCCCCGCTTAGTAAGTTTATTCTCCAACAAGGAATAGGTAAAGTCACCAATCTGCACGGCGTAGATGTCCTGGGCATAATTATACCCAGTAACAGTCTTGATCCATGAGAATGGGACAGGCTTCTTTCTTTCCTGAGACAAATTGAATGCCTTCTCCTCTTGTGGAGTTGGATTATTTGTCAGAACGCGAAAGCGTCCTTTCAGAAAAGTGATGATACCTTTTACCATCTTCTTCTCCTTCGTTGGTGCATTGAACGCTGCACCAGGCGGTTTGACCTTTTGGTCATTCATGTGCCCCTCCTTAAGGGTGGGTTTATTTGTTGATATTATTTACCTAATGATCTTAATGATCTGATAATGATCTCAATGATCTGAGATCTTTAACCTAGGCATAAAAAGAAACCCTCAGGGATTGAAGTCCACTGAGGGAATCTTTTTATTTTTGTTGATAGTGAGTAGGCCTTTACTCAATATCAACTCTTAGAGTCGGACCGTGTAGGTCTCCTCTTTCTTCGTCTCGTATTTCTCAGTCTCCTGGTTGAAGACCTTGATATACTTGACTTTAACCGCTCCTACCCGACGAGAACCTGGGTTGTTCAAGATGAACTCCTCAGCTTCTTGCCTGGTCGGGAAATGCCGAAACGGTGTCTCGGATTTCTGTTGCTTTTCGTCTTCCTCATCCATGATGGGGAATTTGTCTTGTTCAATGTGACAGAAATACACATCTGTCACTGTCGCATGTTTGTGCCCACAGGCACCACATACGATATGTGGTTGCGCCATGATTCCTCCTAGAAATCATGTAGTGGTAATACTTTGTTATGCGGGATTACCATTTGCCGCTCGTAGTCAAAGGCCTGACTACTTGTCATGTAAGATGACCCCATGACCGAAGGTTGGTTCACGGACATTTAACGTCGATCCGATCGGACGGATTTGGAGCCTTCGCTCTAGTCATAAAAAGAAAGAGGGCCGAAAGACCCTCTTTTCTTTTTATTGACTTGATGACTATTTATGCGCCTGGCGGTATAGTCATACCGTTTTTATCAACCTTGACATCGGTATTGATAATAAACGTTTTCTTGTCTACCTGCTTGCAGTAGGCATAGCACCTAGCAGTACCTATGGTAGTCGGGTTGTATACCCAGACAATGTCTGCGCGGTCAACCATCCACTCGTTTCGGTCGAGGTTGGCACCACCGTTTTGCGGATGCTTAACGCCATTCCCATATTTGCTTGGTGGGCACACATAGACGATTTCTTGTGCCTTTGACAAGATTTCCTGTGCCTCACTCATTCTGTCACGCTTGAGCAGGCTGGTTTTACCCCAGTAATACTCAATGTAACCAGAGCTGGGAATTGCCGCGATAAACGGCACATCAGCCATGATTGCAGCACGAGCGAGTGCTTCATCAAAGCCTTCTGCCATTCCGCTGATAACAACCAGATTGTCACCATGCTTGGCCTTTGCGTTGGTCAAGAGATCCGCAAGATAATCACGGACCTCACGACGTTTATCTATGTCCAGAATCAGCTCACGAGAGCCAGTCCCGGCAATATGGAATTTATTCATGTTTTTCTCCTTGTTGTTGTTTGCTAGTCGAGCAAGTACATCACCATGGCATGCTTCTGGAGCACAGAAACAAACAAGATCCTTGCCCTTGATCTCATGCAGATCTGCAAGCAGCTGCGGTTGTCCAAGGATCCACTCCTCAAACTTAGCAATTACTTGCTCCCTGTTGCCATCTTTGCCAATGACAAACGGGTTGCCCCACTTGCTTGGCCTACCTATGTACACAGCATCTGCTGGGGCAGTGCCGTGTTTCTTGTTGTGAATTGTCATTACTTTACCTCCTCAGTAAAGAATGGACGACCAGTGGCCTCCATATTATTTGATGTAAGTTCTTCAAATCTCTTGATTAACGAAAAGTAATGTTGATCAATCACCTCATTGACAAAATGTCCGTCTGGAATCTTTATTGTCCTATAAAGCTCACCTCGCTTATTAATCTTGATGTTCTTCAATTGTTCACCGAGTTTGGTTATAAGACCAGTCTTTCCATTCTTGGAAACAAACAACCTTTGTTCAACAACCCTGATGCAATAGTTATTGTTGGAATTCTTAAATACAATGTAACTTACCACTTCAGGACCTGTTACGTTCAAGTCATTCTTCCATTTCTTGACGTTCATTTTATCGATATTAAACTTAACAATATTATTCCTGATAACAGCATAGATGTTACCATTCTTTGCTTTCCGTACTTCATCCTTTGTATTGCGGGCAACAGTATGAGTCAAGTCTGGGTAATAAAACCGGAACTTATCAACTATTCTTTGATTTGCAATACTTACTTGGTAGCCAAAGACAATTTGCGAAACACCCTCACTGAATCTCCAAACAAATCCCTTACTTCTGGCAAGAGATTGCAAATCAGATATTTCATCCTCATTCAATGGCAAGTAAAGCTTGGAGGTCTCTTCATTCTGTAGGCCATTGATTCCAATAATAAACTGTTCTGCAGTTGGGTCGTATATTTCATTTGTTTCTGGGTCAACACACCAGTTGTGTTCAGTGCCATAATTAAATAAGCCACCCTCAAGCTTGAGCTTGATTCCCGATTTCCTTGCCCGTTTCCTGAGCTCAGACACTCCATAGCCACATTGATTACGTAGAGAACCACGTTTCTTAATTATATCACTTGTGACCTCTTGGCATAGTTGTATCAACTTCTGTTTGTTGTATTTCATGATTTACTCCCCTCCTAGAGAGTACCAATTTGTTAACCTAAGACTTGTGTCCTAGGCAAAAAGAAAAAAGGGCCCCGAAGGACCCTTTCTTCTTTGACCTGTGGTCTATAGGTAGTATGGTCGGCCTGTTTCAGCCATGTGACCGATATTAACCAACTGCCTTATTTGTTCTTTTGTTAACTCTACATATGGTTCTTCTAATGGAAGCTCCATAATTCGAGCATTAGCAGCCCTGTGGTGTGGGCAGTTGATGCTTTTTACGCACCGTTGTTGAATTGTATCTCCTTTTATTTGAGGATATCTCACCAACCCATTCTTCAACACCCGCTTATTTGTTGGCTTGATTATGCCAACACAACGTGGTGATGTACGCATATCTAAGGCCCCTCCTTAGAGCCTTTAACCTAAGACTTGTGTCCTAGTCATAAAAAGAAAACCCAGGGGTGCTAACCCTGGGTTTCTTTTTAGTTGTCCGGTTGTGAAGAACTCTTATTTTCCCTGTTGCCTAATATTGACTAAATGAATGGATTCAATTCTTCTTTATCAATAAAATCCATATATTGCTTTCCATTTGTCAATTCCATGATTTTATCATAGCAAGAACCTGCCAATTGCTCAGCTTCTTCCTTTGATATTGCCTTCCCAATTTTTGTCTTGGGGTCTTTTTCAATTTCTTCAACAATCACCTCATAATATCTGAGAAGATAATGAAGCTCCAAAATTTTGTCTTTCTTGCTGAAACCATATGTAGCCATTCCTGCAAGAACCATTTCTGGAGTCCTTTTTATGAAGTCATACATTTCTTCCTCCTGTTGTTTGTTTTGGAGAGTTACTCCACAACCCGGACAACAGGTTTTAACTAGAGACTTATGTCCTAGCCATAAAAAGAAAACCCCCGGGGATGTTAACCCCCAGGGGTAATCTAGTTAGTGATTTTTCTGTTGCTAGGCGTCACTACTGCCCCGAGGATTAACTACCGCTTGCAGCAGTCGAGGTGGTGAACCTCGTAGCCGTTTGCGGAGTTCCCTTCCACCCTGTGGAAGCCGAGCTCATGAGGATTTGCATCCCCATTGAATTCGACTGTTTTGCCACAGATGAAGCAGTCTTTGACTGCCGTCTGGGCCCACAGGCGTGGAAAGCGTCCAAGGATGGTATCCAAGGAGCCCCCCCTTTCTCTCACCATTTGTAGGCCTGGTGAGTAGCCTAACTAGAGACTCGTGTCCTAGTCATAAAGAAAAAAGGATCCCGAAGGATCCTAATTTCTTTGACTTGATATCTATTTATGGTCTCACTATCCTAAGCTAAATTCTTGTTAGGACATTCACCATTAATAAGAAATCTTTTGCTCCTCACACAACCATATTCATTTATACGAGAAACAACTTTATTGTAATGTCTTGCATCGCCTATAATCCGCACATATGGCTTATTTACCAAACCACCAACAATACGTCCTACACCCCATGCAATATCACTCAACTCATCCTTAAATTCTTCAAAGCTTTTAACTTCGAACAATTCATACAACTCACCTTCTCTTTTACCTTCTACTAACTTTCTGCTGAAAATATCAGCAAAGCCATCTTTCCATGAACGCACATCCATGCATCCACACCATTTCACTTCTTCCATTATTATTCTCCTTAAATAAAGACTAGTAGCCTATCCACTAGTCATAAAAAAGATATCCCTAGAGCTTTTTGGCCCTAGGGATATCTTTTCTGGTGTTAACTTAAATAATTATTTATTTAATCCAAACTTCCAATGACCTAACTGCTACCTGCTCAATGTTCACGAACCCTCGACCAACGCCACGCTCGAGCCAGTCTGCTGCCACAGCAGTAGCACGCTCGTAGTTCTTTGTGACGAGTTCACGGCAGGGTTTGCCATCGGCATCTGTCACGCCTATAGCCCAACTCTTGCCGGGTTCGCCAGCCCAAAGGCTAACAACCCAATACCATGACTCTTGATCTTGCACTTCTTGAGGAGAGTAGTTTCTCCTCTGTTCGATTACTTCTTTCATGATTATGGCCCCTCCTTAGAGCCATTGACTAGAGGTTTTTCCACTAGTCATAAAGAAAAAATGGCCCCAAAGGACCATTTCTTCTTTGACTTGATATCTATTTATGGTCTCACCATCCTTCTCCCAAGAATTCTTCACGAATGCAACTAGCTGCCCATTCACCTCGAGCATATTCAGATTCAAGAGTTATATATCTCCATTCATCGTCTATGTCGTTGGTAATTGCACTCTTTATAGCTGCAGGCATTAGTTTTTCAAGTAGCTTCTTATTCGTTAGTTCTATATCCATTAATGTGCTTAATGTGCATATAATATCTTCAACACTCATTATGTTGAATCCTCCTTTGACTGAAGACTTTATGTCTAGTCATAAAAAAGAAACCCCCAGGAGTGTTAATTCCCAGGGGAATCCTTTTTATTGTCCGGATTGTAAGAACTCTTATTTTTTGTTGATTAACGACAACTAAATAAAATTGTCGTAATGCCTTCCGTTTGTGATTTGCATGATTGCGTCATAGGCAGAATCCGCCACTTTCTCGGCTTCTTCCTTTGGCATCCGTGCTTCAGTTGGGTCCATTGCCGCTTGATCCTCATGATATTCGAGGCACGCGAGAAGGAACTCAATTTTATCTTTCTTCTTTGGGTACTTGTCTGCTTGGCCAAGAGCCCATTCCAAAGTGGGAATGAATCCCTCTTTTGTTTCTGGCATTTCTTCCTCCTGTTGTTTGTTTTGGAGAGTTACTCCACAACCCGGACAACAGGTTTTAACTAGAGACTTATGTCCTAGCCATAAAAAGAAAACCCCTGGGGATGTTAACCCCAGGGGTAATCTAGTTGGTGATTGTTCTGTTGCCAGGCGTCACCACTGCCCCGAATCTTAATCAGTCTGCAGGAAACTCATGGCGTGTTCCGTCTGCGTGAAGATGACCTTTCATCCTCTTCCCGTCAACGAAAAAGCCCCATGAATCCACCGGGTCATTCCAGTCATTCTTCACAGCGAGCAATTCGCCCGTGATGTGACAGAACGAAAGAGGCCTGGGATCATGCAGGTTGCTTGTGAGCACTACACCTCCTTTCACTTATTCTAGAGGTCTTTCCTCTAGCCATAAAAAGAAAACCCTTGGGGATGCCAACCCCCAAGGGTGTTTCTTTCATGATAGTTTCTGTTGCCAGGCACTATTCATCTGCCCCGAGGATCGTTAATCCCCAACTTACAGGCGAATAAACTACTTAACGAGTTTATTCTTCAGGCCAAGCTTTTTGACCAGCCCACGACGTGCAGCAGGCTTGTGATTAGCGCAGCACTTGTCATTAAGGCAGCATTGGAAGTTCTTTTTGTTCCAGAACTTCTTGGCCCTCCTGCCGACCTCTTTTAAGTCATATGACTCTTGAAGGTCGTAATATTCTTCAAACATCATCCTCCTTGTTTGATGTTGACAATATTAGTCAGTAGTCTTTCTACTAACCATAAAAAGAAAACCCAAAGATGTTAACTTTGGGTTTCTTTTTAGTTGTCCGGTTGTGAAGAACTCTTATTGTGTTTTTATCGCTTAATTATAATTTTCAATAACTGTTTTACGCTTTCCTTCTTCAATTATTGTATTGTATATAAGCTTCTTTCCACCATTGATTTCCATAATTCCATCAAAGAAAACATTTGCTTGCTTTTCGGCAATTGCTTTCTTCTCGAATTCATTCAATGCTTTGTAAGTGATTGCCCATTCCCCAAAGAGCGTTGTACCGCCGTTTGAAGATAGGGTTTCAATCTCATTTTCCCACATTTGAAGCTTTTCGATTAATGCCTTAATTTTATCATTCCTGCTAACTCCTTTACCCGCGTTTGTACGCGCTTCCAAGAGCTTTGCAAGAACATCGTTTGGGATTTCAGTCATACAACTGCCATCCCATATTCGGTATCCTTTCATTTCTTCCTCCTGTTATTTGTTTTGGAGAGTTACTCCACAACCCGGACAACAGGTTTTAACTAGAGACTTATGTCCTAGTCATAAAAAAGAAACCCCCAGGAGTGTTAACTCCCAGGGGAATCTTCTATCTTATTGCCCAACTTCAAAATAGCTCAATGTTTCATCTTACTTAATCAAGCTCTTCGAACTTCTCTTCCAGCATGATTAAATCAAGAAAGAAGTACTGGAATTGTGTTTCCAATTGTTCCTTAATGATTTTATCATCCTTGAATTTTGTGTGCTCTTTGATGAACTCATCAAGAGTTTGATGATCGCTCATCATTTCTTCTTCTTCGTTTTCTTTTGACATAGTTTTCTCCTTTGTTTGGAGAACTATCTCAAAGTTGGACAACCAGAGACCTTTCCTCTAGCCATAAAAAAATAACTTAAGAAACTAGGTATAGTCTATCGTCGGAGAAAGAAATGGCTCAGCGTTAGGAAGGCGCAAAACCTAACGCCTAGCAATAAAGAAAAAAGGATCCCGAAGGATCCTTTCTTCTTTGACTTAATGACCAACTACGCAGCCTGAAGCCTACTTATGCGCCTTAGGCTTTACGTTGTGGTTTGGGATGTGCCTCCAGTAACGACGGGTTTCGCACCAGACGTACTCCCTGTGACGAGGATTAACTGACTGTGTGAATTCGAAGTTGTCGAATTCATCTTCACCCTCGTCCATGATGTCGTTGGAGTAGATGAACTCTTCTCCATCGGTGTAGTCGTACACGCCGAAGTCTCCAACGACATATACCAACCTCGGGAACGAGACGGTCATTTTGTTTCCCTTCCTTTCTCTTCCTGCTAAATAACCCAGTGGTCTTTCCACTAGTCATAAAAAAATAACTTAAGAAACTAGGTATAGTCTATCGTCGGAGAAAGAAATGGCTCAGCGTTAGGAAGGCGCAAAACCTAACGCCTAGCAATAAAGAAAAAAGGATCCCGAAGGATCCTTTCTTCTTTGACTT
>Ga0194131_10006959_pt1 | contig 15437 bp, 13 predicted proteins | sample TA2KigO120mmetaG_FD_148631 | JGI IMG/M metagenome (GOLD analysis project Ga0194131, IMG submission 148631) | Freshwater microbial communities from Lake Tanganyika, Tanzania - TA2015053 Kigoma Offshore 120m | ecosystem: Environmental > Aquatic > Freshwater > Lake | place: Tanzania: Lake... | reverse complement strand
TGAAATGAGCATACCGCGCCCATCCATCCTCTCTTTCCCGTCTCGAGCCGGGTGGCTGGTGGCGATTCTCTTCGCGCTCGTCCCCTCGCCCGCGGACGCGCATCGGGTGGGTCTTTCGGGAAGCTCATGGTCCGCCGATGCGGCCGCGCCCGGAATCCTGCGGGTCAAGGTTTCCCTGGCGGCACCGGAGCTTCTCGCCCTGGCACCCGCGCTCGATGCCGATCAGGATGGTCACCTCGGCGCCCCGGAGATCGACGCGGCCGCCCCCTTGGTCGCCTCGCTGCTGGCTGAGCTCGAGGTTCGCGTCGGCGAAGATCGCTGCGTCGCCACAGTCGGTCCATCGCGCCTCGCCGAGGACGACGGCGTGGATACCGACGCGAGTTTCACCTGCCCGACCGCCGCCCATGGAGACCTGCACGTGCGGGTCGGTTTTCTGGCGCGGCTCGCGCCCGGCCACCGGCACCTACTCGATACGCAGGGCGGATCCGGCCCCCGCCTCCTCTCGGCACAGACACCTGCCGCGACGCTTTTGTGGCCCTTCGCCCCGCAAGCGACCGCCACGGTCTCGCCACCGGCTGACTTCGACTTTCTGCAGGTCTTCAAACTGGGCGTCGAGCACATCATCACGGGGGTTGACCATCTGGTTTTCCTTTTCGGATTGCTCCTGGTGGGCGGCCGGCTGAGTGCACTTCTGGGCGTGGTCACGGCCTTCACGGTGGCCCACTCCCTCACGCTTGGTGCCGCCGCGCTTGGCCTGCTATCTCCGCCGCCCGCAGTGGTCGAGGCGGCCATCGCTGCGTCGATCCTTTATGTTGGCGTGGAGAACCTGCTGGTGCCCGAACCCCGCCACCGCTGGCGGCTGACGTTCGTCTTCGGCCTGATTCATGGCTTCGGTTTCGCCGGAGCGCTGGCCGAAGTGGGCCTGCGCGACCACGTCGTACCGACACTCCTGGCCTTCAACCTCGGCGTCGAGGCTGGTCAGCTCGGTGTGTTGGCGGTGGTGCTGCCACTCTTGCTCCTGGCCCGTCGCTCCGCAGCCTTCCAGCTCTGGGGCGTGCGGCTCGCCAGCGTGGGCATCTGCCTGGCAGGCACCGCCTGGCTGATCGACCGCACGCTCGGCTGACCGCTGTCGGCGTCTGTCACTCGCAGAACGGTCCGCAAACGCCCTGCTTGTCGAGCAGTGCCTTCTTCAGGCAGGCCCCCTGACACTCGAAGTCCGTTTGGCATGGGGTACCGGCCGCCGCGGGGACCACGCACTTGCCCGCCGCGCAGACGAGGCCGGGCGCGCAGCCAAGGCTCGGGCACTTCGAGCCCGCGGGGAGTCCCGTTGGGGCGTCGGCGCAGCGGGCCTCGATGCAGGCCCGGCCGGGGCCGCAATGTAGATTCGAGGCACAGGCGGCACCATCGACCGCGTAGGGTGCGCAGCGGTGCATCAGACACGCACCCTCGCACTCCGGGTGGCGCTGGGAGGCGTCGGTCTGTCGCGTGTGGGTCGCGAGCACGTCGACCGAGGTATCGCAGGGGGCGCCGACGGGCCTCGGGCCGGCGCATCTCCCTGCCTGGGCGGGTCCGACGCCCATGCACTGGAGCGAGCCCTCACACTCGAGGTGGGACCGGCAGGTCGCGCCCGCCCCGCGTGTGCCCACGACGGCGCGGCGGCACGGCTCTGGCGGTGGCTTCGTGAAGCGGCCCAGGTGGCCGCACGCGGCCGAGGTCGGCGCATCGGCGATCGTGGTGGCCTTTTCACACGCCTCGACCTGTGCGGTGTCAAGACGCACCGCTCCGGCGGCCAGCGCGTGGCTCAAGAGACGAACGCATTCGAGGGACATGCGTCCATCGACAGCGGTGGTCGGCGGCGGACGACCGCAACACGCGGCTCGCGCGCGCGCCGGGGCCTCGTGGAGGGCCCTGCACAGGCGCTGCGCCCCGGGATCCGGGGGCGTTGACCCGCTCGGGTAGACGGGCTCGACGGTCAGCTTCTCGCTAGTCTCCGGGCTCTCCTCCATCTCGCGGACGGCAGCCGTGGGCGTTGCGGTGCCGCTCGTCGGTCGCATCTCGGAAGCCGGCGCTTCGGGGGAAGCGCCCGGCGAAGGCCCGCCCGTACACCCGGCGGCCACCACGCAAATCGCCGCCGCGCGCCACCCCAGAGTTCCTCCGACAGGCCGAGGCCCATCGACACGCTGTCCGTCTTTCATTCCCGTCCTCCTCGAACGCTGGAATGCTGCCGACTCATTTTCACTCAGTCAACGCTAGATCCCGCCCTCGCGCAGACGCCAGATGGTCTCGGCGAAGCGCGTCCAGGCGGTCTCCAGGTGGTTCTGGAGCGCCGAGTGGCCCAGAACGCCGAGGGCGCGCGCGACGGCCTCGATGGTGGCGAGACGGGCGGTGTCCGGATGGCCGCGAAGGCGAGCGAGCGGAGCGGCACCGATCGGCAGGCGAAGCCGCGGCAGGCGGGCCATCTCAGGCGTGCGCAGGGCGATCCGCCGGGCCTGCCGCCAGTTCCCGTCGGGGACGAGGAGCGTGCGCAGTCGCATCTCGGGGGTGAGGGGGGCCGCGTCGCGCGACGGGAAGAGCACGGCGGCGGGGCCGTCGAAGGGAGGCATGACGCAGGGGGCGTCCGGGCCGCCGCGCGGGAGCACGACGGCACCTTCGAGCAGCAGGGGCAGGAGCCGCGCCGAGTTGCTGGATCGACCGGTCTCCTTGGCGTGGCTGATGGTGATGACGCCGAGCGGCGACGCGAGCGCCTGAAGATGCGGGCAAAGGCAAAGCACGGGGGGCAGCTCGCAGCGGGGGCAGCGCTCCGCGCGGCGGCGTTGGGTCACGCGGTCGCCGGCGTCGTGCCGCGCCGCTCGAGAACGTCCTTGAGATGCGTCAGGTCCCATACGGGCCCGGCGAGAAAGCTCAGGGGATCGTCGGCAAAGGCGGGTTTGTTCTTCTCGAAGATTCCGTGGCCGATGAAGTTCAGCGTCCAGCCGAAAGTGAACGCGCCGGCCGCCAAGAACCAGGGCGGCGTATAGCGCGGGAACACGAGCAGACCCGTGGTTCCCCCCACGATGATTGGGATGCCGACGATGTGCAGCGCGCGGTTGGTCGGCTCGGCGTGGGTCCGCTCGTAGAACTCGATCGCCGCCTTCCAGCGGTCCACCGCGTCGCCCTTGAAGTCGGGGTGGGCGGCGCGCCACTCGGCCTCGAGATCGCGAAGGCCGCCGGCGAGGAGACTGAGCGCGGTCAGCTTGCCGCCGGTCACGAGCGAGAGCATGCCGGCACCAGTCAGGAGTTGGCCGCGGAGCTTGCGGTCGCCGACGCTGGTCAGGACGGTCTGAATCAGGGACATGGGCGGGTCTTTCCGTCGGGCGGATGCGAAGACGGCGCACCGTACCGGAATCGCGTGCGGGGAGCGACCCGCACTTGCAGTTTCCCGAAGCCCTGTCTCACTATCCGCGTTCCGTGGAGTCCGGCGAGGCAAACGCATGAAAACGGTGCCTTCACCCCAGCGCTTCGTTCGTCGCGTTCGGCGTCCACTCGAGAGGTTCCTGCGGCTCGAGGCGGCGAGCGGCATCCTGCTCTTCGCCGCCGCCGCGATCGCGCTCGTCTGGGCCAACTCTCCTCTCGCGCCGCACTACGACGCCATCTGGCAGACGGAGATCGGCCTCAAGGTCGGCAGTTTTGACGCGACGCGCTCCCTGGCTTGGTGCGTCAACGACATCTTGATGGTCCTCTTTTTCTTTGTGGTGGGCCTCGAGATTCGCCGCGAAGTCGCGGTTGGCGAGCTGTCCACACTGCGTCGGGCCGCTCTGCCCGCGGCGGCGGCGCTGGGTGGCATGCTCGCGCCGGCGGCGATCTACCTCGCAATCGTCAGCACCCCCGAGAGCCGCGCGGGCTGGGGCATCCCCATGGCGACCGATATCGCGTTCGCCCTGGGTGTCCTTACCCTGTTGGGTCGGCGGGCTCCACCGGCCCTCCGCGTGCTGTTGCTCGCGCTGGCGGTCATCGATGACCTCGGGGCGATCCTGGTCATCGCGCTTTTCTATTCCTCGGGCATCGCGCCGACGGGCCTGGCGGTCGCCGGGCTTGGGCTGGGCGCGATCGTCTTGATGCAGCGAGCGGGCATTCGGGCGCCGCTCGCCTATGTCCCGCCCAGCGCCGTCATCTGGGGCGGTATCTACTCCGCCGGCGTGCACCCCACCATCGCCGGCGTTCTGGTGGGCCTGCTCACCCCCGTGCACACAGCCGACGGGAGCGAGCCGCCCGCGCAGCGCCTCATCCACGCGCTTCACCCCTGGGTCGCGTTCGGCATCATGCCCATGTTCGCTCTCGCGAATTCGGGCGTGTCCATCGACGGAGGGCTGGGCCAAGGCGAGGCGTCCGCCGTCACGCTGGCCGTGGTCTGCGGGCTTGTGCTCGGCAAGCCCGCGGGCGTGCTGGCGGCCTGCGCGCTGGTCTTGCGCCTGGGGCTCGCGGTGCAGCCGAAAGGCGTCACCTGGGTTCACCTGAGCGTGCTGGGGGTCGTGGCCGGGATTGGCTTTACGATGTCGCTCTTCGTCGCGCAGCTCGCCTTCACCGACGCGACGATGCTCTCGGCAGGCAAGCTCGGGGTGCTCCTCGGGAGCGTTGTGGCGAGCGTTGGTGGACTCGCCTTGGGCTTCGCCGTACTGCGCAATACGACCACGGCCGGCGCCGCGAGGACGGTCGACGAGGCCGAGCGCTCGACAGAGGTCTGAGGGGGCGCACGGCCCTCACTCGTCCGCGAGCACGGCCCGCAACAGGGGCGAGGGCGTCTCGGTCTCGCGGTTCGCCGGCCAGGTGCCAAGGGCGGTGGCATAGACGAAGCCGTCGGGGCCTTGGGCAAAGCCCGTTGCGTGGTGTAGGTGGCCAACGGGCCAGTCCTGCCCCTCGTCCGGCTCGCCCACCGCGCCAACACGTCGGCCCCGCACGAAGCCCGTCGCCCAGTCACCGAAGACCAGCACGTCGCGCCAGCGCCCCAGGTATGGATCGTTCTCGGCCCCGGGGGCGGCCGGGCGGTAGATGGCCCCCACCCAGACCGACCGCAGGCTCGCCGGGACGGCCTCCGGATCTTCGGCGACGAAGGGGTGCGAGGCGCTACGCCCGTACCACATCCAGGGATCGGTGAGCCCGTCGCAGTCGGCCTCGCAGGGGCCCTCGGCGCGCGGCCAGCCGAAATGCAGACCCGGCGCATCGACGACGTTGATCTCCTCGGCCTTGTCCTGGCCCACGTCGCCGAAGAACCAGCGGCCCCCGTGGTACAGACCCTTCCACGGCGAACGCATGCCCTTGGCGTACACGGCCGGGTGGCCGCCGCTGGCCGCGAACGCGTTGTCGACCGGGGTATCGAAGCCCCCTTCCGGCCCCGTATGCGGAACGAAACGCAGCAGCGCGCCGAGGGGCGAGGCGGGGTCCTCGGCCGGTGCGCCGAGCGTCTTGTCGCCGAACAGCGCCCACATCACCCCCGCCTCATCGAAGCCCATCGAGCCGACGTTGTGCCAAGCCTCGCGCGCGCCGGAACCCGTGACGCGCATGATCTCCACCGGATCGGTCAGCGTCGCGGTGCCGTCGCCGGGGACGAAGCGGTAGCGCCGAATGACGTTCGTCTGACGGTCGATGGTCACCCCGAGATAGACGAAGCGGCTCCGCGCGAAGCCGGGGTCGAACGCGACGCTGAGCAGGCCCGCGTCCGTCTCGGTGAAGGTGTCGGGCACCCGGTAGCCGCCGAGGCGCCGCGCCCGTCCCCCGAAGAGCCGCATGACATGGACCTCGCCGTCCTTGTCGAGCCAGAGGAACGTGCCCGAGCCATCGGGCAGGAAGCCCAGATCCGTCGCGCGCAGGAGCGGAGCGTCGTGCGGCACGGGCTCGAAGGCCAACTTCAGGGGCGGCGCCCAGTCGGGGCTGCCCGGGCGTCCGCCGGAGCCGTCCTGAGCGCCCGCGTCGGCACCGTCGATGTGCCCGATGCCGCGGAAGGCGTCGGGCGTGCGCGGCGGGCTTCCCTGCAATGCGGCGTCGACCGCGTCCGCGGGGCGGGGTTCGTCACAGGCCGACACAACGCAGCCGGAGAGGAGACAAGCCAGAGCGCGCATCCCCGTGCGACGAGTCAGGGCATCGGGGTTACGGCGCATCGGTCTTTCCGAGTTCGAGAATCCAGCGGCGCATCAGTTGTGCAGCGTGGGGATCGACGCGGTCGATGCCGAACGGGGGCATCGGCTTCAGATCGCCCGGGTAGTCCGCCGCCCGGGCGAGGACGACCGCCTCGAAAATCGCGCTGCCCTCGGGATCCCCCGGCACGACACGCACACCGACACCGCTCGCGGAACTGTCCGTCTCCTGTTCGACCGTATTGCCGACGGCGTCCGGAGGTTCGAGCGAGAACGCGGCGTTCTCGGATGTGTCACGCCCGTTGTGACAGTAGGCGCAATTGCCGACGAAGTATCCGAGCGCCTCGGTCTCGGCCGGCGTGCGGGCGAAGGCGCCGACGTCGGCGGCCGCCGGGGGCCGCGAGAAGACTTCCGTGAGCGCCGCCGGCACCTGCCAGCGGGCGAGGCCGAGCACCGGGGTCAGACCGGGGGCCTCATGACAGCCGCGACACTCCAGGCGACCGGGCAGGGTGTACTCGAACGTCGTGCCCGCCGCGTCCGTGAGGCGCAGGGGGGTCGCACGCCAGTCCGCGCGGGCGAGCGCCGCCTCCGTCCCGTCGGCGTTCCAGTGATAGAGCGCGTACAGCCAGCCCTCCGCCCGCCGCGCCAGGATGCGGGTCTCGAGCTTCACCTCGCCCGCGCGGTCATCCACATCGTCGAAGCTGAAGGACTTCACGAGCACCGTGCCGACCGGAAACGCCCACGGCGCCGCCGGATCGTCTTCCGGCGTGATCCGGACGCCCGGCGGCAAGAACAGCAGGCGCTCCTTGTCGGCGCCGTTGCTGAAGAGCGGGTGCGCCGGCACGTAGACGACCGCTCCCGGCCCGGGCACGGTGCCGGCCCCATCGGCGTAGATGCCGGTCTCCGAGAGCCAAACGGGCAGGGGGGCCTCGACGTCGGCGACCCAGAGGGAGCGCGGATCGGCGGGACCGACCGAATCGCGGGCGTCGTCGTTCGGATCGCCGCAGCCGGCCAAGGCGGCCAGACCGGCCACGACCGTGCCCCGGGCGACGGTTCTTGCAACGACGAGAGCGCCGGCGGGAGGCATGCGGCGCAGGGTGACCGGAGGGGGCGGACCGGGTCAAGCGCTCGCAGGAGGCCCACGCCTTCGCCCATCAGGTCGTCGGCAAGCCGGAACTCCGCGCAAAGTGATTGGGCACCGAACGCGCCCGCGTTGACGCGCCGAGCGCGCCCGCGTACACCCCGGGACAAACCTGACCCCCCCCCGGGAAACATCGTGCGCACGTCCCGTCCCTGCTCTGTCATGCTTGCGAACTACCTGATCGTCGGTGCCATGCTCGGCGCGGGCGGCTGCGTCAAAAACCCGCCCGTGTACGGCTCGACGCCCGTTGCCACGCCCGCCGTGCCCTCGCTGCCGGCCGAGCCGGAGGCCACGACGCTCGGCTGGCTGCGCGCCCATGAGACGCTCCGCATGCTCGAGCGCCTCGGCGTGGAGAACCCCGCCGGGACGGCCACCGCAGCCGGTGTGGATGTCTCGGTCATCGATCAGAAGCGGCCCTTCGTCGTGCTCGCCGGCGCGCCGCAGGGCGAGGGCGCCGAGGGCGTGCCCGTGCTGGTCTGGCTGCCCGTCCCGCCGGAGAGCGGTCTGGCCATGTTTGCCGCCGGCGTCGCTCGTGAGGGCCTGACACCGGTCGCCGGGGGGGTGGCGTTCAATGTCACCGGCACGGCCGTCCCCGGCTCGGGCAGTCGCGCGTTGCTCGACCGCCTCGTGGCTGGTCCATTGGGGGCCGACGTCGAAGCCTTCGTGCAGACCGAAGCCATCGCCAAACACTGGCGCGCGGCCATCGACGAGGGGATTGCCGCCCTCTACCGTCTGTTCGAGGCGTCGCTCCCGAACGGCAAACACGGCATGCATTCGGCGATGGCCCAGTCGTACCGCGACTGGCTGAAGAAGATGCTCGACGCGCAGGGGACGCTCCTGTTGGGCTTCGGCGCAGGGGAGCAGGATCTCACCGCCTATGGCGTGACCGCCGGGCCGGCCGCATCCGTGCAGCCCTGGCCGGCGACGGTGGCCGCCATGCCCGATCTCGCCGGCTTCGTCCCGCTGGGAGATATTCGGCTCGAGTGGCGCCCGCAGCCGGACAGCCCGATGTTGCAGTTCACGCTCGACCTCTATGAGCGGCTGCTCGCCGGCCACCCCGTCGAGTTGGAACGCCTGACTACGGCCATGCGGACTTGGATGGGCGTGCCGATACAGGTGGCGATGTCCCTGTCCGTCGATCCCAACGTGCTGTATCGCGGCGTCGCCATATCTCAAAGCCAGAACGCGAGCGAGCAGTTCAAGGCCGCCGCCGACATGGGCCGCCTCTTGGGCGAGCCGGCCATGGAAGAGGCCCTCTCGGCCGAAGGCATCGGCATGACGCTGAAGGTCGACGAGCACGCGCGCGAGGTCGACGGTCGGCCCGTGCTGCGCATCGAGTACACCATCGACTCGGGGGTGGATCCCGAGATCGCCGCGGCGAACCCGGCGCTCTCCAAACTCACCAAGATGTCCATCACGTTCGAGATGGTCCAGCTCGGCGAGTACATCGTCTACGCGCTCAACGGGTCGCCGCAGGACCTCGAGCGCACGGCGGCGGATCTCCTGGCCGGCGAGCGCCGCCACCCGTCGCTGGTCGCCCGCACGCGCGAGCCGGCGGGGGGCGACGTCTACCTGGACCTCGACCTGCCGGCGATGCTGCGCCACGTCCGCGCGTTCGTGCCCGAGGAGCTGCGGGGCGGATTCCCGTCCTTCGAGGCCGACTGGCCCGTGGTGACCTCGTTCGGCCTTTCGACGCCGACGCGCGCGTATTACCGCAGCACGGTGCCCCGCGCCGTGCTCACCGGCCTGATGCAGGCCCTGCGTTCGGCGACCCTGGGCGCGCAGCCCCTCGCGCCCGTCCCGGCGCCGACCCCGGCGCCGACGAACTAGCGCTCCTGTCTCGCCGGCGAGAATTGGCATGTCGACTTGCAAACCACTCCACGAACAGCGCATCGCCATCGTCGGCGCGGGTCTGGCCGGCATCGCTTGCGGACGCATCCTCGCGGGCGCGGGCCTCCACGTCACCGTGTTCGACAAAGCCCGCGGTGCCGGCGGGCGCATGTCGACGCGGCGCACGGACGTCGGCCCGTTCGATCACGGCGCGCAGTACTTCACCGCCCGCGACCCGGATTTTCGGGCGGCCGTGCTGGCCTGGCAGTCGGAAGGCATCGTGGCCGAGTGGACGGGCCGAATCGAGCGCGTCGGCGGGAGCGCGGGCCCGGAGCCCTCGCCCGGCGAGCGGTTCGTAGGCGTGCCCGGCATGAGCGCCCTGCTTCGTCACGCCGCGCGGGACCTCGCCATCTGTTACGAGACGCAGATCGCCGCCATCGAGCGGGTCTCCGGCGCGTACCGTCTGCAAGAAACCGGGGGGCCACCGCTGCGTTCGTTCGATCAGGTCGTCGTCGCCGTCCCCGCTCCGCAGGCGGTGCCGCTGCTCTCGGTCGCCCCGGCGTTCGCCGAGCGCGTTTCGACGGTGCGCCTCGCCCCGTGTTTCACGTTGATGGCGGCGTTCGACGCACGGCTGCCGACGCCGCTCGACGGCATCTTCTTCGAGGGCACGTCCCTCGCTTTCGCCGCGCGGGACTCGAGCAAGCCTGGGCGCCCGGCGGGCGAGCGCTGGGTGATCCACGGCCACTGGGACTGGTCGGCCGCCCACCTCGATGATCCCCCCGAGGCCGTCGCGACGGCGCTGCTCTCGGCATTCTTCGGGGCGCTGGGACTGACGCCGGTGGTGCCGGTCGCGACGTCCACGCACCGCTGGCGGTATGCGCTCCCCGTGAACCCCCTCGACGTCGGTCATCTGTACGAGCCCGGTCTCGGCATCGGTGTCTGCGGAGACGGTTACGGGGCGCCGCGCGTGGAGGGCGCCTGGGTCTCGGGGACGGCCCTCGGGCGCGCCATCCTCGCCGGGGGGAGGATGATCATCAGCTCAGACGACGCGGCCACCACGGGATGAACGCCGACGTCCGCGCGACGTAGTCCGCGTAGGCGGGACGCCGCTCGGGGATCGTCGTCTCCATCAGGGCGACCCCCGAGACGCGCAGCAGAAGCCAGGTGAGGAGGACCGGGGAGACGAGCGCCCAGGCTGCCCCCTCGGCGACGGCGACGAGCCCCAGCCCCCACCAGAAGAGGCTCTCCCCGAAGTAGTTTGGGTGCCGGGAGTAGCGCCATAAGCCGCTGTCGAGCACGGCGTCACCGCGGTCCGCCCGGCGGCGGAAGTCGACCAGTTGTCGGTCGGCGATCGCCTCGATGGCGAAACCCAGCGCACACATCAGGCCGCCGACGATATCCCAGGCGGAGCACACGGGTAAGCCGGGCGCCGCCATCACTGCCAGCACGGGGCTGGCTATTAGGACCATGAGCACGCCTTGCAATCCGAAGACCTTGGTCAGACTCGAGAGCGCGAAGGTCTTTCCCCAGCGGACCCGCATCTTCGCGTAGCGGCGGTCCTCTCCCTCCTCGGCGTGACGCAGCCCCAGATGCAGCCAGAGCCTGAGCCCCCACAGCGTCACGGCGGCAAACACGGCCAGCCGACGGGCCTCGATGCCCGCGCCCTGCGTCAGCGCGTAGGTCTGCCACGTCACCAAGACGTACCCGACGCTCCACATCGCGTCGACGACGCTGGCGTCTTTTCGCAAGAGGGCGACGAGCCACGTCAGCCCCATCAAGACGCCAACGAGGGCGACGGTCGGCGGACCCAAGATCAGCGCGGTGGCGGTCAGAGATTCGAGCATGGGCTCAACTGAATTCGACGAAGGAGGGACGGGCGCTTCCGGGGACGAGCGGACTCGCTCAACCGAGGTTCTTGTCGGCGAAGGACCAGTCGATCAGCTTGTCGAGGACTGCCTGGACGTAGTCCGCCCGCCGGTTCTGGAAGTCGAGGTAGTAGGCGTGCTCCCAAACGTCGATCGTCAGCAGGGGCTTCTTGCCCGCGGACGGTCGCTCGGCGTTGCTCGTCTTGACGACCTCGAGCTTGTCGCCGGCCGCGACGAGCCAGGCCCAGCCGCTGCCGAACTGCCCCGTCGCGGCCTGATGCAGCGCCTTCTTCGCCTCATCGACGCCGCCGAAGCTGCTCTGGAGCTTGTCCTTGATGCGTCCGGTGGGCACCGCGCCCGCGCCACCCGGCTTCAAGCTGTTCCAGAAGAACGTGTGGTTCCAGATCTGGGCCGCGTTGTTGAAGAGTGCGGCCTTGTCGGCCTTGCCCGTGGTCGCCACCACGACCTGCTCGAGCGTCATGCCCGCGTACTCGGTGCCGGCGACGAGCTCGTTGAGCTTCGTGACGTAGCCCTTGTGGTGTTTGCCGTGGTGAAAGCCGATGGTCTGCGCCGAGATCACCGGCGCGAGCGCGTCGTCTTTGTACGGGAGCGCCGGCAGCGTGAACGGGCCGGTCGGGGCGGCGGCCGAGGCCGGAGCGGCCGCGAAGGCGAAGCGATCGCGGAGGATCGTGACGCCGGCGGCCGTAAGGCTCGCGGCGGCGGCGAGGAGCGCGCTGCGTCGGGAAAAAGGGGTCCAGTCGTCGTTTTCGGTCACGGGCGGGTCCATTTCGGAAGTATGGCGCCGGGAACGGAGCACCGGTCGGCCGCGCACGTCAAGGGATACCGGACGGGGACTTGCGGTCGCGGGGGCCCGGCGTCACCCTCCGCGCCCATGGCCCGCATTCGCCCCGTCCGTCCCGAAGACGTCCCCGCGCTAGACGCGATGATACGTGAGCTTGCCGCCTACGAACGCGCACCCGACGCCGTCGTCGCCACCGCGGCGGACCTGAGCGCCGCGCTCTTCACGGGGGAGCGGAGCGGCGCCGCCGGCCCGGCGCTCTTCGGTCACGTCATCGAGGTCGGGGGGGGCGAGGCGGACGCCGAACCGGCGCGTCTCGCCGGCTTCGCGCTGTGGTTTCTGAACTACTCGACCTGGCTGGGTCGGCACGGCCTCTACCTCGAAGATCTGTACGTGCGCGAGGCGGACCGCGGCCGAGGCTACGGCGAGGCGCTGCTCGCCACCCTCGCCCGCCTCTGCGTCGAGCGCGGTTTCGGCCGGCTCGAGTTCTGGGTGCTCGACTGGAACACGAGCGCCCTCGACTTCTACCGGGCCCGCGGGGCGGTGGCGATGGACGAGTGGACGGTGCAGCGGTTCACGGGCGACGCCCTCGTCGACCTCGCCCGCCGGGCGCCGGGCGCCCTCTGACCACACCGGTCAGAACGCACCGCCGACCGAGATGATCTGGCCATCGGAGGTCAGCATCGCGTCGCCCGCCTCTATCGCCGACCCGCGCGTGACGTGATGCAGGTGGGGCACGAGGACGCCGACGGCGGTGCCCACCGCGAAGCCTGTCAAAACATCCGTCGGGAAGTGTTTGCCCGCCCGCATGCGCTCGGTGGCCACGAAGCCCGTCAGCGCGAGCCCGGCCGCAAGCGTCAGGGGACCGCGCACCCCGCCGTCGTCCTCGCGGAAGGCCATGTAGGTGGCCGTCGCGCCGAGCGCGGCCGACACGGCCGTGTGACCGGAGAAGAAGCTCAGGTAGGCGTCATGATCCGTCGTGCCACAGCCGAGGGCGGGGCGCATCCGGCGCTCCGGCTGATAGGTACACGGGCGTGGGCGTTGCACGGCTTGTTTGGCGATCTCCGCGAGCGCCGCGGCCGTCAGCGCGCTCTCCGCGTAGAGCGTCGTCTTCACGACGCCCGAGCGCCAGCCGTCGTGCTTCCCGCTCACCCCGGCGTCCGCCAGCGCGAACGCGATGGCCAGCGTGACCCCGAGATCCGAGCTGCGGAGGGCGTCGTCGTGCGTACCCCACTCGACGACCGGTCCGTCGAGGCCGTTCAGGTCCGTGCGGTGACCGTCCTCGTGACGCTGCGGCACGAGGTGTTTGAGGCCGAGCAGCACGCCGGCGTCCAGGGCGATGAGCCCGCCGTCCCAGAGGGGTGAGATCTGAAACGGCGTGTCTCGCCCGCCCTCGACGGGCGCGGTCAGGGGGCCGGCGTCGGCCGTTTGCGCGCCGAACGCCAGGGCGGCGAGCACGGCGGGCGCAGCACGCGACGGCGTCATGCGTTCAACATCTCTTCGGCGATGAAATTCGAGAGCGCATAGACCGTCATCTGCGGGTTCACCAGGATGGACGTCGGGAAGAGACTCGCGTCGGCGACGAACAGATCCCGCGCGCCGAAGACCTCGCCCCGGGGTCCGACGACGCCGCCCGTCGCGCTCATCGCCATTCGGCATGTGCCCTGCGGATGGTACGAGATCAGCCGCACCGAGGACGGGCCGGCCGGCAGCGCGTCGACGGCCCGGTCGATGTCGGCCGGCGTCTCGAGCACGCCATCGCCGAAGGTCGGCAGATACACGCGGCGCGCCCCGGCGGCGAAGAACACCCGGGCGGCGGCCTTCATCGCGGCGTGCAGTTTGGGCCGGTCGTGCGCGGAGAGGCGGTAGTGAATGCTCTTGTCTCGACCATCCCATGAAACGAACCCGACATTCTCATCGTGAATCAGCGCCGCGGTCGCCGCGAAGTGAGCGTAACGTGTCATTGCATCGACGTGGGCGTGTCCCAGTCCGGGGAGCATGACCGACAACACATCCGGCGCGGCCATGCCCCCTTCCAGAAGGAAGCCGCCGCGATCCGGGTGTTCGAATGCGTCGACACAGCTCCCCACGGTCGCCCCGCGCCAGCCGTAGATGGGCTCGGGCATCTCGGCCATCACGAGCGCCGACGGGTGCAACGCCAGGTGAGAGCCGAGGGCGCGCGACGGGTTGGGCACCTCGCTGTTCATCAGCAGTATGGGCGTCTGAATGGGCCCGGCCGAGCTGACGTAGCGGTCGGCCGTCACGTCGACGCGACACACGATCTCGCCCGTCGCCGGATCGCGGACCACCGCGTCGAGCCCCACGACCCGGCCACCGCGCAGGCGGAACCGCTCGGCGCGGGTATCGGCGAACAGGCGGGCTCCGTAGGCCGCCGCCCAGGGCAGGTAGGTCACCAGCATCGACTGTTTGCGGTCCGAGGCACAGCCGTGAAAACAGAACCCGGTCAGCGCGCAGTCTTTGGTGTTCCGCCGCAGCGGCTTGTGCGACCAGCCGAGGCGCTCGGCGCCCGTCATCAAGACTCGGGCGTTGGCGCTCAGCTCGTGCGGTCCGTTCTCATGGACGGACAGCCGGCGCTCGATCTTCTCGTACAGGCCGTGCAGGCGGGCGTGTGCGAGGTGGGTCAGTCCGTGGGTCGCGTGCCACACCTCGAGGACGTGATCGGGGATCCGAAAACAGACTGCCCCATTGACCACGGTCGAGCCACCGACACAGCGGCCCTGCAGCACCATGATGTCGCCGTCCGTGTTGAGCTGCGCACCGCGGTCCTCGAAGACCTTGTCGAACATGTCCACGGACTTCTCCGTGAACTGCGTGGAGGGCACGTATCGCCCAGCCTCGAGCACGAGGACCGAACGCCCTGCGCGGGCAAGCTCGTAGGCCATGACGGCGCCGCCAGCCCCAGAGCCGACGACCACGACGTCGGCCCGCAGCGACAACCGGCGCTCCCCGCGGGCGCGCAGGGCCGCGGCGTCGGTGACCGGCAGGGGCGCGGCCGGGGCAAGGGGCGTCGGGGTCGGTGTCACGATTCACACGGCCGGCAGGGGCTGGTTGCCGAGGCGCGCGATGCCCTTTACGTCCGTCACGGGGCCGTCGTACCCGAGGGCCGGCCAAGCACCCGGCGCGCCATAATAACCGAGTACGATCATCTGTTTGACCGCGCCGAATGCCGCCCGCCGCAGCTCACCGCCCCGCGACGAGACGGTGAGCCAGTCGCCGAGCGCGGCGTCGGAAAGGTTCGTCGCGCGGGTCGCCGCACCGCCGAGCGCCACGGCGCCGTGCTCCAGGGCCAGCAGCGCCTGACCCAGCTGCGCACGCGTCGCGCGGGGCAGGCGGCCCACCTGCGCGTCGATGTTCTCCATCACGGGCAGGCGGTCCGGCGACAGTAAGGCCGAGCCCGGCGGCGGCAGAAACACGGGGAGAAGCCGCGCGAAGATGCGGGCTTCGCTCGGGCTCAGGTGGACGAGCGTCGACGGCAGGGCCACGGTACGCCAGGGTACGCAGGCCCGCACCGCGAGCAGACCCACGAGCCCGGCCGCGCCGAGCAGCACGCGGCGTCGCGTCGGTGCGGCGGCAGGCGTCGGGGCAGAAACGGTCATCGCGCAACCGTATGCCGGAACCGCAAACCGGTCAACGCGGCTCCGGGGGCGGCGGGGGCGGCGGGGGCGGCGGGGGCG
>Ga0194131_10006957_pt1 | contig 15439 bp, 13 predicted proteins | sample TA2KigO120mmetaG_FD_148631 | JGI IMG/M metagenome (GOLD analysis project Ga0194131, IMG submission 148631) | Freshwater microbial communities from Lake Tanganyika, Tanzania - TA2015053 Kigoma Offshore 120m | ecosystem: Environmental > Aquatic > Freshwater > Lake | place: Tanzania: Lake... | reverse complement strand
CGTCCACCGCCTTCGGCGGATTCACCTTCCAGAACACGATGGAGATGAACACCGCCGTCTGAAACGCGGAAACCACCGCCAGCACGAAAAACTTCGACAGCACGTAAGGCAGAATCCCCAGGTTTACCGTGCGCTCGCGCTTGTAGATGGGATACTCCTTGACAATCTCGCGCACCGAGTTGATGGTGCCGCACATCAAGGAAAAGAACGTCAACAAAAAGCAGATGATCTTGCCCTTGGTGGCCAGTTTCGCGGCGTCGCTCAAGTTGGCCATGGTAAACGGCTTGAACACGTCCGGCGTGTTGTACACCAGCACCAGCAACGCAAGTGAGAGGAGCGGCGCCTGGGCCAGCAGGATCGCCATGTTGATGCGGTCGCGGCTCAATATCTCCAGGTAACGCCCGGCCACGATGCCGAACTGGCGCAGCAACGACACCTGCTTCTCGCTGGAGGCGAACAGCGGCATCGACGCCGCCGGATTGGAGCGCGCCTGGGCCACCAGGTCGTTCACCTCGTGCAGGCGGCCGGCCACGTATTTCTGGTAATACGGGCTCTGCTTGTACTCCTGATCCCACTGCTGGGGGGATTTTTCCTGATCGACCTTGATGTAGATGTCCGCGAAGTCGGTGGCGTTGAAATACTGCAGCGCCTCGGCCGGCGGGCCGTAAAAGGCCAGATGTCCGCCGCGCGCCAGAAAGACCACCTTGTCGCACAGCATGATGTTGCGCGTCGCGTGGGTGATCAAGATCAAGGTTTGCCCCTGATCGGCAAGCTTGCGGAAAATGCGCATCATTTCCGCTTCCATGCCGGGGTCGAGGCCGGAAGTCGGCTCGTCGAGATAGAACAGCCGCGGCTTGGTCAACAATTCCACGCCGATGCTCACCCGCTTGCGCTGGCCGCCGGACAGGCGGTGCACCGGCACCTGGCGCCGCTCCTCGAGCTGCAGATCGTCGAGCACCTCGGTGATGCGCCGCTCCATCTCCTCGGACGTGGTATCCTCCGCCATGCGCAGCTTCGCCGCATAGTGCAGCGCGCGGCCGGTGGTCAATTCCGGATGGATGATATCGTCCTGCGGCACGTAGCCCAGCGTGCTGCGCAGCGCTTCGATATTCTCATAATAGTCCAGGCCGTTGAACAGCACCACGCCGTAGTCGGCCGGGCGGAATCCGGAGAGCGCGTTGATCAGCGTCGATTTTCCGGCGCCGGACACGCCCACCACCGCGACAAACTCTCGGGGGTAGATCGATAAGGAAACGTCCTGCAGGATGATCTGCTTGTTGCCCACCTCGCGGCGCAGGTTGATGGCGTCGATGCGCGCGTTGCCTTCCTCGCTGAAGTGCTCCAGTTTCTGGCCGTCAAAGAAGAACGAGTAGTCCCCGATCTTGATGCGGTCGCCGCGATTGAGCACGGTGGGGGCGGCGAGGCGCTGCCCGTTGAGAAACGTCCCGTTGGTGCTGCGGTTGTCGGTGATGTACCACGCGTTGCCGTGCCAGCCAATTTCCGCATGATAGCGCGACACCTGCGGATGGTTGAGGGAAATCGTGTTGGCCGGATCGCGGCCGATGCGGATGGTGCCGGCCCCGGACCCCATGGACTGCTGATTCACCGTCCCCGCCACCACCGCGGGGAGCACCGTGGAGGGGTGAGCACTGGCGGACGGCGGGCGCTGGGGCATCGGCCCGGTTTGCACCCCCGGCACCGCAAAGACCGGCGCCCCACCGCCGGACGGCGTGGGCGCGTGGAACACCAGAAAGAAATCCCCCACCTTCACCACGTCGCCCTGGCGCAACACCTGCTCGGCAACTCGGTTCTGGTTGACGAAGGTGCCGCCGGGCGAGGCCTGATCCACGATGAAGGCCTGGCCCTGGCGCCACTCGAGGCGGCAGTGGAAGGGGGCCACCTGGGGATGGGTCAGGCACAGCGCGTTCTGCGCGTCGCTGCCGATGCTGGTGACGGCCGCCGGGATGGGGTAGTCGACCTTCGTTTTGTCCGGATGGATGATGAAAAAGCGCCCGAGCGAGCCGTCTGCAATCATTGCGTCCGTGTTTGGCGCCGATTCGCGGAAATCCTCGCGTCGTCGAGGGGTGCGGCGTGGGTGCGGGTCCACATCCCCGCCCGGGCGTCCTCCACACCGCCTCGGACGCCGGGGGAGTGCCACCGCCCCCTCCACGCGCGGCGGCGTGCAGCCGCAGCCCTTCACGGAGAGCATGCGCGGCGTGCGCGCGCCGGCCTCGAACAGGCGGGAATGCTGGCCGTCGAGCCGTACCTCGCGGGCTTCCAGGCTGTCGCGCGGGTCCCGCTCGAGGTCAATCACGGGTCCGCGCGACAGGAGCCCGTCGCTGGGGCGGGAATCGGTCGCGCATGCAAGACTGGTACGTTGAAGAGATGTCCCCGGTGGAACGCCACTCCCACCTGCGAGAGGAGATCCTTTTTCGCGGGCAGACCGCCTTTCAGGAGGTGGTGCTGGCGCGCAACCGCGCGTACGGGAAAATCCTGTTTTTGGACGGCGATATCCAGTCGGCGCAGCTCGACGAGCGCGCCTACCACGAGGCGCTGGTGCACCCGGCCCTGATTGCGCTGCCCCGCTCGCCGCGCAGCGTGCTGGTGCTGGGCGGCGGGGAGGGCGCCACGGTGCGCGAGGTGCTGCGCTACAAGACCATCGAGCGGGTGGTCATGGTGGACCTCGACGGCGAGCTGGTGGAAATGTGCAAGGCGCAGCTCCCCGAGTGGCACGAGGGCTGTTTCGACGACCGACGCCTCGAATTGCACCACGAGGACGCGCGCGGATTCCTCGAGCGATGCACCGAGAAATTCGACGCCGTGATTCACGACCTGCCCCAACCGCTGGAGGAATCTCCGCTGCGCATGCTGTTCACGCGCGAATGTTTCGCGCGCATCCGCGAGGTGCTGGAGCCGGAGGGGATTGTTTCCATTGAGTCGACGCACGCCAAATTAACCCTTAACCGGCTGCACTTCCTGATTCGCAAGACGGTGGAGCGGGTTTTCCCAGACACGGTGTCCATCAAGGCTTTCATCCCGTCCTTCGCCACCGAGTGGGGATACGTGCTGGGCGCCGTGGATTTCGTGCCGGGCCGCCTCTGCGCGGAAGAGGTCGACGAGCGCATCGCCGAGCGCATCGGAGCGCCGCTGGAGTATTACAACGGCGTCACCCACGCCGGCTATTTCTGGATGTCCCGCCTGTTTAACGAGGGCTGGGCGCGCCAGACCCGGATCTTCGAGGACGCGGTGCCGCACAGCGAAGCGCTGTACGCTTGACCTGTCTTAAGCTGCCATGCTTGCCGCGGATGAGATCAGTGCGCGCCGATGCGATCGACGAAGCTCTGGATCGCCTTCTCGCGGTCGATGCCCGGCTTCTGACATAAATAATACAGCGCCTCCACGTCGACCACGTCGCGAAACGCATCCGATCTCACCCACAATTCCATGTCGGTCTTGACCGATACTTCCCAGGTCGGATGCGTCGCAAGAATGATTGCCTGGATTTCCTCAAAAAATGCCTTTCGCGGATCTCCCACCGGTGCCGCCGGAGCGGCGATCGTGGCGATCGGCGCTGACGCGACGGACGGCGCGGTCAGCGGCGGCCCATCCGGCCGCGGCAGCGGGGCAAGTGGCACGGGAGGCGGCGCGGGGGCAGGAGGCGGCGGAGCGCTCGTCGCCTTGCTCTCCTCAATGATTCGCGCCTTGCCTTCCTTCGACAGAAAACCTACCTTTTTTCGATACTCAAACATCGCCTTTTCAACACGCGACCACTCGTCAAAAATCGCCTCGGACGCCACGGTTTTCACAGACTTTCCATGCCGCGCAACCGCCTTTTCGTGCACCACCAACTCGTCTAAGGGGGCGGTCCCTTCCGACACGGTTTCCAGCGGAAACTCCGGCGGTCGCTTCATATCGCTGACAAAGCGGGACGAGGTCGTCGTCACGCAGGAGCCGTCCTCGAAAAAGGTGCCGAAATCCACGTAGGTGTAAGAATGCTGGTCCAGGAGCACGTAGTAAAGCACCGCGAAAGTCTTGTTTTCTCGGGTCATCAAGCGCGCGTAATTGGTGCGTCCCACCGACGGGCTGTAGAAGTCGAAGGCCGTCTCGAAGCCGGTGGCCATCAGCATGGTCTGGGTGTCGCTCCAGAACTTGGTCACCACCGGATCGGCCGGCGAGCGGTCCAGGCGCGCCAACTTCGTTCCTCCGGCCGCCATCTGCCGCGACATCATCACGCGTGCCAACAACTCCGCGAGGGTGCCTCTGCCGAGCACCCAGACCAGGATCGCCAGACCGAGCAGGCCGAGGTACAATCCCCACTGGCGCACCCAGGCTGGAGGCAGCCACGCCTGCGACTTCACGGTCTCGCTGATCTCCAGGTACGTCTTGCCGTCGTCTGATTGACCAAGCCGAATGGCGGCCGGCTCGTCGGGGGACGCGCGCGCCGGCACGAACTCGAAGCTCACGCCGTCCTCCGTGTCACGGTACCCGTCGGGCCAGCGCTCACGGTAGAAGAGCACGACGTCCTTGAGGGGCGCGTCCACGACGACCTCCCACTGGTACGTCCACAGGCTCTGGTCGTCGTTCTCGCTGATGCCGTGGCTGTCCACCCGCGAGCCGGGCGGCAGCGGAATCGCATAGGGTGCCTGGTCGGGACGGTCGGCCGGCGGGCGCGCCCGATTCAAGAAGAAGTCGTCGACGAGGCCCTCCACCCAGCCCAGCGTCCAGAGGAAGACCAGCACCACGGCGATCCCGATATAGCGGCCCACGATGTACCCCCAGAAGTGATGTTGCCTGTGCCTGCAAGTTTAGCAAGCCGGGGGCAGAAACCTCGTCCGTCCCGGGTCGGATCGTGCCGGGCCACGCGACCGATCTCAGCGCGACCGGTGACCTCGACTCCGGGTCACCCGCAAGTGGGTTTCATTGAGTCGCAATTTCTCGCCGATGGCCCGCATGGCGGTGAAGAAGTGCAGCGTCTCCCCATCGGGCACGCAGACCGGAGGCCGCGGCGTGAGGTCGCCTTGCGACGAGTCGCGGCGCAGGCGATGGCGGCGGCACGCGAACAGGGCTCGGTCCCCATTCGTCGTGTAGAGATATTCGCCCCCGTCAGGACAGGCCGGCGCGGCGCGCATCAGGCCGCGGGCCAGTTCATCGAGCGCGGCGGGATACTGTCCTACAGTCGCGCTCCAGGTTTCCACCGCGTGCATCGCACGCGTGAGGCAGCGCCGGCACTTTTCGCGGGCTTCAACAGATTCGTCGATCAACTGCAGCCGACGGCGCGGCTCGGGCGCCCGCCAATCGACGTGCAGGGCCTGTCGGTAGGCGCGACGGGCGTCATCGAAATCGCCCAGATGCTCGTGCAAGTGCCCGAGGTTGAACGCGGTGGCATATAGCACGGCAGCCGTTCCTTCACGCTCGGCGGCCTCCGCCCGGAGGAGGACGTCGCGGGCAGCCTTCGCGCTGTGCCGGCAGGCCGCCGCGAGGTTGCCCGCGCCGGGAAAGGGCGTGCGGGAGGCCAGCAAGTCATCGGCCGCCGTGGCGGCGGGGAGGATGCGGCCTTCGAGCAGCAGCAGCACTGCAAGATGGTAGGTCGGGCCGGGCTGTTCGCGATCACGCATTTGTGCTTCATACAGCGTATTCCACAGCGTCTCGTAGCGCTGGGATAATTGTCGATCGTCAGCGATCAATAACTCGATTTCGTGGTGAAGCCATTCCTCCACCGGCATTTGCAGGGACAACGATTCCGGTCCAGGGACCAAAATTATGCGGTCCAGGGGGGCAATGCCCCGCAACGTGATCGTGGGGACCGATTCCATCGCGGGCTCTTTCGGAATCTCGCCGCCCGCGCAAACGACCGCGCGTACCGCGTCCATCACTTCCTGAAGTCCCGCCTCCACGGCCGCGTCGTCGAAAATGGCCTCGCGCAGGGCCAGCCAGTTTCTTGCCTCAACCGCACCCCAGCGATAATCCACCTCGGGGCGTGCCGCAATCTCCAGCGCCTCCCGCACCGGATCGGCGCAGAAGTAATGCCGTGACTCCAGCAAAACGTTGACGAGATGGATCGCAAGGCCGTAGCGGCGCGCGAGATCCTCGGCTTCCTCCAGGTCGTTAAGCGCGCCGCTGGTCTGGCCATGCAAGCGGAGCAACCGGGCGCGCAGGGTCAATACCTCGATCAGCAGTGGTCGGCGACCCTCCAGCCGGCTGGATTGAGCGATACGGTCAAGGGAGCCCTCTTGAAGAATCATCGCAGCCGCCTGGGAGGGAAGCCAGGACGCATCGTGCAGCCTTGAATAAAAAAACGCGGACTGACGCAGAAACAGGGCTTGATCCGCAGCACCTGAGACGCGCCAGCCGAGATGATTGGAGCGAAGGTCCGCCATCCCGAGGGCGACCTCTGGTATGCCCACACGAAGTAGCACGTCAATCGCGACGGCAGCCTCTGGTTCATCGAATTTACGCCGCCACAACTCGCTGCAAGACGACTGCGCGCCGCTGCAAAGATGTGCGGCGTACGCTGAATACAACCTGCTCGATTTCTGATGCTCCGCCAGATAGTAACGCCTCACGAGCGCGTCTGCGCGCTCCGCCAATCTAACCGCCAGCGGCAGTCGACCGCGTAGCACCGCGTTGCCACACCACTTCAGAAGGTGCTCGCACGCATCCGTCCAGCGCTCGTGTCGCACGGCCGCGCGATACGCGCGCCGCAGGTAGACGATGGCTTCGGACGGTCTGCCCTGGCAATCGAGCAGCACCGCCAGGTCCGAGTACAGGCGCCCAAGGTCACGCCGAATCGCTCGTTCCAGCAACGCGCGCACGATGCGCTCGCCGCGCGCGAGATCTCCGCTATCGCGCAGCCACTCCAGGCCCGACTTCGCCCACAACTCCGCGTGGCGCGGGGCCTCGCCCTCCGGAAATTGTCCCACCGCGCCGGCCACCAGCGACAGCGTGAGCGGGTGCCCGGCATACTGGCGCGCCACCTCGCGCAACGCGTCCTAGGAGGCGGGCAGGCCGCGGGCTTGCAGCAGCGCCACCGCGTCGTCGGACTCCAGGCCGTGCAGCGCAATCGCCCGCACCGGCGCATCCAGCGTAAGCGGAAGCCGGCTGGCGCACAGGCAGGCCGCGCCCGCGCCGATCCCCGCGCACCGCTCCAGAAAGTGCCGTAAAGACTCGTCGCGCACCTCGTGCGGCGGCTCGTCGGACTGCATCCGCTCGAAGCCGTCCAGCACCAGGAGAAACTGGCCGCGCGTTTTCACCTCGGCCAGGACGCTCGTGCCCGGCGCCACCTGCAACCACGCGGCAAGCGCGGACAGGAACGCGTCCGCGTCGGCCTGCACGTAGAACGACCAGGCAAAACCATCCTCGCCGCACGCCCGAAGATACTCCGCCAGCAGCGCGGTCTTGCCGATGCCGCCAATCCCCTCCAGGCAGACGATGCCGCCCTCCGCACGCGCTTCGGAGAGCGCCCGCAGCTCCGCATCCCTGCCGCAGAAGACGCGCGCCGCGGGAAACGGGGCGCAAAGTGGAGAGTGCCCACGCGGGAGACTTCGGCGCCGGGAGTGTTCGCTCCCAGATCGGGGCGAACAAAGTGTGTTCGCTCCCAGATTGCGGCGAACGATGCGAAAACCCGCATCAAATCTAGACTTCGTGGTCCGCTGTTCGCTCCCACCTCGCGGCGAACCGGGGATGTTCGCTCCCACTTCGCGGCGAACCGGGGAGGGCGGGGTGGGGTCGCAGGGGGCATGTTGCTATAATAGCTTTGTGAGGCGCAGGTCTGGGGTCACGCTCGTTGAGGTGCTCATCTCCGTCGTCATTTTCTCCGTCGGCGTGGTGACCGTGATGGGCGTGTTTCCGATGCTCTTCGAGTTAAACCGCGGATCCTGGCAGCTCGCCACCGCGCTGGCCGCCGGGCAGGAGAAGATGGACGAGCTGCTCGCCGGGCGGAAATTCGTGGTGTCGGGCCAGGACGCCGTCACCACCCTGCCCTCCGGCAGGCGGAGCTGGTCGGGCCAGACCGACCCGATGGGCAACGCCCGCATTCAGACCGTCCACGTGTACGTGTCCTGGAACGACAAGTGGCGACAGCGCAGCATCGTGCTGACCAGCGCGTTGACCAACCCGTGAACCCGCGCCGCGGCTCCACCCTCGCTGAAGTGCTAGCCGCCGCCGCCATCTTCATGGTGTTCACCACCGCGCTCTCGGCCACGCTCACCCTGGCCATGCGCTTCTGGCGCATGGGCGGCGACGACGTGAACCTCCAGGCGTCCCTGCGCCGCGGCCTGCAGACCATGCGCTCGGAGCTGGGGCAGGCCGTCGTCTATCAGGACATCACCAGCAGCGCGACGCCGAGCGCCGTGCTTACCCCCGCCACGGGAAGCACCGTGATCACCGAAGTCGCCTTCACCGAGCCCGCCGACCCGAACAGCCCCTCCCTGCTGATCACCGGCTCAGGGTCGTCGAGCACCTACCAGAAAGTGTCCTATTATCCATCCGGCAACGTGCTGTATCGCAAAGTCTCCACCCTGGCCGGGGGAAACCCGAAAACCGACGCCATCATGACCCTGCCGAGCGGGACCTCACTGAGCATGACCGCCACCGGCCTGACCGCCAACTGCGTGCAGGTCACCCTCACCGCGAAGGCCACCAACGCACAATATTCCGTGTCGACGGCGATTTATGCGACCGGCGAGTAGGCGCGGCTTCAAGCTGATCGAGCTGATCCTCGCGATGGCGCTGATGGCCGTCCTGCTCGCCATCGCGCTGCCCTATTATCGAAAATACCAGGCCCGCAGCGCGCTCCGCCTGGGCGCCTCCACCCTGGCAGCCGACTTGCGCTACGCCCGCGGACTGGCCATCAAGTCCGGTCCCGCCACCGTGGACATGCGGACCTCCGGGCGCTACGACATCACCGACACCAACGCCCGTAAAGTGCGCACCCAGACGCTGCCCGACAAGGTGACCATCGCGTCCGGATCCACCCTGGTGTTTGCGGAAAACGGCACCGCGGACCGCGACGTCACCATCTCCGTGAACTCAAGCGCCCTCAACGAAGCCCTGTCGATATCCGTCAGCAAGCGCACCGGGCAGGTGAGCGGCCCATGAAAAAACGCGGCTTCGCGCTCGTCGTCGTTCTCCTCGGCCTCGCGCTGCTGGCCATCATCGCGTTCGGCCTGACCACCATCATGACCAGCGACTACCTCACCTCGCGCGACGAATTACTGTCCGCCCAGGCGTTCTACGTGGCGCGGGCCGGAATCTCGCGGGCCATGGCCGAGATGGGCGTAAATGAGGCGGCGACGCCCACGACGCCCATCAGAGGGACCGTCGGCGATCTGTACGCCACCTGCGACATCAGCAAGGCTTCACTCCCCTCCGTGAACGGACTCGATTCGTGGAAGATCACCTCCATCGGCAAGGTCTGGAGTGGCGCCAGTGGCACGGTGCTTGCCTCGCGGACCCTGGAGGCCGTGCTCGAGCAAGAGACCTTTGCCAGCTACGCCTATTTTACGGATCAGGAAACGAGCTGGTGGGGCACGGCCATCTGGTTCCTGACCGGGGATACCTTGCGCGGGCCGGTGCACTCCAACGGATATCTGAACGTCAGCGGAAAACCGGAGTTCACCGACGAGGTCACCACCTACAATCGAAATGACAGCTATCTGGATCGGGTGAGCGGAACCTACAACCAGAGAGGCGCGCGTAATGGCGACAACCGCGACTACTACCACTTCTTCACCGCCTACCTCAACGACATTCCCACCGCAGCCAGAGACGCCGCACAGTTTGCGTTCAACGGTGGACAGGCCGAGATCCCACTTCCCAGCGTCGCAACTTCGGAGGACGCCTTGCGCGTCACCGGCAGCAGCTACGTAATCCCCTGGGGAAAGGACACCTACATTTACAATGGCTCCTGGAGCACCACTTCCAAGAATCACATCTACGTGGAGGGCGACGCCATCGTCTACGGACACGTAAGCGGGAGCAAGACCATCTCCAGCGGCGGAAACATCTGGATCGCCGACGACATTACCTACGACGACAAGTCCACGGATGCCCTCGGGCTGGTGGCCAACAACCACGTCATCGTGCAAACCAATCCCTACGCGCGGGAGGACCTGGAAATCAACGCGGCAATCATGGCGCGCAACGGCTCGTTCTTCGTCAATAACTATGGAGAGGGCGTTCCGCGCGGGACCCTGAAGCTATACGGCAGCTTGATCCAGAAAGTGCGCGGTCCGGTGGGCTTATTCAATCCCAACACGCAGACGGGTATCACCGGCTACGTCAAAAATTACTCCTACGACAAAAAACTGAAGCGCACCCCGCCGCCCTATTTCCCGGTGGCCCAGCAGATCCGCCTGCGCTACGTCAAGGACAAAGCCGCGCTGCAAGAATGAGCCAGGATCGAGAAGCCCTTCAACGCGCCGTCGCGGACCTCGACACCCAGCTACGCCTGGGCGACGACCGGCCGCTGTTCAGCCCGGAACAACTGGCCCGCGACAAGCGGCGCCGCCAGCGCGCGACCCGACGGCTGCTTGTCTACAGCGGCGTCTTCGCGCTCCTGGTCATCGGCCTCGCGTTGCGCCCGGACACCCCTCGGGTGGAACGGCACTCACGGGAAGCCTTCCGCCCTCCCACGCCAGGGGCGGCGGCACCGCCCTCGGCGAGTGCGTCCACGACTTCCGCGCGCACTGGCGCGGAAACCGCCACCCCGACCGGCAGCCCCTCCCCGAGCGCCAGCCCTTCGACGCTCATGGCGCAGCCGCCGCCCATCATCCCCGTGGAAGTGGTGGCCCCTCCCGGGCCCGGCGGACCCACCCTCATCCCGCTCCCGGCCACGATTCCAGGCGGATCACCGGCCCCCGCGGGCGCCCTGGAGATGTAGCCGGGCCAAAAAAGATTTTTTCGCTGTCAATAGTGAACCTGCGCCCGCGTTCCGATACAATAGGTGCAGCCATTTGCACTATTGGAGACAGCATGGACCGCATGCCCCGCGCCCGGCAGGACGACCTGGTTGCCGTTGAAGTCGGCGACGAACTGTTGATCTACGACCTGCGCTCGCACAAGATGCACCGCCTCAACGAAGCCGCCATCACGGTATGGCGGAAGTGCGACGGCGCCAACAGCCTGGACGCGGTGCCCATGGACCGTCGGCTGGTGGAAATGACCCTGCAGCGGCTCGCGGAGGCGCGGCTCCTCGAGGAGCAAGTTCACCTGGAGAAAGCCATCTCGCGGCGCGATCTCCTGCGCATGCTGGGCATCGCCGCCGCGGCAGCTCCCCTGGTGGTGAGCATGACCGCGCCGTCAGCCGCCCAGGGCGCCTCGTGCATTCCCAAGGGGGGAGATTGCTCCACGAATCCGAACGGCTGCTGTCCCGGCTGTTTCTGCAACGGCGCTAACAAGTGTGCAGGGGGCTGTTGAGCCTTTCAGGGTTGCGGGTTGGGCCCCGTTGACGGAGGCGGCGCCGGCTGCGCGCCGGCCCCCTCGCTGTCCTTCTGGTTCCAGAAAATGTCGATCTGCTGGATCGTCTCGCAAATGCCGCCCAGGAAGAACGCCGTCGGATTGAGATCGGCGAGGATCGCGCCGCGAAAGCCTTCCTTGATGAACGACGAGGGCAGCGTCCCGATAATGTTCTTCGTGCGCCGCGACATCGGATCGTGGACCACGCCCAGCTTCATCCCCGCCGTCTCCACGCCGTCACCGAACTTGGACGTGGTGTTGCGGAAAAACTGGGAATAGCGCGGGCCGAACTGGGTGCCGATGCCGCCCGCCAGGCCGGCCACCACGGCGCCCGCCACCGGGCCGAGCGGCGAGTAGCCGGCCGCGCCCAGGGCAAGTCCGATGGATGCGCCCACCGCGGCGCCGATGGCCATCTGCGCCTTCTTGTTGCTGGTAAAGTGGACGGCGGTGGCGGCGCCGAGGCCGGCCGCGACCTTGCCGGTGCCGTGGAAGAACGGCCCGGCCAGCATGGAAGCATTGCCCGCCGAATCGCGCACCCTCGAAAGACAGTTGCCGCGATACGTCGCGTAGGCGCCCAGCAGGCCGCCGGTGATGCCCGCCGTGGCCATCGCCGCGGGACCGCCCGCGTGCGCCAGGGCGGCCAAGATGCCGGCCCCGGTCGCGGCGCCGGTGGCCACGCTCAGCAACTGCTTGCCGGTCTTGTAGCCCACGAACACGCCGGACATCGACGCGCTGAGCGCGCCCAGCGATCCGGCGAGGCCGCCCAGATAAAATCCCTCGACGGCGGACTGAAAACCCGCCTGAAACCACGCCGGCCCGTCGAAATTCCCCTCCGTGCTGGGCTGGGGAAGCGACATCACGTTGAGCCAGCGGGCGAAACGTCCGGGCAGGGTCTTCGGCTGCTTCTCCGCCGCTGGCGCGGCGGCGGGAGGTTGCTGCGCGGGGGCCGGCTTCGCCTGGATGACCACGGCGTCGTCCGTCGCCTTCGTCCCCCCCAGGACCGGATCGGGCTGCTCGGCGGCGGCCAGGGACCTGAAGTACGCGGTATTGACGGCCTGCATGGAGGGAATGTTCACGTGCGCGGCATCCTGTCTTCGCCCGAACGCACCCAAAATGGCGCCGACGGACTCACTTCTCGTTACCGATCATCGTAGCACGCGCCCCCACACGGAGCCATAGACAGTTGTGACCGGCCTATTAACGTACAATTAACAGCCGGCCGGATTTTCCTGAAAAATTCCTGAAATCTCTACCTGTTGGTGAGGCTGGTCAGCATCGAAGAAAGGGTCGTTCCCTGATTTTGCAGCCGCGCCAGCGCCTGCTCCATCCCCAGGAAGCCTTCTGCAGCAGCACCTGGTCGCGCGCCAGCCGCTCCTCCAGCGCAGCCGCCCGCGAGGTGAGCCGCTCCAGTTTGCGCTCCATCAAGTCGATCCCGCCGAACAGGCCGCTCCCCCGCGCCGCCTGGTCCACCACCCGGTCCACCAGGCGCCCGACGCCGGTGCCCGATTTCGCGAACAATTCCCTCAGCGCGTCGGGGTTTTCGCCAAGCGCCTCGCGCAGCGCCGCGTCATCGACGTCGAGTTGCATCCCGCGGCCGGTCTGCGACGAAGGCACGATGGAAATCCCGATATCCGAAAGGCTGTTGTACTCCGATGGCTGGCCGGCCACGATGCCGTGCAGCGCGCGCTGCAGTCCGCCCGTCAGCCGGGTCACGTCGGTATTCCCCAGGAACACGCCGGCCGGCGACAGGACGGAGCTTCCTTCCAGGACGGCCGGCTCCGAATTGTCCGCGATGAATTCCATCAATTCGTTCACGCTGTCGACGAACGCCTTGATCTGGTCCACCCCGGCCGTCACGTCATGCTTGACTTCCAGGGTCGTGTCGGCGGGCGTGGTCGGCGTGGTGCCGGTCAGCGTGACGCTTACCCCGGGGATGGCGTCGGTCACCGTCAGGCTGTCGCTGGCGTGCGCCACGCCATCCACGGTGTACTGCGCCGAGGCGCCGCCGGTCGTTTCCGCGCCCACGAGGCCGGCCGCCGCGAGGAATCCCGTGCTGTCCTCACCCACCGAGATGGCGGTCGAGCCAAGCGCCTTGCGCTGCAGCACGATGCGATCGGCGGCCGCGTCGTAGCGCGCGTTTACTCCCGCCGACGAATTCGTGATGCGGCTCAGCACCCGGTCCAGCGAATCGCCGGCCTTCACCTGGATGGTCGCGTCGTTGATCTTGAAGGTGCCGGCGGTGACCGGCGCGCGCAGGGCGATGGACACGTCCTGCGTCTTGTCAATGGCCTTCGCGACCGTGCCCGCGGATTCAAGGGCGTCGTTGCCGGTGGCCGTCCCCTCGAATCCCATGGAGGAGAGCAGGCCGCCTTCCAGGTCCTTCACGGTCAGGTCGCCGCTGCCTCTGAAGCGGAACTTGTCGGCGGCGCGATCGTAGCTGAGCGTGACCGAGGGGTCGGCCTCGCTGACCGCTTCAATGACGTCCTCAATGGAGTCGGACGTGCGCCACGAGACCGTGTGGCCGTTGACTTCGAAGCTCCCGCCCTGGTACTCGACGCCGTCGACCCGCACGTCGAAGTCGGTGCGGCCCGCCTCGGTCACGTCGAATTCCAGCCCGGGCAACTCCTCCACGAAGAGCCCCTCGTTGTCGGCGCTGCGGTAGTGGACCCGCTCGCCGTCGGCCTCCACGTTGAAATCCGCGTCCACGCCCACCTCCTGGGCGTGGCGGCCGATGGCGTCCCAGAGGCCGACCTGATCCTGGCCAAACACGATGGGATCGGCGCCCGGCAGGTCGTTGCGCAGCGACAGCACGCCCTCTTCGAAGGACGCCGTGACCCCGACGTCCACCGCGTTCACGGTGTCGACGAAGTCGTTGAGCGACGACTCCTGGTCGATGATGAAGGAAGCCCCGTTGATTTCGACCGCGCCGCCCCAGGTCAGCCCGGGGAACGCGTCGGAGAGCGGCCGCTCCGGATCCAGCGCGAGGGTGGCCGAGCGGGCCACCGTGTGGGTCGCGACGTTGGCCACGTCGATCGCGTAGGGGCCGGCCGCCAGGGCGTCCGGGTCGGCGACGCGCACGCTTGCGCTGGTTCCCCGCACGTTGTCTGTGCCGGTGTGGGTGCCGTCCTCCTCAAGCGTTGCGGTGGCCAGCGTCTTCGCGAATCCCGCCCGGGTCAGCGCCGACTCGGTGTTCACCCGGGAAAGCCCGCTCGCGCCGTCCATGTGGCCCTGCGCGCCCAGCGACTGGACCTGGATCTTGTACGAGCCGAGCGTGGGATTGCCGGTCACGGTGGCCGTCGCCACGCTGGGGCCGCTGAAAGAAACCTTCGGAATCAGAAAGCCGCTGCTGGAAAGGAGCGGGTTGAGCGCGCTGCCCACGGCCAGAACCTTGGTGTTCAACGCCTGGTCGTGATGAGCCGCTTCGAGAGGGCCGTCGCGTCGGCGGTCAACTGGCGGATGGGCGCGCGCTGAACGTTAATCATGCGCTTGATGATGCCCTGGGTGTCCAGGCCAGACACGAGTCCGCCGAGCAGGTTGGAGCTACCGATGGAATCCATTCCGCAACCTTCTCCACGGGCGGCCTTCATGGCGCCCAATGCCTCATTTTATCCTGTTGAGGCGGCGGATGTCAATTCCGGGCGAGGCAGGGGGGCTTCCGGCCAGGGCGTTGAATCGACTCCGTGTGCGAATTTTCTGGCTTGCGCTCGCGCTGATTCTTCTGATGGCGCTGACGCCCGCCTGTGCGGCCACTTCGACCGCCACCATCACCTTGAGCAGCGGCGGCCTGACCATTACGACGCAGAGCGGCTCGGTGGATTTCGGCACCATCGCCCTGACCGGCGACGTGGTCACGGACGCGGACGTTACGACTACACTCCGCTGGCCGGCGGTTTTTCTCTGACCATCCCCGCCACCCAGCTCACCGGCGCCTACACCAGCACGCTCACCGCGACGGTCGCATCCGGACCCTGAGGCCGATCAGGGG
>Ga0194131_10006956_pt1 | contig 15442 bp, 23 predicted proteins | sample TA2KigO120mmetaG_FD_148631 | JGI IMG/M metagenome (GOLD analysis project Ga0194131, IMG submission 148631) | Freshwater microbial communities from Lake Tanganyika, Tanzania - TA2015053 Kigoma Offshore 120m | ecosystem: Environmental > Aquatic > Freshwater > Lake | place: Tanzania: Lake... | reverse complement strand
TTGGATCATATGGGGTATTAGGGTTTATACCTTCTTTTAGAAAATTTTTAAAAGTATTATATTTAAAATTTTCTAAAAGTTTTTTTGTAAATATTATTTTTTTCATATAATTTTCTTAATTGTCTGTGTTCCTGACAGGAACAGGAATATTAAGTCCACCTGGCATCGGAACAGGAACAGTAGTATATCCCGGGTACAGCGGTTGAGGAATCATTGTTGGAATTGGAGGGGGCAATTGAGTTGGTTGAGTTGGTTTGGGAACCAAAGGAGTTCCACCCGCTCCACCTGTTGGTGCTGGTGTTCCTTGAGATGGTTTTCTATTACGAGGAACGGCTTCTTGTTCTTGGTTAGAATTATTTCTTCTACGCTTCAACGCCCGTACTGCTGCTTCAACCGCCCTCGCGCCGAGGACCGTGAGGCCAAAATCTTCGCTGATTAGATTTCTTAATTGTTTGTTTTCTTCTTCTAGTCTACGAATTTTATGTTGATAAATTGAGTCGAAGGTTCCCATAAAGTTTTTCTTATAAATTATATATTGTTATTTATATTAAGTTTTTTAAAAATAATTATCCATACACAGGATACCATCTCTTGCCATTCCATTCGTATACAAAAATGCTTTTAGCTCCACTCGGTTCAATAACAGTTATTATAAGTCGTTTGCCATCATAATAATAAATAATAGTATTTCCGTTTTCTGTATAGGTATATGGTTTGCCCTTTTCTAATTGATCCGGACCAGGTATAACCCCCGGTTGAAGTTCTGGTGTTGGTAACCCCCCACCACCCATGCTAGTATAAGTGCTATTTGAATTAGTTGGTTCATTTTGAACGGTTGGTGAAGTAGGCATATTTGATAAATCACCATCTTCCATCAACCATCTAGCTTCTAGGGCCTGACGAATATATGATTCAGATAATTGTTGAATCCAAGTTTTATTATTTTTTTTCATGTTACTTTATGTATATAAATTTTTAACTAAAATTCTCTAATATTCTTCAATATGTACGAAGATGATGGTACTTGCTGGCATATGCGACTAGATTGGCTAATATTGGAGTGTTATTCAAGAATAATAGAGGGTAGATGGCGAAAGATGCGAGGGATTTCGCGTGAGATGCCGTTAAATATTTAATACTTAGAGTCACTTTCAAAAAAACTTAATAAAATTTCATTCCCCCATTTCCCCACACCCTGCCCCACTTCACCCCACTCCTGTACACCAGCCCTACTTACCTCATTTTACCGCATGTATAATACCCCTATGCACTCTAGCATTGGGGAAAATACAATAAAAAACCCCGGTCATCTCTGACCAGGGTTTTTCTTTGTCTAAGATCTTTTTATAATCTTTGAGTTCACTTTGACCTCATTGTCTACGATTCAGGGTATGTTCCCACGCTCGGTACGCAATCACAAATTGTTGCAGTGCCTCTGGTCCTCGCTCTTGGTTGATTGCTTGAAATAGTGGAACTGCTACTAAATGTACAAATTCTGGATTATTATTGAGTTGTAAGCTCCAGTTAATCCAGTTCATTTGACCATCAGCATTGATTAAGAGGTATCCGTATTGTTCAATCAAAGGATTATCGCCAAAGAATTTTATAATAAAATTCATTAAATCTGTTGGTATAAATCCCGGGTACGGGTCGTTTGGGCCACCAGTCTGGTTTCCAGGCACACCGCGCAGATCGATGCCAGAGGATTGGTCAATTGTTGATCTATACTCATTTGCTCCGGTATTTGTATAGCCAATAGAATTTAAAATAGACGGGGTTTGAAGTTCATTTGCTTCAATTAATTTTCTTAATTGTTTGTTTTCTTCTTCTAGTCTACGAATTTTTTGTTGATAAATTGTGTCGAATGTTCCCATAAAGTTTTCCTTTACTTTATTTATAAGCTCATAAATACTTCCATGCTCTCTTTCCGACAATATTTGATTGAACAATTAAATATTCATCCTCATAATGTTGGTCATGAAACAGATGATGTTGGTACTACAATCCATACCTACGAAGATAAAGAAAAAGGCGTAAGAACCTATTTAATGACTCATCCTAGTAAACCCGGTGAGGCTTATTTTGGTTTTATGGTAAGAGGGTCTGATGGTGAATATACAGATAAACCACCAGCAAAAGGTGAAAAGGCTCCTTCTGGTAGATTAGAGTCCGCATTGGGGCATGCAGCTGATTTTGCAAAAAATAATAATATTCATACTATTACATTCCAAACAGCAGACCAGAAATTAAATCCTACAGAGGAAGATACAAGACAGGGAAATTTAAATACAAAATTATTTTCGGATAAATGGAAAACATATCAACCAAAAGTTTCGCAAAACACTAGTCTGGTAAAGGTCGATGAACACCCATTATCTCATTTGTATTCTCCATTGACATAAATAAATCATGCTCTCATTCAAACAATATTTAATCGAATCTTTACCTCATGTTCCTCCTGATGAATTCCCAGGTATCGACCAAAACCAATGGGCAAATCCCTATAGCAATGAACCTAGCCCACCAGTTTTGAAATGGAGAGGATTTGATCTCTATGCTCCATTTCGAAGTCCTATCCTGACAGGAGGTGATGCAGATGGTGACGGTCAACCAGATGGAAATGAAGATATTGAATACCCTCCACTTGAAGATTTTGATGATGATAATGATGGTGTTCTAAATGCAGAAGATATGGACGATGATGGAGATAACATTCCAGATTGGGTAGATCAAGATTGGTTGGATAATTACCCTAGTCTAGCTAAAGAACCGTATTATTTTAAAGACCCAGATGGGGATGGTATTCCCGATCTCTGGGATGATGATGATTAAACCAACCACTTTATAAAAACCCCCTGAGTATTTTAGGGGGGTTTTTCATTAGGAAGATTATGGTGCTGTCTACATACTTTATTTCTATACATAAAATATGTCATCATTTACAGAAAATCTTTATCTTAAGCGTTACCTAAGACAACTTCAAGAAGAGAACTTAAAGTTTAAACAAATTTTAAACGAAATGGATGGGCTTCCACCTTCTTACCCAACATGGACATCTGGGTTAACACTACCTTTAACCAACCCAAAGCATATCATTCAGCTTGGTAAATACCATGGAATGTCTGGTATGGAACTTCACCCAGACTATGTACATATTCCAGAATATGTGAAAGCACATGAGGCAGGAACTGCGTATAGAAAAACTCTTGACTCAAAGAAGACCAGTTAAATATTTTTCTATACATAAAATATGTCATCATTTACAGAAAATCTTTATCTTAAGCGTTACCTAAGACAACTTCAAGAAGAGAACTTAAAGTTTAAACAAATTTTAAACGAAATTTATAGACGAGGACGGGGAGCAGATTCAGATCCTAATGACCCAAGACCCCCTGGCCCCGATACAGTGAATTGGGTTGATGTGGGGGAGGATGATTTAGAAGAATTGGAAGAATTAGAACTCCCTTCTGTTGGCGATGTTGAAATGGAAGGACTTGATGCCCAGGATCCAAACGACCATGGACTGATTTTAGATTTGATTGGTAGGCAACCCATTAAAGATCTTCATCCCGATGATCAATACTATCTCGGTGTAGTGCATGCATCGGCCCCAAATAATCACTTGCATATTAATGCTAGCAACATGCAAAATTTTCCTCACTACGCTTCTGGGGTCAGATCTGTCTCCCGAAATCACTAAAAATATTAAAAAAGAAAAAACCCCCTGAGTATTTCAGGGGGTTTTAAATTTCTATTTCTTGTTAGATCATCTACCGCGTCTTGGATTTTCGTCCCAATTGTTTAATTTAGATGGTGAGGATGACTCAGATGATGTATCACCTTGCGCACCGAAATAAAGTTCCTTTCGCTTGGGTCTGCTAGTCGGAAGCCTACCAGTTCCACTAACAGGGAATGGATTAGTTGGCATGTCATCAACTGCTCCTTCTTCTCCCGGATGTGGTGCTGAACCAGTATCAGCATCATCGACTGTTAATGGAATATTTGGATGGAGAGCTGTACGGTCATTTATAACAATATCATCTAGCATTTTCATTGTCTCCCAAAAAGGATATCGTGGATATTGTGTTTCATTAATCAAACTTTTTAATTTTAAATTCTCTTCATGAAGCTGCTGAATCATACGCTTGAGATATAAGTTTTCTGTGAATGATGACATATATTATTCCTGCAAATATATATTTTATATGGCATTCAATCCAAGAAAACATCTAACGGAAGAACAAATAAACGAAATTATTGATCCTATTTCATTAGCTGTTGGTGGAGCTGGTGCAGCACTGGTAGGATATGGACTTCACAGATGGTCATCAGCAAGACAACGAAAAGCAGCAGAAGCAGAAGCAGAAAAACGAGCTGGTGAAGCATATAAGACCGGAGCGGGAAGAGGCGAAGCGGCTGGACGGGCCGAAGGAATGCGTTCTGGAATAGATGCAGGAAGAGAATTGCTAGCAAGAGAACAATATTTAGAAGGAGCACATCAGAGAGCAGGAACGAGATATTCTATTGCTCAACATTTCGGTGATCCAGAAATTATAAAAGATGCAGCAGATCATTATAGAAAATTACAAACAGGATGGCAGACTGTACTTTCTCAGTCTGATGATGCGAACAAAGGATATGTAAACGCTCCTCATACTTTCCACATGGCTGTGGATAAAATTAAATTACATAAAGATCAAACAATGAGTGACGATCATGCAAGATCTATTGCAGCTTTGTCAGGAGGCAGAATAGAAGATTTTAATCATAAAGGACATTATAAAATTATACAATTGATTAGATCTACGGCAAAAAACGAAGGACAACGAGGACTAGACAAATTAACTAGAACTTTAGTTCACCATAAACACCATGACGATGAAACTGCTATGGGAATGGCAAGAATTCTTATTCATCATGCAGCACACAGAATAGATGAACATTATCCGCAATATCCGAATGGTGGACATCAATTTCATTCTGAGCAAGGCCCTGTATGGTATCATCGTGATCTTCCTCACCCCACAAACTCAACTATCAATGCAGAAGTGTTAAGGCACAAAATATTAAGAGATCTTTTTGCCGGAACATACAAACCGGATGAAAGAGTTTTAGACATATCAACATCACCAGGAATATATGTAGACCATAAAAAATACGGGAGAATTTTAGATATTAACTCCCTTAGCAGAGACAGAAGAGCATTTGAAGTAGATAAAGCGGCTAGAGGAGAAGGTAAAGATCTTAACGAACCCGTATACTCTAACTCGGCTAGGAATATTGCCGCAGGAGAACCAGTAAGAGATAGTTTTAGATATGCTTCACAACATGGCCGCGCCTGGGCCGAAGTCGTTCATGGACAGCCAGCAGGATCAAATGTAGCAAGAGAATTTCACGCCTTTCTTGTTAAGTTGGCAGAACAAAGAAATCGAGAGCAGAAGGAACTAGCAAAACAAACACCTCCTGAGCCACCAGCTCCTATAGCTCCTATAGCTCCTCCTGCGGCTCCGGTAGCTCCTCCCGCCGATCAACCAGAAACAGGAAAGGGCAGAAGAGGAAGACCACGGAAGCCAAAGGCAGAAGGATCTAAACCAAAAGGAAGACCCAAGAAGTCCAAGAAGGTTCTGGAAGCCATGGATTTCTATTCTCAGGTAATTGATAAACAAATGAATTTACAAAAAAAGGTAGTTAAATTCTAGGGAGAATTCTAAATATTTCCATGCTCTCTTTCAGACAATTTTTATTGGAATATGACTTCGACCAATTCTTTAGGGGTGTATCCCCCTCTGAGATGGGATATGAAAAAAATAATGGCCCTGTTCGCCCAAGCATATCCAAAACTGTTAATAGAGCAAATTCAAAAATACTATCTATTTTGAGAAGATTACAACAAGATGGAAAATTAACCCAAATAGGTTATCATCCATCAGCCGATCTTCCACTGCCTTCTGAAATGTCTCAGGGGGAGCTTGAATTATTAAGATCGCATGCAGTTGAGCATTTGAAGGGAGCAGAAGAAATGGAATTCAATCACGCTGCACACGAATTAGTTGCTTCTGATCCTATAGCAAATATAATACTCCAGAATTTGGGAGGAGTACAAGGAACAGTAAATAAAAAAGATAGTCGAAGTTCATTAGAATCTCGACGGGGGGGTGCAGGGACAAATCTAATGATTGCACTGAATAAAATGCTCCCTCTTCAGTAATATCGTCCGCGTCCCGAAATACTCAGGGAGTTTTTAATTTATTAATATTTGTAGTAAGGCAGCTTATTTCTCTTTTCTTTTATGAGAATAGTTGCCAATTCTGGAAATACCATCTTTGAGTAGTCTCGTTAAAATAATATCGTCTGAAATCATTTGGATGAGGATTCCAATCTGGTCCAGCTACTCCATTATTACCATTTGGATCTATATCAGGAGGACCCCATTCTGGTGGAGGCGTAAATATTGGCATTCCATTTGAATTAACTTGCCAATTACCTGGATAACGCCTGAATAATTCCTGTAACCAAGATGGATTTAATTGATATGAATTCTGTCCGGTAGAATTCCACCATTCCCACCATGCAGGAGTAAATGGTATGAGTCCGTTTGGATTACCGAACACAGGTCCGTTTTGATGATCTGTGCTAGTTGGTAAATATGGTTGATTTGTAAAATTATGTCCCCACATCTTCCACCAAGGAGATGTACCTTGCCATCTGAAACGGAAATAATTTATAAGGGCCTGCATATAATCCTTAAACCAATCAGGGTTATTGGGATCATAATAATCTGAAAGACTAGGCCCTCGGTCAGTTGGTCGCATAGGATTGGCTCCTAAACCCGGTCGATAGTAAGGATTATTTTCCCATCCGGGTTTCATTCCTGGAATTGATGTTGGTGTCCAAGATGGAGGTCCACTTGGTCTACTAGTACCAGATCCGCCAGTACCAGAACCGCCAGTACCAGAACCGCCAGTACCAGAACCACCTGTAGTGTCATCTCCTTCACAAATAAAATTATTTAATTTTCTATTTTCTAGAATGAGTCTATTTATTTTATTTGTTAGTTTTTCTATTTGAAGTTTATATGCATTAGAGATTGATGACATAATATTTTTTCCTGCTTTATTTATATTATAGATATTCATATGAAAAATGACAACTGGATACGTAGCATCTCAAAAACTTACAAACAATTAAACGAAAATCAAATGATGATGGGAATGCAAGGAGGAATGCAAACTCCTCCACAGAAGAAATTTTATCATTATCCAATGCAAAGAAAAACTGCTGGTCCCTGGCAGGATCAAGGACCAGGATTAGTTGAACCACCTAAGCAACAGCAAATGCCCTTCCCAGGTCCAGGAATGCCCGGAGAAATTCCCGGCCCTTCAGGTCTACCAGTTTCAGGTCCAGAAAAATCAACCCCAATGATGGGCATGGGTCAGCCTCAAATGGGCATGGGTCAACAACAAATGCCTCAGATGGGCATGGGTCAACAACAAATGCCTCAGATGGGCATGGGTCAACAACAAATGCCTCAAATGGGCATGGGTCAACAACAAATGCCTCAAATGGGCATGGGTCAGCCTCAAATGGGCATGGGTCAGCCTCAAATGGGCATGGGTCAACAACAAATGCCTCAAATGGGCATGGGTCAACAACAAATGCCTCAAATGGGCATGGGTCAACAACAAATGCCTCAGATGGGCATGGGTCAACCTCAGCAACAAGAAATTCAAATTGCTCAGATGGGAACATTTAAGCAACCATTTGGAGAAGTACCCGGTCAAATGCCTCAAATGGGTATGGGTCAACCACAAATTGGAGCACCCGGACAAAATATTCAACAGGCTCTAAGCAATACTAGACCAATCACAAAGATTGAACCTCTAGAAAATCGTGATGTTCCTAATGAATTTAGATACTCACCAGTAGCACAACAGCAGCAACAAGGAATGGGTGGTATGCCTCAAGGAATGGGTGGTATGCCTCAAGGAATGGGTCAAGCTCCTATGGGGCAACGGGCAAATCAAAGGCTTTCTCCAAAAGAAATAAAAGCAATGTTTGATAAGATCAAACGAAGAGGACTCGGAAAGAAATAAAAAAAACCCGCCGTTTGGCGGGTTTTTTTTTATTCTGAAGCAACATCTTGATAATGTACCGGCTCGTATGACGGGAGAGACATTGTTTGCTGTGGCATGTCATACAAACCAGTAGAAATCAAATCAGCAAGTGGATTGAATTCTGGAATCTTGAACGAACCACTATCATCATCGTTCAACGCACCAATTCTTTGCTTGGTCTGTTGGTCCACCTTCTGAGCAACCATTTTATTTGCTGCAATCCAAGGACTTAACTGTTGTCCTGAATTCTTTGCCTTTTCCATATCCATGTACATCCTTAGAAGAGCATTATATTTTTCATCAGGTAGAAATCCATTTATAGATAAAAACTGACCAATTTGCTGAACAGTATTTCCATTAACTCCAACTTGTTGAAATGGAATTGTTGAGGCCATTTGAAGGAATGATTGATTGTTTTGAATGTTTGATGCAATCAAATTATTTAATTGAGTTGTATTTAAATTTGTATTTACATCAGGAATCAAACCAGCCTCATAAGCCATATTAGCCAATGCTGTTTTATCTACTCCAGCAGGAAGCAAGAAACCCAATGAAGATTGTGGATTATATGCCTTATTTGATGTATTTGATTGTGTAGCAGCAGGAATGGAAAATTCAAATGAACTTATTGAATCTGTATATTTTAGGTTATTAGTAGTAATATTACTTGACTCTATAATAAATTTTTTGAATGACTTCATATAGCTATTTATCAAACTGAAATCATATCGATGAACCGATTGAGCATGACTCGGGAAGTCATCTTGCGGTCATTCATCTTGATGAAGGCAGACTTGAGAGAAGTGAACGACTTCTTCTTGGACTCAAGGAATTCGTCCTCGTTCATGCCAATATCAATCTCAGTGGTTGACTTAACAACGAACACCTCATCGAAATTGTTCTTGACTGGTGCAACAAAGAACCCTTCGTTTTCGTACAAGGTGTTGATCTTTTTCTTCTGTTCATCAGTTTCATTCCCAGTAAAGTAGCGGCATCCTGCATTCTCTGCCTTTCGAACAGTATCAAGATGAAAGTGAATGAGGTTGCAAGCAGTACGGTCCTTGATCATCTTAGTCAATGCCTTAGTCAGGCTGTGGCTATAGTGGTCATATTCATAGGACAGACCAGTTTCCGAATCAAACAGGCAATAATTATCGTTGCCATAGATGGCCTTACGATGGTAGAAACCATCGCCATCACCATCGGTCATGAAAACCGCATTGACAATCTGAAGATTGTACTTTTTGCGGAACTCAGGAATAACCTTTAGTGCAACCACCATGGCCTGGTTCAGAGGAGTCGATCCCATGCCAATTTCATCCGGAGTGGGAGGAACAAGATTGATCATACCCAACTTCTTCATTTTGTGATTGTTGTACCTGATACCAACCCAATTCATGATCTTAATGGCATGATCAAACTCCGTGTTTGTCATACGAGAAGACAGAAGATTGATCATACAAAAGCTGTCGAAAGAGATGGAATTATCGTCCTTCGGAGTAAAGTTGGCAATGTGCTTCTCGTCAAAGAAGCAGTTGCTGAAACTATACACCTCAAACGGAATCTTCAGCTTGCGGCAGAAGATGGCAATCTGAAACAACTGCAACATGACATCGTGAATCGTACAGGTCATCGACCCACTCCAGTCAAGGAAGACCACGAAACCGTGGTTTTTGCCATCCTTGGTAGTGGTACGAGACAGGAAAATATCTTCCGAAATCTTGTACTGGTGAAGCTTGTCCATGTTCAACTTACCAGTCTTGTTGATGCGAGACTTGCGAGATTCATCAGCAGCCTTCTTACGATTGAACTGGTTCACCATGATGCTGACAGACCGCTCAGAGTCAGCCTTGACCTTGGCAACAAGACGATCCATGGCTTCGTGGACTCGCTTGGCATAGGCAGGATCATTACCACAGGCGCGATCAATCGCATGGCAATCAATGCGCTTGTAGAAGACCTTGTGATCGACAATGGCATTGTCAAGATCAATGTCGGGCAGAGTGCAGATATGAGTGCTTGCCCCGTAGTTATCAATATTATTCTGAAGATTCTTTTCAAGATTCTTCATCGTATCCCCGCTCTTGACAGGAGTACGATTGGTCATATGATCCCCATTCCTATGAGATCCTGTGGTATCATCATTACCAGCATTCTTATCACCACTTTCAGGCCCCGGCAAAGAGGGATCCATCGGCCTGTTGCCGAATGAAGTGTTATCTCCGTTCTCAGACAGAATGAAATTCTTGGCCTTATCTGATTGAGGAATCGTAGGCGGAATATTATTGTTCTCGTTAATGAAATCGTAAATGTCCTTGCAGAGAACCTTTACATCATCGTGAGTACGAGCAATTTCACACCGATTGACAAAAACCATCTCTTGAGAAGTGAAGACCACCTCGTTATGAAGAACCGGACCAATCTTGAAATGAAGGTTCATGCGGTCAATAAAAGGAAGATCATTGATGTTCTTGCCTTCAATCTCAAACATGTCCATTTCATAGATTTCCTTGTATCCGTGGAAAAAGTCACGACGAAGACCTGGATACTCTTCCTTGATCATGCGCTCAATACGCGCATCCTCAACGATATTCCAAACAAGCTTGGCAAGGTCCATATCCTTACCAATCTCCTTGGTGAAGTCAATGAACTGCTGAGGGGTCATTTCCGGGGTGTAGAGGGCATGGCCAACCTCATGGCCGATGAGCATGTCCATCAGGCTACCAGTCATGTTCTTCCACACAGGAAGCGTCAGAACGCGCTTGTGGAGGTCAAAAGATGCAGTGCTGGCATTGGCATCATGACGAACCATGATGTTTTCGATTGCTAGAATCTTGGCGAGAACATTCTTTGATGCGGTATTGTTCATGTCCCAAGTATACCACAACCGTATGGGTTGCAAGGGGTAAAGTCAAAATTTCCATTAAAAAACCCCCTTGCGGGGGTTTCTTTTTTATCTATTTTCTTTTCTAAAATGCGGTGGTCGATTGTCTGGCCATGCGGGTCCCGGTGGTGCTTCTTCTATTTCTTTTTGTTTTCGTTTGAAAGCTTCATAAGCTGCAACTAACTCCCGAGCAGCATCCATTACAGTTTCTGAACCCGAACTTTCACTTTCTCTGTGACGTATATTAGCCAATCTTTCATCGTCTAATATTTCGCCTTCTCTATCTGCTTGATATCTAGCAATAATTTCATCTTCTTCTGTTTCTTCTTTAAGTTTAGATTTACTTGCCGTATAATCAGCATGTATGTCATCAATATGAGATACTAAATCACGCCAAATTTCATCTATTGCACTATCAGACAGACTTTTCCAAGTAGGGTGATCGCTCAAAATATCTTTAGCTTCCGCTTCGCCAATGCCATGATGTCCAGTACCATCATTTTCTACAAATTCTTGATGGGCTTGAGCAGCAATATCTTTTAAATCGGCTCTAATTGCTCTTAATCCCTCTTCATCTGCATCTCTACCTTTTTGTCGTTCAGCATCTCTTCGATTAAAGGCATCTAGGTTCGAATCCCCACCTACACCATAACCATTCATTTCATAAAGACTATTTGGCTTCTGCCAAGAGTTCTTTCTAATCGAATTTTGGAATCCGGTTAGATCGGGATTATTCTGTTGCATGTTTTGAATGTAAGATAGGAATAGTTTTCTGTCCATACCATTATTTATAAAAGAAAAGCCCCCCCCGAAGGGAGGGCCGTTTGTCACTCGCAGCGACCAGGATCAGGCAGTTGCTGTCTGACCCATGCTAGCGAGATATGTGGCGAGTTCGGGAACTGAGTAGACCCCACGGCTCACGATGCGAGAAGGATCATTTACGATCCATCCCGGAGCCGCCTTCATCCCCCGCTTGAGAGCCAAGGACTTGAGGTAAGTCCTACCGAAGTTGACCTCAGCGGGATTGGTGTGTCCCTCTTCTACGAGCCACTGACAAAACTTTGCTTGTGTATTCTTCATATCAATTTTCCTTTCAAACATTTTGCGAATTATTGGCAGGAACATCCTGACCAATGTTATCATCCAACTTGCTGTACAAGGTAAAGAACCCTTCAGCAACCGAACCATCGAAACGAGCAAGAGCAAGCTTGATTGCAACTTCCTTGTTATTGAAGATCGAATATCCTCTGACGATATCGATCAAACGACGAGTGCTGATCACATCATCAACTGCACCCTCATAGAACGACTTGCGAATGATATCGGCCCAACGGACCAACTTATCCGCAAAGTTCTCATCCTTGATACCAAGCGATTCCATGTACTTCTTGAGAATACGCTCTTCAGTTGCGCGAGGAGGATACTCCTGCTCAATCGTGAAGTTGTAGCGATCAAGAAATGCTTCGTTCAGGATCTTGGTCCCGACGAAACGATCTGAATGTTCACCACCACGACCCTTGGTATTGGCCGTAGCCACAATCGCAAACCCCTTGGTAGGAGTGATGAACTGATTGATCTTCTTCAGGTAAATACCCTTGCCTTCAAGAACAGGCTGAAGGCACATCAGCTTGTCGCTGCCAAGATCCACTTCGTCAAGCAGCAGCACAGAGCCACGACGCATGGCTTCGATGACCGGGCCATAGACGAACTGGGTATTGCCATCGATGAGCCGCATACCGCCAAGGAGATCATCCTCGTCAGTCTCAGCGGTGATGTTCACACGAATGCATTCACGATTGGTGTTTGCACAGACCTGTTCGACCATGGTAGTCTTACCATTGCCTGAAAGACCAGTGATGTAGGTAACGGTGAATTGACCGCTCTTGAGAATCTTCGACACGGTATCGAAGTTACCCCACTTGATATACTCAGAAATCTGAGTCGGGATAAGAGTATTGCGTTCACCATTAGACGATTCACGAACAAGATTAACGAGAGTCATTGTGTAAGTTCCTTTCGGTTAGGTGCGTTAATTATACTCTAACGAAATTCGATGTCAAGTGGTTGTAATCAAAATTCGAAAAAAATTTAATGATACCAGTGCCAGTTGTCGTTATTATCATCATCTTCCGGTGGGCTATCAAAGTATGGATGATTCGGTGGGCCGTAGTCTGTAGTATCTTTCATATGATTCCACCAGTTATTGGATTGTTTCTTGTCTCTTTTCATAAATGCATTCACTCTTGCTTCAGTCCTTTTAATTTCCATTGCTTCTATTTCTTCTTCGAAAATATACAATCCATTTGTCTTTGCATAATTAAGAATATTGTTGTATATAACTTCAAGCAAATAAATATTATTATTTGGCTTTGAAGAGGTTTCCGATAACATAATAAACCGTTCAATCATTCTTGATAATATTACTTTGCTTCGACGCATATAAATCTCCTTTGAAAACGCCTCTAAACCGATTAGAGTTTAGAGGCGGCGATCCCTCTCTGCCGTTTGGACGAATCCAGCTGCCGCATAAGGGAATCCTATAATATTACAAATAAGTATAATATTTATCGATACCGGGCCGGACGAAGGAAGTAACGGTTGCTACCGCTACGAGTCTCCTCGGTGACCACGCGACCAATGTTCTCCTGGCGAACATCGCTCATCAGTGCGCGGAAGTTGCCGACACCGAAACGGCTACGGGCTTCGTTGACTGTGAGGCCGTTGCCACGGCGCATATAATTGAGAACACGATCCTTCTTAGTCATAGTAATTGACATATGATTCAAACCTTTTTCTCCAGGAAACTCTTGAAACTGGGATTTGAAGTTGTTCCTGAATCAACCTCATACCCGACGATGTTTTTAGTATACCAAATTTTTTTGCTTTGTCAATCGTGTTCGTACCACTTTTTGACACAATTTTCGGCATCCTTATAATTAAGAAAATTGTAAGTAGCAACCTCATGCCCGTCTTCATCATATAGGGTTACAACGAATTCTTCCATTGAGTTGCGTTCAATCATTGATGAGCGAATGTGATTTGATTCCATATTAATCTCCTGAAGTAGGGAAGGTGGGATTCGAACCCACAGCGTTTCTAATGTGCCAGATTTTAAGTCTAGTGCGTTTCGCCAATTTCGCCACATCCCCAAATTGTCAAGCAGTTTTTAGCTGCTTGACAAGTGCTCTAAACTCACTGAGAACAAATTCACGCTCTTTGCAGAGTTTATCATACTTTTTAGTGTTCTCGGCCTTACCATCAGTCTCCACGCGACCAATGTGTTTAGATGTTTCACCGAAATTGTAGAACAGCTCCTCAAGTTTGTCAAGTGTCTTTCTGTCCATTAGTTTGCTCCTTTCGGTCTAGCCTCATCGCCCCCTAGATGCGTAGCTTTCGGTGTCGATGGGTGTATTGTCATAACAGTCCCAGTCCATCATTTGCGCGTACTGAAGTGGATTGATGCCGCCGCGTATATAATTGTGCCTGCACACTGTTCTCCTTGCCTCGTCACGCTCCTCAACCAACTTCTTGTTCATCTCACCAACAGGCTCACATGCAGTGCATGAACCTTCAAATCCATTTTTGAGATCAGCAACACGCATGCGGAGATGCTTGATCTCAGCAATGGCACGACCAATCAAAATCTGATGAAATGTATCTCGGTTACCGCTGTTGAGGTAGTTGTTCAGAACATCAACAATTTCACCTTCTGTTGGTTCAATCATTCGTAGTTTCCTTTATCAGTCCACTTGTCGGTGTAAAGTTCATCGATTTGTTTATCAAGTTTATCTATATCTTTTCTGTAGCACTTTGCCTTGAATTGCCAATATGCTCGTTCCTTGGCAATGGTACGAATCATGTCAATAGCCTTGTTGAGCAAGGTGCTGTTGATCTTTTCGCCAAGCATGAGTTCTGCCTGTGTGAGTTCTTCGCCTATAATGCCTCCTGTAGGGATCGAACCTACGACCTATTGATTAAAAGTCAACTGCTCTACCATCTGAGCTAAGGAGGCTTATGGGCATGATTGCCGCATGTCCTTATGTGTTGTCAATCACCAATCTTAAAAATTTGTGCTATGATAGTCCAAACCAAAACACAAACTGCGACCCCAGAAACACACAAAAAAATAAATTCAAGCATTTTAGATCCTTTCGTTCTTATCGATAAAATAAACATGAATTAGATTGGAATAGCCCATTCCGATAAGCATTCCAAACAAAATATAGGTCATTTCGCTCATGATAACTCCTTGATTTTAGTCCTATTTAGAGTAAGATACATATATGGAGGGTGTATTATGACAAAAGAAACCGAATTTGTCAAGCACATTCGCAAGCATCTTGAAGAATATGGCTTTAGCCTAGTCTTCGGCAAAGGTAAACGAGTAAATGTTGGCGGGGCAAGGTGCGAAGGCTATTTTAATCATGGCAAAACAAAAAATGAA
>Ga0194131_10006954_pt1 | contig 15449 bp, 13 predicted proteins | sample TA2KigO120mmetaG_FD_148631 | JGI IMG/M metagenome (GOLD analysis project Ga0194131, IMG submission 148631) | Freshwater microbial communities from Lake Tanganyika, Tanzania - TA2015053 Kigoma Offshore 120m | ecosystem: Environmental > Aquatic > Freshwater > Lake | place: Tanzania: Lake... | reverse complement strand
AGAGATCCGGACCAGGTCGGCATGGATGTGATATCGGCGACCCAGAGCTGATCTGGGCCCTCGGCCGTGAACTTCCGCTCGACGAGATCAGGAGCGGGGCGAACGTCGCGATCTCGCTTGGTCGTGCGCCACTTCCGGCGCCGCGTCGCGCCTACGATCCCGTGCTCCTGCATCAGGCGGCCCACGCGCTTGTGGTTGACCAGCACGCCGGACTCGCGGAGTTCCGCGTAAAAACGCGACTTACCGTAGATCTCGCGGCTGAAGCGGCGCGCTTCACGGATCCGATCGAGCAGCGCGGCGTTCGCCACCGCACGGTTCGAGCGCCGGCCTCGGAGCCCATGAATCACCGCCCGGTCTCCCTCGCGCTCCCACTCCCGGTGCAAGCGCCGAAAGTGCTGCGCCGTCAGCCCCACCAGCTCCGCTCCGCGCTGGGCCGTCACCAGTCCATCCCTCACTTGTCTCAGTACGGCCAGTCGATCCCGGTCCCGCTGGCTGAAGCTCCGCATCTCCTCCCCCGAAGAGGTCCGTTCGTCTCAGCTCCAACGAACACTCTCGGACAGAGGACATTCCTATCTCAAACAAACCGGACCTCTCTACTTAAAGCCTACAAGCATGGGCTAGCCGTACTTGTGCGCAACGCGGGCGCGCCGCACACTCCGCGCCACCATGACCCCCGAGCGCTTCCATCGACTGCGCGCGGCGCTCACGCGTCGGCAGCCCGACCTGACGGTGGTCATGGACCGGGTGCACAAGTCGCACAACTTCTCGGCGATTCTCCGGAGCTGCGACGCGGTCGGCGTGCTCAATGCGCACGTGGTCGCGACCGAGGGTGCGGTCGCGGTGCACAATGCGACCTCGGCGGGCACGAAGAAGTGGATCGGCGTGCGGTCGCACGGGACCGTCGTGGAAGCCGTCCACTTCCTGAAGGGACGCGGCTTCCGACTGCTCGCCGCGCACCCCTCGGCCTCGTCGCGGGACTACCGCGAGGTGGACTACACGGTCCCCACGGCCATCATCCTCGGCGCGGAGCTGCACGGCGTGTCCCCCGAGGCGCTCGAGCTCGCCGACGTGCTCGTGACGATTCCGATGGTGGGGCTGGTGCACTCGCTCAACGTCTCGGTCGCCACGGGCCTGGTTCTCTTCGAGGCCCAGCGGCAGCGAGCGACCGCCGGCATGTACGACCGGAGCCGACTCTCGGACGAAGAGTTCGAGCGCCGCCTCTTCGAGTGGGCGCATCCGACGTTGGCCCGTAAGCGGCGCGCGCTCGGGCGTCCGTATCCGGCGCTCGGGCCCGACGGGGACGTCCTTCCGGACTAGCGGGCCCCGCCCCGCTCGGGGACTAGCCGAGGCCGCGCCGCGCCGCGCGACACCGCTCCGAACTCGAACCCCTCAACCCTCCCGACCCAGCTGGAACCGCAGCGACTCCTCCACACCCTCGTAGAAGAACCGGAACCCCGCTTTCGTCGCCTTCACCGGGTGCACGCGCTGCCCCCACAGCAGCGCTTCCGTCCCCAGCTGGCCGAACATCGCTTTCACGGCGAGCGCGGGAACGGGTACGACAGTCGGCCGACCCAGCGCCCTGCCCAGAGCAGCGGTGAACGTCGCGTTGGTGACGGGATGGGGCGCGGTGGCGTTCACCGGCCCGGCCAGGGACTCGGTGTAGAGCGCGTGCACGATGAGCGCGACGAGGTCGTCGAGGTCGATCCAGCTCAGATATTGGCGCCCGGACCCGAGCCGCCCGCCCACACCCATCTTGAAGGGAAGCAGCATCTGGCCGAGCGCACCGCCCGCCGGTGACAGCGCGACGCCACCGCGGAGCAGCACCACCCGGATGCCCGCACGCTCGGCAGCACGAGCGGCGCCTTCCCACGCACGACACACGTCTGCCAAGAATCCCTTCCCGGCCGCGGCACCCTCGTCGAGCACGTCCTCCCCGCGGTCGCCGTAGTACCCGACGGCCGACGCCGACACCAGCACGCGCGGACCGGACGGCATACCCGCCAGAGTTCGCGCCAGGAGCTCGGTGCCCTGCACGCGGCTTTCGCGGATGGAGCGCATGCGGTCCTCGGTCCACCGCCCGGCGGCGATCGACGTGCCGGCGAGGTGGACGACCGCATCCGCTTCGGCCAAGCGCGCTACGTCCACTTCACCCGTGGCCGGGTTCCAGTAGATCGCCCCCTCCCCCACGCGGCGACTGTCGCGGACGAACGCGAGGACACGGTGCCCTCCCGAAGTGAGGAAGTGCGTGAGGTTGCGCGCTATCATCCCCGAAGCGCCGGTGATCGCGACCGTGAGCCGCGCCCTCTCGCGGAACTCTGCGTGCCGGGCGAGGTCGGTGAACAAGCGTCGGTAGCGGAAACGGAAGAGCCTGCCTAGCTCACGCTTGAGGAACGCAGGGCCGAGCGTCGCGCCGGCGGACCCGAGCGGTGGCTCGACCTCGATGTCGTCCTCGACGCGCGTGCCCCCCTCCGGGAGCGGCGAGAACCGGTGCGTGTGCACCCAACTCTTGAGGGGCCCGGCGGTCTGCTCGTCGCGGAACTGACGGCCCTGCTCGTAGTCACGGTGGCGCAGATCCCACCTGAAGCTCGTGGGCCCGCGATGTACGCGCAGTCGCACCACCCCGCCGTCGCGGATACCACCCTCGCGATGGAGTACCTCGACCTCACCCCAGGGCGGCGTGAGCCGCTCGAGGGCCCCCGGGCGCTCGTGCCAGTCGAACACGCTGGCGGGGTCGTGACCAGGCAGATCCGTGCTGTACGTGAGTCGCATGCTCAGGTGGTCGCTCCGCTGAAGCCCTTGCGTGTCATCTTGCCCCACCCCTGCACGCCGCGGATCGCCGAGATGGTGCCCTTGACGCGCCACCAGGTGTTGAGCTGCCGGTATCCCACGTTCTCGAGCGTCGCGAGCTCGCGCATGGCGTCCGCGTAGGCGGACTCCAGCTCGGGAAGCAGTGCGCCCGCGGTCTCGACACTGCCGTCGAGCGCCGCGCCCTCCATCCGCGTCGCGAGCGTTCGCAACGTTTCCGCGCCGATGTTCGCAGCGCTCGATTTGAGCGAGTGTGCGCCGCGCTCCGCCTCTTGCAGGTCCGTCCCCGTCACTCCGGCCCGGATCTGATCCATGCGCGTGCCCGAGTTCTTCAGGAAGAGTGGCACCATCTGCCCCGCCAGCTTTTCCCCACCCCACTCGCGCAGTCGCTCGAGGGCCTGCGGGTCGATGATCTGCGCGTCGGCCATGTTCCTGGGGAGGGTTACAGGGGGTCGGTGCTGGACTTGAGTCTAGCTTCGGCCTCGCGCCGAAGCCAAGCATTTCGCGGGCGTCAGGGAGGCGTTGGCACCGCCCCGGACTCAGCCGCCTTCCGAATCGCGCGCACCCCCTCCGCCGCCCCTCCGACATGCCGGTACACGGCGGAGCCCGCGACCAAGACCGTCGCCCCCACGGCCGCCACGGTGGCCGCGTTGCCCACGTCGATGCCTCCGTCGACCTCCAGCTCGCCACGGGAGCCGGCGGCGTCCAGCAGCCGACGTGCCTCCTCGAGCTTCTCGGTGCTCGTCGGGATATACGACTGGCCGCCGAACCCCGGCTGGACCGACATGACCAGGAGCAGGTCGATGTCAGCGAGCACGTGACGCACCGTCTCGAGCGGAGTCGCGGGATTCACGGCGACGCCCGCCTTCACGCCCAGAGAATGGATGCGCGCAATGACCCTGCGGAGGTCCGGGCACGTCTCCTGGTGCACCGTGAGGACGTCCGCCCCGGCCTTCGCGAACGCCTCGAGGTACCGCTCGGGCTCCGCGATCATGAGGTGCACGTCGAGCGGTAGCTTCGTGGCCCGGCGTGCACTCTCGGTGACCACCGGACCGATGGTGATGTTGGGCACGAAGTGCCCGTCCATCACGTCCACGTGGATCCAGTCGGCTCCTCCAGCCTCGACCGCACGGATCTCCTCGCCCAGGCGGGAGAAGTCACAGGAGAGGATCGAAGGCGCGACCTTCAGAGTCATAGCGGGCGGAGCAACACGTCGACACCGTGGTCCGTGGCGACGAGCGCCTCGTGCGCGAGCCCGAGGAAGAGCCCGGTCTCGACCACGCCCGCGCGGTGCGCGAGCGCGTCCTCCAGCGCCGGCGCATCCTCGATGCCCTCGCTGAACCGGCAGTCGAGCACGTAGAGGCCGTTGTCCGTGGTCGCAGGTGCGCCGTCGGCGTGCGTGCGGAGTGCCGCTCGCCCGCCCCACTCGGCCAGGAAGCGCACGTGCGCCTCCCACCCCCATCGCACCACCTCGATCGGCAGAGCGAACGTGCTCCCCAGGCGCGCCACGCGCTTCTTGGCGTCCGCGATGATCAACACGCGGTCGGACGCCTGTGCGACCATCTTCTCGCGCAGCAGCGCACCGCCCCCGCCCTTGATCAGATCGAGCGCGTCCGAGATCTCGTCGGCGCCATCGATCGTGAGATCGATGCGCTCGCGCTCAGCGAGCCCGACCAGGGGAATGCCCAGCTCCTTGGCACGGCGCTCGGTCTGCAGGGAGGTAGCCACCCCGACGATGTCCGTCAGCGTACGCGCGGCGAGCGCAGAGCCGAGGTGATCGAGCAGGTGCGCCACCGTGCTCCCCGTGCCGAGGCCGAGCACCATGCCGCTCCTGACCTGGCGCAGCGCGGCCTCGGCCGCCCGCCGCTTCTGACCCTCGATGTGCTGCGTCGGTGGCTGCATTCCTCACCGTCGGATCGGGACGCCGAGGGGCACGCGCGGCTCGCCGTGGCCAGGGCGACCGAATGTATCCAGGGGGCGGGCGGCGTTCCAGGCGGCCCCACGCCGTTGACACTCGCCCGGGTACGAGGGCCTTTTTCGAACCCGGAACTTCAGTCGCGGAGGACGTCGAGCCGCGGGAGCAGGCGCATGATCATCGTGACCAGAAGCGGTGTGACCCAGGAGGAGGTGGATCACATCCGTGAGCGCGTGGAGTCGTTCGGGCTCCGCACCCACGTATCCCAGGGCGAGCACCGCACCGTGATCGGGTGCGTGGGGGACGAGGAGCGCCTCCAGCACGTGTCGCTTCTGTCGATTCCAGGCGTCGAGGCCGTGCACGCGGTCATGAAGCCGTACAAGCTCGCGTCACGCGAGTTCGCGGCGGAGCCCACGCGCATCCCGCTCGGGGGCGTCGACATCGGGGGCAAAGAGGTGATGGTCATCGCCGGACCCTGTTCCGTCGAAGGCAAGGACATGCTGCTCCGCACGGCGAGGGCCGTCCGAGCCGAGGGCGCCCGCGCGCTCCGCGGCGGGGCGTTCAAGCCCCGCACCTCTCCCTACTCGTTCCGCGGACTCGGCGAGCAGGGGCTGGAGATGCTTGCCCAGGTGCGGACGGAGACCGGCCTGCCGATCGTCACGGAGGTGATGGACACGAGACAGGTCGACCTGGTCGCGTCGTACGCCGACATGCTTCAGATCGGCGCGCGCAACATGCAGAACTACAACCTGCTGATGGAGGTGGGTCGACTGCGCCGACCCATTCTGCTCAAGCGAGGCATGTCCGCCACGGTCGAGGACCTGCTGCTCGCCGCCGAGTACGTCATGAGCCAGGGCAACCCCAACGTGGTGCTCTGCGAACGGGGCATCCGTACCTTCGGCACGGCCACGCGCAACACGTTCGACCTCGCGGCGATCCCCGTGCTGAAGCAGGAGACGCACCTGCCGGTCTTGGCCGACCCCTCGCACGCGGGTGGGCGACGCGACCTGGTCGCGCCCTTGGCCTACGCTGCGATCGCCGCAGGCGCGGACGGTCTCCTCGTCGAGGTCCACCCCGAGCCCGAGTCGGCGACGTCGGACGGCGACCAGTCGCTCGACTTCGACCAGTTCGCGAGCCTGATGAAGACGCTCCGGCCGTTCGTGGCAGCCGCCGGAAGGACGCTCGCGAGCTGAGCGTGCGGCGCCGCTGACGCCGACGTAGGTTCCCGCCGCTCTTCAACGTGGATCAGGAGCAGACGTGGAGCCATCCGGCCGGGGCGTCCTGGAATCCCCCGCGTACCGGTACTACTGGACGCAACCGCAGAGCATGCGGTACAGCCCGCCCTTCCGCGCCCTCGTGGACAGCCTGATCGCGGCTCAGTGATCCGCTAGGACTCGGCGGCCAGCTTCGCCAGTCGTTCGTTCGCCTCCACCAGTTGCGCTCGCACCGCCCGCTCCGACGTTCCACCCGCCACGTCGCGCGCGTCGGTCGAGGCCTTCCAGTCGAAGACGCCGCGCACGTCGGCCTCGAATGCCTCGTGCTCGGCGCGCAGAGCCGCGAGGTCGAGTGCCGAGAGCGCGACGCCGAGCGTCTCGGCCTTCCGCACCAGGCGCCCGATCACCTCGTGGCTCGTGCGGAACGGCACGCCGCGCCGCACCAGATAGTCCGCCAGGTCGGTCGCTAGCAGCTGCGCGTCCATGTCGGCGTGCATGCGTTCGGGCTTCAGCTCGGCCGTCGCCACCGCACCCGCAACGGCGGGGAGCGTGAGCAGCAGCGTATCCACCGTATCGAAGAGCGTCTCCTTGTCTTCCTGGAGATCCCGGTTGTACCCGGTGGGCAGCCCCTTCAGGAGCGTCAGCACCGACGTGAGGTTGCCGACCAGTCTACCCGACTTGCCGCGTGCCAACTCGGCGACATCCGGGTTCCGCTTCTGCGGCATCAGGCTCGAGCCCGTGCTGTAGCCGTCGGACAGGCGCACGAACCCGAACTCCTTGCTCGAGAAGAGGACCAGGTCCTCGCCGAGCCGCGACAGGTGCACCCCGAGCATGGCGCCCGCGTACGCGAAATCGCAGATCCAGTCGCGGTCGGACACGGCGTCGAGCGAGTTCTCGCTCGAGCGCGCAAAGCCGAGCTCCCGCCGGAGCATCTCGCGGTCGATCGGGAACGGACACCCCGCGATCGCACCGGACCCGAGCGGCAGCACCGATGCGGCGGCCTTGGCCGCGCGCAGACGCTCTCCGTCCCGCAGGAAGGCGAAGAAGTGGCTGAGCGCCCAGTGCGCCGCGCGGATGGGCTGCGCCTGCTGCATGTGCGTGTAGCCGGGCATCACCGCGTCGACCCCCTGCTCCGCCAGAGCGTGCAGGGCGCGCAGCAGGCCCAGCAGCTCGTCGGTGACCCGGTCGGCAGCCGTCATCCCGTACAGCCGCACGCCCGTCGACGACTGGTCGTTGCGTGACCGGCCGGTGTGCAGCTTGCCCGCAACGGGGCCGGCGGCCTCGCCGAGCATGCGCTCGACGACCGAGTGGATGTCCTCCTCGGGCGCGCCGGCGAGACCTTCCTTGGCGATGCGCGCGTGCACTCGCGCCAGCCCCTCCACGATCGCGTCGCGCTCGGCTGCGGTCAGGACGCCCGCCTTCCCCAGGGCGCCCGCCCACGCGACGCTGCCGCGGATGTCTTCCGCCCAGAGCCGTCCGTCGACGCCGAGGCTGAGGTTGAAGGGGACCATCTCGGCGGCCATGCCGCTCTCGAAGCGGCCACCCCAGAGCCCGCCGGCGGGCTTATCGCCCCCCGCCCCGCCGTCCCCGGCTATAGCGCCCCCGCCTCGATCACCTCGTCGATGAGCTTCGAGACGGCGTCGCCGTTGCGCGCCGCCTGATCTACCGCCGTCTGCGCCCGAACCGGGAGGCCGAACAGCCTGATGAAGCCGGCCGCATCCGCCTGGTCGTACGTAGCCGACGCGCCGAAGCTGGCGAGGTCGTGCCGGTAGAGCGACAGCGGGCTCGTGCGCGAGACCGCAGTCGCCGAGCCTTTGAAGAGCTTCACTTTCACGGAGCCCGTGACGTTCTTCGACATCACGTCGCTCATAGCCTGCATGGCCTCGCGCTCTGGCGTCCACCAACGGCCCTCGTAGACCATGTCCGCCCAGCGAGCGGCCATCTGGTCCTTCAGCCCCTCGATGCGCCGGTCGATGGTGAGCGCCTCGAGGTCCTTGATCGCGGTGTGCAGGATCGTGCCGCCCGGTGTCTCGTAGACACCGCGAGACTTCATGCCGACCAATCGGTTCTCGACCACGTCCGCGCGGCCGACGCCGTGGCGCGAGCCGATCTCGTTGAGCAGCTGCAAGAGCGCGACCGCGCCCAAAGCGTCACCGTTCACCGTGACGGGGACGCCGCCCTCGAAGCCGACCTGAACGTATTCGGGCTTGTTCGGCGCCTTCTCGGGGGACACGGTCCACTTGTACATGTCCTCTTCGGGCTCGAACGCCGGGTCCTCGAGCGGACCGCCCTCGTGCGAGATGTGCCAGAGATTCTCGTCGCGCGAGTAGAGCTTGGTCTCGTCGACGCCCTCGAGCTGGATCTTACGGGCGCGTGCGTACGCGAGCGCGTCCTCACGCGACTTGATGGTCCATTCCCTCCACGGAGCGACGACCTTGAGCCCAGGGGCGAGCGCAGCGTAGGCGAGCTCGAAGCGGACCTGGTCGTTTCCCTTGCCCGTGCAACCGTGCGCGAGCGCGTCGGCGCCGACCTTGAGCGCCACCTCGACTTGTGCCTTGGCGAGCAGCGGACGCGCGATCGCAGTCCCGAGCAGGTACTTCCGACCGTACACCGCGCCGATCTTGAGCGTGGGGAACGCGAAGTCCTCGACGAACTCACGGCGCAGGTCTTCGGCGTAGAGCGCGGAGGCGCCAGTCGCGATCGCCTTCCTGTCGAGTCCACCCAGACCGCCGGGCTGCCCGACGTCGCCCGCCATGCAAATGACTTCGGCGTCGTAGTTCTCGCGGAGCCAGGGCACGATCACGGAGGTATCGAGCCCACCCGAGTATCCGAGGACGACCTTCATACTCTCACTCGCTCCGAGCGCACTTCGCGTCACGAAGGCGCTTCTCTGTGAAAAAGGGCCCGGGGGGTCAGAAGTCCGAGCGCTTCCCGCCGAAGCAGCCCGGGGGGCCCCTTGCCCCGAACCTCCGCCCCCGGTCCCTGATCAGGTTCCGTGGATAGTGGCATAAATATGCACTCGAAATGCATGACGTCAATCCTCGGCCCGCCTCGCTTCAAGCCTGTAGAACAAGGAAAAAGGCCAGGACCCGTGCGTGTCCCGGCCTGCATATTACCCACAAAAGGGCAGCGTCCGGACCGCCCATCTCGAGAGGGAGGCCCCATCGAAGCAGCTATTCCGAGGGGTCCAGCCCCGCCATGCGCTCGATCCTGCCGCGCAGGTCGCTCAATGCATCGGGATTGCGAAGGATGATGAGGATCGTGTCGTCGCCGGCGAGGGTCCCGACCACCTCGGGCCACTCCTCCCAATCGATCGCGGCCGCGACCGTCTGGGCGGCGCCCTTCAGGGTGTGGATGACCAGCAGGTGATCCACGCCGTCGACGCTCCGGAACAGCGTGGGCAGGAGCGACTCAAGCGGCGGGGTGCTCTCCCACTCCTCGGGGAGCGAGTAGTGAGCCGTGCCGTCCGCGTCGGGAACCTTCACCAGCCGCAGCTCGCGTATGTCCCGGGACAGCGTGGCCTGCGTCACCTCGGTGCCGCGCTCGAGGAGGAGCTCGCGCAGCGCCTCTTGGCTGCTCACGCGACTCTCCTTGATGACGTCCAGGATCTGGGCGTGGCGCTCGCGCTTGCTCACGCGACGACTCCCGCAATCATGCTCTTCAAGCGCTCCGGCTCGAATCCCACGCTGCGATCGACTTCCTTGCCGTCGCGAATGACGACCAGCGTCGGGATGCTGCGGATGCCGAACCTCATCGACACGTTCGGCGCGCGGTCGGTGTCGACCTTCGCGACCAGCAGCCTGCCCATGTGCTGGCGGGCGAGCTCGTCGACGAACGGCGCCACCATGCGACAGGGGCCGCACCAGTCGGCATAGAAGTCGACCAGCACGGGCACCTCGGCACCTTCGACCGTGGCCGCGAAATCGTCGTCGCTCACCTTTACCGGTCGATCCAGGAGGATCGGCCGCCCGCACTCGCCGCACGTGGGGCGATCCGCGGCGCGCGCGACGTCCACGCGGTTCAGCTTGTCGCAGAATGCGCAGCGGACGGTGACGCGGGTCGTCGAGTTGGTCACGGCCATGAGGATCCTGGAGGTCGATCGGGACTGCCAAGTGCCGACAAGGGTACCCGAGCCCGTTCCCGGGTTCCTCGGTCTACCAAGCAGACCGGGCCCGGCAGGCATCGCCTGCCGGGCCCGGATACGGCCGAACCGACCGGGTCTAGAACAAGTCGTAGCGGACGCTGAGCATCGCGAAACGGCCGATCCGCGGCACGCCCGGGAACGACCGATAGCCCGCGTCGAAGACGTTGTTCACCACGAGCTGCACGGTCGCGTCGGTGGTGGGCACCTTGTACGCAGCGTTGAGGTCGAAGAGCGGACGCCCGTTGTCGCCGAGTCCAGGAATGAGTCCCCACAGACCGCGGCCCTCGACGCAGTCCTCCACGAAGATGCCCATGCCGCCGATGCAACGGGTCCCGACGTACCCAGACGACTCGGCCGGGAACTCGCTCTGGAAACGCCAGCGCAGACCGCCCGTGAGCCCCTGCGTCAGGTTCCGGTAGGCGATACCGAGCGAGCCCTTCCACTCGGGTGAGTTCAGCGCGATCGGGGCCTGACCGGGCGACGTGAAGTAGCTCTCCGTCAGGTGAGACGCCGAGCCCGACAGCGTCACCTCGTCGTTCAGGAAGAACTCGAAGGCGACGTCGGCGCCCCACAGCTCGAGGTCCTCGACGACGTTCCGGTACGAGACGATCAGCTCGGGCCGCGTGCTACCGGCGACGTCACTCGATGCCACGACGCCGAGCGGTAGCCTGGCGAGTCCGGTCGCGAGCGCGGTCACCTCGGCCGTCACCTGCGCCGTCGCCTGGGCGAGCGTCAGGCCCGTCCCCATGAGCTGGGGCACCCGCACCGCAGCGTACGGCCCCTGAATGAAGGCGCCCACCTGCGGGCCATTCATGGTGAGCAGCGGCGTCTGCACGAGCAGCGGCGACACGAAGTTGTTCTTCTCCATGCGGAACACGTCCGCCGTGACTTGCAGTCGGTTGGCGAACAGCCCCGTCCAGCCGAGCTCGATCGTCTGCGTGTAGTTCTCCTCGATCGGCTCGACGTCTTGGAGCTGGGCACCGACGAGCGGCTGCTGCGCAGAGGTTGACGGATCGGTGAGCATCCAGCTGATGCCGGAGGCCGTCGCCGGCGTCGGGCAGAAGCTTCTGAGCAGCGCTGCGGTCGGCGCCGTGATCGCCCCCTGCGCCTGGAGTACGCCGACCGCTGCGGGCCAGAGCGCACACGGCGGCGGCGCAGGCACGATGGGATACGCGCCGGACGCGGTGATCCAGGGCGAGCGGATCTGCGGGTCTCCACCACCCGGCTGGAGCGACCAGCCATCTCTGCCGGTACCATATGCGCGTACGCCGTACCCCAGGGGCCCGATGGTGGGGGCGCGCCCGCCCGAGATGTCGAGGAAGTAGTTGAGGCTCGACGGCGTGTTGAAGGCACGATTGAAGCTGGCCCGGAAACTGTGCCCCTCGAGCGGCCGGTAGACGAGGCCCGCCCTGGGCGAGAAGACCTGGTCCGCAAGCAGCGAGTGGTCGTCGAGTCGGCCGGCCAAGATCAGATCGAGCTGCTCGGTGAGCTGCGTCTTCGACTGCATGTAGACGCCCCACTCGTTGAACTCGTCGACGTCCTCGTACGTGCCGTTGATCGAGCCCGCTGTCTGGGGACGGGTCGCGAAGTAGTCGAACCCGTAGGTGAAGTCCTGCCTCCCATCCGCCAGCCCGATTCCGTGTTGGATCTGCCCCACCCAGAGACCGGACTGGTCGGTGAGGGGCATGCCGTCGCGGAGCAGGTAGGTGCCGCCGGCATCGCTCGTGTTGTAGTACCCCTGCGCGAAGAGCCTCCCGAAGTTCACCCGCGCCTGATAGAACTCGGAGATCCAGTTCTCGGCCTGTCCCGCCCCGAGCCCCGTGAGCTCGATGCCGCTCGCGTCCGTGCGGCCGTACGTCGCAACCAAGGTGCCGTCCTCGGCGAAGCGCCAGTCGGCTCGCAGCTCGCCCGACCACCGCTCGATGTCATAGTCGCGAATGCCTACTCGATCGCATACGGCGTTGGCCTCGACGGTCGACAGTCCCCGAATCGTCTTGTCGGCCACGCACGACGCCCTGCGCGACTCTTTGTCCGGACGGACGCGTGCGGAGTCCTCGGCCGCGTCCACGTAGAACCACTCGTCACCCTTCAGGTATTGGCCCGAGACCTTGAATCCGAAGTCGGGAGTGAGGAGCCAGGCCGAACGGAAGTTGCCCATGAACGACGCCTGCTCACCACTGCCGAGCGTCATCGTGGTTCCCTGGCTCGTGAGCGGCGACTTGGTGAGGATGTGCACGACGCCATTCGCGGTGTTCGGTCCATAGAGCGCCGAGCCCGGCCCGAGCACCACCTCCATCCGCTCGACGTCCTCCTGCGTGGTCTGGATGAAATGCATCAGGTTCACGCGCAGAGACGGCACGCCGGCTAGGCGATGATCGGACAGCATGCGCAGCGCGCCGGAGAAGATGTTGTTGAAGCCCCGCACGACGACGTTGGAAGCCTGGAGGCCGTGCTGGATCACGTCCACGCCGGGTGCCGTGCGGATGTGTTCCATGAGCGATGGGGCGGGACGCTCCGAGATCTCGATAGCATCCACCACGTGCACGGTTTGGACCGCCTGGCTCACGCGCGCGGCGTCTCCGCGGTCGACGCTGACCTGGACGGCATCCAACTCTTCCGCTTGAGTCGGAAGGATGATGTCGAGTGTCGTGGTCTGCCCCGCCAGAACGTTCACGTTGTCGAAGCGGCGTTGCGCATAACCAATCCGTTGCACGACGATGTCGTAGGTTCCTCCCGGAACGACCACACGGTAAAGACCTTGGGCGTTGCTGAGCGTCGACGTAGGCTGCGGTGCTCCCAGAACGGTGACGTCCGCGTTGTCCACCACCTCGCCCGACTCACTGGTGATCCTCCCGGTGAGCGCCGTCTGCTGTGCCCGCAGCGGACCTGCCGCGGCAAGGGCAACGGCGAGCGTGAAGACCGCGTTTGCAATACGCATGTCGCTCTCCTTCTGTCTGTGGACGAAGGCCTGTCGAGGAGGGTTCGCGGCTAACATAGGTTACGCGTCATGGACTCGGCAATCACCGTCCCGCCTTATCTTCGCGGACCCGCGCCCGGGGTTGGAAGCGCCGGGCCTACGTCGTTTGGCCTGGCGGGGCACTACGTCTCCCCCATGGGACAACCTGTCCGTCCAAGCGAGGACCTTGCCCCAGAGAAGCCCGCCCCGACCGTGCCACGGCGGCCGAGCACCCTCCGCGTCAATCCACCTGCGCAAAGAGAACCACCTGGTTCTTCCCTAGCCGCCGGGCGCACTTCGGACACGTCGGATAGAAGAAGGACATCCGCTTCGCTTCCTCGCCCTGGGTGCGTACGTATGTCCCCATCTGCTGAACCCACTTGCCCGCGTCGCGGAACGGCCCCTCGAAGACCTTGGTGAGGAACGTGCCCGAGAGCCGCTCCATGCGAGCACCGGGGACCTCCCGATCGGTGGCCATGAAGAAGTCGCTCCCCCACGGGGACACCTCGTCGGTGAGCCAGATCGGCTCCTCCGGATAGGCCGCGGCCGCCTCGACGGCAGCGTGATCGCGGCGCATGACCGCCCCGAAGTTCAACGGAACGTGCAGGAACGACCTGACGTGGTCCCGCAGGAACAGCTTGTCATGCCATGTGACACGCTGCTCGTCCCACCGGGCCTCATCCACCGTCCCGCAGCAACCGGTCAGCGTATTGTCGTAACTGGTTTCGGCGAGTCTCATGTTCACCTCCGGTTCAATCCGGAACCGAGGGCGAGCATCATCCGTGCCCGCGAGAGGCGCTCGCTGCTGCAGCTCGCTGGATGCGAAAAGGCCCCGGCGGCTACCGAGCCGCGGGGCCTCGTCGGAACTTCACTGGGGCGGCAGGTCTCGAACCTGCAACCTCCTGGTTAACAGCCAGGCGCTCTGCCAATTGAGCTACACCCCAATTTCGGGGCCACAGTCTCGCAACGTGGCCCCGCGGTCGTCAACGGTCGCGCCCGCGCGACCGCGACTAGCCTAGCCGAGCGCCTTGAGCTCGGCCACGGTGGTGCGCACGGCCTGGGCGCTCGCCGCGAGCGCCGCCTTCTCGGACGCGCTCAGCTCCACCTCCACGATCCTCTCCATGCCCTTCTCGCCGAGCAGGACCGGGACGCCCAGGAAGAGGTCCTTCATGCCGTACTCGCCCTGCAGCCAAGCGGCGCACGGGAGGATGCGGCGCTTGTTCTTGGCGATCGCCTCGGCCATCTGCACCGCGGCCGCGGCGGGCGCGTAGTACGCGCTCCCGGTCTTGAGCAGCGCGACGATCTCGCCGCCGCCCTTGCGCGCGCGATCGACGAGCGCGTCGATGCGGTCCTGCTTCATGAGCTGCGCGAGCGGGATGCCGCTCACGGACGTGTAGCTGGCGAGCGGAACCATGGTGTCGCCGTGTCCGCCGAGAACCAGGGACTGGATGTCCTCGATGCTCACGTTCAGCTCGAGCGCGATGAACGAGCGGTAGCGCGCCGTATCGAGCACGCCCGCCATGCCGATCACGCGCTCGCGCGGGAACCCGGTCGTCTCCAAGGCGACCTGCGCCATGACGTCGAGCGGGTTGGTCACCATGATGATGATCGACTTGGGGGCGACGCGCTTGATCTCGGAGCTCACCGACCGGATGATGCCCGCGTTGGTCTTGAGCAGGTCGTCCCGGCTCATGCCCGGCTTACGCGCGATGCCGGCCGTGACGATGAAGATCTCCGAGCCCGCGGACGACTCGTAGTCGTTCGCGCCCTTCACACGGGAGTCGAACCCCTCGATGGGTGCACTCTCCCATTGGTCGAGCCCCTTCCCCTGCGGCACGCCCTCGACGACGTCCACGAGAATGACTTCCTGGGCCAGCTCCTTCAGGGCGAGCAGCTGGGAGCAGGTGGCGCCGACGTTGCCGCCGCCGACCACGGTGATCTTCTTGAGCATGAATGAGTGCCGCGCGAGAGTGGATGCCGTTGACGAGCGCCGCCGCGAGGAAGCACGGGCAGGAGTGTAAGCGACACCCGGACGTCGGTCTACTGCCCGACCCTGCCCTGTGCGAGCCCGCTACCCGCCCGTCTGCGACAGCGCCACCAGACCCCCGGAGCCCAGCGTGCTTCCCTGGATCAGATAGTGGCGCTCCGGCTTGATCCGCAGCGTCTCGTCGATGAGGGGCCGGATGTCTCGGCCGGCGCGGAGCGGATCGCGCAAGTTGGTCTGGATGTGCCCGAAGAGGCACGGCCGCAGCTGCCCGTCGGCGGTGAGGCGCATGCGGTTGCAGCGGTCGCAGTAGTTGTGGCTCATCGGCGTGATCACACCGATGGTCCCGGGTGCGCCGCGGAATTGATAGTAGCGTGCCGGGCCGTTGCCGAACGGTCCCGCCACGGGCTCGAGGTCGGCGATGGCGCGCA
>Ga0194131_10006951_pt1 | contig 15453 bp, 12 predicted proteins | sample TA2KigO120mmetaG_FD_148631 | JGI IMG/M metagenome (GOLD analysis project Ga0194131, IMG submission 148631) | Freshwater microbial communities from Lake Tanganyika, Tanzania - TA2015053 Kigoma Offshore 120m | ecosystem: Environmental > Aquatic > Freshwater > Lake | place: Tanzania: Lake... | reverse complement strand
GCCCGACCCCGAAACGCAGTAGCGCGAGCATGACGGTGCGCTTCGGTTGGGTGATGCCGAGCTCGGCCAGCGACACCCCCAAAGACAGCATCATGAGGGGTATCGCGACGCCGCCCAGGAGCTTCGTCGTCTTGACGATGACATCGGGCGGGGTCGCGCCGGTCGCCATCAGCACGAGGCCGAGCCCGACCGCGTAGGGGATCGGCGTCTTCAGCGCCTTCCACGGCATGGGCGCGCCCGAATAGAACCAATTGCCGAGGGTGAGGTTGAGTGTCGCCGTCACCGCGAAGAAGCCAATGCCGAGCGCGAGACCTTGCTCGCCGAACGCGAACAAGCAGAGCGGCAGGCCCATATTGCCCGCATTGGGGAAGATCAGCGCCGCAAGATAGGTGCGCCAGGGCAGGCCGAGGCCGCGCAGCGCGAGGAACGACACGACCGCCGCGCCCGAGACCGCGAGCAGCGAGGCGATCAGCATCTCGCCGATCTCGCCCGCCATGCCCTCGAGCCCGACGAGCGTCGAGAAGATCAGGCAGGGCGCGCCGATTATCGAGACCAGGCGGGTGACGAGCGCCGTGTCGTAGGGCTGCTTCGACTTGCGCCAGAGGTAGCCGACGCCGGCGCAGAGAAACACCGGTGCGATGATCTCGAAGATCTCGAGAATCATCGGGATTGCTTCCGCGTGTACATCGCCCCGCGCTCCCTCTCCGCCCTCGGGGGCGGAGAGGGTTGGGGAGAGGTGGGGGGCGGATTCGGTCGATCAGCCAGTCCCCACCTCACCCGGCGCGCAGGCGCGCGCCACCCTCTCCGCCCCGCAGGCGGAGAGGGATACGGCGTGGGATTGCTAAATCTAGCGACTGTGGTGGACATAGAAGGCGCGATCCGCTGATGGACCGATGCACGCGGCCAATCGATGTCATACCTGCCCGATGGGCGCCTCCGTTGCGCCATTTTGGGTGGGCGAAGGGCGTCAGGAGTCGCAGCCAAAATGAAGGCCGATCGAGGCTAGGCGTCGCGGGGCGCGATGTCGCGCGCGGGCCGGATGCGAATTTGGGTGAGGGTGTTGCCCTGGCGCGCGACCAGCTCGAAGCGAAAGCCCTGTACGTCGCAGGCGCCGCCGACCTCAGGGATGGTCTGGGCGTGGTGCAGCATGAGACCGGCGATCGTGGTCGCCGCCTCGTCGCTCAAATTCCATCCGAGGCGCCGGTTGACATCGCGAATCGTGACCGAGCCGAGCACGAGATAGCTGCCGTCTGGCTGCGCCGAGACGTTGCGCGAGGCGATGTCGTGCTCATCGGTAATCTCACCGACGATCTCTTCCAGAATATCCTCGAGCGTGATCAGACCCATCAGCGCGCCATACTCATCGACCACGAGCGCGAAATGCGCGTGCTTCTCGCGGAACGCCGTCATCTGCTCCAGCAATGTGGTGGTCTCGGGCACGAACCAGGGCTTGACCAGGATCTTCGTGACGTCGATCGCGGTCGGGTCATTGCGGGCGGCGCCGAGCGCGCGCAGCAAGTCCTTCGCGTGCAATACGCCAATGATATTGTCGGGCTCGCCGCGCCAAACCGGCATGCGCGTGTAGTTCGAGCTCATCACGCGTTCGACCAGCTCGGTCGGGGGCATGTCGGCGTCCAGCATCAGCATGCTGCGCCGGTGGGTCATCGCGTCGCTGACCGGGAGACGATCGAGATCGAGGATGCTGTGCAGCATGGCCTTCTCATGCCCGATCACGGCGCCCGAATCGGCGTGCAGGCTGATTGCCCCGCGCAGCTCCTCCTCCGCCGCCGTGTGATCAGTGGCCTGCGCGCGTACCCCGAACGCCTTGAGGATGGCCGAGACAATGGCCTGAACGGTCGCAGCCAATGGGGTGAGCAGGAACACAATGCCCGTGGCAATCGGCGCCACCGCAAGCGACACGCGGTCGGCGTTTCTGATCGCGATGGTCTTGGGCAGCACCTCCGAGAAGATGACGAGGAGGATGGTCATCACGACCGTCGCGAGCAGAACCGCGATGCCCTCGCCGACCAGGCTGTAGAGCACGCTGGTCGCGAGCGAGGAGGCGAAGATATTGACGATGTTGTTGCCGATCAGGAGCGTGCCGATCAGGCGCTCGCGCCGCTCGATCAGGCGCGCCACCAATCGTGCGCGCCGATTGCCTCGCTGCTCCAGATGGTGCATGCGCGCGCGTGAGGTTGCAGTCAGCGCGGTCTCGCTGCCCGAGAAAAAGGCCGACGCCATGAGCAGAAAGACGATCCCGACGATGGAGGCAATCATGAGCCTACCCTGGGCTGAAACGTCCGACGTCTAGCGGCGTGCCGCGGCTGCGATGCTGTCATCGAGCAGCGCGCGCAGCGCATCGATCGGCACGTCGGTGGTGATGAAGGCGCGGCCGATGCCGCGCGAGAGGATAAAGGTCAGCCGGCCGTCCTTCACCTTCTTGTCGTGTGCCATGTGCTCGATCAGGCGGTCGGTACGCCAATCGCGCGGTCTCAGATCGCCGACCGTGCTTGGCAGGCCGACCGATTTGAGATGATTTTTCACGCGCGTGGCATCATCCGGCGGGCACAACCCAAGACGCGCCGAGAGGTCGTGCGCCAGCGCCATGCCGAGCGCGACCGCCTCGCCGTGCAGCAGCTCCGACCCAAAGCCGGTCTCGGCCTCGAAGGCATGGCCGAAGGTGTGGCCGAGATTGAGCAACGCGCGCACATCGGCCTCGCGCTCGTCGGCCGCGACGATGCGCGCTTTGGATTGACAGGAGCGCATCACGGCCTCGCGCCGGAGCGCGCGGTCGCCCGCGAGCAGAGACGCGGCGTTGCGCTCGAGCCAGGCAAAGAACGGCGCATCGTCGATCAGCCCGTACTTCGCGACCTCGGCATAGCCGGCGCGCAGCTCGCGCCCGGGCAAGCTGTCGAGCGCGCCGATGTCCGAGAGCACGAGGCGGGGCTGGTGGAAGCTGCCGATCAGGTTCTTGCCGTGGCGGCTGTTGATCGCAGTCTTGCCGCCGACCGAGCTGTCGACCTGGGCGAGGAGTGTGGTCGGCACCTGAACGAAATCGATGCCGCGGAGCGCGACACTGGCGGCGAAGCCCGCGAGATCGCCGATCACGCCGCCGCCGAGCGCGATCAATAGCGTCGAGCGCTCAATCCGCGCTTCGATCAGGCGCTCAACCACGCGCTCGAGATAGGCGAAGTCCTTGCTCGCCTCGCCGGCCTCGACGACGATCGGCGGCACCATTTGTTTGGCGCCGGCGAGCGACGCCATCAGCGCATCGAGATGCAGGCGCGCGACATTGGCATCGGTCACGACAGCCAAGGGGCGCGGACCAAGCCGCTCCGTGATGTGCCGGCCGGCGTGCGCGATCAGGCCTTCGCCGACCACGATATCGTAGCGGCGCGCGCCAAGCTCGACGGGCACCACGTCGTGCGCGTGCGGGAGGGCGGTCCGGGAACTGGCCATGGCTCAGCTGTCGGCGGCGATCATCCGGCCGCAGGCTCGCGCGCGCAACCCCCGTTCGCGGCCTGATAGGTCGCCAGCGCGTCGACGATCTTCTCCACCATGCGCTCGTGCGGCACGTCCTCGCTGTCGACCACGATGTCCGCCTCGGCGTAGATCGGGTAGCGTTCCTCGATCAGGCGCGCCAGGGTCTCGCGCTTGTCGCCGTCCTTCAGGAGCGGGCGGTCGTCGCGCCGCGATACGCGATTGAGCAGCAAGTCGAGGTCGGCGCGGAGCCAGACTGAGATGCCACGCTCGTGAATCCGCCGCCTTGTCTCAGGGTCCATGAAGGCGCCGCCGCCGGTGGCGAGCACGTGCGGGCCTTCGCCGAGCAGCCGCGCCACAACGCGCCGCTCGCCCTCGCGAAACGCCGGCTCGCCATGGGCCGCGAAGAAATCCTCGATCGAGCAGCCCGCGGCTTTCTCGATCTCGGCGTCGGCGTCGACGAAGCGCAGACCGAGCCTAGCGGCCAGTCGTCGGCCGAGCGCGCTCTTGCCGGCGCCCATGAGGCCGACCAGCACGATCGCGCGGTCGAGGTTCGGGCAGGGGGCGACGCCGGTCATCGAATGGCCCCATTCATGGCGCCAGTATGGGCGGACGATTGAAGACGATCGACTCGCTCGGTAAACTCGCCCCGACTCGACATGAACGCACTCTAGCACAGCGGATCGCCCGTGCACCCGGATGGTTCCCCGTGAGAGCGAGTCGAAGCAGCGATAGCGGCAAGAGCGTGGTATTGCGCGCGCTCGCGCTGATCGTGATCCTCGCGATCGGCGGTGCGATCGCGTTCCTGATGATCTGGGACATCCCGCCACCGAAACAGCCGATCGACGCCACCATCACCAAGGAGCTACCACCCTGAGACGAGCGGCTCGGCGCTCGTCCGGAGCGCGCGGTTCGATTCTGGGGGTGGCGTTGCTTGCGGCGGGGCTCCTTGCCCCGGCCGGGGCCGAGGCCTTGGCCGACGACGATCGGCCAGTCCAGCTTCTGCCGGGCCTCGACGCGCAGCCGCTCGAGCCTGACTACGCGCCCGAAAACGAAGACGTGTTTCAGCCGCAAAAGCCCGCGCGGTCCAAGGATGCGGTCGAGATCGACGAGCTCGAGGCGGTCGGGCCGGATGGGACTGGCCTTGGCGAGAGCGCCGGCGGCAATCTGCCCGCGACGATCTGGCGTGGCTCCAAGCGCGACTATGTCGAGGCGCTGATGGCGCGCCTGCCGACCTCGGGGCCCTCGCTCACCATGCGCCGGCTCGCGATCGGCCTCCTGGCGACGCAGGCGACCCCGCCCGAGGGCGGCGGCCCGCCGGGCTCGTTCCTGTCCGCGCGCGCGGGCGCTCTCGCCGCGATGGGTGAATATCAGATTGCGGCCGCCCTGCTGGCGAACGCGCCGACCTCGCCGGCGCTTGATGCGGTCAGGGCGCGCATCGAGACCGATCTTGATTTCCTGGCGGGCGGCGAGGAGTTCGCTCGCGCCTGCACCCATACGCGCGAGGAGGTCAAGCGCTCGGGCGAGCCCTATTGGCAGAAGGCGTTGATCTTCTGCCAGATCATCGGTGGCGAGGCCGAGGCCGGGCGCATCGGGCTCGACGTGCTGCGCGATGGGGGCGAGCCGGACAAGGCGTTTCTCGTGCTCGCAGATGCGGTGCTCGGCTCCAAGGCCAAGCTCGAGGCACTGCCCGATCCGACGCCCTTGCACTTCGCCATGCTGAAACGGGCGAAGCGCCCAATCCCCGAAAGCGCGAGCGAGGGCGCGAATCCGGCGTTGATGCGGCTCATCGCGGCCTCGGCCGATACGCCGATGAAACTTCGGCTGGCGGCCGTGGAGCGGGCGGAGCTTGCTGGCACCGTGCCGGCCGAAAGCGTCGGTAAGTTCTACGAAGTTCAGCAGTTCAAGAAGGCCGAGCTCACGAACCCGCTAAAGGCAGCCGAGAAGCTCTCGGGTCCGATGGCGCGCGCGCTGATCTACCGCGCGATCCTGGCCGAGCCGACTCCCGACGGGCAGGCCAAGCTCATGCAGGCCGGCTTCGCGCGTGCGCGCCAGGACAAGGCGTTCCCGATGTTCGCGCGCGTCGTCTTTCCCCTGCTCGCGAAGATCGAGCAGACGCCTGCGCTCGCGTTCTTTGCGGGCGATGCGGCGCGCGCCCTGCTTGCCGGCGGCGAGCCGGCCATGGCCAAGCGCTGGCACACGCTCGCCGCCGAGCAGGGTCGGAGCGATCCAGCGCTGTTCGATATCGCGGTGTCGCTCTGGCCGGTGATGGCGTTGGCCGAGCAGACGACGGGCGAGCCGTTCAAGCCGGATCTGTTCGACGCGTGGCTCAAGGTGAATGGCGGCACCGCGACGCCCGAGGCCGCGCAGCGCGCGAGCCTGACCGTGACCCTGATGAAGGCGCTCGGGCTTCAGGTGCCGGATCAGGTGGTGCTCGACATCACGCTCGGCGGCGGCAATGAAACGGCCTCCGTGCCGCCACCAGCCTTGGTCGATGCGCTCGGCAAGGCGGCGGCCGAACAGCGGAGTGGCGAGACCGGGTTGTTGTCGCTCGCGGCGCTCGGCAATGACGGGCCGACCCGGGCCTCGACCCTGACACTCGCGCTGACGGTGCAGAGTCTCAACAATGCCGGCCTCGCGCTTCCGGCCCGCACGCTCGCGCTCGAGGCTGCGCTCGGCAAAGGCCTATGAGCGGCGGCCAAAAAAACAAGCAAGACACGCCTGCCATCGCCGCGGCCGATGAGCGCGCGATCGAGCGCTTCGTCGAGATGCTCAGGGCCGAGCGCGGCGCGAGCGAGAACACGGTGGCGGCCTATCAGCGTGACCTGACGTCGGTCGCCAAGACGATTCCGCGCACGCCGGGTGCGCTGGCCGAGGCCACGCGCGAGCAGCTGCGCGACCATCTGGTCGCCTTGTCCAAGGCGTCCTATTCGCCCCGCACAGCCGCGCGGCGCTTGTCGGCGCTGCGCCAGTTCTTCGCCTTCCTGGTGGCGGAGGGCGCGCGGCGCGACGACCCGACCGACACGATCGATGGACCCAAGCTCGGGCGGCCTCTGCCCAAGATCCTGAGCGAGGCCGAGGTCGAGGTGCTGATCAAGGCGGCCTATGACGGCGTCGGGCGTGCGAAAACGGTGCGTGCCCGGGCCGACGCGCTGCGTCTGGTCGCGATCATCGAGCTGCTCTATGCCGCGGGCCTGCGCGTCTCCGAGCTCGCCGGCCTGCCGCTCTCGGCCTTCGCGCGCGACGGTGCAAGCCTGATCGTGCGTGGCAAGGGCTCGAAGGAGCGCGTCGTGCCGCTGGGCGAGCCCGCGCGGCTCGCGGTCGAGGCCTATCTCGCGGCGCGCGCCACCCATCTGCCTGGGCGGGCGTCACCCCATCTCTTTCCCTCGCGCGGCGCGGGCGGGCGGCTCACCCGCCATCGCGTCGGCCAACTTCTGAAAGGCCTCGCATTCGCCGCCGGCATCGAGCCCGCGCGGCTTTCGCCCCATGTGCTGCGCCACGCCTTTGCGAGTCACCTGCTGGCTCACGGGGCGGATTTGCGCGCGGTACAAACCATGCTCGGTCACGCGGATATTGCGACGACCGAGATTTACACCCATGTTGTCGATGACCGGCTGAAGGCGGTGGTGCGCGATCACCACCCGCTCGCACGCTGAGGAAGGCCATTGAGCGACGAGATGAGCTCCTATTTGGACTTCGAGAAGCCGATCGCCGAGATCGAGGGGAAAATTCGTGAGCTGCGCCACCTGAGCGATTCGGGCGGGCTCAACATCGTCGAAGAGGTCGCGCGCCTTCAGGGCAAGGTCGACCGCACGCTGCGCCAGACCTATGCGCGGCTCAGCCCCTGGCAGAAAACGCTCGTCGCGCGCCACGCGCTCCGGCCCCATTGCCTCGACTATGTGCAGGCCCTGATCGAGGATTTCACGCCCTTGGCCGGCGATCGCAAGTTCGGCGAGGACCGCGCGGTGATCGGCGGGCTCGGGCGCTTTCGCGGTCATTCGATCATGCTGATCGGCCAGGAGAAGGGCGCGGACACCGAGAGCCGCATCAAGCACAATTTCGGCATGCCGAACCCCGAAGGCTATCGCAAGGCGGTCAGGCTCATGCGGCTCGCCGAGCGTTTCAACCTGCCGGTGGTGACCCTCGTCGATACCGCGGGCGCCTATCCCGGCGTCGGCGCGGAGGAACGGGGACAGGCCGAAGCCATCGCGCGCTCGATCGAAACCTGCGTCGATCTGCGCGTGCCGATCGTCAGCGTGATCATCGGCGAGGGCGGCTCGGGCGGCGCCATCGCGCTCGCCACCGCCAACCGCATCCTCATGCTCGAGCACGCGATCTATTCGGTCATCTCGCCCGAGGGCTGCGCCTCGATCCTCTGGCGCAGCGCCGAGCACGCGCAGGAAGCCGCCGAGGCGCTGAAATTGACCGCGGAAGATCTGCTGAAGCTCGGCGTGATCGATGAGATCATCCCCGAGCCCTTGGGCGGCGCGCACCGCAAGCCCGAGGACGCGATCAATGCGGTCGGCGAGGCGCTCGAGCGCGCGCTCGATACCTTCCGCGGTGTGCCGGGCGGCGAGGTGCGCAGCCGCCGGCGCCAGAAATTCCTCGCGATCGGCCAGAAGGGCCTGGGCTGAGCGGCACTCAGCCGGCGCGCCCCTTTTTTCTCGTCATGGCCGGGCTTGACCCGGCCATCCAGGGTTTGAAACAAGACTGGATGCCCGGATTAAATCCGGGCATGACGACCTGGGGGCGATGCTCAGGTTCGCGTCTCTGTATGCTTCGTCAACGCCGCCGGTGCGCTGACAAACAACGATCGAGAATGAGAAGGGGAGGTCATGGCCAATCGCGTTGTGTGCTCGGGCGTGATGGAGCCCGAGGGTCCGGTCTGCACCGAGGACGGGCAGGTCTACCTCGTCGAGATGGCGAAGGCTCGGGCTTGCGTCAGCCGGGTCGATGCCAAGGGCCAGCGCCATGAGGTCGCGCGGCCGGGCGGGCGACCGAACGGCCTCACCATCGACGGCGATGGTAATCTGTGGACCGCGGGCGGCGAGCAGGAGAGCGTCGTCTGCCTTTCACCCACTGGCAAAATCCTGAAGCGCTTCGTCGGGCCGGATGGCGACCCCTATCTCTGGCCCAATGACGTCGCCTTCGGTCCCGATGGCCATCTTTACCTTACCGATTCGGGGATTCTGCCCGACGACTTCATCGACGGTCAGGCGATCCGCTCGGACTACAAGACCATCCCCTATCACGGCCGCATCTTCGACATCGACCCGAAGAGCGGTCGCGTGCTGCGCACGCTCGATACCGGGCTTCGCTTCACCAACGGCATCGCGTTCGATGCTGACAACATCCTCTATGTCAACGAGACGCTGTCGGGCAACGTCTATCGCTATGACGTGTTCGGACAGGCGGCGCCGAAGCGCGAGGTGTTCGGCAATGTCATCAATGGCGCGCCGAGCGCCTTCGTCGGGCCCGACGGCATGGCCTTCGGGCAGGACGGCCGGCTCTATTGCACCGTGTTCGGCCAGGGCGATGTGACCGTGCTCGATCGGGGCGGCAAGGTCGTCGATCGCATCAAGACCAACGGCCAGCGCCCGACCAACATCGCGTTCCGGGAAGGCGCGGACGGCGCGGTCGTCACCGACCTCGGCACCAACGCGCTCGAGGAGATCGCGGTGCCCTGCCGCGGCCGCGCGCTCTACAAGCCGAAGCTGTAATTTCCCACCTCACCCGCCGCGCTGGCGCACGTCACCCTCTCCGCCCCGAGGGGCGGAGAGGGTTGGGAGAGGTGGCGCGCCGCGCGCCTCCGAGCGCTGATGCCGGCCTGCAGCGCCTGGATGCGGCCCCCTCACCTTTCCTCTCCCCCTTTGAAGGGGGAGAGGGATACGGAGGCTTGGCGAGCTCGCGCGAGCCTAGCCGAAGTAGGGTGAGGGGGTGACGAACGCCCAGCAACTCGGACCTACGCCAACTTGCCGTGGCAGTGCTTGTACTTCTTGCCCGAGCCGCAGGGGCAGTCGGCATTGCGCGGCGTATTCGCCCAGGTTGAGGGATCGTCGCGCCGCACGGCGGGTGCCGGCCGCGCCGCGACAGCACTGACCGCGACGGCACCGGCCGTGGCTGTTGTTGCGGCGGCGCTGGCCGGCACGCCGCCAGGGCCGCCCGCCTGAGTGCCTGAGGGCGCCTGGCCCGGCCGCTTGACCACGCCGGCGATCTGGCCGGGGCCACCGCTCGGCGCCGGCTGGCCTTCGATCCTGAGCTCGAGGTGGGCGAGCACCGAGGTGACGCGCTCGCGGAACGATTTCAGCATGGCGTCGAACATGTCGAACGCCTCGCGCTTATATTCGTTCAGCGGGTCACGCTGACCGTAGGCGCGCAACCCAATGCCCTGCCTGAGGTGATCGAGCGCCAGGAGATGATCCTTCCAGGTCTGGTCGAGCAGCTGTAGCAGCATGCTCTTCTCCGCCATGGTCCAGATCTCAGGGCCATAGGTCTCGGCCTTCTGCGTCATCTTCTTGCTGACGGCGTCGTCGATGCGCTCGCGGATTTCCTCGTCCGCGATGCCCTCTTCATTGGCCCAGGCCCTGATCGGCAGCGCCAGGTTGAAGACGCGCTTCACGTCCTCATCCAGCTTCTCGAGGTTCCATTCCTCGGCATAGCTCTGTTCGGGAATGCATTCGTCGATCATGTCGTCGACCACTTCGCCGCGCATGTCGTCCAGCGTGTCGGTCACCGACGTGGCGCGCATCAGATCCTTGCGCTGCTCGTAGATCACCTTGCGCTGATCGTTCATCACGTCGTCGAACTTCAGCAGGTTCTTGCGGATCTCGTAATTGCGCGCCTCGACCTTCTGTTGCGCCTTCTCGAGCGCCTTGTTGATCCAGGAATGGATGATCGCCTCGCCCTCTTTCAGGCCGAGCTTGCCGAGCAGCCCGTCCATGCGCTCGCCGCCGAAGATGCGCAAGAGATCGTCCTCGAGCGAGAGGAAGAACTTGGATCGCCCGGGGTCGCCCTGGCGGCCGGAGCGGCCGCGCAGCTGATTGTCGATGCGCCGCGCCTCATGGCGCTCGCTGCCGATGACGCAGAGCCCGCCGATCTGCTTCACCTTCTCGCGCTCGGCCAATACCTCCGCGCGGATCTTGGCCTCCGCCGGCTGGCGTGCATCGGGCTCGGAGATCTGGGCCAACTCGTCCTGAACGCGAAACTCGATATTGCCGCCAAGCTGAATGTCGGTGCCGCGGCCCGCCATGTTGGTCGCGATCGTCACCGCGCCGAGCCGGCCGGCCTGCGCCACGATGTGCGCCTCCTGCTCGTGATAGCGCGCGTTCAGGACGGTGTGCTGCACGCCCGCCTTCTTCAGGCGCTCGGACAGGAACTCGGATTTCTCGATGCTGGTCGTGCCGACCAGCACCGGCTGGCCCGTGCCGCGACAGGCCTTGATCTCCTCGACCACGGCCGACCACTTCTCCTCGGCCGTACGGTAGACCTCGTCATGCTCGTCCTTGCGCACGCAGGGCAGGTTAGTCGGAATCTGGGTGACCTCGAGACGATAGATATCGCCGAACTCGGCCGCCTCGGTTGCTGCCGTGCCGGTCATGCCGGCGAGCTTCGGATAGAGGCGGAAATAGTTCTGGAAGGTGATCGAGGCGAGCGTCTGATTTTCGGGCTGGATGCGCACCTTCTCCTTGGCCTCGAGCGATTGATGCAGGCCCTCGGAGAAGCGCCGGCCGGGCATCATGCGGCCGGTGAACTCGTCGATGATCACGACCTTGTTGTCGCGCACGATGTAGTCGCGGTCTCGCTCGAACATCTTGTGCGCGCGCAGCGCCTGATTGACGTGATGCACGATCGTGACGTTCTCGTAGTCGTAGAGGTTCGGGCCCTTCAACGCGCCGAGCTCGCCGAGGCGTTTCTCAAGCCGCTCGACGCCGGCGTCCGTCAGATTGATCGCGCGCGACTTCTCGTCCTTCTCGAAGTCACCCTCGATCAGCTCGGGAATGATCGCATCGATCGTGCGATAGAGCTCGGAGCTGTCTTCGGCGGGGCCCGAGATGATCAGCGGCGTGCGCGCCTCATCGATCAGGATGCTGTCGACCTCATCGACGATCGCGTAGCTGAATTCCCGCTGCACCATGGTGTCGAGCGAGAACTTCATGTTGTCGCGCAGATAGTCGAAGCCGAACTCGTTGTTGGTGCCATAGGTCACGTCGGAGCCGTATTGCTCGCGCCGCACCGCGTCGTCGAGGCCGTGCACGATGCAGCCGACGCTCAGCCCGAGGAAACGATAGATCCGCCCCATCCATTCGGAATCGCGGCGGGCCAGATAGTCGTTCACGGTGACGACGTGCACGCCCTTGCCGCAGAGCGCGTTAAGGTAAACCGGCAGCGTTGCGACCAGCGTCTTGCCTTCACCGGTGGCCATCTCGGCGATGCGGCCCTCGTGCAGCACCATGCCGCCGATCAGCTGTACGTCGTAATGGCGCTGCCCGATGGTGCGCTTGGCGGCCTCGCGTACCGTGGCGAAAGCGGGGGCCAACAGGTCGTCCAGCTTGGTTCCCTTGGCGATCCGCTCACGGAATTCATCGGTTCGGGCGCGTAAATCCGCGTCCGAAAGCCGCTCCAGCTCCTTTTCGAGCCCGTTAATGGCCGAAACCTGGCCGCGATAGGCGCGAATCGTGCGCTCATTGACCGAACCGAAGATGCGCTGCGCAAAACTCCCCAGCATGGGATGGCCTCGGACTGGAATGGATGATGGGGGACAGGTCTGGGGTGTTTCCGTGAGAGATAAGCGAGCCCCCTTGGGGTGTCAACGTGCCGGTCGCTCTTGTCCGGGGCTTCGCCTTGTGCATGATGCCGCGGCAAGACAGCCTCGGGCTGCCACTATTTCAAAAAAAGGGTTACGTCATGACGATCTCTCGCTGGCTCGCCGGTTGCGGCGTCGCCATGGCGGTCGCGCTGGCCGCGGCCTCGCCAATCGCTCCTGCCGTCGCGGCCGATGAGCCTGCGGCCACTGAGCCCGCGACCATTGAGCGCCTGCCGGATGACACGGTGATTGCGACCGTCGGCGACAAACCGGTGACCGCGGCTGATCTGCGCATCGCGTTCCAGTTGCTGCCGCAGCAATACTACTTCCTGCCGGCCGAATTCCTGTTCGAGACGGTCTTGCAGCAAATGATAGACGTTCGCCTGATGGCGGACGCGGCGGTGCGCGCGGGTGTCGATGCCGCGCAGATCGATCGTCAGGCCCAGTTCTATCGCGAGCGGCTGTTGCGCCAGGAATATCTGAAGAAGCGCGCCGAGGCGGAGATCACGCCCGAGCTGGTCAAGCAGCGTTACGACGCGATGGTGAAGGCGCACCAGGCGGAGGAAGAGGTGCGGGCCCATCACATCCTGGTGAAGACCGAGGAGGAGGTGAAGGCGATCGTTGCCGAGCTTGGTGCCGGAGGCAATTTCGAGGAGATCGCCAAGGCGAAGACGATCGATGAATCCTCCAAGGCGAGCGGCGGCGATCTCGGCTATTTCACCAAAGGCCGCATGGTGCCTGAGTTCGAGGCTGTCGCGTTCGCGACCGAAGTCGGCAAGGTCTCGGCCCCGGTGCAGACCCAATATGGCTGGCACCTGATCAAGGTGGACGAAAAGCGCATGTCCGCGCCGCCGACCTTCGAGTCCGTGGTGCCGCAGCTGCGCGATGAGCTGATGGCTCAGCTGGTCGAGAATGCGGGCAAGGATCTGCGCCAGGGCATCAAGATCGAGACCGGTAAGTTCGACGCCCACGCCGTTCTCGGCCTGCCCAAGCCCCCGCCATCGGCCGATGACACGGCGCCGGCGGGCGGTGCCGAGGGCGAGGCGACTCCAGCCCCGGCCGAGAGCAAGCCGGCCGAGGGCGCGCCGAGCGAGTAGGTCACGATGGCCAAGAAGGCAGCCCCGCTTTCGCCGCTCGCGCCGACCGGCGGCTTCCCCAGAATTCCGGCCATTGGGGGCGTCACGCTCGCCGCAGGGGCGGCCGGCGTGCGCTATCGCGATCGTCCTGATGTGGTGCTCGGCGTGCTGCCCGAAGGCACCACGGTTGCAGGCGTGCTGACTCGCTCGAAGTCGGCCTCGGCGCCGGTGCAGTGGTGCCGGCACAATCTCGAGGGCGGGCACGCGCGTGCCCTCGTGGTCAACGCCGGCAACGCCAATGCGTTCACCGGGGCCGTGGGCGAGCGCTCGGTCAAGCGCACGGCCGAGGCGGCGGCCGCGTTGCTGGGTGTCTCACCGGGCGAGGTCTTCATCGCCTCGACCGGCGTGATTGGCGAGCCGCTGCCCGAGCAGCGCATCATCGACGTATTGCCCGCGCTCAAGGGCGGGCTCAAGCCTGAGGGCTTCGAGGCCGCGGCGCGTGCGATCATGACCACCGACACCTTCGCCAAAGGGGCATCGCGGCGGGTCAGGATCGGCAACGCGACGGTCACGATCGCCGGCTTCTGCAAGGGCGCCGGCATGATCGCGCCCAATATGGGCACGCTCCTGACCTTCCTGTTCACCGATGCGCGTCTGCCGGCGGATGTGCTGCAGGCCTGCCTCGTGCGCGCGGTGAATAAGAGCTTCAATTGCATCTCGATCGACGGCGACACCTCGACCAGCGACACCTGCCTCTTGTTCGCGACGGGAGCCGTCGGCGCCGCGCAGCCGGCAATCGAGGGGCTGGACGATCCGAACCTCACCGAGTTCCGGCGCGGGCTCAACAAGGTGTGCCGTGAGCTTGCGCAACTCGTGGTGCGCGATGGCGAGGGCGCCAGTAAGTTCGTCACCATTCGGGTGAATGGTGCGACCTGCAAGAAGAGCGCGCGCAAGCTCGGGCTCTCGGTCGCGGGCTCGCCCTTGGTCAAGACCGCAGTCGCCGGCCAGGACCCGAACTGGGGCCGCATCGTCGCGGCGCTCGGCAAAGCGGGCGAGCCGATGGATCAGAACCTGCTGCGCATCTGGATCGGCGGCCTGCCGGTGGCCGAGAACGGCGCGCGCCACCCGGCCTATGACGAGGCCGCGCTCGCCCGCCACATGAAGGGCCAGGAGATCGAGATCGAGATCGAGCTTGGGCTCGGCTCCGGCGCCTGCACGGTGTGGACCTGCGATCTCACCCATGGCTACATCGACGTCAACGCCGACTACCGCTCCTGAAGCCTTGCCGATCGTTCTCGTCGTAGCGGTCGCGCTGGTCGATGCCGATGGGCGCGTGCTGATCGCCGAGCGGCCCGAGGGCAAGGCGATGGCCGGCCTCTGGGAGTTTCCGGGCGGCAAGGTCGGTGCCGGTGAAACGCCTGAAACCGCGCTCATTCGCGAGCTCAAGGAAGAGCTCGGCATCGACGTGCACGACACCTGCCTCGCGCCGCTGACCTTCGCCTCGCACGCCTATGAGCACTTTCACCTTTTGATGCCGCTCTATGTCTGCCGCGTCTGGAAGGGCATCGTCACGCCGCGCGAGGGCCAGCGCCTGCGCTGGGTCAAGCCCGCGGCGCTCTACGATATTCCCATGCCGCCGGCCGACCGGCCGCTGATCGCGGTATTGCGTGACCTTTTGTAAGGCTTGCCGCGCCATTAACCCTGATCCGTAAACGCGCGTTAAGGCCGCAGCCGCATGGCGACGCCAGCACGAATTCAGGGCAGGCGGTCATGGGCACCAGCGCAATTTCAAGCATCAACATCGTTAGGCTGGCGTTCATCATGGCCGGCTGGATGGCGGTGGGCATCGGTGTACTCGGCCTGATTTTGCCGCTGCTGCCCGGCACGCCGTTCCTCATTCTGGCCGCGTGGTGCTTCTCGCGCGGCTCGATGCGCTTCCACGACTGGCTGGTCGGCCACCGCCTCGTCGGCCCAAGCATCCGGAACTGGCGTGACCATCGGGTCATTCCGGTGCCGGCCAAGATCGGCGCGACGATCGGCCTGGTCTCCAGCGTGGTGTTACTGATTTGCGTCGTGCCCAACCATCCGGCGCTC
>Ga0194131_10006950_pt1 | contig 15454 bp, 19 predicted proteins | sample TA2KigO120mmetaG_FD_148631 | JGI IMG/M metagenome (GOLD analysis project Ga0194131, IMG submission 148631) | Freshwater microbial communities from Lake Tanganyika, Tanzania - TA2015053 Kigoma Offshore 120m | ecosystem: Environmental > Aquatic > Freshwater > Lake | place: Tanzania: Lake... | reverse complement strand
GTGGGGCAGCGGCAGCTCCTGAGTTTCGCGCGGGCGCTCCTGGCCGATCCGCGCATCCTGATGCTGGATGAGGCGACGGCGAACATTGACACGCACACGGAGGCGTTGATCCAAACGGCCCTAGGCCGGCTGTTGAAGGGCAGAACGTCGGTCGTTATCGCGCACCGGCTTTCGACGATACGAGGCGCGGACCGCATCGTGGTGCTGGAGAAGGGGCGCATCGCGGAGATGGGATCGCACCAGGAGCTCTTGGCGGAGGGGGGGCTTTATCACAAGCTCTACACGATGAACTATCAGCTGGAAGCGGGCGTGTAGTAAGCCGGGACGGCCTTAGGCCGTCCCTACCCGGGCACCGGTGCTACGGGCAGCCCGGCACGGCGACGGTGAAGCCGGAGAAGCGCACTGCATCGCCGATTCCGATCCCTTTAGCGGCGACATCGCCGGCGTTGATTTCCAGGATGTAGCGAACAGGTCGCGAGGGGCTATAGACGGGCAGGCCTGTGGCCTGATTCGGGTCGCGCGGCGGCGGGACGTTGGCAGTGAGATCGGCGACAGCGCACTTGCCGTCTATCCACACGAAATCGAGGGGGATGAGCATCCCCTTCATCCAGAAAGTGTAGAGGGCGTCTTCCTCATAGGGGAAAATCATGCCTGTGGACGGCGCAAGCTGTGGACGGCCTGAGAGGCCTTTGGCCTTCTCATCGAAGGTACGGGCGACGTCCACGCGAAATGAGGCGGCGCCAACGGTGACCACCGGCCCCTGGACGGCTGTCGCCGTTGGCGTGGCGGCGGAGGTAGGCGAAGGTGGCGCGGTTGGCGAGGCGATAGGCGTGTTCGTCGAGGGGGGAGGGCGCGTCTGCGTTGCCGTCGGCAATGGTGAAGCGCTCTCGCAGGCGGCGAGGGCCAGCCCGGCGAGAAGCAGAGCGAGAGGCAGCTTGAAGCGAGGCATCGGCGTCACTGGAGGAACTTGTTCGTCATCGTGCCGTCAATCGCGACGGGCTTTTCGACAATCTTATTGTCCACGAGGAACTGGATGAAGCTGCGCCACTTCGCCTCGTCCATGAGGCCGAAGGGCTGTGGCGCCGATCGCCAGAGCGGCACGAGGAGGCGCACGCCGCGCGTCACCAGCTCGCGGTCGGACTCCTGGCTGGCCTTGACGACGGCATTGATGGCGGCGTCCGGGTTCTGCACTGCATAGGCGTGACCCTTGGCCACGGCGCGCAGGAACTTGCGCAGGTTTTCGTCGGCGCCCCTGGCACGCTTTTCATTGACGACGAAGACGAGCTCGTTGAACTCGGGCACGCCCCAGTCCTGAAGTTTGAAGACATTCACCGGGTGGCCTTCCATCTCGGCGAGCACGGCCTCCACGTTCCAGTAGCCGCCGATGATGGCGTCAACCTGCTTGCTGATGAGGGCCTTGCTCAACTCAAAGCCTACGTTAATCATGGTTACGCTGGATGGGTTGACTCCGGCCTTGCTGAGGACGGCTTTGAGGTAGACCTCTTCCGTGGGGATGCCTGTGAAGCCGATCTTCTTGCCGCCGAGCTGGGCCGGACTGGCGATGCCCGAGCTTCTCAGCACCTGGATCGAGTTGAGGGGCGTCGGCACGATGGAGCCGATGGCGGTGATGGGCAGGCCCTCGGCGCGGGCGAGGATGACGGCGGGCTCGTAGCTGATGGCGATATCGGCGCGGTTAGCGGCAACGAACTTCGGCGGGTCCTCCGGATTGCCGGGGGCCTGGAGCTTCACTTTGAGCCCCTCTTCCTTGAAGTAGCCCTGGGCCTCAGCCGCGTAGAGGCCGGCGTGATCGGCGTTGGGGAACCAATCGAGGATGACGGTCAATTTGTCTTTGTCGTCTCCACCGCAGGCGGTCATGAGCAGGGCGGCCATGAGGAAGAGGGCGACAGCGGTGGCGAGCAAGAACTTTTTCATTGGAAGCTCCGTTCTTAGTTTTGGGCAGATGGGCGTTTGGCCCAGGGGAGAGCCTTGCGCTCGACGAAGGCGACTGCGGAGAAGAGGATGAGGCCCATGAGGGCGAGAACGACGATGGAGGCGAAGACGCGGGCCGTAAGGAACTGGGCCGAGGAATATTTGAGGAAGTAGCCCAAGCCTTCGTTCGCGCCGACCCATTCGCCGAAGATAGCGCCGATAACGCTGACGGCGGCTGCGACCTTGGCGCCGGAGAAGAAATAGGGGAGCGCCGACGGCATCTGCACGAGCTTGAAGACCTGCCAGCGCGTCGCGCCCATGGAGCGCATGAGGCTGACGAGGTCGGGGTCCACGCTGCGGATGCCGTCCACCATGTTGATGGTGATAGGAAAGAAGGTGATGAGGACGATGACGATGATCTTGGGCATGAGGCTGAAGCCGAACCAGACGACGAGGACGGGCGCGATGGCGATGACGGGGACCGCCTGGGAGGCGACGACGTAGGGGTAGAGGGCCCGTTCGGCGAGGCGCGACTGGGAGATGGCGACGGCGAGCGCCGCGCCGACGGCGAGGGCGACGGCAAAGCCGATGAGCGCCTCCTCCGCGGTCACGGCGGCGTGCCGCATGATGAGGCCGGGGCTTTCGGCGAAGGCCTGGATGACTTCCCAGGGAGACGGCAAGAGCCACTGCTTGAGCGATGAGAAATCGGCGACGGCCTGCCAGACGGCGATGGCGATGAGGCCCAGGAGAAGCGAGAGCACGTAGCCACCTGCCGCCGATGCCAGCGGCGAGGGGCGGCGCGCGGCTCCACCGGGAGCGCGGGACTTGGCAACGGCGTTGTGGACGGCGCTCATGCGGCACCCGCCAGGGCGGCGCCATCGCGGAGGGCGGCAAGGAGCGCCGCCTTGCGTGCGATGAAGTCCTGGGTCAGCACAAGGTCATAGCGGCGCGGGCGCGGCAGGGTGACGGCAAGCTCGCTCCTCACCTGGCCGGGGAGGGGCGTCATGACGTAGATGCGGTCGGAGAGGAGCAAGGCCTCGTCCATGTCATGGGTGACGAGGACGACGGTCTTGCCGAGGCGCTCCCAGAGGCTTAGGAGCCACTGGTGCATCGCCGAGCGGGTGAGGGAGTCGAGCGCGCCGAAGGGCTCGTCTAGGAGGAGCAGCTCTTTTTCAAAGAGGACGGTGCGGAGGAAGGCGGCGCGCTGGCGCATGCCGCCGGAGAGGGTGTGGGGATGGGCCGAGGCGAAGGGGCCGAGGCCGAACTCCTCGAGGAGGGGCCGCGCTTTGGCGCGGGCTTCGGCTCGAGGGACGCCTGCGATCTCCTGCGCAAGGATGACGTTATCGAGGACGGTGCGCCAGGGAACGAGGAGGTCTTTCTGCGGCATGTAGCCTGCAAGGCCGACCTGGCCCGTGACGACCGCGCTGTTCAGGAGAACGCGCCCCTCATCGGGCGGGATGAGCCCGGCGATGACGCCGAGCAGCGTGCTTTTGCCGCAGCCGCTCGGCCCGATGATGGAGACGAATTCCCCCTGGCGGACCGAGATGCTGACATTGCGAAGCGTCGGCAGCTCCCGCGTCTTTTCGACGAAGGTCTTGCTGACGCCATGAACCTGCAGCAGGGGAGTCGTCATCGCCATGTGCTCGTCGTCCCTACGAGGTGGTTCGTCGGCCCGTGGCCTTGCCCGAGCGGCGCGGCGCCGGCGATGGCCTGGGTGACGAAGGACTTGGCCCGTGTGATCGCGAGAGGCGGGCGCATGCCTTTCGCCAGCCCGGCGGTGATGGCGGCGGAGAAGGTGCAGCCTGTGCCGTGGGTGCTCTTTGTTTCGATGCGCCTGGAGCGAAGCTCCGTGAAGGACTTGCCGTCATAGACGACGTCAATGGCGTCTTGGGAGTCGGCGTGACCGCCTTTGACGACGACCCACTGCGCGCCTGAGGAGAGTAGCTCTTTTGCAGCGCGACGCATCTCTTCAGGCGTTTCCACACGCAGACCGGTGAGGGCCGCCGCCTCATGGGTATTCGGCGTGACGACGGCAGCAAGGGGCAGAAGATGCTTGCGAACGGTGGCGCGGGCCTCTTCGGTCAGGAGGGGATGGCCGCCTTTGGCGATCATCACCGGGTCAACGACGAGGTTGGGGATGCGCAGTTCCTTCACCAGTGAGGCGACGAGGCGCACGACGGCGCTTGAGGAGAGCATGCCGGTCTTTGCGGCGTCTAGTCCGATATCGCTCACGACGCTGCGCACCTGCTTTTCGATGAGCGGCAGGGGAAGCTCAAGGGCATCTTGGACGCCCAGGGTGTTCTGCGCCGTGACGGCGGTAAGGGCGCTCATGCCGTAGACGCCGAAGGCCGTGAAGGTCTTCAGGTCGGCCTGGATGCCTGCGCCGCCCCCGCTATCGGAGCCGGCGATGGTGAGCGCGCGCCTTATGGGCTGAGGCTTCCGGGGACTCATGAGGCCTTTCTTTTCGCTCGTTGCTTGGCGAAATGGTCCCACCCTGTGGGCTCAACATGCTCGCGCCTGCCGTCGGCGTGGCGCAGGAGGATGCCTTGTGCGGACGTCGTCTCGCCGATGAGAGCCACCGGCGTGCCCGTCTCTCGCCGAACGCGTTCGGTGAGGTTCCGGGCCTGCTCCTTGGGGCAGGTGAAGAGCAGTTCGTAGTCCTCGCCGCCGTGGAGGGCGATGGCGAGCGGGTCCAATCGCAGGGATCGCGCGATGGAGCGGGTGGCGGGAGCGATCGGGAGGGCCGAGGCATCGAGCGATGCGCCGATGCCGCTCGTCTCGCAGATGTGGCCGAGATCGCCAGCCAGGCCATCGCTCACGTCAATCATCGCCGTGGCGAGTCCTGAGGAGGCGATGACGCGCCCTTCGCGTATGCGCGGGGTCGGCGTGCGGTGGGCCTTCGCCAGGGGCGCGATGGCCTTTGAGGGGCGCAGGCGGCGTTCCAGGGCGATACGGCCCATGGCGGATGCGCCTACGGTACCGGTGACAAGGATGGCCTCGCCGGGCTTGGCCGCGCCGCGGCGCAGCAGCTCGACTTCAGCCATTTCGCCCAGGAGGGTGATGTCTATGATGAGCATGGCGCTGCTGGTGATGTTGCCGCCGATGATCGCCGCGCCGAAGCGCCCCAAGCCTTCGCGGAGGCCCTTGTAGAGGCCGTCCACCCAGGCGGTGGGCGTCTGCGGCGGCAGGCCGAGGGAGATGAGGGCATAAAGCGCCGTGCCACCCATGGCGGCGATGTCGCTCAGGTTCACGGCGGCGCAGCGGAGGCCGAGGTCGCGCGCGGAGGAGCGTTCTTTCACGAAGTGGCGGCCTTCCACTTGGATATCGCAGGTGGCGAGGAGGAGCTTGCCGGAGTCCTGGCGGAAGGCGGCGCAGTCATCGCCGATGCCGAGGACGAGGCGCCCGGCGGCCTTGGGGTTGCCTCCGGCGATGCGCGCGATGAGGCCGAATTCGCCGAGGGCGCCGACGGTTTTCTTTTCAATAGGATGACTAGGCATAGCGCAGACTCTGTGAGTGACGGAAGGGAAGCACCCTCTCCCTGTCCTCTCCCATCAAGGGAGAGGAGGATAAGGAGTTCGATTTGTTAGACATAGGCGCGCCTCGCCGAGCTGATGCGCTGTCGGAGGTCCGCTGCCGCGGACTTCACATCGGGCGCGGAGACGACTGCGGAGATGACGGCGACGCTATCCGCGCCGGCGCCGATGACTTCGGCGATGTGGTGCGCCTTGATGCCGCCGATGGCGATGATGGGCAATCGCGTCATCCTGCGGATGGCGGCTATGGCCTGGGGGCCGACGGGCGGGCCGGCATCGGTCTTGCTGTTGCGCGCCTCATAGATAGGGCCGATGGCGACATAGCTCGCTCCTTGGCTTTCGGCTATCGCGACCTGCTCGGGATTTTCGACGGAGACGCCGATGATCTTCTCCGGCCCAAGGAGCCTGCGAGCCGACGGGAGCGGCAGGTCGTCCTGGCCCAGGTGCACGCCATCAGCGTTCACGGCGAGGGCGATATCGGCGCGATCGTTCATGATGAAGAGGGCGCCTGCGCGGGAGGCGATCTTCCTGATGCTGAGGCCCGTGCGGTAGAGCTCCAGGGACGAGGCCTCCTTATCGCGAAGCTGAATGACGTTCGCGCCGCCTGCGATCGCCGCTTCGGCGACCTCCAGGTGACTGCGGCCCCTTGCGAGCGCGCGGTCGGTGATGACGTAGAGGCTGTAGTCCAACGTGCCCCTGGCAGCCATAGGCCTACCTTCGCGACTTGGCGAGCCTGGCGGCGCTGAATTTGCCCAGGCCACCCTTCGTTTTACCGGTGGTGACGATATCGGCGATGAGGCGCGCGGTGATGGGTGCGAGGAGGATGCCGCTGCGATAATGGCCCAAGGCTAGGGTCGCGCCATCGTTCCCTGGGGCGGGGCCGAGGATGGGAAGGTCGTCGGCGACGTTGCGAGGGCGGAGGCCAGCGCGCGAATGATGGATGGTCGTCGCGCCCACGGAGGGAAGAAGGGACTGGATGTTGGTGAGCATCGTCGCCACGCCTTTGACAGTGACTTGCTGTTCGTAGCCTGCATCGTGCTCAAGGGTGGTGCCAACCAGGGTTGTGCTATCGCCCTTGGGAACGGCGTAGGCCTCGGCGTGGAGGACGGTGCGGGAAAGGGGGCGAGGAAGCTTGTTGACGTAGACGACCTGCCCGCGCACGGGGGCCACAGGCACGTCATAGCCGAGCCACTGGCTTGCCGCGCGGCCCCACGCGCCGGTGGCGAGGACGACGGCATCGGCGGAGAGCGTCTCCTGGGGCGTGCGCACCCCGGTGACCTTCACGCCGCGCTTCATCAGGCCGACGACGGGCGTCTCTTCGCGGAAGCGCGCGCCGCGGGCGATGGCCGCCCTGCGCAGGACTTCCACGAGGCGCGAGGCGCTCAACTGCGGCTCGCCTGGAGAGTAGGCGGCGCCGCGGATGGCCGGCGAAAGGAGCGGCTCGAGGCTTTGGGCATGCTTTGCGCTCACCCACTCGACGCGCAGGCCGCGCTCGTTGCCGAAATCGGCGAGGGCGCGCAGGCGGCGCTCCTCCTCCTCAGTCTTGGCGATGCGCAGGATCCCTGAGGGAAGGCATTCGGCGGAGAGGCGGGCGATCTCCTCCGCCTCCTCAAGGAAGGGCTTGTAGATGGCGAAACTGCCGAAGCCGAGTTCGATAAGCGCGTCGTCGCACATGCTGTCGGAGAGGGGCGCGAGCATGCCTGCGGAGGCGTAGGTGGCCCCCGAGCCGAGCTGGCGCTGTTCCAGGAGCGTAACGCGAACCTTGCGCCCGGCCAGCTCGTAGGCGATGCCGCAGCCGATGACGCCGCCGCCGACGATGATGACTTCAGAGGATGGTGTCATGGAAGATTTCCTCGGGGCGTGTGCCATGTGACGCTACCCGCCGCCGACCATCTGCACGATGTCCACCACATCGCCTGCGCGAAGTGTGACGCCGGCCCATTGGTCCTTGTGGACGACCTGGCCGTTGATGCCGACGGCGATGCGCTTCCCCAGGACGCCCTTCGCTTCGAGGTAGGCGATGAGGCCCATGGAATGCTCGAGGGTTTGGGGCTTGCCGTTGACGGTCAGCGTGATCATCGCGGCGCTCACTTTGCCGCCTTTAGCGGCGCTACGGCCAGTCGCAGCTCCCTGGCGGCGCGCTGGGCATCGTAGGCACTCAGGATGGCGGAGACGACGGCGACGCCTTTCGCGCCCGCCTTCAGCACCTCGGGCGCGTTGTGCGCCGTGACGCCGCCGATGCCCAGGCACGGGATGCGCACGGCGCGGGAGATTTCGCGCATGAGCGCGAGGCCTTCGGGCGTCTTGCCCGGCTTGGAGCGCGTCTCATACAGCGTGCCGACGATGAGATAGTCGGCGCCTTGCGCCTCGGCGGTGCGCGCGGCATCCACGCTGTGGACGGAGCGGCCGATGAGCAGATTAGCCCCGGCGACGCGGCGGGCCTCCACAGTGGGCATGGAGGCCTCCGCCAGGTGGACGCCATCGGCCCCGGCGGCAATGGCGAGATCCACGCGCTCGTTGACGATGAGGAGGGCGCGGCCCGCGATGCGCGCCTTGACGGCCCTTGCCAGGGCAAAGAGTTCGCCGCCGGGCAGGTCCTTCTCGCGCACCTGGACCATGGTGACGCCGCCTGCGACGGCCGCCGCGATCTTCTCGGGCAGCAGGTCAACGCTGCAGAGCGAGCGATCGGTGACGAGGCAGAGCGGGGCTACTTGCGAATGGACCATGCGGGCACTTCCTCCTGGGGGCTGGAGGCGGAGGCGTAGGCCTTTTTGGGCATGCGCCCGGCGAAGTAGGCCTTGCGACCTGCCTCGACGCCGAGCTTCATGGCCTCGCCCATGGCGACGGGGTCTCCGGCGAGGGCGATGGCGGAGTTGATGAGCACCGCATCGGCGCCGATCTCCATGGCGAGGGCGGCGTCCGAGGGCGCGCCGAGGCCGGCGTCCACAACGACGGGGACCTTGGCCTGCTCGATGATGATCTTGATCTGCTCGAAGGTGATTATGCCTTGGCCGGAGCCGATGGGCGAGGCAAGGGGCATCACGGTGGCGGTGCCGATCTCCTCGAGGCGCTTGGCAAGGACCGGATCCGTGTTGATGTACGGCAGGACGACGAAGCCTTCCTTCACCAGGACCTTGGCCGCTTCAAGGGTGCCGATGGGATCGGGCAGGAGGTACTTTGGGTCGGGGATGACCTCCAGCTTCACCCAATCGGAGAGGCCCATGCTGCGGGCAAGCCGAGCCGTGTAGATGGCCTCTTCGGCCGTCTTGCAGCCCGCCGTGTTGGGCAGGATGGCATAGCGCTTCCAATCTATGTAGTCCAGGATGGTGCGCTCGCCGGCGGAGAAGTCTATGCGCTTGAGGGCGACGGTGACCATCTCCGCGCCGGAGGCTTCGATGGCTCGGACCATCTCGTCCATGGTGCGGTACTTGCCGGTGCCCACCATGAGCCGAGAGCGCAGGCGCTTCCCCGCGATGACTAGATCTCTATCCATACAGGCCTCCTCCGCACAAAAGAAAACACCGCTCGCGAGCGGTGTTTTGAGAGGTGGCCTATGATCCCTGCGCTGGCATTACCCAGATCAGGTTCTAGCGGTCGTCCGCCTTAGGCGGACCTCTCAGCCTGGATACCCAAGCTCCCGCGTGCAACAAACCCACTATAGGCCCGTGGCAAAGGGGTGTCAATGCGAGGTCAACAGAAGGCGATAGGAAGGCTAGTCCTGCCTTGCTTTGAACCGGTGGTACCAGACAGCGTTCTTCAGCGCGCGCGCGGCACGGTCATACGAGGGGAAGCTGGGGACGCCTCCTGCTTCGAAACGGCTTGAAATCGTCTTGATGAGCTCGGCATCGGCAACGGGCTTGGGCGAGACGGTGACGCCGACCAGCGGCTTCTTCCCGCCGCGCTCCTTCAACTTCGCCATAGCGTCAATCTGCGCATCGGCCATGCCGGCCGCGCCGCGGAAGCTGAGGATGGGCACCTGCATGACGATGACGTCAATAACCGGGTCGTCGGTGAGGATGTCCAGGATCGTATCGAGCTCTTTGCGGTTGGTGCCCAGGTCTATCGGGTTGCTGAAGCTGGCGCCGACGAGGCTGAAGAATTCGCCGAGGCGCTTATAGGACTGCTGGGAGAGGGCCGGGACGCCCATGCCCGCGTGCGCGAAGGCGTCCGTGATGGAGACGGACTGGCCGCCTGCGCCGCCCATGAGGCCGCAGCCGCTTCCCGTGAAGGGCGGCAGCTTCACCAGGGCCTTTGCCGTATCCAGGGCCTCTTCCAGGTTCCGGACCAGGATCGCGCCCGTCTGCCTGCAGGCGGCCTCCCAGACGGCTAGGGATTCGGCGAGGGAGGCGGTGTGAGACGAAGTGGCGCGCTTGCCCTCCTCCGTCTGGCCGCCCTTCCAGATGATGACGGGCTTCTTTGCCGTCGTCTCCCGGAGGAGCTTGAAGAAGCGCCTGCCGTCCTTGAGGCCTTCCACATACATGACGATAACCTGCGTTTGGGCGTCCTGGGCCATGTACTCCAGGAAGTCGGCGTTCTCCAGCACGATGCCGTTGCCGAAGCTGACCATCTTGCTGATCTTTAAGCCGAGCTCCGGCGCGGCGAGGGAGACGGAGATGCCGTGGGAGCCGCTCTGGCTGCAGAAGGCGATATTACCGCCTTCATAGACGGGCTGGCCTGGAGAGAAGCAGAGCCCCGCGCCCGGGTTATAGATGCCCATGCAGTTGGGGCCGATGAGGACCATGCCCGATTGCCTGGCCATGCCAAGGACCTTGCTCTGCATCTCCATGCCGTCGGCCGTGTGGGTCTCGGCGAAGCCGGCGGTGAACATGGTGACGCCGCCGACCTTGTGGGTGATGCAATCGGCCAGGATGCGCGGGGCCACGGAGCGCGGGACGGCGATGATGCCATAGTCCACCGGGCCGGGAACTTCGGCCAGGCTCTTGAAGTTCCGGATGCCCATGGCCTCTATGCCGGGGATCTCGTTCGGGTCTATCTGGACGGAGTAGACATTGCCCTTGAACTGCTTCTGGCTGGAGAGCCACAGGTAGTTGGCGGCCTTCTTATCGCCAAAAACGACGACGGTCTGTGGGTTAAAGACGCGGTCGAGGGCGGCATGGGAGACGGGCATTGGGGGCCTCCTGAAGGCGGGAGGATTATAGCGCAGAGGCAGACGCCCTTGACGCGCCCTGTACAATTTGAGACGAGGTCTCACTTATGCCTGCCAAGGCACACCACCCGCTCGTCGAAGAGTCCCTTAGGCGCCTGGAGGAGAAGGGCTACCGCCTTACCGGGACGCGGGAGGATGTGGCGCGCGCGGTGGCCCAGCAGGGCAGCCACTTCACGGCGGAGTTGCTCTGCGAAGCCCTGCCGCGCGTGGGGCGGGCCACGGTCTATCGCAACATCAAGCTCTTGGTGGAGATGGGATTCCTCTGCCGGGTTCTTATGGAGGACGGCGAGCTGCACTATCAGGTGAGCCACAAGGGGCACCATCATCACCTGATCTGCACCTATTGCGGCCAGTCCCAGGACCTCCTGAACTGTGACTTCCAGGGCATGTTGAAGGAGAAGGCCTCCGCCCAAGGCTTTGAGGTCGAGGGCCACACCGTGGAGCTCTACGGACGGTGCCGCACCTGCGCCAGCGAGGCGACGGCGGCCTAGCTGCGGAAGTTTTGCAAGCGAACTAGACGAGTTATCAAAAGGAGACAACGTTGAGATGAAGTATCAAATACAAGGCAAAACGACCACCGGAAGAGGCCAAAGCGGCTTCCTGCTGCTCTTCTTGGCGGTGCTTCTGGCCGCAGTGCCCGCATGCGGAACCGGCGGGGAGCCTTCAGCGTCAGGCAAGCTCTCCATCGTGACGACCTTCTACCCCTTGCAGTACCTCGCTGAGCGCGTGGGCGGGGAGCGCGTCAGCGTGCGGAACCTTGTGCCGCCCGGCGCGGAGCCCCACGACTGGGAGCCGAAGCCTCGCGACATCACGGCGATCAAGCGCGCAAAGCTCTTTATCTACCAAGGCGCCGGGTTCGAGCAGTGGGCCGAGCGCGCGGTGGATAGCCTTCCGTCTAACGGGCCAGTGGTCGTGAAGGCCACAGAGAGACTGACGCTGCTCCGGGGGAGCGATGGCGATGAGCCGTTCGACCCCCACGTCTGGCTCGACCCGGCGCTGTACGCGAAGCAGGCCATCGCCGTGCGCGACGCCCTGGCAAAGGCTGACCCCGCCGGGCAGGCCGTCTACACGGCGAACCTCGGCGCGCTCTCTGCCGAGTTGGACGGCCTTGTATCGGATATGCAACGCGGGCTGGCCTCCTGCCGGCGTGCTACCATCGTCACCTCCCACGCCGCCTTCGCCTACCTTGCAGAACGCTTCGGGTTGACGCAGTACGCTATCTCCGGCCTTTCGCCGGAGGCGGAGCCGAGCCCGGCCCGCCTGCGGGAGGTGGTGCAGGAGGTGAAGCGCCAGGGGGCCACGCATATCTTTTTTGAGACGCTGGTGAGCGATGCCGTGGCAAGGACCGTCGCGCGGGAGGCCGGTGTGGGAACGCTGGTGTTGAACCCCATCGAGGGGCTGGCGCAGGGGGATGTGAAGGCAGGGGCGGACTACATCTCGCTCCAGAGGCAGAACTTGGCGAACCTGAGGACGGCCCTGGGATGCGCATGAACGGATCGAGCACGGCTCCGCTGGTCTACGAAGGCGTCACCTTCTCCTACGGCGCGACGCCTGCGGTGGAGGATGTCTCCTTGACCATCGAAAAGGGAGACTTCGTCGCGCTCATCGGCCCCAACGGCAGCGGGAAGACCACGCTGGCGCGACTGGGCATCGGCCTTGAGCGGCCCCAGAAGGGGAGCGTCCTGCTCTTCGGCAAAGAGGTGCGCCACTTCGCCGAATGGCACCGCATCGGCTACGTGCCGCAGCGCACCATGGCCTTTAGCGTCCGCTTCCCCGCCAAGGTGCGGGACGTGGTGGCGATGGGCGAATATCGCGGCTTCGACCCTAGGACCATCTTGCGCCGGAAGATGAGCGAAGCGGCGGAAGAGGCCCTGAAAACGGCCGGCGTGTGGGACTACCGCGACCGGCTCATCAGCGAGCTCTCCGGCGGCCAGCAGCAGCGCGTCCTCATCGCGCGGGCCCTGGTCCACGAGCCCGATCTGCTGGTGCTGGATGAGCCGACGACGGGCATAGACAAACCGGGACAGGAGGAGTTCTACTCTCTCCTGCGCCAGCTCCGGGGGAAGTTCGGCGTTACCATCCTCATGATCTCCCACGATATCGGCGTGGTGATGCACGATGCGACCAAGGTGGCCTGCATCAACATCCGCCTCCTCTCCTACGCGCCGCATCACGAGCTGACGGACGAGACGCTGGCCCGCGTCTGCGGCCACACGGCAGACGTGGTCATCCACAGACACCGATAAGCGCCATGCCTGAAATCTTCCAGCTCGATTTCATGGTGCGCGCCTTCATCGCCGGAGGCGCGGTGGGCGTCAGCGCGCCCGTCCTGGGGACGTTCCTTGTCTTGCGGCGCCTGTCGCTGATCGCGGAGACGCTCTCCCACGTCGCCATCACCGGCGCGGCCATCGGCATCTTCCTCGGTGAGTACCCCGTGCTCATCGCCATGGCGACCTCGGTCGCCGCCGCGATCACCCTGGAGCGCCTGCGCACAACGCGCTGGCTCGCGAGTGACGGCGCGCTGGCCCTGGTGCTCTACACGGCGCTGGCCATCGCCCTTGTGCTCATCAGCCGAGGCGATCACCTGAACGTCAGCCTCTTGGGCTACCTCTTTGGCAATGTCGTCACCGTCACCTCTGCGGATTTGTGGGCCACCGTTGCCGCGGGCGCGCTGACCCTGCTCGTCATCGGCCTGCTCTACTCCGAATTCCTCCAGGCCACGTTCGATGCCGATATGGCGAAGGTGGCGGGCGTTCCGGTCCATCGCGTCAACCTCTTGCTGGCCATCCTCACCGGCGTCACGGTGACGCTCTCCATGCGTGTCGTCGGCGGCCTCCTGGTCGGGGCGCTCATCGTCCTGCCGGTACTGGCGGCGCTCCAGCTGAAGCGCGCCTTCCGCACTACGCTCTTGGTGGCGGCGGCCATCGGCGCGGCAAGCGTCTTCATCGGCCTCACCGTCTCCTACTACCAGGACATCGCGGCCAGCGGGGCCATCGTGCTGACGGCGCTGGCGATGCTGACGCTGATTACGGGCGCGCGGACGCTCCTGGCTCGGAAGACGGCGGTATAATCCCGCCATCCACGGTCCGCGGAGGCGAGCATGGGCGTCTGGCTTGACCAGCAGGAGATCGCCGACTTCCTGACAAATGGGCATACGCTCATCGTCTCGACCATTGATAAGGACGGCTATCCGCACTCGACGCCCGTCTGGTACGTCTACGATGGCGGGCACGTCTATTTCCGCGTGCGCTCCGCCACCATCAAGGCAAAGGGCCTTTTGCGCAATCCCAAGGTCGCCGTCCTCGTGGAATCGGGCGAACGCTGGCGCGACCTGAAGGCCGTGCTGATCCGCGGCCGTGCCGAGCCGGTCACAGATACGGCCTTCCAGGTCCGCTTTGATGCGCTCTTGGACGCCAAGTACGCCAACTTCCGCGAGGCGCGGGAGGCGATGCCGACCCGGACACAACAGCACTATGCGACCGGCAAAACCTATTTCAAAGTCGTCCCGGAGAAGCGGATCGCCAGTTGGGATAACCGAAAGATACGGATGTGAGGGGCTCTGCCCTTAGCCTTGACCCCTGCTTGAAGCCCTGGATACAATAGGAGTGTTCACCCCTAGGAGGCTTAGGTATGCCGATCTACGAATACTACTGTTCAACCTGTAACGATACGTTCGAAAAGCGCCAGCCGATGAGCGCTGTGGCCGAGGCTGTGACCTGCAATCACGGTCATAAGGCGCGGAAAAAGCTCTCCGTCATCGCGCCGGTTGCCAAGGGCGATCACGGCCATGATATGCCGATGGGCATGCCCGAAGGCTGCTGCTCCCCCGCCGAGATGGCGCAAGCCTGCGGTGGCGGCGCATGCGGCATGAACATGAACTAAGCGCGCAGCGCGGATCCTGTCTGAAAAAGAGCCCCGATCCCTCGGGGCTCTTTTATTTTGTCGGCGCGCCGTTCGGCGTCTGCACGCGCTCAGCCGGAGAGCCATTCCGGCGATTCATTCTGAGGTAGAACCAGGCCACCGCGCCAGCGACCAAGGCCTCTGCCACCGTCATCCCGGCCACGATGAGCGTGGCGGCGAGGAAGAAGTTTTCCGGGAACATCAGCAAGAGATAGTCGTTCTTATTGAGGAGCCACCGGTTGTTCTCGAAGGCGAGCTCATGGAACCAGGTGAAGGCCGTATCGAAGCCGATGATGGAGGCCAGGCCGATGATGGCCAGGAAGGCCAGGGTGACGATGGAGCCCCAGAGCAGGCTCTTCGCGATGCGCGGCCGGAGCGCCCGCCTGCCCCAGGCCAGCCAGCCGAAGAGCACGACGCCCAACAGATAAAAGAGGGAGTACCACTGCACCTTCGCCAGGCCGCGAACCATTAGCTTCACGTCTGACATATGGCGCACCTCCCGCGTGGTGAAGATCTCCTCTTCGCTCCCAAAGACCACGGCCTTCACCTGGAGCGGCTCTTCATCCGAGTTGAAGTAGTGCTTGATCTCCCTGGTGACGCGCAGGTACTCCTCGCGCGTCATGCCCGTCCGCTCCAGGGTGTCGAAGTGTCCCGCGCCGTAGCTGTAAAGCCAGCCGCTGTTGATGACGGTGCGCAGGTTGATGGAGACGAGGAAGAAGGGGACGCCGATGGCGAAGAGGGTCATGACGACGGCGACGAAGGGTTTGCTGCGGGGGAAGGACATGGAACCATCATTCACGGGCGGGGGATTCCTTGTCAAGGAAAACGAACGCCACGTAGAATGGGATGCCTCCGGATAGAACCGAGGTGCGCCCGTGGCCGATTACAAGGACCTGGAGAGCTTTGAGACCTTCCTGGCCATCAT
>Ga0194131_10006945_pt1 | contig 15460 bp, 10 predicted proteins | sample TA2KigO120mmetaG_FD_148631 | JGI IMG/M metagenome (GOLD analysis project Ga0194131, IMG submission 148631) | Freshwater microbial communities from Lake Tanganyika, Tanzania - TA2015053 Kigoma Offshore 120m | ecosystem: Environmental > Aquatic > Freshwater > Lake | place: Tanzania: Lake... | reverse complement strand
TGCCGAACGTGACCTTCCAGGAAACGGTCCGCGCCCACATCCGGACGTTCTACAGCTCGCTGATCGAGACGAACGTGGTCATCGAGCAAGGCTTCGCGCTGCCACCGGAAGCGCCGGGCTTGGGGACTCGAATCAAGGCTGAGTTATTCCGAAGTCAGAGCGAATCCTGGCGCATGTCGGGCAGACCTGCAGGCGCCGCAGGAAGCCCGTAGTTTGACACCCCACCGGCGCGTTGATAATTTGAACGCATTGAACGAGATGAACTCCACGACACCGACTGCCAACGATGCCGTTGTCACCCTGACCGACCGGGCTGCGGAGCAGATTCGCGGGATGCAATCGAGCGACCCGGCGAACGCGGGGAAGCACCTGCGCGTTTACATCGAGGCCGGCGGCTGTTCGGGGCTGCAATACGGGATGGTGTTCGACGAGCGGCGCGCGGATGACACGGTGGGCGAATTCCACGGCGTGCTCGTGCTGACGGACCCGTTCAGCGCGGATTACATGCGCGGCGCGGTGGTGGATTTCTCGGATGCGCTGACCGGCGGCGGGTTCAAGATTTCCAATCCCAACGCCAAGCAAAGTTGCGGTTGCGGAAAGTCTTTCGAAGCCTGACCGGGCGACTCGCCAGTCCGGGAGGGCGAATCTCCCCGCTCCCAGAATGCAGCGGTTCACCTGCGCATCGCGCCGCGTCGCGCAGTCGGGCGCGGTCTTCGTGCGCCTGCAATCCCGGCGCGCCACGGCGGAACTCCGCGCCCTCGCGCCAGACCTGTTCCGCCTCCGCCTCACGCGCGGTCGTGACTTCGCCGCTCGTCCCTCGATGGCGATTGAGAAGGTCTCCTGGCCATCGACGGATTCGTGGTTTGACGCCGACTCCTAGGGAGCTCCACGGCACTTGACGCCCCATCGAATCCGGTGACACCGTCGCCGCGAGTGCCAGACCGGTTCGACCCCGGTGACCTGTTCAACAGGATTTTGCCAGCTCCCGCCGCGCAAGACCTTTGGCGGCGCGTGGAGTCGGGCGGCGCATTGTCGTGCGCGGGAGTCTGCGGATCTGCCCAGCCGTTCCTTGCCGCGATGCTACGACGCCAGTTTCCTCGCCGGCCCATCGTTGTCGTCACCAACGGGCTCAGGTCGCAGGAAGTTTTCCAACAGGACATCGAGACGTGGCTCGGCAGCGAAGATCGCGTGCTGTTCTATCCAGCTTGGGAATCCCTCCCGCACGAAGCCCATCTCCCCCACGCCGATGTCATCAGCGAACGGCTCGAAACGCTCGTCGCCCTCTCGTCCCACGCACCGCGCACCACGCACCACGCACCTCTCGTCGTCACCAGCGTCGCCGCGCTGCTCCAGCGGACGTTTCCTCCCGACTCGCTCGCCTCGCGCACTCGCTCGCTGCGCCGCGGCGACAGAGTCGTCCCGCTCGACCTCATTGAGTGGCTTGAGGACCAAGCCTACGAACCCGAGGCGCAAGTCACGGCGAAGGGCGAGCTCGCATTGCGCGGCGGCATCGTGGACGTGTGGCCGCTGACACGCCCGTGGCCGGTGAGGCTCGAGTTCTTCGGCGATGAACTCGAATCGCTCCGGCTCTTCGATCCGCAAACTCAAGTCTCGCGCGACAACGGCGCCGTCACCGAGGTCACACTCCCGCCTGCGGGTGAACTCGGCATTCTCAAACGCGCACCCGCCGAACTGGCAACGCTCCTCAACTACCTCCCCGCCGGCACCGTGATGATCTTGTGCGAGCCCGGCGCGCTTGCCGAGCACGCCACGACTTACGCCGGACAAGTTCCCGACGGCGACCCGTTCTTCGTCGAGTGGACGGAATTCCTTTCGCTCGCCAGCGCACGCGGCATGACCACTGTCTCGCTCTTGGCCGAACGCACCTCGTTCGAACCGTCCTCCTCCCCGTCTTCAGGATCTGTCGTGCTGATCGAGGACGATCCGGATCCCACCATCCACCATCCACCGTCCACCATCCTCGCCCTTGCATCACTCGACCCCTACCGACCCATCTCCGACCGCATGCCCGCGCCCGAAATCGCCGAGGCGCAGCGTCGCGAGTTCTTCGCGCAACTCCACCGCTGGCTGCGGCAGGGCTACGCCGTCCACGTCTTCTGCAACAACGGCGGCGAGCGACAACGCTTCGAGGAAGTCTGGCGTGAACTCGCGCTCGGCCATGGTCCAAAGCCCAAAGTCCACGGTCCACAACCGCCAGATGCCGCCCCAACTTCCGGACCCGGGACTTTGGACCTTGGACTTTGGACCCACCTCGGCTCCCTCTCCCGCGGATTCCTCTGCAACGAAGCCAGGATTGTCGTCGTCACCGACGCGGAAATCTTCGGGCGTTACAAAGTCCAGCGCCCGCGCCGCCTCAAGTCGCCGCACGCCGCCGCAACACGCTCTGCCCTCGACATCGACTTCACCGAACTCAGTCCCGGCGACCTGGTCGTTCATCTTCAGCACGGCATCGGGCGCTACACCGGCCTTCAGACATTGCCCGCGGCGCGCAACCGCGAGCCCGCAACCCGCAACCCGCAATCCGCAATGGCGGACCCTGGCACCGAGTGTCTCGTCATCGAATATGCGTCTGCCGACCCTGAGCAGGACGCGCCCAAGCTTTACGTGCCTGTCACCGAGGCGCACCTCGTCAGCAAATACGTCGGCGCCGGCAAGGCGCGCCCGCCGTTGCACACGCTCGGCGGCACGCGGTGGGCGAAAACCAAACATCAGGCCGAGCGCGCCGTGCGCGACCTCGCGGCAGAATTGCTCGCCATCCAGGCCGCGCGGGAGACACAGCCCGGCCACGCGTTCAAACCAGACAACGCGTGGCAGCGCGAGTTCGAAGGCTCGTTCGTCTTCGAGGAGACACCGGACCAAGCTCGCGCCATCACGGAAGCAAAGTCCGACATGGAGCGTCCCAAGCCGATGGACCGTCTCATTTGCGGCGACGTCGGCTACGGCAAGACCGAGGTCGCCATCCGCGCCGCGTTCAAGGCGGTTATGGACGGCCGCCAGGTCGCCGTGCTCGTGCCCACTACCGTCCTCGCGCAGCAGCACTTCAACACCTTTCGCGAGCGCATGGCCGATTATCCCGTGCGCATCGAACTGCTCTCGCGCTTCCGCACGCGCCGCGAACAGGCGCGCGTCGCGCGTGATCTCGCCGCCGGCTCGGTGGATATCGTCATCGGCACGCACCGCCTCGTGCAGCCTGACATCGCGTTCAAGGAGCTCGGCCTCGTGGTCATTGACGAAGAGCAGCGCTTTGGCGTGATGCACAAGGAGCAGTTCAAGCTGCTCCGCCGCATGGTGGACGTGCTCACCCTCAGCGCCACGCCGATCCCGCGCACGCTTTACCTCGCCCTCACCGGCGCGCGCGACATGAGCACCATCCAGACGCCGCCGCAAGACCGCCTGCCCGTCGAGACGATCGTGTGCGAATACGATGAGCGCATCATCCGCGACGCCATCCGCCGCGAAGTCGGCCGCGGCGGGCAGGTCTTCTTCCTTCACAACCGCCTGGCAACGATCGACGCGATGAAGTTCCGCCTGATGCAGCTCGTGCCTGATGCGCGCATCGTCGTCGGCCACGGGCAGATGAACAGCGACGACTTGGAGGAAGTGATGACAACGTTTGTGAACGGCGAGGCCGACGTGCTGCTCTCGACCACGATCATCGAGAGCGGCCTCGACATTCCGAACGCAAACACCATCCTCATTGACCGCGCCGACCGATTCGGGCTGAGCGACCTCTATCAGCTCCGCGGCCGGGTGGGCCGCTACAAGCATCAGGCCTTCGCCTACCTGCTCATCCCGCGCCACGCCCGGATGCTCAGCGACGCGCGCAAGCGCATCAGCGCCATCAAGCAGTATTCATCGCTCGGCAGCGGCTTCAAGATCGCCATGCGCGACCTCGAGATTCGCGGCGCCGGCAACCTCCTCGGCGCCGAGCAGAGCGGCCACATCACCGCAGTGGGCTTCGAACTCTACTGCCAGCTGCTCAAGCAAAGCGTCGCGACGCTCAAGGGCGCGAAACTCAAAGTGCGCGCGCCCGTGGAGATGCGGCTCGACTTCATCGACACGCGCGAGGCGGAGGAGGCGGAGACCGCGGCGCGCGCGGCGACCCTCCCGTCGTCGTTCGCGCCCGAGCCGCACCATCGCATCGAAATCTACCGAAAGCTTGCGCAGGCCGAAGACAAGCCCGCGCTCGACGCGCTCGCCGGCGAAGTGCGCGACCGCTTCGGCCCGCTGCCCGGCGCGGTGGAACTGCTGTTCCTCGCCACAGAACTCAAGATTCTCGCCGGCGCCCGCGGCGTGACCGTGATCGAGGTTGAAGACGACAAGCTCAAGCTCACGCGCCACGGCGACTATCTACAATTCGGCGGCAGGTTCCCACGCCTCACGGCGAAGGAGCCGAAGGCGCGGCTGAACGAAATCAAGAAACTGCTGCTCGCGCTGTGAGGCCGCGCTACGCTCCGGCGCATGAAATCCCTCACCGAGCACCTGTGGTTCGAGGTTCCTGGGCGGCGCGGCTTCATCAACATCACGCCGACGGTGGAGCGGCTCGTCCAGCGCAGCGGCGTGCAGGAGGGGCTCTGCCTCGTCAACGCGATGCACATCACGGCAAGCGTCTTCATCAACGACGATGAACCGGGCCTGCATCACGACTACGAAGTCTGGCTCGAGAAGCTCGCGCCGCACGCGCCGACGGCGCAGTATCACCACAACCGCACCGGCGAAGATAACGCGGACGCGCACTTGAAGCGGCAGGTGATGGGACGCGAGGTTGTCGTTGCCGTCACGAAGGGCAAGCTCGACCTCGGCCCGTGGGAACAGATCTTCTACGGCGAGTTCGACGGCCGCCGCCGCAAGCGCGTGCTCGTGAAGGTCATGGGCGAATGAGCGACCCGCTGGCTCGCGCCTTGCCGCTCCGCGCGACCGCTGCCACACTCGCCCCACATGCGCGAGATGCTACGCGAGTGGACGGAGAGCCTTGAAACCAAGGTTCTTCAAGTCATGTTCGAGACCCAACCCGGCAAGGGAACGGTCTTCATCCGTCAACTGCTCTTTGCGCTTTCCCATCTCTTTCGCCTCGGCGTGAAGTCGCGCCTTCTGCTTTACGACCTTCGAATCATCCGCGATTCGACGCTCGGTGTGCAGGTCATCGCCGTCGGGAATCTCACCGTCGGCGGCACGGGCAAGACGCCCGTCGTGGAGAAATTCGCGCGCGAGCTTCAGGACGCGGGCCGCAAAGTCGCGATCCTCTCACGCGGCTACCGCTCCAAGCCGCCGCCCTTGGGCCAGCGCCTGCTGAACAAGATGCTTCTCCGCGAAGAAACCACGCCCCCGCGCGTCGTGTCCGATGGTCACTCACTGCTCTTGGATTCTGAAACCGCCGGTGACGAACCCTTCATGCTCGCGAGCAACCTCAAGGACGTCGTCGTGCTTGTGGACAAGGACCGTGTGAAGTCCGGGCGCTACGCCATCGAGAAGTTTGGCTGTGACACGCTGCTGCTCGACGATGGGTTCCAATACTGGAAGCTGCGGGGCAGGCGCCGGGACATCGTGCTGGTGGATTGCCAGCAGCCGTTCGGCAATGAGTTCCTCCTTCCCCGCGGCACCTTGCGCGAACCCCACGCGCATCTCGTCCGGGCTAACACGATTTTTCTCACGAAGAGCGACGGCAACACCGCGTTGTTGCGGGCGCGGATCGCGAAGCACAACCCGTCAGCCGGTGTCATCGAGTGCATTCACCATCCGCTTTACTTTGAGGATGTCTTCACGGGGGACCGCGAGGGGCTCGAGTTTCTCAAGGGCAGGAAAGTCGCGGCCCTCAGCGGCATCGCACAACCGGAGAGTTTCGAGCAAAGTCTTCGCAAGCTCGGCGCGGAACTCGTCTACGAGAAGCGTTTCGCCGACCACCACCGCTATTCGCAGCAGGAAATCTTGAACGTCATCAACCGGGCGAAGAAGCGTCAGGCCGAGATCATCATCACGACGCAAAAGGACGCGGTGCGCTTCCCCAAGCTCGACCGCCGCGACCTGCCCGTGTTCTTCATGCGCGTGGAGATCAAGATCCTGACCGGCGCGAAGGACTTCCAGGATTGCGTGCGGCAGATTTGCTTCAAATAGCGATGGATGCCCTGCTCTACTGGCTGGCGCGCGCGTTGGTTGCGGTGGTCCAGGCGCTGCCGCTCCCGTGGGTCGTGAAGCTCGGCCGCGCGGGCGGCGCGGTTGCGTTCGCCCTCGATGCCCGCCATCGCGAGGTCGCGCTGCGAAACCTCGCGATGTGCCTCGGCGCGGAGAGGGAACCCGAGCAAATCGAGGCGATCGCCCGGGAGAACTTCCGCCGCATCGGCGAAAGCTACGCGTGCGCCATCAAGACCGCCTCGATGTCCACGGAGGAGGCCGGCCGCGTGCTCGACCTGTCGGGTGTCGAGAAACTGAGGCTCACGCATCCGGATGGCACGCCGCGCAACGCCGTGTTCGCCGTCGGTCACTTCGGGAATTTCGAGATGTATGCCCGGACCAACGCCGCGTATCCCGATCACCGGATCATCACGACTTACCGGAGCCTGCGCCAGCCGGGACTCAACCGCCTGCTCCACCAGTTGCGCTCCCGCTCCGGCGCGCGCTTTCTTGAGCGCCGCACCGAAGCCGCGGAACTCAAGGCCGCGATGCACAGCGGCCGCGCCGTGCTCGGCCTGCTGGCCGACCAGCACGCGGGCGATCGCGGTTTGCGGCTTCCCCTGTTCGGACACGATTGCTCGACCAGTTCCGCGCCCGCGATCTTCGCGCTGCGCTACCGGTGCCCGTTATACCCGTCCATCTGCTTTCGCGTCGCGCCCGGTCGATGGCGCGTGGAATACGGCGACGAGATTGCGACACACGACAATGGCCACCCGCGCCCGATTGAAGCCATCACCACGGATGTCAACCGCGCGTTCGAGGCGGCCATCCGGCGCGATCCGGCGAACTGGTTCTGGGTTCACAACCGCTGGAAGCCCGGCAAATGGCGCGAGGCTCGATCCGCACCGCAAACCCGTGGCGACCGCGACGGGCAGTAGTTTCGCACTCCACCAACAACGACGTGTCACCGCCCGGCACAAACCCCGCTGACCATCCGCGCAGGTTGCTCGTACGCGGCGTCAACTGGCTTGGCGACGCCGTGATGACCACACCGGCCCTGCTGCGACTCCGCGAGGCGCTGCCCGACTCGCGCATCACCCTCCTCACGCACGAGAAACTCGCCGACTTGTGGACGCATCACCCGGCTTTGGACGCAACGCTGACGTATGGAGCGAAGGACAGCGTCCTCTCGGTGGCCAAGAAACTGCGCGACGGGGCATTCGACGCCGCACTGCTGTTCCCCAACTCCGTGCGCGCCGCGCTCGAGGTCTCGCTGGCGCGCATCCCGCGACGGATCGGCTACGCGGGCGGCGGCCGAAGTTTCCTGCTGACACAGCCCGTGCCCCGGCGACCCGATGTCCCCATGATGAAGAAACGGACGGCGGCAGAAATCCAGTCGCTCGTCACCGGGGGGCGCGGGGCCAGCGGACTTGCGGCTTCTGGCGGACACATCGAACAGGCCCACCACATTCACCATTATCTCCACCTCGCCGGGACGCTCGGGGCGCGCACCGAACCGCTTGCGCCGAAACTCGAAGTCCTCCCCGGCGAAACATCGTCCGCTGTGGCCCGGTTTTGTTGCGACTCTACTTCCGACCTCGACGCGCCGCTGTTTGCCCTTGTTCCCGGTGCTGAATATGGGCCGGCGAAACGGTGGCCGGTCGACCACTTCGCCGAGGCTGCGGTCGAAATCCACCGCCGGACGAACTGCCGCTGGGTGCTTCTCGGTGGGAAGGCGGACGCCGCAATCTGCGCTCACATCGCGGACAAGGCCTTGCGCGTGGCGGGCACGCCTTCCCGCATGCAGAGCCCGGGAACGGTGTTTACGAATCTCGCGGGCCGCACCTCCTTGCGCGAGTTATGCGCCCTGCTGCGCGCGTGCCGGGTGGTGCTCGCCAACGACACCGGCCCGATGCATCTGGCGGCCGCGGTCGGCACGCCGGTGGTCGCGCTGTTCGGCAGCACGTCGCCGGATCTGACCGCGCCGGGATTGCCCGGCGACCCGCGCCACCAGTTGCTCCGCGCCCGTGCGGCCTGTTCGCCGTGCTTCTTGCGCGAGTGCCCGATTGATTTCAGATGCATGACGGGGATTCCCGTTGCGCGAGTCGTCGAAGCGGTGATGAGCGCGATTCGGTAGAACGAAGTTCAAAGTTGGCGCGTCAAGGGTCAGAATCCAACCGTGCATCGGCGGCCCGCATTCTGGACTCTGCTTGTGGCGATTGCCGTCGTCGCATGGCTTCTGAAGCCTGCCGGGCCGCGAAGTTTCAGAAACCTACCGCCCACGGGTCACGGTGACTGGATTGCGTTCGGCGACAGCCTGACCTCCGGTTACGGCGCGAGCGAGGGAATGGACTTCCCGAGTCAACTCACACGGCGCCTCGGCATCACCATCCGCAACTTCGGTGCGCCGGGCGACACGACCCAAGGGGCATTGTCCCGGCTCGAAGCGGCCGCAAAATCCCAGCCACGCGTGGTGCTGCTCTGCCTCGGCGGCAACGACGGGCTCCAGCAGATGTCCCGCGACCAGATGTTCAGGAACCTCGGGGTGATGATTGACCGCTTTCACTCGGGCGGCGCGTTCGTCGTGCTCATCGGCGTGCGCAGCGCGACCGTGCGGGACAAGAACGACAAGCCCTTCGAGGAACTCGCGCGCGCGAAGAAGGTGTTGCTCGTGCCGAACGTGCTCGACGGCCTGCTCACCGACCCGCGCCTCATGTCGGACACGATTCACCCGAACGACGCGGGCTACGAACGCATCGCGGAGAAGATCAACCGCGCGCTGACTCCAATCCTCGAGCAGTTGCGCTGAACCGCCACACCGCGCGGGTTCAGCTCACTGGCTCTTCAACCGCGCATCGAGCCGTGCCCTCGCGTTGTTGAACTCCCCGCTGTCCGGTGTGAGTCGCAGCGCCTCAGTCAAACACCGGTCCGCCCCGGCGAGGTCGCCCCGGCGCAGCGCGATATGGTGGCGCATGAACCACGCGTAGCCCGGCGCGATTCCTCGGCGGTGCATGGTGGCAAACACTTCCTGCGCCTCGTCGAGCTTGCCGAGGTGAAAGAGCGCGTAACCGTAATACGACCAGTGGCTCTCGTGGGGGTTCGGCAACCGGGTCAGGATGGCGAGCATCTCCGCGGCGCGGTCGAGCCTGCCGGCCGCCATCGCAGCCCGCGCGACCGCGGTCTGCGCGAACACACTCTCGGGCGCGAGCGCCACCGCGCGCTCGGCTTCGGCAAGTGATGCGGCGTCCACCGGCATCGCGCTCGTCGCCGTCCAGTCCACCGGCCAGAGATGCCGGAATTCATGACGGGCAATGACGGCGCGGTTCGCCTCCGTGCGCTCAAGCATCAGCAGCGCGGAATCGGTGAACGACACGAGCGCCCATTGCGGGTCCGTGCGCAAGGCCTTCGCAAGCATCGGTGCCTGCCCGTCGATGATCGGCAGCAGCACTCCGTGGATGTCGTGGGCCGCGAGCTTCTCCTTCCAGCCCGGCGCCGCGTAGAGAATCGGAAGGAACTCGTCCTTCCAGAACGACGTCGGATACGCGTCGCCCCGGCCGTCAACGAACGGCGGGAACTTCGGCCACAGCCACCACAGCATCGAACCGCCGAAGCGCATCTCGTTGAAGAGGCGCTGAGGCGCCACCTCGCGGTCCAGAAAGTGGTAAACACTCATCGGGAAGAACGTGAGGTGAAGGCCGACTCCGGGTTTGCTCCACGAGTCGCGCGAGAAGCAAACGGCCGCCGCGAGCCAGACCGGCGCCATCAATCCCCATTGAACGCGGCGCAGGAGTCCTGTCGCGCCGGGGGCAAGTTGTCCAAGCAGGAAAGCCGCGTGCGGCGTGGCGGCGAGCAGAAAGACAAGCATCGACCGTTGCGTGGCGCATGCGAGATAGCCGAACGCCAGCGACGGCAGCAGCAGGCGAAGCTGAACCCTCCGCCAGTCCGCCATTTGCAGCGCGGCGAGCGAAGCAAGCCAGATGTAAAACGGCTTCATCTTCTCCCACGAGGGCGGCAAATACTCGGTGATGACCGAGCGCCAGAATGGGTCGAGAAACTGATCAATCGGAACCCACAGCGCGCGCCAACCGCTCGGATTGATCAGTTCGGCGGAGGCAACGGACAGCGCGACAGCGACCGCAATCCCGGCGGGCCGGATGAAGAGCGCACGTGGAATGCTCCGTTGTCCGCCGTGCCACCGCTGCAATAGCCACCCGCCCCACTCGGCTCCGCTCCAGCAACAAAGCAGCACAAACCCATAGATGTATCCCGCGTGGGTGTTCGCCCAAAAGGCCATGAAGATCGGCAGCCCGATCCAATGCCACCGCCTGCCCGTGGCTTTCCCCGCATCGATGAAGACCAGCAGCGCGAACAGCAACCCCGTCACCATGTCCGGCCGCTCGAAAAACCGGACTCTCCCGACAAACACCGTGCCCGTGACCACCCAGAACGGCCAAAGCGAACCGAGCCCGGTCTCACGTCGCGCCGCCGCGAGCACCACGAGCATCATGGCCGTCACGATCATCGCCTTCAGCCCGATCAGCCCGCCGAGCCCGCCCTGCATCCATGCAATCGCGTAAGCCGTCGCCGGCCACCACTGCTGCAACGTCCACGGGTGGTCTGGAACGGCGAACGAGAAGGTGTTGCGGTCGGGGATTCGCCCCGTCTCCAGGATGAGCATTCCCGTTCGGATGTGGTAGCCCACATCCGGGTCGACGACGTGGAAGAACGCGCTCTGGAAGGTCAGCGCGCCGAGGCAGATCGCGAGAACCCACGCCCATCGCGCGGGAATCGCGGCGGAATCAGCCTCGGGCGATTGCGGCGGCGGACTCACTTGCATCGGTGGACCGACGCTACCGCTCGCCGGCCGGAATGTGAACCACCGTCAGCGCGCACGAATCCCACACGCGCGCGGCGGGGACGCGCTTGCAGTTCCACGTGATGTAAAGTTTCTCGCCCTTCGGGTCGAGCGCCACGCTGTAGGTGCCGCTCGGCGAGACGCCATACTTCTTCTCGTAGAAGGGATGCAGGAACGCGATGACCTTGCGCGTGCGTGTCTTTGTGTCGAACTGCACCACCGGCGAGCCGTCCACTTCTGCGCCTCCGTGCGCGCCGGGCACGTAGTAGATGAAGCGGCCCGTCGGGTCGCAGTCCAGCGTGGTGATGTATTGCTGCCCGCCAATCGCGGCGGAGCCGAGCGGCTCGATCTTCTCGGTCTTCGTGTTGAAGGCGTAGAGCTGCGCGTCACCGTCCTTGCGCGCGTGAGACACCGTGTAAACGATGCCCTGCGGCGTCTCCTCGCTCGCGGCGCGCAGGCCGATGTCGCCCGGGACGCGCTCGGGCTTGCCGGGCTTCGCCGGGTCGAAGCGCACGAGCGGCGCGTCGTCGAGCTTGTCTTCGAGCCAGTAAACTTTCCCGGTGGACTTCGCGAAGATCATCGCGCGCGCCGGGCCGTCGAAGCCGGAGTAGATCAGCTTGCGCGCCCTCAAGTCGTAGGCAAAGAACGTCACGCTCCTCTCGCCCGCTCCCGTCTCCGGTTCCGTGCCGCCGTAGAAGATCAGGCGGTCCGGGTCGGTGAAGCCTGTCGGGATGCAGTGACCGGGCACGGGGCCTTCGGACACGATCTCGGTCGTCGCAGTCTGCGGGTTCACGCGGATGATCCAGTCGCCCTTGTAGTCCTTGTCGCCAAAGGTCGCGCGCGTGCCGCCGCGGTGTGTGCCGAAGTAAATCCAGCCGTCACTGGCGAGCGTGAGCTGGGTGTGGATCTTCCCCGGCGTGTAACGGCCGGCGGGCAGGCCGAGCAGTTTCTTCACGTCCACGAGCTGCCGGAACGTGCGCGTCACCGGGTCGAACTCCCACAGATACGCCGTGCCGCTCGGCGCGAGGTGGTCGCCGATGCTCGCGTAGTATTTGCCGTTGGCGAACATGCTGTCGCCCCAGTTGGACCACGGATTGCCGCGATACGTCTGGCCGGGGAAATAGGCGAAGTCCACCGTCGGTGGCGTCTTGGCGATGCTCACCTTGTCCAGCAGCGTCGCGGGAGGCTTGAGGAAATCCGGCGAAGTGTCCGTGACGAACCCCGTGCCATCGGGCAGCGTCGGCGGATAAGGCGGCTCGGGTGGAGGCGGAGCTTTCGCCTTCGCGGCGGCCTTGGCCTTCTCCTTTTTCTTCGGGTCGTCCTTGTCCTTCTTCGGCGGGTCAGCGGCGAAGGAAATCGAGTTGAGCGCGAACGCGGCCAGCGCGAGCGAAGCGATGCCAGCGAGTGTGAGGCGTCGGGTTTTCATGGTTGAGGTTTGCGTTCACTCCGCCAAGCGCAGCGACTGGTTCGCCTTCACGCCGGGGAGTTTCTTCAACTTGCCGTCCGGGAGTTTCACTTCCACGTCCACGGTTGCGGCGTCGGCGAGGCCAAAGTGCGCGAGCGCGGGCTGCCCGCTGGCGTAACCGTAACCCGTCGTGATTTCCTGAAAGCCCAGCAGCGACTTCGTGTCGCCGAGCTTGCCGGCGGGAAAGATTTTCACCTGCGCGCCGATTCCCATGCGGTTCATTTTGCTTCCGACGACCGAGACGTTCAGCCACGAGCGCGGTGGCGTCTCGTTCCGGAGCAGGCGGCAGTGGTTGCCCTGATACCAGTTGATGAGGAAGAGGTCGAGCCGGCCGTCGTTGTCGAAGTCACCGCTCGGACCGGCGGGGAAATAGACGTTCGGCGGCGACGCCGGCCCGTTGCGGACAAAGCGCGGCAGGCCGTCGCGCGCGCCGGTGTTGCGGAAGATGAGCGGCGTGACCTTGCCCTCGGCGTCGAGCCACGCGGCGCTGATGTAGAGGTCCGGCCAGCCGTCGTTGTCGAAGTCCTGGATCTCCACGTGCGGGCACTTCACCGGAATCGCGTCGCCGAGGCCGACGTCCGCCGTCACGTCGCGGAATTGCGGCACGCCGTCCTTGAGGCCGTCGTTGATGAAGACTTTGTTGCGCGCGGTCTTGTGATGAATCGTCAGCACGAGGTCGAGCCGTCCGTCGCGGTTCAAGTCACCGAACGCCGCGCCGCACGGCCAGTCCTCTCCGTCCACCGGCTTCCACGCGAACATATCCTTCAATTCAACCGCCTCGCGATACGTGTTGCCCGGAGTGCTGAGAAAGAGCCGGTTGCTGTGCGGCACGAAGAAGTCCGGCCGGCCGTCGCCGTTCAAGTCCGCCACCGCGAGCCCGAGCCCGTGGATGTCCTCGGGCAAGCCGACGTCCTTTGTCACGTCCTTGAACTTGAGCCCGCCGAGATTGCGCATGAGCGCCGAGCGCGGTTTGACGCCGCGCGCGACGAACTTGTCCTCGACCACGAACAGGTCGAGCAACCCGTCGCCGTCGTAGTCGAACACGCCGATGTTGCGCGCGCTGAGGAGCGAGTCGGGACACGCGCCGCTCGGGGCGGAGATGTCCACGAAGGAGCCGTCGTCGTTGCGGAATAACTGCGGGCGGCGCGTCTGCGCGGAGCGTTGCGGCTCGATGGTGTGGCGCGTCGAGGCGCGGGCGTTGTTGGCGACGAAGAGTTCGAGCGTGCCGTTGTTGTCGAGGTCGGCGAAGACCGCGCCGCTCGCGCGGCCGAACACGGAGACGGGCGTGTCGTTGACCACGGCGAACTTGCCGTTGCCAAGATTGCGAAAGAGCCGCGCGGGCACGGGGCCGCTCGCGGGCGCATACTCCGAATTCGGCCGGTCGCAGAAACCGCCGACAAAGATGTCAATGAACCCGTCGCCGTCAAAATCCCCGAACGCGCCGCCGTGTCCCATGATGCCCGCGAGCGGCTCGAAGAGGCCGGCAGCCTTCGTCACGTCGGAGAAGGCGCCGGACGGAAGCGGCTGAGCGTGCAGCGCCGGACCTGCAAGAAACACGGCGCAAGCGAGGGAGAAAGCGAAACCGTTCATGACGATGCGGCGTTGGACGGAACCCCGCGCGCCAGGTTTCACGCCTAGTGAGCCAAAAGTAAGTGTTACCGGAGCTGGGGCGGAACGAGGGGTCGTTGCGCCAAAAGTGGTGTGACCGGAGCCACCCCCCATTGGAGAGCGAAGGAAGCCGGGGCGCGATGGCCGTCCGGCCTCCTCCGTCTCGTTCTTGGGGTGCTGGGTTTCTACTCCATTCATCGGGGCGATTTCAAGTTTCTCTTCGCCGACGGGCTTCGATCACTTTCTTCTGCCGTTCGATGTCGCGGGCCAGTTGGAACGGATTGAGCCGGGCGTGTTCCGTCTTCAGCTTCGCCTTCGTTTCCTCACTCACCTGCGGCGCGCTTAGCACTCGCGCCAGCGGCGTCTGGGCCGCTCCGTAAATCCGCGTGGTGCGTCCCTCCTGGCGATGCTTCTGCTCCAGTTTGTGCGTCGGGAGGAAGTAGTTGAGCAGTTGCCCGAGCGCGCCCTGGCAGAGCGTGTTGATCAAGGGCACGACCGCCGGGTTGTCGTAGCGTTCGTAGCCGAACTGCTGCCGCACATGCGTCCAGTTGCGCTGCTCGACGTGGGCGTTGTCGTTCTTGCGATAGGGGCGCGAGCGCGTGAAGAGCACGGGCCGGGGCCGTTGGCCCGTCCACGCCACGACGTGGTGGTTGATGAACTCGCCGCCGTTGTCACTGTCCACGCCCAGGAGCGGGAAGGGCAGGCTCGCCTCCACGTCGCGCAACTGCGTCAACGTGCTGTGTTGACTGCGGTTTTCGAGGGCGCGCTGCACCGTCCAGTCGGTGCGGATGTCCACCGCGTCGAGCATCCAGGCGTGGCGGTCATCGAGCGTGCCGCCGCACAGCGCGACGGTGTCCAACTCCAGCCAGCCCGGCCCTTCCTCCGTCCACTCGCCGCGGATGGGGATGCTCTGGCGCAACAGACTGCCGGGCCGGGTGCCGCCGCGGCGTTTCAGCGACCCTCGCAGCGGCGCGAGCAGGCGGTCCAACGTGCGCGCGCTGACGTTCAACAACGCCTCGCGCACGCCCGCGTCCAACCGGCGATGATCCTGTTCGTAGGCCGGGAGCCAGTCGGGCAGCAACGCGACGAAGCGTGAACGGCAGGGCTGGAAGGCAGCGAACCAGATCGGTTTGAGGACCGGCAACAGCACGCCCGGTTCATACGCCCGCGGACGGCCCAAGATCAGGGCCGCAGTGGCGGGCGCCCTGGGTTTGCGGCGCAGGGCGCGGATGGCCGACTTGGGATGGTAGCCCAGGAGCTGAACGGCCTGCGCGATGAGTTTGCTTTTGTGTTCCCGACCCGCCGATCCGTAACGCGGGCGGAGGGTGGCGAGGACTTCGGCTTTGGTTTGTTCACTCATAAAGTCGTGCATGGCTCGGGTAACACCGACTTTTGGCGCAACG
>Ga0194131_10006942_pt1 | contig 15465 bp, 12 predicted proteins | sample TA2KigO120mmetaG_FD_148631 | JGI IMG/M metagenome (GOLD analysis project Ga0194131, IMG submission 148631) | Freshwater microbial communities from Lake Tanganyika, Tanzania - TA2015053 Kigoma Offshore 120m | ecosystem: Environmental > Aquatic > Freshwater > Lake | place: Tanzania: Lake... | reverse complement strand
CATGCGGATATATCGATATCATTACAGCGGTCGTCGAATCATCGCCCCCCCGCTTTAACCAATCGACATTTTGGGATGCGTGCCTTGTTCATGTAGATTTTTCAATCGCCACGCTCTTCGCTACTTTCCGTATCACCTTATCGATATTCCCCTCCTTCTCTCCATCCGTTACAATCTTGGCCATCTTGATGTATTTCTCATTCTCTCGGGTGCTGCTATTCAGACAGCGTGGGTTGGCTTTCGCCCATTCATTCACGAGGACCACATTCTTATGCTCCACCGCAAGAACCGCGTTTGTCATTTTTGCGTGGTCAGGGCCATCACGTTCCCACTGGTTGTTTTCCTTGACGTATAAGGTTTCGCGCTTGACGTCACTACAATGGACAGGTCTCTTGTATAGGTCGGTTTTCTGGAGATTGTCGATGAAGATGTTCGACATGCCCTCGACATAGCCAAGCCTGTTCATATTCTCCATGTCGGTCATGTTCAACTGGATAGAATCAATAAAGTCTTTCATGTTCATCGCATCCTTACACTTTTCATTCAAGAACATGTTCATGTTGAAGGTATTGTTGTTGTTGGTGGTGCTGTTGGTAGTATTATTATTGAATGTGTTATGGTTTCCACTTACTTCTACACCAGATGGAATATGTGTATATAACAAAGGATGCGAACCTTCATTATTTTGACTCGACATTTCTATCATTTTATTTTGTAATTGGGTGCTCGTCATCATCATCATCATCATATCTTTCATAACATTTGTAGTATGAACAAGTGTATTTTGAAAGTCAGAAACACTTATTTTTATATTTTCCTCACTGGTAGTTGATTGTGAATCGTTGTTATTTTTTACAATATTATTGTTATTTTTCAATTCGTCAATTAAACCCAGTAGCTTTTCATATTCATCGCGTGTGACCATAGATTGTTGTTGTTGATTCGTTTGAATTTTAGAACACACCTTCTTATGACGACTTAACGCAGAGAGATGAGCATATTTTTTATTACAATATTTACAAATATTATTATTCGTTTTTTCTTTAATAGGCAATATTTCGTTATCAGATTGTGGTTGTATCGACTCCTCATTTTTTACCTTCGTCTTGTGTTTCTGTGTGGAAAGATGAATATCGTAATTACTTTTATAAGAGCATTTAAAGTCACATGTTTTACATTCGTAAGAAATACTTAATTTTTTACCATTTAATGAGTCACTCATTTTTTTTACCTATTTTTTTACCTTTTCCTAAAATATGTCCATAAAATATATATCCGATTTCAGACGTACGATATTGATGCCAAAAAAGTTCAGTCACAGTTTTTTAGGGTCGAAAATACGTTTTGTGAGCATAATGGTCACAACCCTATTTTTTGGTGTTTTGCATTTCATGTTTAAAATTGACGGCGCGCAAAGGGCAAAATGGACATTTTTGGATGTCCAGAAAAATGTCCAAAAATAGGGGGTCTAAATCCTTCGTTTATTCTTGCCTTCGGCGGTTTTGAACGAAATATTTTCGCCGGTTTTGCCCTTTAAACATAAAATTCTGAATCCCAAAAATCCAAACTTTTGAAATAAAACCCGTTTTCAAACGGAATATTTTCGGCTGAAAATAAGGAATTCCGACCTTATGAATTTTCAATCGTCGCACCTCCCTTTTCAATCGCTACACTCTTTGCTACTTTCCGTATCACCTTATCAATATTCCCCTCCTTCTCTCCATCCGTAACAATCTTGGCCATCTTGATGTATTTCTCATTCTCTCGGGTGCTGCTATTCAGACAGCGTGGGTTGGCTTTCGCCCATTCATTCACGAGGACCACATTTTTATGTTCCACCGCAAGTACCGCGTTCGTCATTTTTGCGTGGTCAGGGCCATCACGTTCCCACTGGTTGTTTTCCTTGACGTATAAGGTTTCGCGCTTGACATCACTACAATGGACAGGTCGCTTGTATAGGTCGGTTTTCTGGAGGTTATTGATAAATATATTCGACATGCCCTCGACATAGCCAAGCCTGTTCATATTCTCCATGTCGGTCATGTTCAACTGAATTGAATTTACAAAATCCTTCATGTTCATTGCGTCCTTACACTTTTCGTTCAAGAACATGTTCATGTTGAAGGTATTGTTGTTGTTATTGGTGTTTATAGAATTATCATGAATCATAGTTATATTATTATTACTATTATTCATTATTTGAGGAGAATTTCCAACCAAATAATTCGTTGTCGCCATTTGGCCAGATTTACATATTTCAACCATTTGTGCTTGTAATTGTGTGTTTGATTTTATCAATTCAAACATCATTTTGTTGCGGATATTATTATCGTTTATCAATCGTGATACTTGACTCGCTGACAATTTGATATTTTCATTTGGATATATTTCATTATCATTATCGTCGGCATATTCATTTGTTTCGGATTTTGATGTATTATTTATTTCAGTCAATAAGTGTATAATTTTGTTATATTGTTCGTGTATAATTGTTTCAGATGAAATCGGCGTTGATTGATTAGGAACACAATTCTTTTTATGTCGAGATAATCCAGACGCATGTATATATTGCTTATTACAATTTACACAAGTATTTGGCGTCAATGGCGATGACTCAGAAGCAGAAACATCTTTGGAGAGGTTCATTATTGTCATTTTGTGTTTGCGTGTAGAAAGATGCGTTTTATAGTTACTGGCCTTCGAACATGTAAAGTTACAATGCTCGCATACGAACTTACCGGCATTTTTGGCATTAAGGGTTACCATGTCTTTGTTTATATCGTGGGTTGTGTTGGCGATGTTATCAACCGATATAAGGTCACATATTTTTTCATCATCAAATGGCATTTTTTGTTTATCCTTGGCTCAGAAATGTCCTAAAATAGGGGTATAAAATATATATTCAAAATAGACGCAGCCACCGACCTCAAAAAAGTTCAGTCACAGTTTTTTAGGGCGAAAAATGCGTTTTGAGAGCATAATGGTCACAACCCCGATTTTTGATGTTTCGCATTTCGTGTTTAAAATTGACGGCGCGCAAAGGCCAAAATGGACATTTTTTCCACCAAGGATAATTAAAAAATGCCGATAATGCCATCGGATTTTTTCTAATTTTTAACGGAATATTTTCGCCGGTTTTGTCCTTGAAACATAAAATTCTGAATCCCAAAAATCCAAACTTTTGAAATAAAACCTGTTTTCAAACGGAATATTTTCGCCGGTTTTGCCATTGAAACATAATTTTCTGAATCCCAAACGCATCGGATTTTTTCTGTTTTCAAACGAAATATTTTCGGCGGTTTTGCCCTTGAAACATAAAATTCTGAATCCCAAGAATCCAAACTTTTGAAATAAAACCTGTTTTCTAACGGAATATTTTTCCCGGTTTTGTCCTTGAAACATGATTTTCTGAATCCCAAACGCATCGGATTTTTTCTAATTTCAAACGGAATATTTTCGCCGGTTTTGTCCTTGAAACATAAAATCCCATCCATTAGAATCCATGAAGTTCTACATTTCATGGATTTTTATAATTATGAAGCGAACACAACACATCGAACGTCTAAAAATCCGCATTAAACTCAAACACATCATCCGCCACCTTCTTCTCCGCTAGCGCGTATTCGCCCACCCTCCGCTCAAAAAAGTTCGTCTTTCCAGCGAGGCTTATCATCTCCATAAAATCAAACGGATTTGCCGCATTATAAATTTTATCATATCCCAATTGAAGGACGAGTCGGTCGGCAACAAACTCGATATACTGACACATAAGTTTCGCATTCATTCCGATGAGACGGCAAGGGAGAGCCTCCGAGATAAAATCCTTCTCGATTTCCACCGCATCACGCACAATCTCATACACACGATGACGCTGAATCTTCTTCACCATCTTCGTGTATAAAAGCACCGCAAATTCGGTATGAAGCGCTTCGTCGCGAGAGATGAGCTCGTTACTGAATGTAAGTCCGGGCATAAGACCGCGCTTCTTCAGCCAGTAAATCGAGCAAAATGCGCCAGAGAAGAAAATCCCCTCCACGCACGCAAATGCCACCAACCGCGTCTGGAATGTGCTACGTTTATCACCAATCCATTTCAGTGCCCAATCTGCCTTCTTTTTAATACAGGGGAATGTCTGGATAGCGTTGAAAAGGCGGTCCTTCTCCGTCGCGTCTTTGATGTATGTATCGATAAGGATACTATACATTTGCGAATGAATATTCTCCATCGCGATTTGAAACCCATAAAATGCGCGAGCTTCGGCGAGTTGAACTTCGGACATAAATCGCTGCGCCAGATTTTCCATGACAATACCATCACTCGCCGCGAAAAATGCGAGAATCATCGAAATGAAATATCTCTCGTCGTGATTCAAAGATGTCCAATGAACGATATCTTTTGTTAGATCGACTTCTTCCGCTCGCCAGAAACAATCCACTTGTTTCTTATACATATTCCATATCGCGGCGTCTTTGATGGGAAAAAGCACGAAACGATTCTGATCTTCTTCAAGAAGAGGTTCAACGACCTGATGTGGTTTAGTGGCGGTGGCAGGTACCGAGAGAAGCACCGACCCAGCGCCGCCGACAGGAGTGGATTCAGGTGCGATCACCGGACTTTCTACGGTAATATTAGACATGTGACGATAAATAGGTGCGATGGAACGGTATTAATAGTATGAAATACGGTTTAATATTGTTTCCTAAATAAAAGAATGGACGATGGCGATGGATATTATAGAATGATAAAAAAGAAACAGTATAAATCGATGGATATCATATATAAGTATATCAAATGGAACAAACAGACGAGCTACGTGTTCATGATTTTGATATCGCAGTTATCAATTTAGACAGACGGACAGACCGGTTGTCCCATCTTTTAAAAACCGCGCCTCTCATGTTCCGTCATTGGCCGGCAATCGATGGACAAAATCTCTCGAAACATTATTTTCAATTTCCGGATTTATTAGACACAATACGAAATCAACAAAGGGTGCTGGGTGAAGTCGGATGTTCGCTTAGCCATTATTCATTATGGAAGGACCATATCGAGAGACGAGGCATCCAAGACGGACGCCGACATGAGCATCTTCTTATTTTCGAGGATGATGTCATGTTTTCCGACGCATCACGCGAACAATACAATCTCATGAAGGAAGAGGTATCACGTGGTGTCTTAGAAAATGGACTTCTGTTTGATTTGATGTATGTTGGCGGACAATGGACACCTGATTATGATATTGATGGCGCGAAGCCGCCCTATTTCAACTTTCAAAGAACGACGAGAGAATCTCTCAGAACACATTACCGTGAATCTCTCGTTCCAGGGATATACAAACGTCATAATCTCTCGCCGGCGGTGATTCAAGGCCAACGTAATATCTGGTATTCACCATTATTTCGCACCGCGGGTGCTTACGTGATTAGCCAACGCGGCGCGAAACGATTATTAGAAGCGGTCGAAACCGATACCGCATTATTTATGAAGACGCCTCTCGATATGTGGTTGCTTGAAATGGATTTTCGCGGATATATTGACGCATTCGACCGTTTTCCACATCCATTTTATCAGGCTGGATTCGAAATGGTGCGGGAGCCGAGTCACGCTGCCAACGATATTTATCGCGGGGTATTTTCGAAGGTTGAACTTCCGCCTTCGCCTTCGGCGTCGGCGTCGGCGTCGGCGTAATCTAGACGACCTTCATCGAAAACGTGGCCCAATCAAACCCTGCTTTCCATTTTACGCGGCCATCCACCTCACTATATCCTTCCTTTTGAACGATATATTGTTCATTCGCCAGCCAACAATCATACTTGGGTTGAATATATTCGGTGTACATGTAATCGATATTTCGCCGCTCCAAATCCGGCAAATCCGGAAATGTATCTACCAACGCGAGTATCGGTTTATACATATGCCGTTTCACGAGGTAGGCGTGATTACACCAAACAGTTCCTTTCACCCATTTACGGGATTCGTCGATTCCATCGTATTTCGTCAAAATACCGCCAAAGTATAAGATATCCCACTTTCCGCCACTTGGGAATGGAATGGTGGCGAGTTCGCGAATATTCTCTCGAATCAATACATCATCTTCGAGAATAAGGACTGACGAGAGATTCTTATTTTGGGCATAACGTATCGCGTTGATATGCGACCGAAAACAACCGACCTTCGTATCTTCGGTGTGAAGATGATTCAGTAGAACAGAATGTGGTATGCCATAGGATGTGAGATGTTGGCTTACATACCTGGTTCGTTCGGGGCGTTCGTGAAGACATATCACGACCACCTGTTGCGCGAATGGCGGTTGTGCGAGAAATGATGCCTTGCCACCGCCACCGCCACCGCCACCGCCACTGCCGTGTTCATTTGCTCCATTTATCTCAGGTGAAGACGGCGGTGTATGTATTGCTTGCGGCGTGAATGCGGCGTCTGATGAAACCGACGATAATGAACGCCAACTCGTTGGCGGAGAAACACGGTTGTCGTCGATACGCTTGAAATATTTCATTTCGGAACCGGCGCTGCCGCTACCTCCATCTGCGGTAATCACCGAGAGATACGGATTCGTCACTTCAATATACCGATTTACTTTCATGAGATCGGCGATTCGTCGAGAGATTTTCGCTGAACTAACGCGAATACTGAAAAATACAATCGTGAATAATTTATTTGTAATGGTCATACCGACACCGACACCGACGCCGTCATCGGCATCAATTTGCTCACATGGCTGGTTTTCCTCAAAGTATGTCGAGAGAATATCGTATTCACTTCCTTCACTGTCAATCGAGCAATAATCGATGATTTCCGGCGCGGAATATTGACAACACAAATCATATAGTGTTATCGTATCGACCTTATACGATTTGAATGCCGCATGGGTCATCCATTCTTGTCCATCTTTATTGTTTTCAAGCGCGCTCTTCAGTCCGCTATACTGCGGTGTTTCGAGAGATTCATAGAAAATCGCGCCACGACCGCTGCCATTCGAAAGCGACGATGTTACATTCGATAACGCGGCGAGCACGGGATTGGCACGTCTCACCCGAAGTGCGGATTCATAATGTTTTGCCGGCTCCACCGAGAGACCACGCCATTGCCGATATCTCTCGAAGAAGTAACTTCCAGACTTGGTTTCACCATCCCCCGCACCAATATCGATAAAATACCCACCATCCTTGCCCTTCACAATATATTTATCATAAAACTGGTCGTTTCGGAGAGGGTGATAATACTCTGGATAAAGGGTGAGGTCATCGTCAGCATCAGCGGCGACGGCGGCATCAGCGGCGGTGGCGGCCATTTTCGGTCGATAGACATCAAGCTCCATCTTTTGCTTATGAAGAAACTCATTTTTACGCATAATATCCCCTAATATCGTCTCCCATAAATGCGTGCCGTAGGATTCAGGCGGAAATTCATACGGCACGGTCTCGGACCGAAGAAACGCCTCGGTGTCCTGCCAGTGAAGCGGCATGAATAACTTCCAGTCGAGCACGCGAATACGATACTTATGTGTATAATGCGGGTGTTTTTCAAGGAGCTGTTTATTCGAATCCCGAATATGATGCGCCCAGATTCCCAAACGTAACCCCGACTTGAACTCATTCAACCATAATTTGATGAATTCGTTCTTCGGTTTTGCCGCCAAAAATGCGTTGATGAGTGCGCCGCTTCCCGGACCATTCGCCCCCTCGCGTTCTTCGCTGATATAAAATGAATGACCTGATGCGAATACTTCATGAAAGGGGCGAACAATCAACATATCGATGTCAAGATAGACGCCGCCGTGCTCATATAATAATTCGAGACGCGCCACATCCGCCTTATACTGGAAATGTTTCAACTCGAATCCATCGTAATACTGGGGGGCGTCCATTTTATGAATACGGACGCACGGGTGCGCCTTTATATCCTGCCAGTAATGATTTTCCGCGGAGGGTTCTCTCGTATTATAAATCCGGATTTCGTATTCAGGCATATACTGTATCATGGAATGAATACACCGATGATGGAAATTATAGAACTCGGTCTCGCCGAAATAAAGAAGATGGACGACTTTCGGGATTTCGCCGCAAGGGTCGGCAGGGTATAACATACCGAGATTAGCTACGGACGCTTCTTTGATGAAATCGGGGAGTTCGGAATCGCTGTCATTCACACCACCGCCGCCGCCGTTCGTGGGTGAAGGCGTATCCACGATTTCTTCGAACTGCTTGATTGCCTCGGGTGGGTTCAGCGTGAAATTCGAACTCGCACGGTAAAATCGGACATAATTCGTGTCGCGCTTGTTGTAGGTCGGAAAATAGTCGAGATACATATCCGCAACTGCGACCAGTTTTTCATGGTCTTTATGGTAATGATGCTGATTATGGATTTCTTGTAACATCTGATTGCGGTCCATGTATTTCGAACTGTTTTGATAGTATTGGTGGCGAATACGCCGGAGAGCCGCAGCCCCCTCTACTTCCGCCGCCCCCGTTGTGTGACAACAATATCGCCCCCACGCCATTCCGCGCGACCGACATTCGTTATTGTTAATATTATCCTTAACCATCATGAGTTCATAATAATCATCGAATCCGTGTTCTTCGACGATACCTGCACCGACCATTTGCGCCCATGCTTTTGTAGGTTCGACGGTGTAATGCGCGTGTCGTTCGGGGATACGACATATATCATCGATTGCGACGATGGTATGTGGGCCCGCCGCGAGTCGTTGTGAATTCAGAATGTCTTTCAAAGGAATATCGCCGATATGACCACCATCAACAAATATAAAATCGAAGCGCAACGGCGGTGCGGTTAAAGGGTTTTTCATCCGATGCGCAACCTGTTCTTCATATTTCACCACCGTCGTTGTGCTGTCGCCTGTTACGAGTGTATGCCGTCCTGGAAACACCGAGTCGATATAACGCTTCGCGGCGAATACATACGCATACTCCCCGAGGTCAAAACTGACGACTTTGGTCTCTGGTGGCGTGATTGCCAGGAATAAGAGCGCGGAATGCCCCGCATTAAAACCGATTTCCATAATGGATTTCGGCAATGACAGAGCGATGAGCTCACGAAGCCGCGCTATTTGATGAGTGATTTGAAAGGAACCACCTTCCATGATGTGGTAGTCTGCGATGGCGTTGGTTAGACCTTTGAGTAGGCGGGGGTGGTCATCATGTAATGGCTGGAACATTATACAATTTCGGGATACGAATAATTGTATAATGATTTTTGCGTTTATATGTTTATTATATGTTTATTCATGCTGGTGTAATAATATATACTTAATATTGTCTAAATTAGTTATAAATTAGTTATTTGTATTTACAACTATACGTATCGGTGTTGATCCTTGCGTTATTATACTTGCGGAGTGATTAATGTTCCTAGTCCGAGCTTTGAAGCGATCTTCTGATAAATCCATTCATCATCTGTCCCCCATTCCGCATATTCCGGCTGTTTTATAGTTATAAATTCCATACTTAATATACTATTCTGATATTGAACCTGCAATTTTGCAGTGACGCTTTCATTTGGGACAACTGTAAGGTTTACAATACAAAACATATTTGTTGCACCTTCTATAATTGGGTTAGCCGGAACACAACTTCTCCAATTCGACATATTAACCGGGTTATATATTCACTTGATTATTATATATTTACATATTTTATTATCCTTTTCTAACTCGCCAAATACGAATATTTGCGTTAAAATTACGATTTCGAGTACTACTTGCGTTATCATTCAATATAAACTGAATAGAGTATACTCCATTTGATATAGAATTTGAACCACCAGATGTGTATTGATTTGAATACGTTGTTTCCCAAAACGCCGCACCGGATATTTCTCCTTGTCCAGAACCAAAATCGTCTGCCTGGTTTTCATAAAATTTGAATTGTCCTGCCGAAACATATTCTGAACAATAATTGTCACAAGTAAAACGGTTACCAATGATTCGAGCGTCTATAAATGGATCTGGATAAGCAGGTAAGTTGGTAGTTTGTCCGGACGTTCTATAATTCAAATTCAATGTTCCTCTTAATAAAGTACGATATCTGTATGTACTACCTGAACCTTGAGCTGGTGCAAATCCACAAAAAAATCGTCTGTTAAAATGTTGATCGAAATAAGATATTCCACCTGTTCCAGAAGGATTATCGATATTATTTGTCCATGTTGTATATGCATTATTTACATTATATGCATCACTTGATACACCATTCAACCCTAATTGTATATATATAAAGTTCCAACCGGGGGATGATCTGTCCCAAGTAATATCAACTTCATATACGAGGTTATAAAGAGAAAGATTGATTTTACCAATACTACTGAAATCAAAAGTAGGGTAAGTTGCGGTTGTTACAGTTTGAGAACCGGTGTACCATAGCAGTTCTGCCGCCACCGGGATATTCAAACTATAAACTCCGCTAGACATGGATAGTGTCCCACCGCCACCGGTCACCGATAAGTCCTGTATATTTTGCTGTCCTTGTCGTGCGATACGGAGCTGACCATCGCCGCTATAACTAGGACTGCCTTCCGAAAAATTAATAGACCCTAGCACCAGAACCGACCCATCAGCGCTTCCGTTTATCGCATAGAACGTGGTAGTATTCCCCATACTAAGAATCTGGATGTTCCGTCCATATTCAGTTGAATAAACGAGATACCTATTATTTGAAAGGCTCGAATTTGGAACCGAAACACCAACCATAAACTGACCTGTTCCTGAAACCCATATGTCTTCGATGGAGTTTATATTTGCTGGAACCCAACTTCCGGAAGCTCCATAACTGTCGCTACGGTAAGCTTGCGAAGTTTGTGTATTTACATCCAAATACCGAGTAGCATAAACGAACCGTCCAGTAGCATCGCATTCAATTCGTTTCCAAAGTTCTCCTGAAATGTGAGCCTGGACTTCACTGAAAGTGACTCCATAATCAAATGACCGGAATATTTTACTATCGGTATTCGCGGTATTTCTCCAAGTTATATATTGTATAGCACCCGACCGAGAGAAGCATAATGAATGCGTCTGACCACTCGTGGCCGATAATGTTCGTGCTGTCCATGTAGTTCCGCCATTACTCGAAGTATAATATCTTCCGGTATAATTAGTGTTCAAGTCGGTTGCTGTTAAATATGTTCCATCTCCGGAACAACGCATACGATTTATATACGCATCACTAGCAAAGCCAGGTGTCGTTATTTCCGTCCAACTCGCACCTTGGTCTGTGCTTTGGTGTAATCTGGGCGTGACATTGTTTTGCTCGTGTGAAATCGCAAAAAGTCGCGAGCCTTGACTTGTTCCGCAAATTGTTTTCCAGTTCAGACTTACATTTCCATTGCCAAATGTTGCCCCGTAATCCGTAGAATATCGGATAGAACCGGTGGAAGCATTCACAGGTGAAGCGCTCGCTATGATTTTACCATCCACAGAAACATATATATCATCATGATTTCGTGCTGTGCTGTCGGCTACGCTCCAATTCGTCGGCCAATAATCAGGCTTTCGTGGTAGTGCTCCAACCTCATATAATGATTGCTGCTCATCTCGTATTGTTTGAGCTACTATTACCTGAGATAGTGAAGGTCCGGTAGGTCCAGTCGAGCCTGCCGCGCCTGCCGTTCCTTGTGCGCCCGCTGGACCAGCGGGGCCTGTTGCTCCTGCCGCGCCTGCCGTTCCTTGTGCGCCCGCTGGACCAGCGGGGCCTGTTGCTCCTGCCGCGCCTGCCGTTCCTTGTGTGCCCGCTGGACCAGCGGGGCCTGTTGCTCCTGAACCTAAATTCAACGAAACAATATCGCCCAACCCAGAACCATTCACTTGATAGACATTCAAATCCACCGGTATCATAGCGATTACACCATCACCATTACCAACTGATAGACGATACGGAATATTGCCTATCTTCAAATAATTGAGGGTTGTATTCCCACTATCAACATCTTGAACGACTGTTCCGTTGCTACGGATGGTCCGCACATTAGTTCCAGATGCTGTTAATATAATATTTTGGTTCGTGGCAACAAATATACAGATGAGTTGATTGATCACAGGTGTAATGGATGTCGTATAACCTTCGCCTTGGCTATTTGGTATCTTTACTGTCACCGTCGAAATTCGGGCGATGGTATCGGCACTCACCGCTGGCTGTATGATGCGAAACTCATCAAGTGTGAGTGATGTCAGGTTATTCACCGCCGCAATCGTTTGGTTGGCGGCGCGTAATAAGAGATGCCCCTTTTGAACATTACTAAATACAAGTGTGCTAATATTTGCGCCGGTGATGAGTGTATTTTTGAAGATGGCATTCGTAATCGTCGCATTCGTGAAATTAACATTCGTCGCATTCGTATTGGTGAAGTTGGCACCTGTCAGATTCACGCCCGAAAGGTTTTGACCTGTTATATTTTGATTTGAATAATCGGCCATCTTTTATTATTCTATTATATGTAAATTCATACTATAAGTTTATACGATTTTTTCCACAGGAACAAAAATTGACATTCCCTCCAGGAATGATTCTTCCGCAGGAACAAAAAATTGAAATGTTTTTTCATCTCATCTCCATATGACAGCTTCAAGCAAACAACGACTACAACAACAACGACAACCATGTTCTCCTTCTTAAACAAAGGCGATATCAACAATACGATCAGGGCCATCACCAATTTTCCTGGACTCTTTACATCGGATGGCGACAAAATCAAATACTCGGTGTTGAATTACGCGACTGTGATGCGTCACAATCTTCATGACGGTGCTCCTATTTTCAGACACATTCGTCAGCTGGAAGCCGATATCGAGCGCAACGACATCAACAGTATCGTCTCTGGATATCTTCCATCAACACCTGCTGCTGCTGTTCAATATGCCAGCACCAAACCGACATCACCCTTTACTGACAATGACATCCGTCGCGACAACGCTGCGCTCGCACTCATTATGGCGAAAGAACTCACATTCTTGAACCGTACTGTTCAAATGATTTCACTCATCGCGCGCAAGTACCAAGAAGAACAAGAAGGCGACCTCGAAGAAAGTGACGGCGGCGAACTCGAAGAAGGCGGAATCAAGCATCACGACGACGACTCAGCATCCGAATCCGAATCAGAAGACCAGTTCTACGAAGATGACAGCGTTCCAAGTCTCGTATTTCCATTACAAAGGTCATCCTCATCGCCAACATTCGAGTCGCAACAAGAACGCGAACGAGAACGCGAACGCCGTCGGCGCCCTCAAAACCAGCTTGTATCGACATTCCTCATCGCAACCGGGCGTCTTTACAACAAACTCAACAACCTTTGTCAGCTCGTCGAATCATCAATTATTACTGTGAATGCGATGACAACACAAGACCGCCCTCACTCCGAAGCAAATCGCGAGAAACAGCTTTTGGCAGAACGTCTCGTGATTTTGAATATCTACATGTTCTTTTCAAAGTTCGACGCAGAGCACCGCAACCCAGTTGTATGGGCGTTTCTTGAACTGCGTGACATTTCAATCACATGTTGGCGGCTGATGTCGATGTTTGCGTTCTCCAATCTGTTTCGCCTGACCGAAGGCACCGAATACGCAACGATATATCGCCCGGACGACGCAATCTTCACGCAAGGCCGCGATTACAACCTGACAATTCCACGATACGAACAGGAGGCTGCCGCAGAATGGGCGTTTAAACGCCACAACACAGCAGACGCTCACGCAGACGCTCACGCAGACGCACTCGGTGTGTCGAAACATGATGCGGAATTAGCCGCCGCCGTTGCTGTTTGCGAAGAAGACGATACTCTTTATGAATAGAATAGGCGAGAGACGGACGACGGACAACGGACGACAAAGGTAAAGGTAAGAAAGGTAAGTTTTTTATTCAACATCTCTTACGACGACGTTTTGTTTTACATCGGTTTTTTGATTCCTTCTCTTGGTCGTTTTGATGTTTTACGCTGGGTCGCACATGCCGACTTCGCGCCTGAAAACATAGGATGCCTATAAAAATCCGCTCGTAAGTAAAGAAACATACGCCAGTCAATACGGAAATTCGAAAATGACATCGCATCTAATATTCGAGAGAAAATATCACTTTCTAGCGCTGTTGCCATTTGCCGGGCTTCAGCGTTTTGTTCGTCAGGACTCACACTTGGAATTCTCAATCCGATTGCTCCTTGTGTCATTCCATATCTACCCTCCACGTCAATCACTACTTTATTTATACCGGATTCTCCAAATATAACTTTCGGCACGCCAACCATCGGCGCACAGTCTTCGACATCTTCGCATTTCACTCTTGGGTCACTCCATAAAAAACGCGGTCCAGATAGCGGAGTGCTATGTATAAGAGGTATATCCTCGGGCGTGCGTTGTTTTTCATCATCATGAACCCATGGTTTGTCTGTTCCATACTTACCGCGACTAAATATGACAATCGGTTCTGATGTATCATCTGAACTGCGTAATAAAGGTTCGATGATTTCATAACTATGATTCGGTAAGAACTTCCAGCGAGACAAGTCGAATGATGGGTGCTCCTCGCCATTTTGGTCTTTTATAAAGGTAGTCGATGTCGATACACTCAGGGTTGGTTTGCGCTTTTGTATAACGTAAAAATCATACCGCGTTTGAACACCGAACACTCGTTTGCCGTCGAGTTTATTGTGTATTTCTAAATATAACATATGATTTTCGTGCGTCATCAATTCGAATAGTGTTGGAGCGCGTGGTGATGGTGGTTTTCGCCATAAGGCCGGATGAACAAAGAGGAGAAAACCATCTGGTTTCAGTAGGCCGCCGCCGCGTAACGACGTCTCTACAAATTTCGGCCACAGATTCGCACCGCCACCTTTCTTTCCTTCGTGTGTTTGGTCGGCGTTGAAGGGAGGATTGCCTACGATGATGTCGAATGAAGTTGTCCCGGATCTGAATACTGGGCTTAAAGGGTCTAGGTCTAAAAAATTGCCACAAAATAGATTCACACCTTCGGTGCCTTCAGTGCCTCCGGCCTCAGCGACGAACATCGGATTCTCTCGGATTCGCTGACAGCTTTCTTCATTGTATTCCACCATATATAACATTTGTGTCAAGATGTGGCGGCGGCGTTGCGACGGTTCGGGAATGACGTGTTCGAGAGATTTCATCAAGCGCGGATAAACTTCCATAAAAAAATTCCCGAATCCTGCGGCTGGGTCAAGCCATTTTTTCGTGGGGTCGGTCCATACGCTTGGCGGTAGTTTGTCAAGCATCGCGTTGATGAGTGCGGAAGGTGTGAATACTTCGCCAAACCGGTCTTTTTCGGCTTGACGAACGGCAAGAGGCAAGACCGGCGGCGATGACATGATTATATTATTGAAATACTTTATTTGTATTCACTTGTGCCTATGGTTTTGATAAATACAAAAAAAATAAAAATAAAAATATTATTATCTTTGGGTTTTTGTTTCAAGTTTCAGGCTCAA
>Ga0194131_10006940_pt1 | contig 15468 bp, 15 predicted proteins | sample TA2KigO120mmetaG_FD_148631 | JGI IMG/M metagenome (GOLD analysis project Ga0194131, IMG submission 148631) | Freshwater microbial communities from Lake Tanganyika, Tanzania - TA2015053 Kigoma Offshore 120m | ecosystem: Environmental > Aquatic > Freshwater > Lake | place: Tanzania: Lake... | reverse complement strand
GAGCAGGTGCAAGATCCAACTATGGCTTGCGACCCCGGATTGGCCAATACCTTACGAGGCGCGTTTATTGCCAGGACTGTTGCTCGCGAGTTCCGGTACTAATCGACTTTGTAGAGGTAGATGGCATCGCCGGCGCGGGCGAATGGTCTTTGGTTGCGGAAGTGCTTAAAGAAGCCGCGGAATTCGGGCGGGAAGAAGTGGCCGGGCAACATGTTGGCGCTGATGGCGTAATAGCCCGGGGATGGAACGTAGATCTGAACGCCGTTGGCGAGTTCGGCGTTCCAGGGAGGCGTGATGCGATCGATTTGCTTGTCGGTGAAATAGCGATAGGGGTTGTCGGTGCCGTAGTAACAGAGTTTGAATTGCTTGATGCCGCGTTCGGAAATTTCGTCGCGCAGTTGGGGAAGGGCCTGACCCCAGTCGAGGTTGCTGTCGGCGAGATAACGGAGACCGTTGGCGGGGCCGCCGGAGGCTTCGTTGAAATAGGCGATTTCGTTTGGGAACGCGAGGATCGACGTAGTGACAAGCCAGGCGCCGAGAACGCCGGCGAGGATTCTGCCGTTGTTTTCAAACAGCCAGCGGAGGCCTGCCGCGGCGATGATGGCGAGGAACGGGAAACAGGGCATGGCGAGGCGGAGGCCGTATTGGAGGGAGGAGAGGGAAACGGCGGTGAAGTAGAAGGCGAACGGAACAACGATGAAGACGACCAGGACTCGGGCGCGGGCGATCGCACCAATGGCGGCAAGAACGAGGAGCGGCAAAGGCCACTTTACAGCGAAGGCAACGGCGAAATACCAAGGCGAACCCTTCGGCGCGAGCTCGCCGAGGAAGTAGTTAGGGCTTTCCGCGCTGTTGTTCAAAAGGAGCGAAACGGTTCCTTCCCACAGCGGACGCGAAACGGGAATGACTTGAAAGACACGGCCGGCGGTGGTGACAAAGCCGGGGACCCGATTGTTGTATTGGACGCTAATGTGGTCGACATCGCGAGGCGGGAGGCGTTCGGCTTCATGCGGAGCAAGGGCGATCGACGCAGCCCAGGGGACGACCACGCACGCTATCGCCGATGCCGCGGCGGACTTCGCGTTTGCGCGCAGGGCGATGACTGCGAGGGCCAAAGGGACGAGCACGATCATCGACAGTTTCGCGAGGAGGCCAAGGGCGCCTGCGACGGCGAGAAAGAGTCCATTGCGGCGGCTTGGCGCGTACCAGTATTTCCAGGCGGCAAACCAAAAGAGAAGATAGCCGAAGGCGGAGGCCAGATCGTTCTTGTATAGCGCGCTGTGGCCTCGGAAGGTAGGGTCGAGGGCGAGGAACGCGGCGGCGGCGACGCCGGTCCAAGGATGGAAGAGTTGCCGGCCCCACCACCAAACCAAGAGCAAGATGCCGAGAGGAAAAATCAGCAGCGAGGCGCGGGCGGGGAAGAAAGCGCGGCGGACGGCGGCGTGGTCGGGGAACTTCTCGGCCATGACAACGGCCTCCAACCACTCCTGGCGTTCGTCGCCTTTTTTGCCTAGGTCGGCGGGAATCGGAAGTGGCCAGATGCGCGTAGCCCAGCCGCCGACGATGCGGATGAGAGGCGGCATGTCGCGCGGGGGCAGGGTGTAGCCGCCGCGCCAATAGATCGAAGCCGACAGCAGGTGGCTTGGCTCGTCGACGGTGATTCCGCCTGTCCAGGCTTTTGCCAGAACGACAGCGGCAAAAAGCGCCGCGATGAGTGCGATACAGGGTTTCTCTTCACGAACGAAGGCCTGCAACGGCTGGTTTGTCATGCTGGAAGCGGCTACCGGGTAGCGCGCGCAACTCCTAGAGAGGATGGACCGTGGGTGTCGCAGAAATCGAAAGTGGCATCCGCACCGGCGTCCGGGTGGCCGACTACATGGATGGTTTGGCGCCGTTCAATCCAGGCTGCATAGATGGCGACTTCTTCTCCATATGGAAAGCAACGCAGGCGCAGCGTTTGGTCGTTTTCGCGAAGCTTCCGCAGAATTTCGACCGTCGGCGCCGCGCCTCCTCAAATTGACGCTGCTTTTTCGTCCAGATGTAGCCGGCCTGCTGGAGCGCGACGATGGCGAAGGCGAGGGGCATTGTCCAGCGCATCGGGAATCGGCGGCGTGTCGCTTCGAGTCCGAGCGCGACGACGAGAGCTAGGCCGATGCTGGCGGCGTAGGTGTGGCGGCTTGGAACCTGGGTCATGTAGGTGAGGAAGAGGTTCGGGCCGAGGGCGAGCGCCATCCAAGCGATGGCGGCGGTTAGAGTGAGTCGCGATGGATGGAATCGCCAGCGCCAAACGACGAGCAACGAGAGAAGTCCCCAAACCCACAACATGCGGAAGAGGCTCCTGGCGAGAGTGAGCGGGAATGGCGCCGAAAAGGAGAAGGTGCCGTCGTTGTAATGGAGGTGGGTCGATCTAGCTTCGTAGCCCCAGAAGAATTCGGCGATGGCCGCCAACGCAAATGGCGCCGCCGCTAAGAGCGGGCGCCAGAACGGGGGGGGGCGATTAAAGATTGCAACCAGAGCAATCAAGGGTACGGCGATGACGGCGGACTCCTTCGAAAGGAGGGCGAACATGTAGGTCGCGAAACAGAGGGCGTACACCGCCGGTGAACCCGTCTTCAGAAATCGAATCCAAGTTAGAACCGTTCCGAGAACGAAGGCTACGGCGAGCAGTTCTGGCAGGGCGGCGTACCAGATGACGGATTCCTGGTGGCCTTCGAGGAAGGCGAAGCAGAGTGCCGCGAGCGCGGCGATGCGCCAGCCGATGACGCGCCAACTGCCGAGGGCGAAGACGAGCGTGGAGCAGAGAATATCGAGGAAAAGGCTGGTGAGTCGGTAGGGCAGGGGATCGATACCGAAGAGTTGTTCGGTCCAGTGCGTCAAAATGAGCGACGTGGCGCGGCAGCGGTAGAGGGCGTCGCTGAAGAGTGCCGGCCAGTTTTCGAAGGCCCCGTACTTGCTGGCGTAGTGGATCTGGACGTAGTCATCCGAGATGAAGGGCAGCGAAAGGGAGCGGGCGTAGGTCAGCAGCGACAATACGAATATTGCGCCGAGCACAAGCAACGCCTGAGTACGGATCGATTTTTTCATCCTCGTTGTTACGAACTGCAGTGTGGGCCAAGTATATAACAACTGGCCGAGTGTCCGGCGAGTTTTGTTAAAACGGCGGCCTACCCGACCGATGAGGTAATGGAGCGGCAGAAGGTCCGCCGCACTATCTCAAGGAGCTTGTACAAAAAGATGAAGAAATTTGCGACTTTCGCGGCCACGGCTTTGGTGGCGCTGTCCTTTGTTGCGGTGAACTCGTTCGCCAGCGACGACCACAAGAAGGACGATCACAAGAAGGAAGAGAAGAAGAAGCCGCACTAGGCTCTCTTCGAAAACTTACTCCACGGGCAAGCCGTCCGCCTGAGCGCGGACGGCTTGCGTTTTTCATTTGGCGGCGGATGGATACCAACCGCGATCCCAGGGGAACGCAAACGTCGGGCGGTTGACGTAGCGGGCCATTCGAAATGACAGCTTGGCGCCGGCGCCGGGCTCGAGGCGGACGGTGACGGTGGCTGCGGCGATCTTGATCGTCTGACCGTTGACGGTGACCGAATCGAAGCGGTGTTCGCCGTAGCCGCCGGCCTGGACGGCGACCTCGCGAGGCTCGATGGGGTTGGTGTTGACGAGGGTCACCGTGGCCGAATCGGCGGCGAGTTTGTCGACGAGTGCGCCGACATCTTCCGGAAGGCCGGCGCGGCGGCGAGCGGGATCGAAGTAGCGGAAACGGCTGTGCAGGGTCCAAACGCGGCCGTTGGCGAAGTAGCCGCCGAGGGTGAGATTCGTCAATGCGTTCGTGGTGGCGGGATTGAGGTCGAGCAAGTAGTCGGCAAGGCGGGTGTCGGCGGAGGTTTCGTCCTCGCGAATCATTTGGACTCTCTGGCGGATGTGGGCCAGGTCGGCTTGCAACGCTTTTTCCGGGAAGGTCTCGAACTTGCCTTCGAGGTAGCCCAGCCAGGCCGAGGTGCGATCGGTTTCGGCGTAGCCGCCTCGGCCGGATTCCGCGCGCAGCGTGGTGGCGACGGGGATGCGGTCGAGGTCCTTGCGATTCATCGACCAGAGGTAGATTTCCATGAGGCGGTCGTGATGAAGGCGCGGCGTCCAGTGATACCACTCTGGCTTGCCGTCATACTTGTAGCCGCGCGGATCGCCGTACATTTGGGGTAACGTGGTCTGCCCGTTCCGCTCCTTCTTCTGGGCGTAGATGAGGTCCATCTGTTTGCGCAGCGTGTCGATGTAGGACTGGTCGCCGGTCATCAGCAGAGCGTTGCCGAAACCGGGGAAATTACCGTCGGTAAAGTAGCCGCGATGGGCGATCTGTCCGAGTTCGCCGTCGAAGATGGTGAAGTTCCAGCCGTAGGTGCCTTTCCACCATTGGCCTTTGTGTTCGCCGCCGAGTTTGCCGTCCAGGCCGATGTTGGACGGGATCATGCCGCCGGTTTCGGCGGCGCGAGCTTTCCATGCGCCCATGTAGTCGCTGACCCACTTGTGGTATTTCTCTTCGCCGGTAAGGGCGTAGGCGTTGATGCCGAGGATTGTGGCCGAGAGATTGAGGAAATTGTCGCCGACGCTGTCGAGATACTCGTCGCAGTGCGAGAGCATCTTTTTGTAATTGGCTTCGAGGTCGAGCATTTTGCCTCGGCCGGCGGGATTGTGGAGGAGATGAAAGCGGCCGGGGACGGGATCGCCGACCCAATCGTAGGTCGTGGCTTTGCGGAGCATGGGGCCTTGCGAGCCGGTCCACATGCTGCGAATGATTTTCTTTTCGGGATCGTAGTTGGGGGCGTCGGTATCTTCGCCGGTATACATTTTGGCGAAGCGGATGGAGCGTTGCTTCCAGTGTTCGTCGTTGGGCGTGGAGAGGCCTTGCAGGAGGAATGCGCGCATGCCTTCGCCGGTGTGGAACCAGTCGGACTGGGTGAGGAACTCCCGGTGATAGGCGCCGTTGGCGGCGAGCGTGGTGAGTTTGGTGCGCAGTTCGTTGTACTGTTTCCAGTGGCCTTCCTGGCCTTTTTTGAACATTTCGAGGACGGCGTCGTCGCCGCCGAGCGCGTGGAGGAGCGTCCAGTTCCAATAGGTCTCGATGGCGTCGTCGGGGCCGTCGAGCGTACCCCAGCGCGGCGTGTGGAGCAGATAGCCACGTTCGTCCACGAACTTCTTGTAGAACTCGGCGACAGCGAACGAGTTGTACTTGAGCAGTTCCCGCTCCAGCACGGCCCAGGCGGGCGGAGGCATGGGCGTCTTCACGTGGACGATGGGGGATTGGGCGAACGCAGCGGAGCTGAGGAGAGCGATCAGACGAATCATGACAGCCAACACGATATCAAGTTCGAGCCGATGGCGGTAGGAGCGTTCGAGACGCTTGGCCTCTTCCTCCCGCGCGTCGAATTGGAACTCTGTTTGGCGTTTGGACGGGTTTACCGCCTAGGAGCGCCGCCGGTCAATTCCGCGCTTCATGGCAAAACGTGCAGTCATTGGGCGCCTTCTTGGCGCGGTGACATTCCATGCACGTGCCCATCGCAGTCGATACTTCCTTGCGGAGCGTCTCCCGCTCGGCGACCGGACCGTGGCAATCGGCGCAGGTGTTCTTCGCCTCAATGTGGGCCTTGTGCGAGAAGAACACGTAGCTTGGAATCTGATAGATCCGAATCCAGGGAACCTTTCGCTGCTGTGCGTGGAACTCCGTCAGCTTTGCGATATGCGGCGAGTCCTTCTTCACCGCCGTGTGGCAGCCCATGCACTTCGCCGTCTCCGGAATACCCATCAATTCGCCAGGATCTTTGTTCTCATGACAGAACTTACACGCCAGTTTCTGATCGCCGGCGTGGATCTTGTGGCTATACGGAATCGGCTGCCGCGGGGCGATCTGCGCCATCACGCACAGCGCGCCGATTACTAAAACCGCGTTGCGCATCAAACGCTGCCCTTTTTCCGCTGCGCGATCAGGTACTCGCTCGCCCGCATCGTTAGCGCCAGGATCGTCAGTGTGGGGTTCTGCGCGCCGCCCGAGGCGAAGCTCGATCCATCCAGCACAAACAAATTCTTCACGTCGTGCGCCTGGTTCCACTTATTCAGCACGCTCTTTTTCGGATCGGCGCCCATGCGGCACGTGCCGAGCTCGTGAATGCTCTCGCCCGGCGGCACCATCTCCCAGTGCTTCGCCAGCACCTCGAATCCAGCGCCCTCCATTGCCGCCGCACCTGTTTCCATCGCGTGTTTGGCCATGTTGAATTCGTTATCGGTGTACTTCTGCTCGATGTGCAGGCACGGTATGCCCCAGGCGTCTTTCAGCGCCGGATGAATGCTCACCTTGTTCTCGTAGCGCGGCAGGCCCTCGCCCATGGTGGTCATCGAGAACGCCGCACCCTGTAGATCCGCGAGTTGCTTGACGAGTTGCTCGCCATAGGCCGGAATCAGCTCGGCGTTCGGCGTGCCGCCGCTGTGGAAGTCGTAGGCGTAACCGCGGATGAAGTTCAGATCGGTGTGCTTTAGATTGGTGAACCGGGGGATGTAGCCAGCGCCGCCCATCAACGTGCGCGGGCCTTTGCCGCCGCGCGCTTCGGGCACAATCGCGACCACGGTGTTCTTTACGTAGAACTGATCGAACAGGTAGTGACCCAGTACGCCGCTCGAATTGGCGAGCCCGTTTGGATGGATCCTCGATCGCGAGTTCAGCATCAACCGCGTCGATTCCAATGTCGACGCGCCCAACATCAGATACTTGGCCGGGACGCTGAACTCCCGCTTGCTCCGCCGGTCCAGGAAATGAACCGCGTTCACCAGGCCGGTGTTCGAATCGACGCCGATCTCGCGCACGATCGCATTCGGCACGATCGTTAGATTGCCGGTTGCCAGCGCCTCCGGCAGCAGTAAGTTCACGCTCGACGCGAGCGTACCGGTCGACCGCCGCGGCTTCGACGTCGGCACGCCCAACTTGGCCGCCGCCGCCTTAAATCGCTCGATCGAGGTTGAGTCGCGCGAGTCGTCCAAGATCAGCTTGCCGTCGGGCATTTGCGCCCAGCCCTCGTTGCGGCCCGAGACTTTGAAGATCGGCTCGACGCGATCGTAGAACGGGGAAAGCTCGGCTAGATCCACAGGCCAGTTTTCACCGAAGCCATCGTGGTCTTTGCACTTGAACTCGTAGTTGGAGAGCCGCCACGACGCGCGTCCCCAACGCAGCGTCTTGCCACCGACCATCCGAATGCGCACCCAATAATACGGATCGTTCTCCGGATAGGAATACGGGTTTGCCTTCTCGTCGATCCACATGTTGGCGTCGAACTCGGAGGCCTGCGTGATATGCGGAAAACGGCCCGGCTTGTTGAACCCGCGATACGGCAACTCGTAGACGGCCTTCAGGGTCTTGTGCCGGTCGAGATCCGCCATCGGGCCGGCTTCGAGCATCAGGCACTTCACGCCCGCTTTGCACAAAATATACGCGGCCATTCCGCCCGACGCACCGGAGCCGACGATGACGACATCGTAGTCTTTCGCCATTAGTCGATCACCTCCCAGTAGGTGTTCACACCCGCGCCGCGCCGGCCGCCGGAGGCCTCCGCCCAGGCACGCGAGTTCATCGACGCTCGCAGAATATCGTTCTTCGCGTCGCGCAAGAATTTCGCCAGCAAATCCTTCGGCGCCGCCCAGGTCCACTTCGCGGTCAACGGCTTCAGGTGTTCGGCCGCCTCGGCCGCGTTCGTGCTTGCGAAGGCCTTGTTGTGCAGCTGCCGCGCGTTGACGTCGAGTTGGTCGAGCCCTTGACTGTAGAGCACCTGGCGAGCGGTGGGCGATTCCGCCAACAGGAAGTCGAGAAATTCCGGCACGCCCGCTTCGTTGGCGGAAGGGCGCCCGTTCACCGCGGGCAAGATCGCGCCGCAAAGCCGCGTCAGCGTTTTGAACTGCTGTTCGCTGAAGAACTTCGGTTTTGCATCGGCGACCGCCTCATGAGTCGAGGTGTCAAGCTTGACATTGTCTTCGGTGCGAGGAGCGTTGGAAGAAGGCGGCGTCTGGGCCGCTACTCCAACGCCAATCAGACTTCCTAGAGCGCTGCGGCGTTTCATTTGTTCAAGCTATCACATGGGATGCGCACGAGGACAATATCCTCCATATTCTCCGCATGGATGACATAGAGGAATCCGCCGCGCTCGAGCAGCTGCGGGTAGTGATAGCCGCGATAACCCGGTTCTTTGCCGGCGTAGCGATAGATCGTCGGCTCGTCGCGCAGCGTATAAATTTTGTCGAATACGATGCCGTCGTCGGAGAGCGATAGCGACAGCGGAATCCGCGTTCCATCGATGTTGGTATTGGATGCCAGCGCATAGCGCCCATCGGATAGCCGTAGAACGTTGAACTTGGCCATCGCATCGGGGAAGTTGGTCTTTACCGGCGCCGCGAAGTTGATCGAGCGATAGAGGCGGCGGGATCGCTCTCCGTCGCGAAAGGCAGTATGAATATCGCCGTTGGCTGCCGTCCACCATTCCGGTTCATCGAGACCCTTCTGTTCGATCGCGATTGCCTTCCAATCGCCTGGCGACGTCACCCCGCCTCGCAGCATCGACACATTCATTTTGTGGTTTCGTTTCGACATCAGCCAGTCGCCGCTCGCCGTCTTGCGGGGCGGAAAATTGTTGATCGCATCGCGTGCGATTACGACCGGCGCATCGAACCGCTTGCCGTTCCACTTGTAACCCAATAAAGTGAGTCCCGGGCCGAACAGCGGCCGCACCGCTTCATCGCGCGCCGCCAGCGCGATCAGCTCGCCATCGCGCACCCAGAACCCGCGCGCGAAGGTTCGATAGCCCTCTTCGCTCGGCGTCAGCGCGCGTGCCTCCGACCAGCGCTCGCCATCCACGCTTGTCGCATAACGGACGTATTGGCCAGACTGCAAATCGCGAATCCGGTTCGTGCTCCACATCGCCCAAAACCGGCCCTTGTGCCAGGTGATGTAGGGGTGCATGTTGAAGCCCGTCTTGCCTTCGACGGCCTGGTAGATCACACGCCGCCGGCCCGGCAACTTGCCCGCGTTCCGCGCCGCGAACATGTTGGTTTCGATAAACCGGTTCGTCGCCCGCGCGACTTCTCCGGGCGCTTCTACTAACAAGGAGTGGCCGGAATTCTTGACCCAATGCAGAACGATGTTGTCCCGCTCGGGGACTCGCAGTAAAGCCCGCGATGGGCGCTCTCGGCCGCGATCTCCCCAAATCGAAAGCACCGGCAGATGTGTCTCCGCCAGTATCTTCGACCCGTCCCACTTGCGCCATGCTGTTGCGAACTCCTTCCGCTCGGCGTCGGTCAGCGTGTTCACGATCCGCTCGCGCAGCGCTTCCGCTCGGGCCGGCCGTGGTCCGGGATCGCCGCCGAACGCCTCGGTCTGTACCAGGTGATGGGTCCATCCTTCCATGGCGATCACGCCCTTCAATCCTTTCGGATTGCGTCCGGCGATCTCGATCGCCACCATCCCGCCGATACTATGGCCGCCGATATAGAAGCTCTTTTCGTCGCGGATTTCATGCAGCACATGCGTCGCGAACGCTTCGACGGTTGGGTTCTTCATGCGCAACGGCAACTCGACCACGCGCACCTTGGCCGTCGAGCGCTTGCGAAACTCGTCGAAGACCTCGGGGCCGTTGAAGCTCCCCGGAATCAAAACCAGCGTTTGTGCATGAGACGCGACAGCGGCCAATAGCGCAAGGCGTCTCATCGTGCCTACTCGACGCGGTAGTTCGGCGCTTCCTTGGTGATGATCACGTCGTGCACGTGGCTCTCGCGCAAACCGGCCGGCGAGATCTTCAAGAACTTCGAATTCGCCTGCAAGTCCGCGATTGTGCCGCAGCCCGTGTAGCCCATGCCCGCGCGCAGTCCGCCGACAAGCTGGAACACCAACTCGGCCAGCGGGCCTTTGTACGGCACGCGGCCCTCGATGCCTTCGGGCACAAGCTTCGTCGAACCCACGTCCTGCTGGCCCGTATACCGGTCGGCCGACGATCCCGTCATTGCGCCGAGCGATCCCATGCCGCGATAGCTCTTGAACGTGCGGCCCTGGTACAAAATCGTCTCGCCCGGGCTCTCGTCAACGCCCGCCAGCAAGCTGCCGATCATCACGGCGTCGGCGCCGGCGGCGATGGCTTTGGTCACATCGCCCGAGTACTTGATCCCGCCATCGGAGATGAGAGGAACTTTCGCCGCGCGGCACGCTCGCGCGGCCTCGGTGATCGCGGTGATTTGCGGTACGCCCGCGCCGCTGACGACGCGTGTGGTGCAAATCGAACCCGGTCCGACACCGACCTTGATGCCGTCGACGCCCAATGCAATCAGATCCCGCGCGCCTTCAAACGTGCCGACGTTGCCAGCGATCAGGTCGATGTCCGGCAGCGCATGCTTGATCGCGCTAACCGCCGCCAACACACCCTCGTGATGGCCGTGCGCCGAATCGATCGCCAGGACGTCGACCTTTCGCTTCACCAACTCCTGGGCGCGTTCGAGAAAATCCTTCGTCGAGCCCACCGCGCCGCCGCAACGCAACCGGCCCTGCGAATCCTTCGCCGCGTTCGGATACTTCAACTTTTTCTGGATGTCCTTGACCGTGATGAGGCCCTTCAGCGTGTACGAGTCGTCGACGACCAGCAGTTTTTCCACGCGATGCTTGTGCAGAATCTGCTCGGCGTCTTCGAGCGTCGTGCCGACCGGAACCGTGATGAGGTTCTCGCGGCCCTGCGTCATCCGCGTCGATACCGGCATTGTGAAGTTGGTCTCGAAACGCAGATCGCGATTTGTCAGAATGCCGACCAGCTGCTTGTTCTCGGTTGTGACCGGTACGCCAGAGATGCGGAAACGCTTCATCAGGTCGAGCGCATCGGTGATCGGCTGATCGGGGCGAATCGTCACGGGATCGACGATCATGCCCGATTCCGAGCGTTTGACCTTATCGACTTCCTCGCATTGCCGCTCGATCGACATGTTGCGGTGGATGATGCCGATACCGCCTTGCTGCGCGAGGGCGATCGCCAGGTGCGACTCGGTAACGGTATCCATCGCCGCGCTGACGATTGGGATGTTTAGCGGAATGTTGCGCGACAGGAACGTGCGCGTGTCCGAACTCGCGGGCAAAACAGAACTCCGCGAAGGAACGAGGAGTACATCATCGAAGGTCAAGCCTTCCATCAACTGATCGGGAAGCATGGTGTGGAGGGTAGAGTATCATCCATGATACGACAGGCGCGCTCGAAGGCCGTCTGCTAAAATAGAAGCGAATCCCTCCCCTGGTGTTCCGAATCTTCCCCCTCAACAGGAGTCTTTTCTTCGCATGATCAACGCGACCTCTTTGCGCCCTGGCATGGTGATCAAGTTCAACAACGAACTGCACAGCATCTTCACGTTCGTTCACCGCACGCCCGGCAACCTGCGCGCTTTCGTTCAGGTGAAGATGCGCAACCTGAAGAACGGATCGATGTTCGAGCACCGGTTCGCTTCCGAAGACCGCGTGGAGAAGGTGATGCTCGACGAGGTGGAAGTGGAGTTCCTCTACAAAGAGGTCGATACCTACCACTTCATGAACACCGAGACGTATGAGCAGTACGAGTTCACGGACGAAATCCTCGGCGACGCGGCGCAGTATCTCACGCCGAATCTCAAGGTAAAAGTCGAGTTCTTCGAAGAGAAGCCGATCGGCGTCGAGCTTCCCGCGGCGGTCGAAATGAAGGTCATCGAAACCGAACCCGGTCTGAAGGGCGCGACCGTTTCCAATGTCGGCAAACCGGCGAAGATGGAAAGCGGCCTCGTTGTTCAGGTTCCCGCCTTCATCGGCGAAGGCGAAGTGATTCGCGTTTCGACCTCGACCGGCGAGTATTTGGAACGCGCGTAAAGGCGGACAACGCTCCGCCGCCTACAATTGCCAGGCTGATATCGACGCGTACCCTGCCGCACCGGCGGCGACGCATGCCGGCGCGTTCGATTCGTTGACACCGCCCAGCGCGAGCACCGGAATCGAAACTCGGCGGGCGGCTTCGGCGAGTTGCGCGAGGCCGAGCGCGGGGCCGTAGCCGGGTTTAGACGGCGAAGGAAATATCGGACTCAAAAAAACGTAGCCGGCTTTTTGCGCGCGGACTACTTCGGCCACCGAGTGACAGGAAACGCCGAGCAGGAAGTTGGCCGGAATGTCGCTGGGAAATGGAACTCCCGACGGGAGGTGCGCTCCAGCGGCGCCACAGGCGCGAGCGGCGCCACAGGCGCGAGCGACGTCGACGTTCGAATTCACGATGAGTTTCGGCGGCAGCTTGACGAGTTCGCGCGCAATCGCGAGCAGTTCATCCGATGGCAGATCTTTCTCTCGAAGTTGAATCCAATCGACCGCGCCGGCGACGCGGCGTGCGTTTTCCAGCAGCGCATCGATGCCTCCTAGCGCGCGGCCTCCCAGCGCGCGCCGGTCCGTGATGTAGCAGCGGATCATCCTTTCAGTAACCGCAACGAGGATGGTTGGATTTCGATGGCGAAGTGTTCGGCGCGTTCGATCGCTTCCCATTCGGCGCGTGCGATTTCGGCGCGGAAACCGCCCTCGAAAAGCAGCCGCGCGCGCTGCGCGCCTTCGACCACATGTTCCAACTCCATGGCGATCTGATTGGCGCGGGGTGAGCCGTTGCGGGCGGTGACCGAGACCTGCGTCGGGTGCGCGCAGAGTGTAACGCGATCGCCCTTGAGATGGCCGGGGTAATACGTGCCGGCGATTTCGAAATCGCCGACGCGCAGGCGGCTCGTGTTGCGGCCGGGGTCGAGCGCGACGATCTCGGCCTCGATCAAATTGTAGATGCCGAGTTGGCGGGCGATGTCGGGTGAAGCCGGCGCGTCGAAAACATCCCGCGGCGCACCGCTTTGCACGATGCGGCCGTCGCGAAAGACGTGCATTCGGTCGCCGAGTTCGATGGCTTCTTCGACGTCGTGGGTGACCAGTAGGATCGGCCGGGCGAAGTTGTCTTGCACGCCGCGAAGGACGGCGTAGAGCTCTTGCCGCAGCACGGCGTCGAGGCCCTGGGCGGGCTCGTCGAGCAGAAGCAGTTTGGGATCGGCGAGTAGGGCGCGGGCGATCGAGCCTCGCTGTTTTTGACCGCCACTCAACTCATGCGGCGCACGGCCGGCGACACCGCCGAGTTGAAACCGGTCGAGCATTTCCGAGACGCGCTTGTGTCTTTCGACGTTGCCGCCGCGCGTGACGGCGAACTCCAGGTTCTCGCGCAGGGTCATGTGCGGGAAGAGGGCGTAGTTCTGGAAGACATATCCACAACGGCGCGCTTGCGGCGGCAGGTGAACGCCGGTGGGGCCATCGTAGAGCAGCGCGTCGTCGAGCAAAATGCGGCCATCGGTTGGGCGCACGAAGCCGGCGATGCAGTCGAGTGTGAGCGTTTTGCCGGAGCCGCTCGGCCCGAAGAGAACGGTCACGCCTTTGGCCGCTTCGAAAGCGACGTCGAGTGTGAAGGCGCGCGAGTCTTTGCCGCCGGGGTAGCTCTTTTTTAGGCGCGCGTTGATCATCGGCGCACCCACTGCTGAGCGGCGTCGTAGAATGCTGCATTGTCTCCGCTGGCTTCGCGCGACGGTGCCGGTTGGGGAAGGTGCGCTTCGTTGAAAGTCAGCATTTGGGGTTGGGGAAGGTCCGCTTCCTTGCGGTCGCGGCTCTGTAGGGTTGTCGGAGTAAATGGGGCGTTTGGGGTTGGGGAGGAGGTGGCGACTTTCATCGTTTTGAGCGGCCCGCGGCGGGCCACGGCGCGGTGGATGAGTGCCAGGGCGATCATGACATGGCCCGCTTTGGCGTTAGACGGTTGGCGAGTGTGAGGAGAGCGAGAGCCAGTAGGCTTACCACCAGTACCAGCGCGCGCGCGGCGGCGCCATTGCCACCCTCGACCGCGTCATAGATTGCAACGGCGACCGTCTGGGTGCGCCCCGGGATGTTGCCGGCGACCATGATCGTGACGCCGAAATCGCCGAGAGACCGCGCGAACGCCAGCGCCGACGCGGCGAGTATGGGCCGGCGGGCTAACGGCAGAGTCACTTGGAAGAAAACGCGCCATTCCGGGGCGCCGAGCGTGCGCGCGGCGCGTTCGTAAACGTGGTCGACCGATTCCAACGCCGCGCGCGAGGACTTGATCAACAGCGGCGCTGAGTGCAGCACGGCGGCGAGCACGGCGGCCTGCCAGGAGAACACAAGCGGCTCGCCGAAGATTGATTCGTACGCGCGGCCGGGCCAGCTTTCACGGCCGAGCAGCACCAATAAATAGTAGCCGAGCACTGTCGGCGGCAGCACGACTGGAAGCGTCGTGGCGGCGTCGACGAACTCTTTGAAACGGAAGTCGCGATTGGCGAGCCAATAGGCGATGGGGATGCCGGATGCGGCGGCCAGAAGGGTGGCGAGCAAGGCGACGCGGAGGCTGAGCCAGAGGGGAAACCAGTCGATGGGAAGCGACTCAGCCATTCGAACAAAGTATACCGATTATGTTTTTGCCGTACGAGGCGGGTATGCTCGAAGGCGGACATGAATATTCAGGGCAAGGCGATTCTAGTAACGGGCGGCGCGTCGGGATTGGGCGAGGCCACGGTGAAGGCGCTGCGGGAATCTGGGGCGCATCCGGTGGTTCTCGATTTGCAGCCGGCGGGCGAGGACTCGGTGGCCGGGAGCGTTTTGCATGCCGAGGATGTCGAGCGCGCGATTCATATCGCGGTTTCAACACGCGGCGGATTGCATGGCGTAGTGCACTGCGCGGGCATGGGCGCGGCGGGGCGGACGATCGGCAAGGATGGGCCGATGCCGCTCGAGCGTTTTGAGAAGGTCATTCAGGTCAATCTCGTCGGCGTGTTCAACGTCGTCCGCTTGGCGGCGGCGGCGATGATGCGGAACGAACCGGACGAAGGCGGCGAACGCGGAGTGATCGTCACGACATCGTCGATCGCGGCGTTTGAAGGGCAGATCGGCCAGGCGGCGTATGCGGCGTCGAAGGCGGGCGTGGCAGGCCTGACGCTGCCGCTCGCTCGCGAGTTCGCGCCGCGCGGGGTTCGCGTTGTCTCGATCGCGCCGGGATTGTTTGACACGCCGCTGCTGGCGAATCTGCCGCCGCAAGTGAAGCAGGAACTGGGGGCGACGGTTCCCTTTCCGCCGAGGCTGGGCCATCCTTCCGAGTTCGCGAAAATGGCGCTGGCGATCTTCGACAACCCGATGCTGAACGGAGAGGTGATCCGTTTGGACGGCGCACTGCGAATGCGACCCTAACCGGCTGTGCTATCATAAAATCGACATAAAGCGATTAAGGTAAGACTAAGGAGTATCCACAGCAATCCCATGGCCCTGGCTAGCGAGTCGAAGTCGGCGATTATTTCGAAGTACAAAGTTCATAAGAGCGATTGTGGCTCGCCAGAAGTACAGGTGGCTGTCTTGAGCACGCGCATCCTGCA
>Ga0194131_10006934_pt1 | contig 15487 bp, 28 predicted proteins | sample TA2KigO120mmetaG_FD_148631 | JGI IMG/M metagenome (GOLD analysis project Ga0194131, IMG submission 148631) | Freshwater microbial communities from Lake Tanganyika, Tanzania - TA2015053 Kigoma Offshore 120m | ecosystem: Environmental > Aquatic > Freshwater > Lake | place: Tanzania: Lake... | reverse complement strand
CCTGCGCGGCCGCGTTGAGCCTAGAAACCGCGTCTATTGCTACTTCTGAATCGTGAGTAGTCATCAGTAACTCATCACCGGGTCCAAAGACCACATAGTACCTATAATTCCATCTAGAGAAAGATTGATCACTTATAGGCCCGTCTAGGTGTGGGTTTTCTCTAATAAATCTCTCTACCATTCTAAACATCTGATGGGCCTGCGATGTAGTGTATCTCAGTGCCACGTTTGGCAGCTGTCAACAGTCGCCTTAGCACATTGCCATATCTATATTTACTGCGCTATTTGCTCACAGATTACGCCAGTTACTGGACCAGTTGTTGATCCAATCCCATTGGGGAGAAGATTCATCATCTGAATTAGAAAAGTATTTTATTATGAGTTTTTTATCTTCTGTCGGCACATGTTCGCATAATGTGACTGCAATTTTACGCCAGTATTCAGCAGCTGAGCGCAGTTCACTGTTACTTGTTCTTAATTTTTCCAACAGATCTTGCAGCGAATCGATGTTAGGACAGGTAAAATCAGGTTCTTCGGGGGCTCTGTTTTTGATAAGTTCAACAAGTGTTACCTTTTTATCGGTTTTCTTTTTAGCTTTACCTTTTGTAGCCATCTTACTCTCGTTGTTTGGTTACAGTGATTTCATAATCACTTATTATCAAATTTATTTATTCACCTTGTTCTTCTCAATGTCCGCGGCTGGCCAGCCAGCCAATCTGGGACCAGCGCCACCTTGACCTTGTGCGCCGTGACAGGCCACTCGCCGTGACAGGCCACACAGGTGCCGTATTTGACTTGGGCCACATCTTGTGCCATGGCTGGTACGCTCAAAACGACCAAACTTGCTAAAATAATTGATTTCATTTTGTTTCCTTTATCAGCGGCTCAAGCATTCCATCGCGATGCAATGTGCCAGGGCTTCTTCAAACTTTTGATCGCTGGTGATAACATACAGCTGACTGCTGTGTTGATCGGTCTTGCGATCATAACGACGGAAGCTGGCTACATAACCACCGTTGGCATTGTGGATAGTGATGTTGAGTCCTTCGGCAGCGAACTCACCTGGTAGTTCGACACCAACGGATCTAAGATCCTCGGAAGTCTGCGTATTCTGCGCATATGGATCCGGTACCAGGCCAGGGTCTGTATCATAATCAGACAACCAGTTCCTGATCCAACGCTTGACTCGACCTGTCTTCTTGCGCTTGTTCATATTCATGCACTCCACTTCAATTTGAATAACACAGCCTCTTGCTCGTTTTTGATATACACGGTCCACATAGGATCACCCGAATTGAACCTGTGGGCGATGTCTGCTGTTGGACAGCATTGTTCCATCCAGGATTGGAATTCTGCATCATCAGAAGGATACATCCAACAATACCATCCCCTTGGCGGAGGATCCATGGCATATGGACTGCCAGGATTGGGCACAGTCTCGCCGTCCTCAAAGCGCCAGTAATGCACATAATTCATCAGATGCTCTTTTCCAATGCAAACCAAAAAGCAGTTTCGCTATCTGGAAATGTTAGTTCTAATACCGGACTTCCATCATTGTATAGTCTTTTGTAGTCTATGTCAACTGCATTGTCCTGGATCCATTTCTCAAGAACTTCGAAACCAGGATAAGGGGGTTCCTCATACATGGTCACAGGATAAGCAAACTGTGATCGCACATTATATGGAAAACAATATGCCTTGATCTGTTGTGTGTCTGGATCTTGAAACCAGCGTCGTATCTCTACCTTCCAGGTCATGACCACCTCAAGGCATAGGCCACAGCATCCTCCCCGCGGCGGAACAGCACGCAACCTATGCACACATGCAGATCGTCCAGGTGTATGTTTTCCTCCAGCCATTGTGCCCATTCTATAAGCCAACACTGGCCATCGATGGGCACCCGTATCCAACCCTCTGACTGTAAATGTTCGGCTCTTTGCATCTCTTGGCTCAACGGAAGCACCGTCTTCAGAGTAGTGATTTCCTGTGACAGTTCCACTGTCCATCGATGGGCCGGATTTCGGGTCCAGACGGGAGTCATACCCACCTCAATCGAAACATCATGGCAGCTTCTTCGCTGGGAAACTCAAACATGTCATAAGCAGTGCGCCGACCGCATCCAGTTTCTTCGCACCAACGAGCCATATCTTCCACCAGATATTCAGGCGCAGCAGGTGCCCATCCTTTGACATCGTCGGGGTCGGTCATCAGCACACGCAGCTTGACACGACGACCTTTGGTGTCAAGCTCTGATATGTGGTATGGCTCTGCTTGTTGCTTCATGGCTTTTCAGACATGACCTTTATGAACTTTTCTTGATCTTCTCGATAACGATGCCAGGCCAGCAACAGAGTGATCACCACAGCAACCACAATCCACACGGCTGTCATCACACCAACCATGCGTGCCGCGGTGCTCCAGGGAGCAGCAGCATTCCATATGATTTTCGCGACACTGATCACAGCATCTCCCAGTGCTATACCACACAGAATGGTACCGATCAGCAACAGACTGGAAACCATACCGCCGCGTGCGCAGCGACGCATGAACACGATGTATCTACGATGACCACCTCGAAACATGGGCATGTCTATAAACATGTCATGTTCCTTTTTCAATTACTACGACCCAAATCATTTTGGCGCCGTTCCCAATTTCACAGCCCATACCTCCCGGCGGACCGCGCGGCGCCCCGCGCCGCGTTCCTTTTTCCAAAAGGTGCGTTTCCAGTCGCGAAGATGCTTCCACCACTGCGGAGACTTCGCGAGTTGACCCTTCCTAACATGCGCCATGTAGATATTCCTCAGCAGCCTTGTAGTAGTATACAGGAACTCGAGTAAAAGGTCAATAAAAAATCTGGGGGCTCAACACCCCCAGATTTGCCGATATCGTTCTAAGGCTGTTAGCCTGGCCTGCAACAGTCTCAAACGGATTGGTAACGACAGTTCCTCGTCGTCGTCTTTGTCAATGTCACTCTTGACCACTGTCGGACGGCGATGATTTGACATGACGCTGTCATCGAATTCGAGTTCGATTTCATTACCGTTGGCCGTTAGGATCGTTACAGCGCGACTCGGATTACTTCTTAGCAGGCTCTTTTTTGGCTTCGCTTTTGGTAGTGTCAACCGCCTTCTTTTCGGCAGGCTTGGCTGCTGGTGCAGCAGGTGCGCTTGCAGCAGGTTTGGCTGCAGGCTTTTGTTCCTTCTTGGCGGGTTCAGCTGCGAAGGCAGTGGTTGCGAAAAGACCAGCGACGATTGCAGTTACGAGTTTCATGGAGATCTCCTTTGGTTAGAAACTACGCTGAAGCTAAATTGCCTCTGCGTAGTAATACAACGTCTTAGAGAAGCATCAAGTTGACTTGTTTTCGTCCGTATTGGGGATCACTTGCGGACAGCAGCCAGAATCTGGATAGTCTTCTCCAGTGGGCGAAACCCCCAACTGTTGAGTCACACCCATGACCACTGTTTCGTATGCGAAGATCTGCGCTTCCAATTGGCGTATCTGATCATCCCGTTGATCCACTTGAAATTCCAGCTGTTTAGCATGAGCACAGCCTCCACCATCGCACACTCGGTCTGGCAGTTCCAATTGCTGTATCTGTTCTTGCAGTTGCTCTGACCAGTCGGATTCGCGCAGGCTTGCTGCCACCTGGAACATGGTTGCACGCAGATCATTGATCTGCTGAGACAGTATCTTCACGTCCTGATTCAATGCGAATATTCTATTGGCGATGCGATCGCCCAGTTGTTCGATATGTTCCATTCTCACATTGTAGATTACAGACGCTGGATTGTCAAGTGAGACAGATACCCCAACGAGCGCATTCAGGTTTCCAGGTCCAAAAAGTGCGCTGACCATGCGTCATGCGCTCATAAGGTCCTTTTTCCCATTCCCATTGGTGCACCATTTCGTGAGCCATCACACGCATGAAAATCTTGCTGTTGGGTATCCAGCGATTCATACGTATGACCTTGCACACAGGTTTGCCGTCCGGGTTCCACATGCCTTCACATTCACCCCAAAATTCTTCGCCATAATCACGTAAGACTATCTTGGGCCTGCTGAGGTTGCCCTTGAACACTGTTCGATTTATGGCATTGTAAACTTGTTCAGCATAAGCCGGATCAGGTCGCCAGAAACATCCTTCGGTTTTACCGTGCTCGACCAACTTGCGCAGCCGGTTGATACCACGCTTGCGTTGTATACGCTTGAATTGTGTTTTGGATATCTTAGACATGATCTTGGGCTCCCTTCACAACTACTTAGCTGCTGCGACCATTTCTCTAACGCGGTGTTATAACCCAAGAGAATGGGCAGATTAACTGCCCATTTAATGTGATGTGTTTTAGAAACCTGTCACTCGGTTTCTACAGTGACGGCCAATGGATATCCGTTGTTGCGTGCCAGGGCCACTGTTTCGCCGGCTTTTTGTTCAGCCACTTCCAAGGTATAGAGTCCCACCACTGCACGGCCATCATTGTGCACACGTGCAGTCAACTCTTGTGCACGCGATTCGTCATAGTGATACACTGTCTCCAGGAGCTGGGTGACGAATTCCATTGGAGTGACGTTGTCGTTGTGAAATACCACGACAAATCGTCCAGGTTCCTTGATACCTCGCTTGGTGCGTTTGCTTTGTTCTACCTGGACTTCTGTATCCGTGGTGTTCATGATATCCGTTCCTGTCTACGCTGGAAGGATGGTGGGCGTTGCCACCCACCATCCATGTGCATCAGCTGACTGTGATAGCAATGCGCTTGGGCTTGGCTTCTTCTGGAACACGGCGCTCCAGAGATACCGTCAGTAGTCCATTCTTGAGAGCTGCTGCATTGACCTCCATGTAATCGGCCAATCGGAACGTCCTGGTGAAAGCACGTGTACCGATACCCTTGTGGAGATAGTCGCGCGGGTCTTGCTCTTTCTTGGCTGCTGTAACAGTGAGCACACCGTCTCGGACTTGTATGTCCACATCATCCTGCGCAAAGCCAGCCACTGCCAACTCAATGGTGTAGTGGTCGTCTGAATCGCGAACGATGTTCACTGGCGGATATCCGCCTGTTGCTTCAGCTGTGAATCTATCCAATTCGTTGAACAGGCGATCGATGCCTACGAAATTGCGATAGAATGGTGCTAGATTAAAATTACCCATGATAGTTCCTCCTATTAAGCGAGTAACGATGTGATCCCTGGGCGGTGCATCACACGGTAGGACCCGTCGTCGGCATCCTACAGCTATTATTTATTATTTCAGGTCAACATGTCAAGTGACAGATTGCTCTTTATCGGTACAATGGGCGATAATTTCCACGCATAAGCACTCAACGAGTATGCTCCTGCCGCAGCCAGTATGGTCGCGAGCATCATTATGTCATGATTCCTCCAGTTTCAATGGACCAAAAAGTATCACCCCAGTATCATCGTTGGACAGGCCTTCGCCTTCCCAACCATCATAGCTGTCTTCTTCCCAGATGGCTTCTAGCCGTTCGCGTTCTTCCTTGGGCATGTCGTTTGGCCAAGTCCAGTCTTCCCAGCAACCATCCTGCATGATATCCAACTCAAAATCATAGCCAGTGTCATACACATGCAAACCATCTGGATTGTCTAGATCGATGTCTGGACGTTGGTCGCTGTCGCAAACAAACGACCCCCGTTTGAATCCAGTTTCGTGTATGATAGGAGAGCTGTAATTTGGATGTGTCCAGAATTCGCGCTCCACGCAATTTTTCTTTTCTTTAGTGCTCAGTGTCCAAACAGGCATGTGGTGTGCATCTCCGTGTGATATTTAAGTTGCCGTCGTCACAGCTCGTCCTTCTCCTGGGCCAGATACTTCAGCCAACGACGACGTGCTGCCTTTTGAGATTCTCTGCGCTTCATGCTGGGTTTGACGTAGTATTCTCTTTCTTGCGCTTCTTTCAGTATGCCTGAATCATTGACTTTGCGTTTGAAGCGGCTCAATGCCTTGGCAAAAGGTTCTCCTTCCCTCACTTCAATCTTGAGTCCGGTCAGGGCCTTTGGTCTATATTCTCTAGCCATCACTTACCTATCTTTGCTCGACCCAGCATCAATGACATTCTGTTGTTGGTTATGTCTATGTTGCCTTCGCGTTGTGCTCCAGATTGTGCAATGATACGTTCGATGAGCTCTTGCCCTAGCACATTGGCTCTGGAGTTTTCTCTACCTCGGAAACGGATAGTGATCCTGACTCTGTCACCTTCGCCCACCCATTCCTGGATCTTCTTGATCTTGATATCCAAATCATGATCGTCGATACCGGGACGCATGGTCAGCTCATGCAGCTGACCACCGCGATTGCGCTCTGCGGCCCTCTTTTCTTTTTCAGCTTTGGACTTCTGATAAAGCCAACGACCCATGTCCATGATCTTGGCAACAGGTGGTTCTGACTGTGGATTGATCAACACTAGATCTAGACCTTGTTCTCGAGACATGCGTAGCGCATCTCGAGTGTCCAATATTCCTAGGTTCTTTTCGCCGTCTTCGGTCACAGTCACCACCCGCACTTTCCATGCGCGGATACCTTCATTGTGCAACGGCAGGTCTTTCCTGACTTGCTTGAAATCGTGTCTCACGCTACGTTGTCACGAACAGCATTCTTGCCTCGTGCCTCACCATATATGATCATGGGTTCCTTTCTACCACTGATTACTTCATCGTCTACGATGATCTTGATCGCGCCTTCCTTGGCCAACTTTGGCAGGCGATACTGCACATCCAACAGCGCCCTTTCCAGCACGCTGCGCAAACCGCGAGCACCTGTACCTCGTGTGATACATTCTTTGGCCACAGCTAGCCCGGCTGCTTTGGTCATCTCTAATTCTACACCGTCCATCTTGAACAAGCTGATCACTTGCTTTTCGATGGAATTTTCTGGTTCGCTGAGTGCACGCACTAGATCTTCCTCTGACAGGCTTTTGAGACCAACGATGACTGGCAGGCGTCCGACCAATTCAGGTATCACACCATAGGTATGTAGATCTTCTGGCATGATGTCTTGTTCCCAATCATCAACGTCTGATTCTTTCTTCAACGTGGCTCCAAAACCCATGCCTGAATCCTTGCCACGACGATTGGCGATGATTTTGTCCAGTCCAACAAATGCGCCGCCCAAGATGAACAAGATGTTGGTGGTGTTCACCGTCAGCATGTCATGCCCCGGATGTTTGCGTCCACCTGCAGGAGGGACTTTGCATTCAGTGCCTTCGATGATCTTGAGCAGAGCTTGCTGCACACCTTCGCCTGAAACGTCTCTGGTGATGCTGACGTTTTCTCCGGCCTTGCGTGCTTTCTTGTCAAACTCGTCAAGGTAGATGATGCCACGTTCGGCCTTCTTGACATCGCCATCAGCTGAAACTATCAATCGATGTATGATGCTTTCTACGTCTTCACCCACATAACCGCTTTCGGTGAGGCTGGTCGCATCAGCCACAGCAAATGGCACATCCAGCAATCGAGCCACTGTTTTGGCCAGCAGTGTTTTGCCTGAACCAGTGGGTCCTACCATGAGGATGTTGCTCTTGTCGATTTCAACATCGGACCGACCGCTCAGTCGCTTGTAGTGATTGTAGACTCCTACGGCCAGCACTTTTTTGGCCAGTTCCTGTCCTACCACATAGCGGTCAAGAAAAGCCTTGACGGCCTCTGGTGTCTTGTCTTCTGGAAGAGCTTGTGCAGCAACCTTGTCTTTTATGATTTCATGACACAATTCGATGCATTCGTTGCAGATGAATGCACTTTCACCTGCCACCAGTTTGTTTACTTCGTCTCGGCCCTTGGCGCAGAAACTGCATACCAATGCAGCACGATTACCGGTGGGATTGATCTTGTCAGTCATTGGTGTTTCTCTTGATGGTTTCAATCAGCCATTCGACATCGTCATACAATTTAGCCCCCAGTGTGTTCAGCATGGTCAACAATGCTATGTCAGTGTTGTCATCTGCACACCACCAAACATTGCCAGCTTCCATGTGTCGAGCACCAATGATACTCTGAGCCATGGTGATGCTGCTGGAATCGATCAGCACAAAGTCTGAAAATGGAACGTATAACATTTGCCAGCAGATGGTCTCTGCTGTTTCTTCACTTTCGGTATGATAGAAAGTGAGCTTGGTAGTTCTAAAACCTTTTTCCAAAGCTTCACACGTTTCTCGTATCCATTCTTCATCGGTGGAAATCAGATGGAACTTGATTCCTGTGTTAGGCAGGAATATCGTGGGAGGAGTGACATAGATAGCTGATTTGTCTGACATATGTGATACCATCAACGATTGCGTTTTTGGGGTTTTAGGCGTATGCCCGGAGGAGCTCCGCTGTTGGGATAGCGATGCAAGGTGTCTTCCTGCTGTTGTAACGAAACGTCTTCTACAATGCGCTTGTAGACTTCGGCCAGCGTGTCGTCGTCTGTTTTTTCTAGAGCTTGTTTCAATTCTTCCTCGGGAATCTGTGCCAATGGTCCTATTATAGATTTATCTAGCTCTTTGTCAACCGAGGACTTGGCGGCGGCAGCGAAGGCGGCGATCGCACTGCCGCGTTGTATATCCAGATCCACCTTGGACTCAATTTCGGTCACTTGAGGTTGGACGAATTTTTGTCCGCGCAGAGCTGCTTCTTGGCGCGGCACGAAAGGGACCTCGGACTCTACCTTTCGGATGTCATGCTGTGCACCCATATTGAGATGTATCTGGGTCACTGCATCGGTGATCTGTGGATTCACTGGCGTGGGTTCAGATGTGACCGAATCAGTTATCTGTGGTTCGACTCTGCTGGGTTTGGCAGTCACAGCGTCAGTTATCTGGCTTTCGGCCAGCAGACGAGCAGCTTTTTTGTCTTCTCGTTTCCAGCGAAAGGCCATGTTGGCTGCGATCACCAACAACACTGCCAATGGATCAAACACGAATATCAACGTGATGATCAGGAAACGCACAGCAGAATCAAAGTGACTCTTGGCGTCGTCTGCTCCCCAGATGAGTTCAGCCACATACTTGATGGGGCCGACTTCGGCTTCCAGTGTGCGCTGCTGTGCAGCCACCGGAGCACGATCATCTCTCAGCTTTTGTATCTCAGCAGTGGCTTTATTAATTGTAGCCTGCTGAATATCTCGTTCGCGCTGCTGATTTCTTCTCAGTGTTGCGGCTGCATTAGTATTGCGTTCAGCAGCAGCCTGTGCAGCCTGTATCTGCGCCGGAGTAGCATTGGGTGGCAAAGTGCCAGCACCGCGTCCTAGGCTTTGATTTACAGCCTCATCCATCTGTTTCAACACTGTGCGAGCAGAGTTGATAAGATCCTGTTGAGCAACAATCTTCTGGTCCACAATCTCCAGCTTGGTAGAGATGTCGCCAGCTGGCATGGCTTGGTCCAGATGGGCCTTGCTCAAGAATCCAAAAATGCCCAAGCTGGTCACGAACATGAGCACAAAGACAGCAAAACTAAGATAGGCTTTGAGTGCGATGGGCACACGACGCCAGTTACTGTATAGCCAGCTGGCTGTGACCAGCTTGGCCACTTCCAGCGTGGATGACATGATAGCCACTGGTATGGCTGCGGCTGCAAACAACACCATGAGGCCAACTACAGAATACCATGCTGCTACTACAGATAGTGCCAATGCTACGAATAGAACAAGATATGCCATAAAAGTTATTTACCAGGCATCGTCTTGGATTTTTGGCCGATAAAACACATGAGCACCCAGTCGTGCTGTGCGTTTCATATCCACGTTCCATCCTGGCCGCACATAGTTGGCATGGAAATAAGTGGCTCCGTGCGTGATGTCATCAAACAAGTCCCGACGGTGCAGCAAGGTAGCTGCCAACAGCACGATCTGTTCCCACTGATCGCCTGCAGGTTTGGCATTGCGCAGAGATGGAACCATGGTCCAGGAAAACTGACTTGGTTCATAGACCACTTCGCACGCGGTCTTGGGCCGCCAATGGCTTTCCATGCGATTCAGTGTGACCAGGCCCACAGCCAGCTGACCATGTGCAGGCTCGCCACGACTTTCGTGCCAGATGTTTTTGGCCAAACAGATCACCTGTCGATCGCGTAGCATGCGCCGAGGTAACCAATTGATGTATGATTCAGCGATTTCAAAAGGATCCGACCTCGACAGTTCGCGTCGACGATTGTCCCCTTGAGGCATGATGCTGATGTCTCTGAGAAGGGTTTCCAACACCATGTTTTGGGCCTGTTGCCCGGTACCGGCCATTGGTCCTCCGGCCATGGCTGTGATTTTGAATAATGATGGTACTGACAAAACCAGGCTCAGTGTTAATGCAGGTAGGCATAACCATCCCACCAATCCTATATTGAACGTGCCTTTAAGACGTTCGATCATTTCGATTCTCCTCTCGGTTGCTGTACCATGCATCTCGCCAATAGATTGGCAAGGTACCTGGCCAGGGCCTCCAATGACGGGAAGCTAGTGATCACGACGTTTTTAGACGATTTCAACCACGCTATCGAGCCTGAAACTGCGCCAGGCTCCGAGGTCAATATCCCACACCGCGATCGTGCTGTCCGACTCGCGCCGAACAACACTGGTCCGTGTTGACTCTGTGATCATCTCGGGTAATGCGTCAGGGCGCAATGTGCAACGCATGATGCGTTGAGTGCCGTCCTTCTTCTCGAAGGTGACCGTGATGTCTTGATTTTTCAGCATCTCGGTCAGTTCTGATTTCGTCATTTGCATTCCTTACGATGTAGTGTCAGTCAGTATGTGCATAATATACTGTTTCTGTGAGAGTGTCAACGACACAGGCGTCCGTGGGCCTAAGGCCCACGAACCCTTTTGATTTCAAGCCTGCCTTACGAGGTAAGTTTCGCGCATGCTCTTGAATCCAAAATACTCTCCTGTCAGTTGTTTGACCACTTCCTTGTCATAAGGCTTGCAGCTGAAGACATCCAAGTAGAGATCTCCGCTTTCGCTGCAAAAATGGCCGCAGATGTTGCTGGTTTCGATCAGCTGAATCAGGGTGTAGCCTCGCAGGTGGCCGGTTCCAAAAAGCACCACCTGTGGCTCGCCATAAGCCACCATGTCGATGTCCTTTACCAACCTGCGAGCAAAGTCCGCAATGAGCTTGCTATCCGAGACTGCGTCGCGCCTTCCATCGGCACAGTCAAGGATAAGGTGGAAGCCCCAATGTGTCGGCTTGCCCCAATAGTTTTTGTTCATGTTCAAGACTCCTATTGTATATTTAACGATTTTCGCTCAAGAAAATCGTCTCCAAGGCGCTGCCGAAGGGGTGGGATTCGAACCCACGGAACCTGACTTGGTGGCTCATTGTGTGACAATCGCTTTCAACCTCTCAGCCACCCTTCATAAAGCATTACCGGCCAATGGCCGGTAAGTTTAGTTATCACATTTATACGATATAGCGGTGTTTTATGTCAAGATCTCCCCCAAGAGATCTTGTTCCAAATTCTTTCGTGACCCCAATACAGGCAAATCTTGGTCAGCACCTCCGTTACAGCGATGCCGCCAGCTAATGCCAGTTGGCCTGTTATGATCCAACTGATTATAAACGTATCAACTGTTCCTGTTATACGCCAACTGATTGCTTTGGCAAGACTTCTTTTGTTATTTTCGTTCACAACTCTCCCCTGGACTTCATTTCGGCACGTATCTGAGTGGCTGAAATCTGCGTGATGCTTTCGTCAAAGGTTTCTTCGCCAGATGTGTAACCCACACCACGACCCCAACCAATGTGCACGATGTTGGGAACCACCATGATTTCATACATGCCTTGATAGAGAGGATCTAGATCGCGCTTGATGAAATTCATGACTTGGTCCGCGGCAAATGGATTGGATCCTTGCCAACCTTGCACGTCTCTGATCTGTATGATGACCTGCCCGGTACGCTGCAACAATCGTTCAAACAGTGCACGATGTCCAGGATGCCAAGGCTGCCAACGACCCAACATCTGCACAGTTTCCTTGCGCCAATCAAACACCGGGCGCCTCTTGTCCAGTGTGATGTGATCGGCGATAAACTCGCCCCACACTTCGCTGTTCTGTTCGATCACACGGAAATCATACACATCAGGCTGCACGAACATCTTGTTGGTGTCTTCGAATCGACCCTTTTCGATGGTATCCATCCAGATGGTCCAGTCAGCATGATATGCGCTGCGCATCTCATTGGTGGGTGCAACAAAGTCGCAGATCACATAGTCAGCAGCTGATTCTTCGGCCAAGGTCCTCATGCGATTGGCCTGTCTCATGCGTCCTTCGGGACTAAAGTCCCAATCGTTAAACTTGGCACGGATCTCATCTGCGTTGAACCATTCCACACGACGGCCTCGAAATTCGATTTGGCTTTTGAGTTCGCGTGCTAGATAGGTTTTGCCTGCGCCGGGCAAGCCCATAATCAATATTTTGGTAGCCATTTTATTTTCTCCTAGTTAAGTAGACTGAAATTCTAGCCAGTCTTGGTACATGGTGGCGTTGGCTTTTTCAATGCCTTCCGAGTCCGTGGCCTGGTTTATTATCCGGGCATATTTGTTTATAAAAGCTAGACACCGCATGTGCAATCCGCGCATCCTGGCGGCTATCTTGTCTAGCTCATCGTAGGCCTGATCCGGTGTTAGGCCTAACATCTCTGCATAATTGTGTATTTCTGTGGTGAACACACCCGAAGATTTTTCGCAGTCTCTCAACACAAATTCGATGGTCGAATCCATGCCCGAAAACACAAGATCATACTTTTCGTCGATCCAATTGTGCACCATCGCGACCAGTCGCTGTAGCACTTCCTCGCGATTCTTGGCTATGTCTTTCATTTGCAGCGAAGCACGTGGGAATTGGTTCGCAGATTCGATGACTATCTTGCGATTGACCACCTCAAAATTTCGTCCGGCCATCATGGTTTTGTTGGCTGCTGGCCAGAACGGATTGCCTGGATCTATGGACACGACAAACACATCCTCAAGACCTTGGAACAACAATGCAGCGACCTGCTTCGAACTGGTCAATGCCAGCAGTAGTCCAGTGCTTTTTTCAACAAGTAGGAATTTTTTCATGCAGCATATTTATATAGGTAGTTTTTGGCCGTGTTTTGATCGGTTAAATAAAATCATGAAAGAGTGCATATCCAGAGTCATGGATACGGAACTGTTGTGCCCATTCAGGCGCAGGATGTTCAATTTCTTTGACACTATATCAATTTCTTTGATCAGTTTCAGCCTTGGTTATATATTAGGCAAGTTGTCCTAATAGGATTCTGACAAATGAATTTGTTTTTCGTCCATGGTGCCAGTGCCACACCAAGGAGCTTCAACTACCTCACCTCAAAACTGAATATTCCCCACCGGCGCATGGTCTTTGCTGATTATTCCAGCGGTGACGGCTTTTACAACAATCTGGACCGGATGAAATTCCAGTTGGCTGCTGATGATTGGTTCTTGATCTCACACAGCCTAGGAGGCATATATTCGGCACATCTTTGCGATTTCCTTGGCAGCAGATTCAAAGGTGCTGTTTCGATCAGCACGCCGTATGGTGGCAGCGAACTATGCGACATGCTGTCACTGGTGCATCCTTTTTCCAGGCTGTTCAGAGACGCCAGCACCAGATCCAAGCCCATAAGAGAAGCACAGCACAAGATCGCTACGACTTCTCCTGCTCCTTGGACTGCCATAGTCACTGCCAGCAGTCGCGTGCCTTATCTGTCAGACAGCAACGACGGAGTGATCACATTGAGCAGCCAGCTGGCATTGGAAAAATACATGCATATCATACAGCTGGATTGCAGCCATTACGAGATCATGCAAGATGATCGCATGGTCAGCATCATCCAAGATCGGATTCGTTGTCTGTGATTTCTTGCGGTATGTCGATGGGATCAACGTCGCCAGTTTTCCTGGATGCTTTTCGAGGAAAGCGTTTGGCGATGTCCGACAGATACAGCAGCTTGACCAGCCTAGGCGGGATCTCCCGGCCGTTGACACGAGCAAACCACTTCACATAATCACATAGACGATCTAGCTGCGCATGGTCTGGTTGCACGAATCTCTGCTTGCGGATAGAAAGATTGATTTCTGTGATAGCATCTTTCCAGGCTTCGTGTTTGGCTATTTTCTTGCCCCAATGAGGACTGAGATACAGAGCGATCTCACCCAGATGCTGTATGGAAAATGCTCCCTGTGCTCGTATAAACCGAGGCTTCACCCGTTCCAACAGTCCCTGTTGATGAAGCCATCTTGGCACTCGGCCCAGCATGTGTAGATTGAGTGCGCTGACTATGAGATTGATATTGCGACAACGTCCAGAATTGACAGACGCGATGAGATTTTGTTTGAGGCGATTCCACGAAACTCCGGCTCGCACAAATTCAAGATCTTGCTCGACTGCGTCTATACTGAGCACTAAGTCAATCGACCAGCCATTTTCTTCCAGCCTGGCTAGATTGCTGTCTAGCCAAGCAGAATCGCTGTTACCATTGGTCACCAATCGTAGATTGCAACGAGACATCTTTCCCAGAGAAACCAAATGATCGATTAGGTCTTGAAAATGAGGATGATCAGTTGGTTCGCCCCCAGTGATGTTCAGCAGTCGCAGGCTGAGTTTGTTGTCTTCCAGCAATGATTTGAATTTGATGTATGCTTGTTCGCGTGCAGCAGACACAGGATGGACAGGAACTTTCAACCATCTGAATTCTTGAGATTGTTCTTGCCTGGTCAGCTGTTGCCAGCTGGTGCTGCTCCTGGGTCCACAAGTGATGCAATTGGAATTGCAATCGGCTCCTAGAAAAAGATCGATGGTCCTTAGTCCTGCGTCAGCATTGTAGGCCGCATTGGTCTGATGTTGTTCTCTGAAGCTGCGTAGCCCCAGATCTTCGTCTAGCCAACAAGAGTTACACACACGAGGTCGCTGGTCATTCATGAACTGCTGTTTGACAGTCAGCAGGTTTTCATTGAAAGGATATTCTGATTCGAATGATTTTTGATAGTTTATCTTTGGGCACCATCTCCATAGATCTTTGTCAAGATCCACGATGAGATTGGTCCAGGCCAGATGGCAGAAATTTTTCAATATCGGCATGCTGTTAAGTATCTGCCGCAAAAGGCATGGTGACCATGTGTTTGTATCAACTATTGTAGCATGTGCTGTATTGACTGGACCAAATGCTGTCATAGTCAATGTCTTCGACTCGTATCCATCCCTGTTGGTTATTCAGGGCGCCTTTTTGCCATGCATCCAGCACAGCCATGACACCATCGCCGGTGGTGCGTTGTATGGCAGTGGCACCAGGCACACTTTCAATGCGCTTGCTGTATTGTTTGACGTGTAGATGTTCGCCCAGCCAGCCCGTTACATTGATCAAGATATACACATAGTCATGATCCGTCTGTGGCACAGACTGATTGAAGATGTCAACAAAACGCCGGAAATTTGAGGCCAGGCCCAGATCATCTTTCAAGAATTTCATCAAGGCCCAATGTCCAGGATAGCGCAGTGTTTTGTAATCAACTGA
>Ga0194131_10006932_pt1 | contig 15488 bp, 19 predicted proteins | sample TA2KigO120mmetaG_FD_148631 | JGI IMG/M metagenome (GOLD analysis project Ga0194131, IMG submission 148631) | Freshwater microbial communities from Lake Tanganyika, Tanzania - TA2015053 Kigoma Offshore 120m | ecosystem: Environmental > Aquatic > Freshwater > Lake | place: Tanzania: Lake... | reverse complement strand
GCACCGTACGACCTACATTCTCCGATTAATTCAAGGGAACGTGAGCATTAAAGGGCATTCCAAATGTGTTCTTGCATTGATTGGCAGGGCACCCCCCATCTGAAGAAACAGGAGCTATACCCCCGTACTCACCATTCGAACAATTAGTAGACCCGGAAGGCGAGCCTTTATAGCACTTACAAGTTGGGGGTGAGGTTGAGGTTTGTTTAATTGCGCACCAGCCGCTATACCGATATGGTTTCGAATTGGATTTTTTGCCGTTGACTTTAACAGAGAGTTGACCGTCGCAAGGGAAACTGCAGGGCCCTATGGGGGCTGTTACTGTAATTCTTGTGCTTGTTATTGTCTCAGGCGTCCAAGGGCAACCGTCACTAGGGCAACCCGCAACCGAAAAGAAAACTTTGGTTTGGTTGGCCACAAAATTTTGGCCATCGATGAAAAACTTATTTCCTCCTTGATATTGCCCCGCCGTCACGACTTTCGAATTCACAGGGTCGGTAAGCTTACTTATTGTGGGAGTGGGAATAGTAGTGGTAGTGGTGGTAGTGGTGGTATATGGAACAATCCCGTTAACCTCATCGTTGATAGTCACAATTATCCCGGTAATCGCCGCTCCCGAGAAGGTAAATGAATTAAAGCGCACTAAAGCTGCTCCTAATTCAGTAAGTGGATAACTCTCGTTTGGGTCATAAAGACTTTTTTCTTGAGATTCTAAAAAAACTTTAGCTCGATCGGCATGGGGAATCCCGATCACCGCATGCTGTCTTTTCCTATTCGTCTTGAGAATATCGGCTGTTGCCTGCAATCCTGAAATTCCACTCGAGTCTAGACGTAATTCAACAAAAGCTTGCGAGTTGGTTTTAAAATCGCATAGTTGATCAGAGAAGGGAGGTTTTAAGGGGCGTAGTAAGTAACGATTTAACTCTACACAGGATGGCCCTTTCTTAGTCCCTGTAATTAAAAAGAGAGGGACATAGCGGGAAGTACTCGTTGTGGCTAATTGGGAGCTTTTAATTTCTGGAACAGAATTGGATGTGATTGAGCCAGTGTTGGCAACAGTCCATTCCAGGCTATTAAACTTTCTCAGAATCATTTGGAGAGCAACAATCGCTGTTTGATTCGCATTCTGGGCAGCTTGGTCTGCCGCAACCGACGTTGTATATTGGCGGATCTGTGAAAATAGAGTCAGTAATACCGCCATAGCAAGAGCCCCAACAACTAAAATAATCAGAATAGATTGCCCTGAGCAACGACGGAAAATCTGAAAAAGTTTCTGCATATATCCACTTTCTGTAAGCCCCTGCCTCCATCTCTTTATTCGCCGCCTAAGAACGCTACACCTCTTTATGTTATAAGAATCACCATCCCAAATCAATATTTGAAAAATGAAGTTATCGCCACAATCACTTCGTTGTGAAAGTGTTTCCACAAGATAAATATGTCTTCGTTTCTAGGGTAAATTTTTGAAAATTGTGTTCTCGCTTATTCTTTATCGACTTCAAATCTGGTACAATTACAAAGTCATAAAAGTAGTAAACAAAAAAGAGATACTCGGGCCAAGAAATGAATTTTTTAAGAAATCAACGGGGCAATGAGATTTTAACCTCAGTGATAGCTGCAGCTATTTTAGGGACCACGATCGTGCTGATAGTGCGAGGCTACACGTCGAGCTCCAAATTCAAAAATCGAGTCGAGCACAGAGCGTCATTGAGTTCGGTCGAGTCAGGAATCTTGTCGGCTTTGACTCTAGCCTCAGTTTATAAGCTTAGGGCGACTTCCTCAACCCCGCTAAGCAATGCGAGCGAATTTATTACAGCCCTTACTAACAGCACAGAATTACATATATTAGGGGCCGGAAAGCTTGTAAAGTATAACGCTTCTCAAGCGGTATTGTTGGTTGGCTCCTCAGCGACAGCAGCAGCTACATTCTGCAATAACACAGCGAAAGCTCCAAAAGTTCCGACTGCTTCAAATCAATCCGCAATTTATGTTTTTTGTCTCTCTGGTATGAATTCTGACGACGCTTCTCATAAAACTTTTTTCGGCTCAGATATTTCTTTCGGTTTGTTTAAAGTCAGTTTGAAGGAGATTAATGTCAACCACTTTTCTTTCGTGACAACTTCGACTCGATTTGGGGATTTTGCGGTGAATACGTTCCCTTCTAAAAATTATCAAGCTGAGATCAACTATTCCCTCTTTTGGGGGAAAGCCCATGATGCGGTCAATTCCTTTGAGAAAACTGGCTACGCCATTAAAGATCTTCGTTAGTGAAAGGAGAAAAAAGTATGAAAACCTTTCCAAGAGGGATGAGTAAAAAAGGCATGTCTCTTATTGAACTCATTATCGGAGGGACAATTACTGCAATCATTGCCATGGCCGGAGGTCGATCTCAAAAATATCCACCTCATTCGGGCCAATGTCGCTAAAAATTTTGAAGTTGTTACTCGGACCGATGTCTTTGACCTTCCCATTGATAATGGGGTCCCAAAACCCCGTGTTTTAGGGTCTTCCCGATAAGTGCGCTAAAACAACTTCTCTTATCTTCATTTCTTGATAGGTGTTAATGCCTCTTTTTTAAGATCTGCACGGCAGGTATCTTTGAGTGGGCGTTTTAAGAGGCTGGTCCGATATATTTTTTCTTAAATTGCAAAGACTTATAGAGGACCCAGGTTATAAGATTTGATAAGTTTTCTTTAAAGTTTCATTTGATAATTCACCTCACCGTCAAACGGCCAATAAATTGCGCGCCTTAAACCAATTTCATGGCCGTTTGAACCTCTTAAAAAAGCCCACTCAAAGGGTGCAGGGATGTCACTTTCCGGCCGGATTGTCGATAGGCACCTTTTACACTTCGTATAAGATCTTAATCCCTTCTAAAGTAAGATGAGGAAGAATTAGAGAAGGGGTTTTCAAATGAGAGTGAATAAGAGGGGCTATTCCGCCTGTCAGAGCGATATCACACTTTTTTCCTATCTCCTTTTGGAGTCGAGATAAAAGACCATCGATCGCTTCGCAATAACCAAATAAAATTCCGCTCTGAATACAGGTCACCGTATTTTTTCCGATCACCGACTTTGGAAAATCCGTTGGCACCAAGGGAAGCAAAGATGTTTTTAGGCTTAAACTTTCTGCCCCCATCACAATACCGGGAAGGATAATCCCCCCTTCAAAACTCTTTTCGTCACTGACGACATCAAACGTTGTTGCCGTACCTAAATCCACCACAATGGCGGGAAGCTTTAAATGGGTCACAGCATAAGCGGTATTAGCTAGCCTATCGGCTCCAACTTCGCGCGGATTATCGACTCTAATAGTGAAAGGGGCTTTGTTTTCACAGGATACGAAAAAAGGGGAGTTTTCCAAATACTCTTCGCAAAACCTTTTTAAATGATAATCACAAGGCGGAACCACCGATGAGATCGCAATCCCTGAAATATTCTCCGCCTTAATATGATGGTAATTGAGCAGCGGAAATAAGAAAGCCGCATATTCATCAACGCTCCTAGCCGATTTAGTCTCACCTCGCCAATGGTGGGTAAGTTTCGATTGATCAAAAATTCCATAAGAAGTCTGAGAGTTTCCTATATCCATTACCAACAACATGTCATTTCTCCGGTTACATAACTCCGACGGTTTCCACAAGAATCCGATAACACAATCGCCCCTTGCTCATCAATTCCCAAAAAAGTTCCTCGAACTCCCCCAGCATTATCCTTAGACTCCTCAGTCGTTCCCGTATTTCGCAATTCCACATTCTTTCCTATAAATAGACATTCCCTCTCCCAAAGAGTTTGTAAAAATAAAAACCCTTCTTCGAGATACTTTGGATAGTGTTCAAAAAAGACCTTAAGAAACCTTTCTAAAATAGACTCGAGCTCAAAACATTTCCCCCCGCAACCCTCCCTAAGAGAAGTGGCTCCAAAGGGTCTTCCCATAAACGGCTCCAATTCAGACAGAGGCGTATTAATATTAATCCCCACCCCGATAATTAGGGCCGCGGAGTCTCCATGATCTATGGCTTCGCATAAAACTCCACCTACCTTCTTACCCTCCAATAGACAATCATTAGGCCATTTAACCCCGACCAAACAAGGCTGAGGGCAAAAATGTTTAACAGTTTGAGCCATAACAGCTCCAGCTAATAACGCCATGTCAGTAGGTCGACGGTTAGGATAAGATTTCAGAAGAAGCGAAAAATAAAGACCACCTTCAGGAGAATGCCAGATCCGACCTCCCCTACCACGCCCCGCATGTTGAGTAGTGGCTACAACAACGGTACCCTCGTTAGCTCCCTTTTGAGCTAACTCTTTGAGTAAGGCATTGGTGGAATCAACGGAATCGAATTTAATAATGTGAGGAACAACTACAGACAAACGACACCTGTTTATGAAGCTAAACTCTCTTCATGGTCTTTTAACAATTGATCAAGTCTCTCTTGGACCAGTCTTTCGACAATGGGGGGCATCAATTCGGACAATGCCTTTTTAACCAGCATTTCCAAATCTTGGTTCTGAATCTTAGATTGTACTTCACTCTGTAAAAAGGCCTTATAGGCCATCGAGTCTTCCGATGTTAACAACGCGTTATCTTGCGATCTCATAGAAACGTCCTCCGTAGTCACTTGTCCTTGCTGTTCGTAGGTTCCCCACAGATCTTGAGTGCTCTCTTTGGGCGAACCCGGAATACTCGATACCACAGATTTTGAAGAGGGCGTCTCCCACAACTCAGCTGCAGATGAAGGAACGCCGTTTTTAGAAGAAGACGAGGGGCTAGCAGGAGTCTGCCAATCCAAAACATCGGCCTCAGGGGTCCCTTGCGGATCTAAGTTTTCTCCAAGTTTCCCTTCAAAAGTCTGACGAACCAACTCCTGCTCATCTGAGAATTTACGATTAAACGTAGTATGAAGAGAATCCTCGGAAGACATTTGCGTCCTCTCATTATCCAAAGTAACTTCCCTATCCTGAGCTCCTCCTAAAAGATTCTCCACTGTCTGTTGCAACGACTGAGGACTGAACGGCTTTTTAAGCACTGCAACAAAGTGCTTAGCTTCTTTCATCTCATGGCCGGTAATTAGAACAATCGGAGGGATTCCCGTGGTCGTTCCCAACCAAGACTCAAGCTCCTTCGGAAAACTAGCCCAAGACAAACCGGGTGCATTTTCGCTTAAAAGAATTAAATCGACAGATTGATCCACGACTGTTCGAATCACTTCTTGACGATTTCGAGCATAAAGAACCTGATAACTGACCTTATCTAAAGTGAGTGCCACTACTTTTTGAACTGTGAGACTTTCGTCGATGAGAAGAATTCTTTTTTTCATTGTTTTAAAGTATATCAAGTAAAATCTAAAACTAATAATGTGAAATCTTCACTTTTTTAAAAAACTTTTCAACTCAATACCCAACTCTAAGGGCAAATCACTTAGTTTATTATTTCTAAATACTTATCTGGGTTTTCAGTTTTAAAAAGACCTGGGTTTTATTCACTGTTCCTATTAAAAATTTCAAATTCTTCATTTTTTTCTTAATCTTCTTTCACAATCTGACGAAACAATTTGTGAGCCGCAAGAATATTGCGATTCATGAAACCAGAAGAGTCATTCCCGGAACAGGATGTTCCCTTGCAGTAAGGAGACTGCAAGAACGCTAGATGCGCTAGGGAGTTCAAGGGAGGATATATGGGTCTTCGTATAAATACTAACGTTCAGTCGCTAGCTTCGCAGCACCGATTGGAAGAATCACAGGATGCTCTTAAGCTTACGCAAAATCGCTTAAGCTCTGGCTCCAAAATTGTTCGCCCGATGGATGATGCCGCCGGGTTGGCAATTTCAGAGTCCTTAAGAGCAACCATGCGGGCTACCGGTCAAAACATCAAAAACGCACATGACGGTTTTTTTGTTTTGCAAACGGCAGATGGATCCTTAAATGAAATTACCAATGTGGTGATTCGCATGAAGGAGCTAGCCACTCAAGCCTCCTCTGATACCAATGGGGATAGAGAAAGACTTTATCTCGATAAAGAGTATCAACAGCTAAAGGCTGAATTGGACCGAATCTCCGAAACAACTCTGTTTAATGGCCGCCCTCTTCTTAATGGCACCGGCGGAACAATAGAAATTCAAGTCGGCCCCAATAACGACAACGCTAAAGATCGCATTTTAGTGTCGACTAATTTTGAAGTTAACTTAGATACCCTAGGACTCTCCGACTTCCAAATCGGAAATGCCGATGGAGCACGGGAAACACTTGAAGAAACTCAACGAGCTTTGGATAGAATCGCTGATGTCCGGGGTGAAATCGGTGCTGCGGAGTCTCGATTGAGCAGTGCCATCGGTGCCTTGAAATATTATGAAGAAAACACAGCTGCAGCCTTCTCTCAGATCAGAGATGCTGATGTTGCTCACGAAACTTCAGAATTAACAAAACATAACATCTTAAGTCAGGCAGGAACGGCGATCTTAGCTCAGGCTAATTCAACACCGCAACTAGCTTTGAAATTGTTGGGTTAATGAACGCATCGTTAGTAATAATGGTCCATTAACCCCCCAAACTAATTACAAATAGCAGCCTAGAGTCTTATTACGACTATAGACTCGCTAATAAAAAACTACCGACGAGACTTTTTCTTAGCGGTCTTTCGCTTAGTGGTCTTTTTCTTTGTGGTTTTCTTTTTGCCCTTCTTAACTGCCTTTTTTTTCTTTTTAGCCATTTTTACATCCCCTGTTATTAGGTTAATGATTGTGATGTTATCTAGAGCCGCATCAGTACTTCCTGCAAACTCTAAAAATAGTTTGACGCAAAAATAATTTTGAATCAAGGCATTAATTATTTTTTTCTCTTCATCATCAACATAATCCTTATTAGAAATCATTTTTTATTTTTGCCTTTGAGAGAACTTTCTCTTTATCTACTTCAGTTTTATCGTCGACAACCTGGCTTTTTTTTTAAAGGTTCATTTAGAAACAAAGTCAATTCTGGAATCGAATTGGAACAAGAGTTGAATTAGTTATTTTTTTAACTTTTCGCTGTTGATTTTAGATGAGGGCAGGTTTTTTGAACTAAAATGTGTTTTTTATACATTTACCCCCCCCCTCCTTAAAGTCTGTGCTTTTATTTGCCATTTTGTTTGACCATTGCTACTCTCCTGACGCTTAGATTTAGATAAGGAGGGATTCTCGTGGGCCCAGGTGATAATGTAGTTTTAACAACCATGGATGACGTTCTTAATTGGGGACGCAGCAATTCTCTATGGCCTTTGACCTTCGGATTAGCTTGTTGCGCCATTGAAATGATGGCCACCGGAGCTGCCGACTATGATTTAGAGCGGTTTGGGTGCGGCGTATTTAGAGCTACGCCGCGTCAGGCTGACTTGATGATTGTTGCCGGAACAGTGACCCTCAAAATGGCTTCAAGGATCCGCATGCTTTATGAGCAGATGCCCGACCCAAAGTGGGTTATTTCGATGGGAAGCTGCTCAAATAAAGGAGGCCCCTACTGGCAAGAGGGCTACCATGTTCTAAAAGGGGTCGATAGAGTGGTTCCAGTAGACATTTATGTTCCCGGATGCCCTCCTCGTCCCGAAACCCTCATTGAAGCTATCATGATGTTACAGAAAAAAATTAAAGTGCAGGAAGCAGCGCTAGGGCCTTTGGGGTTCATGAGGAAACAAGCATGACTTTTGAAGATATCTTTCTAAAACTTTCACAAAAATTCCCTCAAGCCATTTTGGGAAAAGAGGAAACAAAGCCGGACGCCAGTATTAAAGTCAGTCCTGAAGGAATCCGCGCTGTCATTCAATTTCTAAGAGACGAGCTTCAATTTGAAACTCTTCATCTAGTCAGCGGTGTAGACTACCCTGCTCTACCTGCTTTGTGCGTCGTTTATCATCCGGGTTCGTACACTCATAAAATAGTCTTATCCCTTAAGGTCTATTTGCCCCGAACTGACGAGGCTAAAGTCCAAAGTGTTTGTGACCTCTTCAAAGCTGCGAATTGGCATGAGAGAGAAACTTTTGACATGTACGGGATTCAGTTCGTGAACCATCCCGACCACCGTCGAATTTTGTGTCCCGAGGATTGGCAGGGATTCCCTTTAAGAAAAGATTATGTCACGCCCGATTATTATAACGGGATGCCCGTGCCTCTATTCTTTGAGGAATCGACCCCAAGTGAGGGAGGAACCCACTAATGTCTTTTGATACTACTCAAGTTAACGGCCAAGCGGAACTTAAAGAGACCCTTCGAACCGATGAACTTTTACTCAACATGGGCCCTCAACATCCCAGCACCCACGGAGTGTTAAGAGTCGTCGTTACAACGGATGGAGAAATTGTAAAAGATGCCCGACCTGAAATCGGTTATCTACACCGCTGTTTTGAAAAACATGCTGAGAACTCAGAGTACATTGCCGTTTCTCCCTATGTCGACCGCCTCGACTATTTGGCCTCGATGAATAATTCGATGGGCTATGCCATAGCGGTGGAAAGCCTTCTTGGAATCGAAGTCCCCAGAAGAGCTGAGTTTATTAGAGTTATCATTTCCGAACTGCAAAGGATCGCAAGCCATTTAATGTCATACGGAACTTATGGCCTTGATATGGGGGCTTTTACCGCCTTTATGTATGGGTTTCGCGACCGAGAAATGATTCTCGATATCTTTGAAAAAATCTCAGGCGCTCGGTTGCTATACAACTACATGTGGATTGGCGGCACCTATAGAGACATTACCCCAGAAATAATAAAACAAATCAAGGACTTCCTGATATATTTTAAACCTAAAGTTGAAGAATATAATAATCTAGTTACCTACAATAAAATCTTTCTCGAACGAACCCGAAATATCGGAGTTATCGATTTAAAAATGTGCCACTCTTATGGACTCACTGGAGTCATGCTTCGAGGAGCTGGCCTTAAGTGGGACTTAAGAAAAGATCACCCTTACTCCATTTATAAAGAAGTAGAATTCGATGTTCCTGTTGGGACCGGACAAATGGGCACATTGGGAGATTGTTGGGATAGGCACATTGTTCGCATGAATGAGATGATTCAAAGCATAAGAATTATTGAACAGCTTATCGATGGAATCCCAGAGGGGCCCCATCGTGCTAAAGTAGGTAAGGTAATCAAGCCTCCGGCCGGCGAAGTTTATTCCCGAACGGAATGTCCTCGAGGAGAACTAGGCTTTTATCTCATTTCCGACGGAAGCGGAAAGCCTTATCGAGTTCGATGCAAAAGCCCGTGTTTCATGAATATTAGTACCTTGAATGAACTCAGTCAGGGAGTGATGGTGGCCGATCTTATTGCTACTATTGGAAGTCTGGATATCGTTTTAGGAGAGGTGGATCGATGACATTCACAGAATATTTAGGAGTGGTCAAAGACGCAACACTGACCACTTTCAAGGGAATGGGAATCACTTTCAAAATTTTTTGGAAAGTGCAATCCAAAGGGGACATTACCATTCAATATCCGGAGACTCGAGACCATCTTCCTTTAGGCTCTCGCGGTCTTTTATTTAATGACGTAGATGATTGCATCTCTTGCAAACAATGCGCTGTGGTTTGCCCGGTGGATTGCATCTATATTGAGGCCGATAAAAAAGAGGCTGGTTCTCAGGCCGATTTCACCAAGGGTGGAGTGAAAAAGACTCTAGATCTGAAACGTTTTGAAATTGATGTAAGCCTATGCTGCTATTGCGGTCTTTGTAGCACGGTGTGCCCGACTGAGTGTCTATATCACACCAAAGAATATGAGTACTCTGTTCTAGACCGTGACAAACACATTATGAACTACATGGATTACAAACGATAGATGGTACAAACTCTTCGCGAAAAGATCGGGGCTCTCTTTAAGCGTTCTGAACTAACCGAGATTACAGAGGACTCTTCGGTCCAAAAAATTGCGGATTTCTATCCAGTTTTCTTTGACTTCGTCTTTCGCAAATACGGAGTCAAAGTCACCCCCGAAGACCGCCATAACTCCTTGAAGAATTTTGTTCAGCAATACCGACTTCCTCCTCCACAAGTTGTTTTTATGGAAGTTCAATTGAGTAGCCTAAATCAAACGATCGAAGAAATCTCACCTAGTGAAGCTCAACGTTTAATGGGTGAGCAAACGACTCTTAGGGTTCTTGATGTCAGAGAGGATTGGGAACTCTCAATGGGAACTCTACCCAAATCGGTCCCTCTAACGGCCGAATTATTAGATGAAATTTTACGCAACAAGAACAAAGAAGAAACTTTTCTTTTGTACTGCCATTTCGGAATAAGAAGCCTCGATGCGGCATCTTATTTAGCCGATCGAGGCTTTACAAAGGTCTATGTTCTAAAAGGCGGGATCGACAGCTGGGCTAAGGAAATAGATCCTTCCCTCCCCAGATACGAAGGGGCCTACTGTTAAGCGTGTGTTGCTTTGTGCACAGCTTGGCTAAGTCTTGAAATATAACGAGAAGCCGTCTTCTTTTTGATTAAGTTCTTACTTGCAGCTTTCATTAATATTTTTTGAGCTTCATTAAGAAGCGGCTGGAGAATCTTTTCAGCATCTTTTCCAACCTTGCTTTTCGTAACTGTACGTAAATTCTTTACAATAGTTCGAAAGCGAGCACGAGCTTGATTGTTTCTCTGATTTCTTACCACAGCTTGTTTTGCTGCTTTAGTCGCTGATGCATGAGTCGCCATATTTCACCTCTTAAAAGCTCATGACCCTAGTCAATTTACATAAAAAAGTCAATGACGAGAGGCGGTGAAAACCAACTTTTCAGCTGTTAAAAAGTTACTCAAATATAGACGCTTAAGTCACTGTATTCACTATGGATTATATGGCCCATCCTTTGCACCTCTAATTTTCACTAACGAGGCGAATTTGAAAACTAAGACAGTAACATCCAGGACGGTTTTAAGTTTAATCATCGTAAGCCTCTTTATGCCGTCGATAGAGGCTTTAAGAGCCGAACCTCCTCCGACCACCCAGCAACAGCAATCCAGAGAAGACAGTGGTAGCGACAGGTCTGGTAGCTCAGGCGCGGCTGCAGCTGCCGCAGCTGCAGGGGCTGCGATGGCCGGCTTAGCGTGCATTATGGGGTTAAAAGCAGCTCAAGAAGCCCCCCCTGGTCAAAAACCCATGCTTCAAATGATGGCCATGCAACAATGTAGTCAGGCCGCACAAAACGCCGCCTCAGCTGCACAAAATGGCGAGCAAAAGAAAAGTTTAGACACGCCTCAACAACAAAACCAAAATCAACCTTTTAAAGTAGAAGAACTAAAAGAGCCGAAAGATGGGGAAAAGCCAGATTTAAGTAAACTGGCTCAAAATAGCAACATAACACCATCTGAAACAGGTCCCACTGAAAAAATCAGTCCTTTTGAAATACCGCCTCAACCGGAAACTAAAAACGTTGAAACACCTCAAACTCAACTTCCCACGGGCCCTGTTCTACCGGCAACTTCAACTCCCAATCTGATAGATAACGCCACTATCACAGCAAAAAAAGAGGACAACAATTCAAATCCTACAGATGAGGCCTCGAGGGTTCTTGGAAACGCCCTAGCAGGAAGAGGCTCTGCAGACGACTTACTTAAGAAGGCTTTAGCAGAAACAAATACCAACAATACCCCTAATCAAACACCTCTTATTATGCCTAAAGGATCCAAGCGAAAAACCGCAGGTTCTGAAGATGAAGGAGGAAGTGGCGGTGGTTTCTCGTCAGGCGAAAGTAAAGGAAGCGATCCCTTTGATAGTCTCCTAGCTCAAATGATGGGCGGTGGGGCACAAGGGGCCGCTACGGACGCTTTTCTAGGGGGTGGAGGAATACAAGTCGTAACTTTACCCAGCGATAAATCGGGGAAACCCAAATTAAACATTTTCCAATTCGCCGCAACCGTTTATTCGGAACTTTCCCACACAGCAAATCGAGTTAATATGAGACCTAATCGTAACGCTAGCCCTTCAGAACTCAGTAGCTCCGCTGTGACAAATTCGGTCCTCAAAGCCTCGATCCGTTAAGAAGTTAGACAGTCAAAACTAAAGTTCTCACCTTAAATTCCATTGGCCAATAATTTGCTACCCGAGGGAAGGCTTTCCAAATCACAGGAAAGTTCTGTAAAAAGTGAGGATGGCGTGTTGAGAAGGCTGAGCATTCTAGGGGTATTGTTGGGAACATGTTTGCCTCTCAACGCGGAGTCGGTGCCATCACAAAACCAATACGTAGCTAAATTAAGGGAAGAAAGCGCAATCCAGAACCTTCGAGCTCAAAACACTATCAGAGAGGCCGTAAGGACCAAAATTGAAAGTCAATTGACCGAATGGGGTAAAACGATCTTTTTACGGAATTGGAAATCCATTAGAAACTCAACTATAGATTCAGTTCAAAAACAACTCGATGATTTAAGCGAGTTCACTTTATTTTCAGAGAACGAATTAGAGCCTTCTTCACAAAAAATTAAAAGTGCGAGAAAATTAACTTTCGGCTGGAACTTGAAAACCAACTTGTCCAAAATTGAGTATATTGAGGAAAATCTCCACTTAGGTTTTTACCAACACCAGACTTGGAATTTTTTGATAGGCCGAGCCTCATTATCCGAAAACACCTACTTTAACTTGAGTAAAAAATGGGAAGACAAAAAAACGACAGCCACTCTGCAATTTCCTATTGGACTCCCCTACTATTCGGCTTCGATTTCAAGAGAATTATCAACTACAATTTCGTCTACCTTCTCTAGTCAAATTCCCATTCGAGGGACCCAACTAGCGCGTAGTTTTGAACTCAAGGTTTCGTTCTTGTTTTAAATCAATCAGGCGTGCCAAGCGTTAGAGCTTAGCACACCTGATAGTATGAGTATTTGTTGTGCGGGAGAAAGCTTTTCATCTGGACACCATCACAGCATTCAGTGCTTTCGTTTTTCTAAGTTCCTCGTCCTATTATTTTTTTCCAAAGCTAGTTTACTTTCACATTGTGAAAGCCCTTAACTAGACTCTTTTGGCATTTGGGCGATTGGAACTTTTTTTTCGTCGTCTAGGCAAGCTTAACGAACCAAGAATTTTTGTATACAGATACTGGCTGTAGGATATGGCGTTTAGGAAAACTTCCTACTGTCCCAACCCGTTTGTCAGCCTATGTTTTTACTTGTTCGTTCTTCAGCCCGGTCCAACGTAGCAGCGGATAACTTAAGTCACACTGCTTTTTACACTTTCCTAATGTCACCCCGTTTCGAAAAAACCACTTTTTCGAAAATCTTGGAAATTAGCAAGTCACTAAGCCTAACACTCCTTTCTTATTCTTTTTAAGGGCAAAACCCGGAAAGTTGGGTCAGCGCTTTGCTTCACCAACCCCATCAGCACTGGTGCTTTTTCGGGAACTTGTTCACCACCAACGTTCCGCCTGCTCCCATGACTCATTGTATCAACTCCTTGGTACTACTCGCAATACGCAAAGATTGGACAGACACAATTGGTACATCTTTTTTGCCTTAACCCATTGAAAACCCATCCAGGACTTGGTAAATCTTGTCGGCACTCTTTAGAAAGTCCTGATAGGGCCTGGATGGCGGAACTGGTAGACGCGTTGGACTCAAAATCCAATTCTCGCAAGGGAGTGAGAGTTCGATTCTCTCTCCAGGCACCATATTCTATCGACGATAACCTTGAGTTTAAGGGTGCTGTTGATTGCTTGAACTGGTAGACGAAAACTAGGCAGGGTTTCATTCACTATTGTGCGCCGAGCAAACAAAACAAAGAACCAAGTAGTCGAAACCGAACGCACAAAGTCCATTTCAAGGCTATATAAAGAGGGTATTCAGGATTTTGAAACATGCAAAGACCAAATCTGGGCAATTGTGGCAGAGCTAAAAGCCAAAGATAAGCCAAGAATAACCAAAGACATTAATGCGTTACTTAAGTTTACCGGTCGAGAGGAACTACTAGAGCAATCACCAGAGGAATCAAAACCAGTTCAACACTTAAGCCAAAGCGAATTTGAGTTAGTGATTAAAAACATCAAAGACGAAAACATTAAAACAATTTTGCATGTCGCATTCACTACCGGGATGAGATTAGGTGAGATTTTTGGTGCTACATCCTTCAACAAAAACACCCAATCCGTTCCCGTATTTTCTCAAATTAAAATCAATGGTAATCGCACGGAAACAAAAACGAGAATAAAACGATTTGCTGCGGTAGACCCCCTCGGCATTAAACACATCAAACAATGGTTAGCAGTCGATGGAAGCACAAAGAGCAAACTACGAAAATTGAAGTTCTCTGAAATTACCAGACAAGCGTGTAAAAAAGCATTCCCACATGACCCCGAAAAATGGTGCCGGTTTCATGACCTAAGACACAGCTATGCTATTCATTGCCTATCAAAAGGAATACCGATGGATTTAGTTGCTCTGTCTCTCGGTAATTCAATCACAGTTTGCCAAAAATATTATGTGGGGTTCTCACTTACAAATTATCAGACCGAAATAATGATGAATTTGCTAAATAACAAAACAATGAAGGCAGCGTAGCCACGCTATCCAAAGCTTATTGCAAAAATAAAAACACTAGCCCTACCGCCGCGAGTCTCTATACGGGTTAATTGAGTTGGTGGTCAGGTCTGTTCCGCCCTGTATTGGGACAATAGAAATCGTTTTCACTGTTCCAGGGATCAGTCCAGACGATGAGTGTGTACGTATTTGGCGTTCCCGGTGTTCCTCTGCAAATTCCCATGTACGCGTGGTCAGAAACCAAACCCCTTTGAAATATCGAACAGGGGAATACCGTTCTTTGATTGAGCCCGATGTTTTGCCGTTGATAATAGTTGTGGGTGCACGTTTGCACTTGTGGCATGACGTGGTCATGAACACTTGTACAGATAGTGCGTTCGGTGACACCAATAATTGACCCATACGTGGTTGCAAGATTCCCTATAAAACCTCCCCCGGCTGCTGGGGGCAAAGTGGCGCCGTTGAAACAACGGCGAACTGCCTGATAGCCCCAATACTGAACCCTGTTCAATTGGACTTCGCTCCCTCGGCAACGAATGACATAATCATTCCCTTTCGCGTTTTGGGAAAGGCAAAGGAAGGAGACTAAAACCAGATAGTGCAATACTACGGACATGTGTTGATTCATAAGATACCTCACCTTGATTCATTATTGTGATAAATTACTTCCGGCACTTCACCAGGCTGGGCCGGACCCCGTTGCTCACTATCGCAGACCTGGATATCGGGCTCGGATTCGGAGGAGTCCGAAACGTACTCGACGGTGGGCACTTCACCAGGCTGGGCCGGACCCTGTTGCTCACTATCGCAGTTCTGGGTAGTGGGCTTGGGGGAATCCAATAACGGAGAAAATTCTCTTGCGAGACTGGTTGGGGGAGGTGAAAGTGTACAAAACAAAAGGAAAAATGAAAAGAGAACGGCCCGCCGTATACGTACCTCGTGATTTCTGAGTTTTATATTTTCAAAACATGTTTTCATAGCGACCACCAACTTAAAAGAGTCTCTCTT
>Ga0194131_10006931_pt1 | contig 15489 bp, 8 predicted proteins | sample TA2KigO120mmetaG_FD_148631 | JGI IMG/M metagenome (GOLD analysis project Ga0194131, IMG submission 148631) | Freshwater microbial communities from Lake Tanganyika, Tanzania - TA2015053 Kigoma Offshore 120m | ecosystem: Environmental > Aquatic > Freshwater > Lake | place: Tanzania: Lake... | reverse complement strand
TCACGCATGGACATTAGAATGGTTAAATAAAAACGGATTTGCTGCTGCTCCAGTGTATACTGTTTCTGGATCTAAAGTAGAAGCTGCGATAGAGTCTGGCCTTGATTGGTTTATCGATGACAGGTACGAAAATTTTGTAGAGCTTAACAAGGCTGGAATATGCACTTTCTTGTTATCGCGCCCACACAATATTAAGTATGATGTTGGTTTTAGAAGAATAGATTCTCTAACACAATTAAATAAACACTAATGAAAAAAAATAGCAATGGTAAAGTTCAACAAAAGTAGCAGGGGCTATGTAGTATTCAACTCAAGCGATATACTTGACACCTCTAGATCCCCAACACAAACTGGTATATTAGTCATTCTTGAGTGCCTATCCGTTGGTGGTGTTGTATACAAAAAAGATTGTCACACATACTTTGATGCTGATATTTTGCCCGAAGTAGATGCCCTTGCTAAAGAGTTTGGATATACAATTGTCGAAGATGAAACAGATGTAATTCCAAAAAAACAATCAGAGGTAAAAAGATTTGTACCTCCTTCATACGATGAGGTTAGAGAATATATGGCTAAGATTGAGATGTCTGATCCAGATAAAACTGCGGAGCGATTCATTGCATATTATACATCTAACGGATGGATGGTCGGCAAGATAAAGATGAAGGACTGGAAGAGCGCATGTGTACTATGGAAGACTCGACAAACAGAGCGCACATCTTCCGTACCAGCGGGTATGGTGCGAGTATATCCCCGTGGCAGCCAAAAGGCGATAGTTATAAGCAAAGAAGATTACGACCGATCGGTTCAGAGTGGCACTAACTATTATAAATTAACCCAATGATTCGATCAAAATTAGAAAGCCTTGGCATCAAAACAAACAACATTAGGTCACGCGGCAAAACTATATGTCCGAAGTGTTCGCACGAGAGAAAAAATAAACACGAAAAATGTTTATCTATAGATGTAACAAATGGGCTATACAACTGCCATCATTGCGGTTGGTCTGGACAGGTACGGGAGGACAACATTACAATGAGTAAGACTTATAATATACCAACAGTAAGGCCAATAAATTTAAGCGACAAGGTTGTTGACTGGTTTAACCAACGAGGCATATCAGCGCAGACACTAATGAGGTATCGAGTAACTGAGTCAACGGAATCAATGCCTACTAAAGAGGGTTCATTCAAGGAAAGGACTGTTGTTTGTTTCAATTACTATGATATAGACGGTAATCTTATTAACATCAAGTTCAGGTCTAGCAACAAAGAGTTTAAGATGAACTCTGGAAGTCAACTTATATTCTATGGATTGGATGTGGCAGATATGGGTACTGGGCCTATCGTAATTTGCGAGGGCGAAATTGACGCTTTGTCACTATATGAAGCTGGGATACATAGAGCAATGTCTGTGCCTAATGGAGCCAGCAAAGGGAATCAAAACCTTGAATATCTAGATAATTGCTGGGAGTTCTTTTCTGGTACGGATAAAATTATACTGGCCACAGACAATGACGAGCCAGGGTTAGCCCTTAGAGAGGAGCTGTCGAGGAGGCTTGGAAGGGATAGGTGTAAATACTTAGTATATCCAGAGGGCTGTAAGGATGCCAACGATGTGATTATCAAGCACAGCAAAGACACCCTTCGCAGTATGGTTCAGGATGCAAAAGAATACCCATTAGAGGCGGTTCTCACTGCGGTTGAGCTATCAGATGAGCTAGATCAGATCTACGATTCTGGGTACCCTACAGGCGTTCCTATTGGAATCCCAGGATTGGACAGCTTGGTTAAGTTTATGCCTGGGCAGGTAACCGTAGCGACTGGTGTCCCAGGGTCTGGCAAAACCAACTTCTTCAACTGGGTCGCGGTGAGGCTGGCCAACAGATATGGATGGCGCTTCGGGGTCTTTAGCCCAGAGCAAAGCCCAAGCTCAGTAGTGTATGTATCACTAATGGAGGTGTACACTGGGAAACCATATCAGGTCATTAGCGAGCGGTACAGGAACAGCGTAATGACCAGAGCCGAAAAGGATCAAGCCCTAGCTTTTGTGAACAACCACTTTTTTGTAATGAAGGACGAAGAAATGGATGCTACCCTTGATGGCATACTTCAAAAGGCAGAAGAATTGGTCAAGTCTAAAGGTATAAGGGGGTTGATTATTGACCCATGGAACTGGATTGACCAGTCGATGCAAAACGGTGAAAATGAAACACAGTATACCAACAGAGCCATGTCTCAGATCGTTAGGTTTGTGCGCAAATACTCCGTACATATATTTTTAATTGCTCACCCAAGAAAAATGTTTAAGGATAGGCAAACGGGCGAATACGATGTGCCTTCGCTGTATGACATCAGCGGGTCTTCTGCGTTCTTTAACAAAGCCCACAATGGTATAGTGTTGTACAGGAAGTTCAGCGACAACTCTATTACTGTTTATGTACAGAAGGTGAAATATAAATGGCTTGGTAGGGTCGGAGAAAACCCAATGATTTTTGATATACTATCAAACTCTTATACAGAATCTGGTACAGCCTTTGAGTCTGAGCTTGAATACAACAAAAGACGAGTAACACATGAGCAGATGTCATTCAATAATGTGTAATATAATGCACAAAACTGTGTATTTATGTTCGTTTAAACGGACATTAATATCTATAGTGCAACTTATTGCATGTTTTTGCATACAAAAAAACCACTAATTAATACATTATATGCAATCACATATACAAGCAGTATGGATCAAATGCAGAAACTGTAGGAAACTTTTTACGCAGACGATCTACAAAAAGAAAAAATCGATACCCATATGTCCATGCTGTAAAACAATAAACTATGAAAAAGCTTATTAAGTTTTTCGACTGGCTTGAGAAATATAGACTAAAGCTAATGGAAAGAGCTGGCAGACCTTGGTAATAAACAAAATAAATCACCATATCATGGAAGCAACACTTAAATACAATTTACCAGACGAGCAAAGCGACTTTAACCTAGCAGTGAACGGATTCAAATGGCACCTAGTTGCTTGGGATCTAGATCAATATTTCAGAACAAGACTGAAGTACGAAGAAGGTATAAGCGATCAAGCCTATGAAGCTGTAGAGCAAGCAAGGGATAAGTTGCGAGATATCATTAGCGAGTACGGATTATCAGTTAACGACTAGCAATTAGTCAGGGAGTTTCTGTATCTGACTTATTACTCTTGCCTTTGTTAATCCATTTATCTATAGATGCTATACCGAATGCACCCAGAACTATAATTACAAAACCATCAAAGATAAACTCATGGATGGGCATTGTTCGACCGAACAACCCACTTATAATGTCTGCAACCAAAGTTATTATCAGCATCAAAAATGCAAGAAACCCAACAACAGACTTTTCGTTTATTGTGTTGCTATCATTAAAAAGGGTGTATATAAATTTTTTCATCTTAATTTCTAAATTTTATTTTCCAATACGACTGCACTCCATATGAAATGTTTCCTGTATTATTGACCCCTACGGACACCCCATAAATCTGATCTCTTTTATTTTTTACAAGCAAGCCAGCGTTGATTCCATTTACTAAATTTGCAGGGTTACCTGAAATCTGACCGCCAGCATAAAGCTGAACCACCTTAGGGGCGGGTTTAGTAATAGTTTCTTTTATAACAGGATACTTGATGCTGACTTTGCTAGACCTGGCAACAATCATGTTATTCTGCACCGTATCAAAAATCATTATATATCCGTTGCTGTCTATCTGTATTTTATCTTCTGTAACATTTTTTGCGAGAAGACTTTTAATTACACCTTCATACTGCCTCAACAGCCCAGGGTAGTTGCTGTCTGGTATATACTCTTTTATAATTTTTTCTTCGGTAATCTTTACGGGAATTGTCTTTACAATTTGGGGCTTAGAAACAATTACCGTGTCATTCTTAACCCATACCGTATCTCTAACAATCCTTGGGGTTGAATCGTTTTTATTGTTAAACGAACATCTTTGTAAAAATATAATTATTAATAAACAAAATATTAATAATAAACTTAGGTTGTTTTTTATCTTGGAAATTGAAATCATTCACTTTATTGTTTACCTTGACGATCCTTTATCGCTTCCTTAAATTTTTTGAATCTTTTGTGGAATGACTTAGCAACTTGCTGGCCAAAATAACCCGCTGCGCCCGTAAGAAAGGCAACTAATAAGGCTGTACCAATAGAAGCTGTAATAATATTTGCTGTAAGACCGCTGACCATACCCAGCACTACAGACACATTTGCATCTTGACTCATATTCAACTTAGTTAATTTTATTAGCACCTTAATAAGTTTATCATAATGCAAATATACGCAATAAAAGACATTGTGTCCTTTAATCAGTCATTACCTACCTATCTTTCCAAACAGGATTAGTACTTCCGCTTCGTGTGAATCTGCGCTCTAATGGATTCTTCTTGAACATATCGGTAATATTACCAAAGAATGTATTCTCAAAGTGATCAAGAGCAATAGGAGTAACAGAGATATCGAAGTCATCCTTCAACCAAGTTGACATTTTCTTAGCCCACTCAGGGGTTTTCTTTCTGCTAAAAATAGGAAGGTCTGGGCGAATTTTTTTATCATCAAGAGCATCTTTTATCTTGTACGGCCCATATCTAGATGGTATTAACTCTCTATGCATGAAGTAATCTCTGTTGTGAATTGTTTCAAGAAAAAACTTTGGAAGAGGGGTTAGGTTACCTAAGATAGATTCACCAATCTCAGTGACATTGTCTCCACTAATCGTAAGCGGTGAAGAAGATCCTAGTGATTTCAGTAAGCCATTCTTTAAAGCATCTGGGTCTTGACTCTTTCTCCATTTAAGATAAGCGTTCGCCATTACATTTATATTCTGAGGAATACCGCGCACTGGTATTTTAACATACTCGGTATATTCTTTACCGTCAATAGTAAACTTACCCATTGGGATATTCACATTATTATCCCTGTCATAAGATCCCATTGAATAAAAACCTGTTTCTTCTTCATCATCGTCATCATGGTTTCCAATAGCGGCAAGTGTAATAAATGTAAATAGAGATCCAATCTGCGCCATCATTTGCGCGCGCTCTGATTTTGTCATCTTTACTCCCTCTCCAGTCCCAGTGAAAGTGTTTGAAAGTCTTCGCCAGTCGGTCATTTCACCCTTTACTCTGGCGCTGATGAACTGGAAAACAACACTAAGACTCTTCATGGTTGAACTTGTTGCTGCGAAATTTGGAGAACCAGCAAGGTTCTGTGTTTCATAGACTACTCTGTCTATAGCGTCTGCAAGTTGCTCAGGTGTTTTAGCATCTGCAATAATATTTTTCAATCTGCTTATACCAAGTCTGATCCCAGCCTCAGTATCCATGCCTCTTTGTATTGACACTATCTTATGACTTTGCTCTGCTACCGTTCCTATGTAGTTAATGATTTTAGAGAGGCTGTTTTTTGCTTTGCTAAATCCAGAAGCGGTTCTTAAAGACAGCATTCTTTGCCCAGGTTCAAGTTGCTCCAGAAGTCTACCGAAAAATCCCCTTTTTGAATTACTATCTCCTGTTCCGTCATTAGTAAAAGGATCATCATATAATCCTTGAGAGAAGGCATCGCTTTTCATAAAGTTATCCCATAGCTCACTCTTTACACCAAGGTTACCGCTAGCGCTAGTAATCAAAGCTTCAATATATTGCGGAACATACAGGACAACATTCGCCATACGGTCACCTATGTTTCTACCAGTAAGCAATCCATACTTATTAAAGGCTGCATTTCTAAAGAAGTCAATAATGAAGTTTGCTGCCTGGAAGGATGGACTCAATGTGATAACGGCAGTCCTGAAAGCAGAGTTAATAAAGTTTACTCCCTTACCCCATGCAGAAAGTTCTCTCTTGTCTAAGCCATTTATTGTATTAGCAGCCTTCTCGTCAACCGCTAGAAACTGAATAGCCCCGTTCTTCTTATAACTTACTGGAGCAAAACCTCTTTCTGTCTTAACGCTTGCAAGAGAAAGAGCATTTGTACCCTGTATGCGTTTGACAAAAACACCATCAGTATCTATGTCTGCTAGGGCATCAAGCCTTAACATCATATCGTTTTTGTTCGCAATTACCACAGAGTCGTAAACAATAGCAGCCATCCTATCTATAATGTTGCTAATTGAAAATCCACTATCGCTCAACTTACCAAGCTCTACAGAATACTCTTCATCTGTTATTACACCATTGGCTAGCATGTTATTCAACATATTTTCAGCGGACTCGTAAAACTCGTCTTTTGTAATGGTGCCGTTATTCATTGCGTCTTGGAGCGTATTGATATCGTTAATTGTGTACTCTCCATTCTTCTGTGTGATGCCTTGTACTTTTTTGATAACAGAGTTTGCTATTAGCGGAGCGCTGCTTCTATCTTTCCCGTTTCCAACTAGCGTTTGAGTTACATTAAATGGTGCATAAAAATCATTTTGATTTTTTATATTTCTATAAACCTCTTCAGAAATTATTCCACTTGCAACTAAGAGTTGTAGATTCTCGTCTGCAATTCTCTGGAACTCTGATGATCTTTTTTCAAAGTCTGCAATCGTTTCCGCTCCCAGTTCTGACTCCATCTGTCCCATAACATTTACAGCATCCTGTAATGTAATGTTACCTGTTGTCCTTGGTGCAGCGTCTGGAGATAGCGAAGCGTTGATAATGTCCTGCTGATTTCTGTCGATAATTCTTTTGACGAAAATATATTTCTCAAGATTTGCAATGTCCGTTTTAGACAATCCACCCACAACAGCCTTCAAAAAGCTTTGCACTTTTGTCACCGCCCTTCCAGTAGCATTCTTTTCAAAGAGTCTGCCAAGTGGAATTCGTCCAGTGCTTACGCCATACTCTTTTTCAACTTGCTCTTGTAGTCTGGTAATATATCTGTTGGGGTTGTCAAGATGTTTGCTGAGATTACTAAACCAGTCCCACGCCCTACTGAAAAATCCAGGCTTGGTTTTTTGGGGGACTCTTAGTGCGTTGTCAATCTTTGTTTTAGAAAGAGAGTTGTCTGCATTTGGTTGCACATTCAGTTGTGCAGCAATGTTGTACAATTGCCCAACAAGGTTAGCATCCTGAACCTGAGAGGTGATTGCACTCTTGACATCCTGCTCAGACATGCCAGCCTGAATGTTTGCAAGAGCTTCCCGTACTAACTCGTTATTTGATTTGGCTACACTTGTAGGTTGTGTAGACTGTGAGGCCATTAAACTCTGGGCTGCGCTTGGTGACAAACCAAGCTTGTCAACCAATGCTTTTTGTATTTGTTGCTCTGTTAATCCAGCAGCTTGTAGCCCAGATATAAACCTGTATGTACCATCGATACTATACTTCTGAGATCGTGAACCAAACTCTACTTCTTCTCCTGTTCGCTCTGAGATGGTTTTGGAGGCACGGCTGCGGTAATCACCAATGGTTTCATCTTCGCGTTTCCGTAAGTCCCGTATGGACTCCTCGCGAAAAATTCCGCTAGCGACAGCCCCTTCAATGACTCTTTCGTAGATTCCGTAGGCTTCTTCTCGCTCTCCCCAGGTTCCAACAAATTCTCCTTGTCCGTAGTTGTATTCATATTGTATCTTATTTTGGTCAAAAAATTCAGAGAACTTAACAATGTTGTCAGCCTCATCTGTGTAAAGGTAGACCATAGATTCCGAATTTCCAACAGGAACCACAGTCTTGTATTCAATACCGCTGCTTGTTAACAAATCTGTAACAGACTTAGCATCCATGTTGATTGGTGCCTGATAAAGAATGCCGAAGCCAGGCGGTATCCCACCCATTTGAATTTTCTTGAGATCTGGTACAGTAGATTCTGGCTTGAAAGCCAGCACTGATTTTTGATTCAAGAGCAAACCCTTAACAGCAGCAGATGCCCGTAAAGTTTCAAAACTTACATCATTCTCGTATTTAGAGACTGTTGACTGCTCTGCTCCATCCGTCCATACACCTACCGCCTTATCAATACTGCTTGCTTGCAATCCAAGAAGTTTGTCTACAGCTGAAACAGCTTTAACTACATTATCCATTTCTGGTGTACCAAGCAAGGCCAAAGAGTTATCAAATTGTGTTCCTTCTAATTCGTTAGGAGACACCATCATAGTTGGCACCACCTGAGATCTAGAACCAGACTCTTCTTCTATCTCCTCATCAGCATATTCTACCGCAGATACATCTTCGCTAGTTTTTATCTTATATCCAAAAGATTCATTGGCATTTTTCCATCTTTCGTATGTAATATCTGCGGCTTCTTCATAACTGATTCCAGTAATGTTAGCCCTAACTCCAAGAGTCTTGTAAAGATTCTTTTCAAAGTACCATAGTATTGCCTGTACATCTGCTATTGTCAGATTGCTTCCGCTCTTGTTTAACTTCTTTACAGCAGACACTATGGTATCATACATAAACTGCCTATCCGTTTTATTAAAGGGAGCATCGTTTAAGTTTTCAAAAACATTCCTGTAAGTTGTGTTACCAGCACTCTCTAGCTCTGTACCATTTTTCCACTTCTTCGCAGCATAAGAATCTCGAAGGTTTCTGGCTTCATAAAAAGCCTGATCGTCTGACATGCTTGGATCATCCAGCAGTGACTTTAACCTATCCAATCCAATAGGCTTTCCCTTAGTGTCGAATCCCTTTCTAACATCTTGTAAAAGAAAACCGCGATACCTATTGAAAGTACGAGACCACCACCTGTCAAGTGTTGGATAGTTTTCTTGTCCGCTTAGGTTTGCGTAAAACATACCAAGCTTTGCGCCAAACTCTGATGCTGCAAATGGAGCCTCAAACTCCATAGGCCAGTTAGATGTTATTGCTTTTAATCCGCTTTTCTTTCTCTCGATATTTATATTACTAATAGAATCTACTTCAAGCAATTTTATTTTTGCTTTCTGTACATCACCATCAAACTCGTTTAGCAAAGCGTTTATTCCAGCCAAGTTGGAATCGAAGCTTCTATTTCCAGGCAAGGTCGAAGGTAATTCTCCTGTTGTTCTATAGTACAGGTATGCAATAGAAGCAAGTTTAAAATTGGTTAAAATCTTTTGCCCATCAGAAGTAATTGCAACCAGCATGGTAAACAAGTCTCTCGCACTTTGATCTGTGGCCATTTCTGGGAATATTTTAGCCATAGCGTTCAAGCCCCTTTGATACTTCTCTCCGTACCAACCCTTTCCGCTTTGCTCTCCTTTTAGATCCATGAAATACCTTACCTCTTCCACCATCCAATTGGATATTTTTCTTTTCGCCTCATTGGATCTATCATCTGGAGAGATTGTTCCATACTTCGCCCTCTGCCTTTCTTCAAGGGCCTTAGCTACAACTCTTGTTTTTGCTGGTTTACCAGGCTTAACTCCAAACCTCCGCAAAGTCTCCGTACCCTTCGACAAGGAAACACCCTGTGCGCGAGTACCAGTAGACTCTCCCTCTGTTGATTGAATACCCATTGATGGATCAAGGGTTCTCAACATATTAACAATATCGTTAGCGTTTTGTATATCTTGGAATGGGACAAACTTCCCATTCGTTAATCTGCTTACAATATTATTTATAACCTGAGCGATTCTGGAAAGTACAGTTGTGCTTACTTGTCCAGCATTTAAAGCCCCAGCCAATTCAGCTAGGAATTCCTCAGCGTTTGCGCTACTATATTGGTCTGCAAATTTGTTGAGCGCAGCAACATCAGACGATCTTAATACTGATATCACTTGATCTTTGAACTGCTGGAATAAAGGCTCATTAGTACCAAAACCATTTATCAAAACAGCATGCGCTAATTCGTGAGCTACTGTTCTTTCGTTTGCTTTTGATCCGTTGATATCTATTCTGTATACCTGACGCTTTCCGTCTACTGTTCTAAATGCAGCGTTACCAGCCGATGATGGGTCACCACCTAACTCCCCTACAGCTACCGCATAATCATCCTCATTCTGGTGAACAATTACTTGTGCATCGTTAACGCCAGACTGTATCAATCTTTCTTGTGCAGCATTCGCTTGTTCAACTAATGCATTATTTGATGATGCCCCAAGGGTCTCCGCAAACACACGATCGATAACATCATTCATGTTTGCTAGAGCTTGTTCTTGCGCTTGTGCTGGAGTTGCAGTCATTTGTTGCTGCGAGGATCCAGTAGAAACATAAGCGCTAGCTGTTTTGTCTCCATTCAAATATCTCTGTGCTAGTCTTCCCATTCCATCAATAACTCTACCTCCAATCATTATCGCTGGAGTGTTTTCTGGATTGTTGTAAACCTTTTTAGACTGGTCAACTTGAGGTTTTTTTGACTGGCGCTCTTCTTCTACGCGTTCAGCAAACTGCTGATCATTGGCATACATCTCATCGAGGTTGACTTCTTGACCAACAAAATTCTGACCCATAACTTGGGTCATTTTGTTTACCGCTCCAGTAGTTGTTTTATCACCAACCTCTGCGATAACTTCAGCAACATCATTGCCAGTATATTCCCTACCCACCTCAGCGGTAGGTGTTTCTATTTTTGAAGGAGACCTCTTGTCTTGATCTGTCTGCCTTGCATCGCTAACCCTTTTGTTTGTCTGACGAGTAGCGTTATCCCATGAATATACTTGAGCTGCCAATATGTTTCTATCGACAGAAGGAACCACCATCTTTAATGTATTAATCAATGTTTCTGGATTCATCTTACCAGCAAACAGAGATATCATCCCAGGTATGTTAACCTCCTGCTCCGTTTTAGTTGTAAACTCAGGAGCTGTGTCTGTTGATTGAACCAAAGAAATACCAAGCTCTTTAGGTTTTAAATCTCTAAGTTCATTTATGTTTCCTATCTCTCTAATGACATCTTCATTCTCTATTACTAGGGTCTGTCCGTCAACATGTAGCTCACCAGAAATATCATCCACCTGATTTTGTAATCTTACTTGCTGCCCCAGTATGCCTCCAATCTTTGCATCTGGATGGGGTAGGGTTTTCCTGTTGATGCCAAGCTTTTGATCAAGGGCTTTTGCAACATTGGCTTCGTTCTCATAAACGGCAACCTTTTGGTCAAACCTTTTATTTATTTGAGAAAGTTTTCTGTGCAAGGATGAGACATCAAATGTGGCCTTCTTGTTAGAGCGCAACTCAACGCTGGTGTTCCCAGATTTTACCTCACTAGCAAACTGCTCATTGTCTAAAAGAGTATTCAGATCTTCGTGAGAAACAACTACCTGGTCACCGTCTTCTTGCGTAATTACAGCGTAATTACCAGACTTTTCTGTAAGCAAACTCTTGGCAGCATTTGATGCGTTTGTATGATACTGCTCTAGCTTTGCTATTTGTTCAGCAGAGGCACCGTTAGACTTGGCCTGTGCTATTTGATTTGAAATATTTTCTGCGTTAGCGACAAGAGAAACATACGCAACCTGTTGCTTTTTATTTAGCCCAGCATCCTTTGCTGTCTGCACATGTGTTTGTATATTATCGACAATCTGCCCAAGCTCCTCCATCTTCTCAGGTTGAATTGTCCCATTAAAAGCCGACAACTCAATTGCCGCCTTTACTAGGTTAGCGTTTGTATTTGTGATTTGCTCTGTGAGTTTATTAATAGGGTAACTAGCAACGCCTGAAACCCAAGTTGGAACAAAAGGCTCACTATTTTTTTGTGCTTGAAATGCTGCCGAACCACCAGACATCAATATAGATGTAGGCAATACATTCAATGCAATCTCTTTTATCGTAGCCCCTTGTCCTTCTGGGATACCCATTGCTCTTTCTTCCTCTCGTGTCTGAAAAACTTCTTGAGGTATCTCAGTTGCCGTCTCTCCTGTTGCCCCTATGGTAAACCTTCTCAAAAAACTACCTGATGCCAATTTACCAAATAACGCCTCAAGCTGTAAAGCATTAAGAGTAATATCTCTAACTGGGTTATTCCAAACTATTTTACTTCTTTCTAATGCAGTTTTCGGATCAAGACCTTGGTCTTGCAAATTCGTAATTACCTCTCCTTGCCTTTGGATATTCTCGCTAATCATGCCAGCTGTTGCCCCAGACACTGTCCCGATAGCGGTTGCTGTAGTTCCAGTAATGCCAGCACCAGTTAATCCAATCATCACTGGCCTTCTTACAGCAAGAGATACAGCGATTGATGTGGCTACTGGGATACTTTGTTCTCCAATGTTTTGTACGAGCTTATCAACATCTAGTAAGTCCGACCAGTTTTTAATTGCGTTCTGGGGAAGAGATGCGTCACGGGCTAAGTCTTGAAACTGATCCCTAAAATATGCACTATACTTATACTTTAAATTATGGTCTACCCATGTTGCAGCGTTTGCGAGGAAATTTGCCGAACCGCTTGCGATTGATCTAGAGAGGATATTGAACTGCCTTAGAACAGGAATATCGCCAACCTGATTATTTAGTGCAGTTTTTCTTCTAAAGTCTCTATCATTCATCGCATATGTTCCAGCCTCCCCATATACCGTATTCAGACGGGATTGCATTTCTTTGCTTAGGCTAGACTTCTCTAATGTTGCCTGCCTCTTCCCAAGCATTTCGATATAGTTGTTTTTCAGGATAGCAAGCTGCCTATTTGCATCAGCTGATAATGTAGAATGGTTTTTAGCATATGCCGCGTGTAAAGCTTTATTCTGCTTATCGTATTCCTCATTATAATATTTATCAGGATCAACGCCATATGCTGGCGGCTTAATATTTTGGGCTCTCCATGTTGGATCTTCAAAATTCTTTGCTAGTTGTTCAGCGTCCTTTTCATATTGTGCTGTTGTATTTTGTAAAGAAGTGTTTGTCGTTGTTGCAAGTGACTTTGCTTTTTCTTGAAATTCATTAGCCACTGGGGTAGTCATATTATCAAAAAGAGACTTCTGATCGGCAGTGATATCCGCATTCATTTCAGTGCCGTACTTCTCCTTATACAAGCTTTGTGCCTTTGTATCAACCCTTATCTCAAGTCCCTTAGCCTCAAGACCTGCTGTTAATCTACTATGAAGATAATCTCCAATACCTTCGTCAGCGCTGATTTTAGAACCAGTGCTTTTTAAGTAGGTTTTCAACCAATCTCTCACCATAGATTTATCGATAGCTCTTTCTCCAGTTCCAGTCGTATATGAAAGCTTATCGTATTGTGGAAGTATTGCATCAAATGCGTTCTTATAAAAACCTGTTTTCTCAAACTGAGACAACAGTATATCCCTAGACGAAGAGTATGTTGTAGTTTGCGAATCACTAAAACTTTTAGGCTTTGGTTTTACAGGCTGTTTTTGCTGATTACCGCTTGTGGCCCATTCTGGGACATTGCCTGTCATTCCATATTGTGAGTTTAATGACGCTTTTCTTTCTTTGATTCTTTTTACTGCTGCCGCATATGCATCTTTATATGTTGAATATTCACCAGCATCAAAGCTTCTTTTTGCTTCTATGTCTTCTTCGGTAGCTACTCTAGCCTTAGACAAGTCAACATTTTTTAACTTCTCCGCATTCCCCGCAACAAGTTCTTTCTGGGTTGGCACAGGTAATCCATCTTTTCCAACTTGAATCAAATCGTTACCAGAAGCTTTATTATAAGCTTCACCCCAAGAGTCTAGGGTCTTATACTTTCCGAAATCGAAAGCAGGAGCTGTGACAGCTTTAGCAGGAGGTTGGCTAGGAGCAGCCTCATTTTTTTTTAGCCCGCCCTGTGAAGGTGCAGGCTCTCCATTTACAAATACCTTAAATGCCCCTGGACTATTAGCCAAAGCTTTTACCTTAGCGCTTACATCCTTGTCTGAAATGAGTGAGTTGTACAGTCTATCAGAGTAAGCCGCGTCACTGTCAAACTTATTATTAAGGACATCTTGAGTTACATCGCTGTAGCCATTTGCGGCTAACAACGCAGCTAATGTCGCTCTATTTTTTTGTACTTGCGGATTCATCTATCAAGTTTATTTTAATTTTAATTTCAGTAGTATAACTACCATTTTTAGTTTGGTAGTTTTTTCCCACCGCTTTCTCCATATGGACTTCCAGTTGCATCTAGATTTAGCAAGTAACGCTTAAAGCCATCAGCGCTAAAGGACCTAGATGAGTTGTCTTGAAATATTACCTTAAACGGCTGTGATGACCCAGTTGTATAAGTCACTTTTGAAAAGCCCTGTTTCGTTGTGCCGAAACCAGAGGCACTTGGTGCATCGTAACTATACCCATCAAACTTATTAGATACATCGTAAGTGCCAGCTGCTGAGTTTGACTTTACTACTTCATTGACAGTATTCTGAGCATGCTGATACCCTGCACCTGTTGAAGACTTATCTGGATTGTTATTGATTGTAGTCTGGCTTTCAAACCTCATCACCTCAGAGCTTCCAACCTTTGCTTTAATTGATTTTGTGAACTCTGGATTGAGCATTAGATCGCTAGCAAACTTGCTATAGTCGTTACCTATAGAGTTTAAATAAGCCTCTAAGCCAGGAATCTTATCTTTCTTATCCTTGTAAAAAGCCTCCAGTTTTGCAGGGTCAATAACTACACCAGTCTTGCTGCTGTAACTAGCATACTCTGGTAGTTCAGTTTCAATTGTTGATCTAAGCTTTTTATCCTTAGTAAGAATCCTCTCGTCTACATCTATCTTGTTCATAAAAGGAGTAGACTTAGCGACACCACTCAAAACAAAATCCTTGTTTATGAACGGGTTGCTCATACTCATGGCCTCTGCCTTTATTTCGTCAGATGTTATTCCTTTAATATCACCTGGGTTTTTCAAAGTCTGTGTGTTTACTTTGCCGTCTGGGCTTTGTGTGGTATTATAAAAGTTCTTTCTAATTATGTATTCTGTAAACTGATTCTTATTAATGTGAGCATAGGCTGGATCGCTTTCTAGTGTTGTCTTTATCTGATCCCTTATCCCTTGCGCCTGCTTAATCTGGTTTTTAAAATCTACTACACTTTGTGCAACCTTCTGTCTTTTAGACCAGAATGATGGGTCGTTCTTTTGTGCCAGGTCAGACAGTTCAGCAAACTGAGTGCTGAACATCTCCTGAAATTTGTCAGCCCATTGACCATCAATCTCTTGATTAGTTAGCTGATAAAGTTGACCATACTTTTGTTCAATGTCTGTATTGGCCTTTGCGGCAAGTTGCGCTTGGTACTGATTGTTGCGCAGCAACCGATTTATTAATATTTCATCCTGCCTTAAAGCCGCTCTATCGTCTAGCCCTTTGTTAGGTTCAAAATTAATAGTATAGTCAACCTTTGGTAATCCTGAAATCATTTTATATCGTATTAGATACTGTGTTTAAACATTAGCCCATTATCCCACCCAGTGCTGAAAGTAATTTCCTTTTTTCTACAGGGTCGGTTTCTTTCTTTAACATACCAAGAACTTCGCCTTGTAAACCAAAGCCTTGCTTCCCAAGCATAGCGGCACTAGCTGCCGTTCCTAAACCTTGGCTAATAGCGCCCAGACCACTCTGCGTTAACTGTTGTTTCTTTTGTAAATCCAGCATATA
>Ga0194131_10006930_pt1 | contig 15489 bp, 10 predicted proteins | sample TA2KigO120mmetaG_FD_148631 | JGI IMG/M metagenome (GOLD analysis project Ga0194131, IMG submission 148631) | Freshwater microbial communities from Lake Tanganyika, Tanzania - TA2015053 Kigoma Offshore 120m | ecosystem: Environmental > Aquatic > Freshwater > Lake | place: Tanzania: Lake... | reverse complement strand
CGGGCGACTGCCCTGGCGCGATCTCGTTCAGTCGGCCATCCGGCTTGCACGCGAGGGTTTCATTCCCGAAGACCAACTCCTCCGTCGCATCAGCGAGTCGCGGCCTGACTACGCCGGCAAGACCAATTTCGAGCGCTACTTCGGCCAAGTCGATTCGAAGAGTATGTTTCGCCAACCCGAACTCGCCGAAACCCTCGAGCGCATCGCACAAGGCGGTCCCGCAGGTTTTTATACGGGACGCACCGCGGATCTCATCGTGGCCGAAATGGCCCGCGGGGGTGGCATCATCACCCGTGACGATCTTGCGAGCTATCGGGCGGTGTGGCGTAAGCCGCTTGTGATCCCGTGGCGCGGCTTCATTCTCGTCACCGCGCCGCCCCCGAGTTCCGGGGGCATTGCGCTCGTTCAGTTACTCCAAATGAACGATGCGCTCGCCGATGAGTTCATCGGTGTCGCACATAACTCTGCGCGCTATGTTCATCTCATCGCCGAAGTCATGAAGCGCGTCTTCGCCGATCGCGCCGAATATCTCGGCGATCCGGATTTCATAGAGGTACCCGTCGAGAGACTCATCGACACCCGTTACACCGCGCGCCAAGCCGCGGAAGTCAGTCGCCAATCGATTTCCACACCGGCTGCCGTACGCCCGGGTCTCACCGAGAGCTTGGAGACCACCCACTTCTCCATCCTCGACGGCGACGGTAATGCCGTCGCGTTGACCTATACCTTGAACGGCGGCTTCGGTAACGGTGTGGTCGTCGAAGGGGCAGGCTTTCTGCTCAACAACGAGATGGACGACTTCAGCACCAAACCGGGTGTCCCTAACCTCTATGGCGTCGTGGGCGGCGTCGCCAACGAAATCGTTCCGGGAAAACGCATGCTCTCGTCCATGACGCCGACGCTCCTGCTCGCCGACGATCAGGTGCGCATGATCGTCGGTACCCCGGGCGGCCCGACAATTTTCACGGCGGTATTTCAGACGATTGTCAATCGCCTCGACTTCAACATGCGCGCGCTCGAAGCCGTCTCGGCCTCGCGCTTCCATCATCAGTTGTTGCCGCCCAACGTCATCGTGTACAGCCAGTGCTGCGCACTCGGCGATACTTCGACGCTCGAGGGACTCAAGTCCCTCGGATGGGACGTACGCAAAAGCAGTTGGGAATTCGGCGACATGCAGCTCATCGATGTCGACGCCGCCGGACAGACGACGGCCGCCTCCGACCCGCGGGGCCGCGGCGTCGCTCGAGTCTGGGATGTGAAGGCGCGCTAAGCGCGATCGCGCGACCTACGCCGAAGGATCAGACGGCCCCGGAAGTTTCACCGACTCGTCGCGTAAGGGACGCGGCGTGACATCCACGGGATCGATCGGCTCGAGTCGTCCGGCATCGAGCGCCGGATCGAGATCGCGCAAGCGTCGCGCGGACACCATCACGCGACTCTCGAGAGAGCTGATCGCCGAGTTGTACCCATCGACGGCCTGCTTGAGGTTCTTACCGACCCGAGCCCAGTGCTCACCCATGACGGAGAGGCGGTCATAGACCTCTTTTCCAAGCTCGCTGATTTTCTCGGCGTTGTGCGCGATCTCTTCCTGTCGCCAGCCGTACGCGACCGCCCGCAACAAAGCGATGAGTGACGTCGGTGTCGCGATCATCACACCCTGATCGACACCTACTTCAATGAGTGACGGGTCCTGCTGGAGCGCTGCGCTGAAGAACACCTCGCCCGGCAGGAACATCACTACAAACTCAGCGCTGCCACGTACCTCCGCGGCATACCCTTTTCGGGACAGCGCGGTGATATGACTTTTGACCGCGCGGGCGTGTTCTTGAAGATGCAGCGTCCGCATCGCCTCATCCCGTGCTTCGAGCGCAGAGAGATAGCCCGACAGCGGAACCTTCGAGTCGACGATAACCGTCCGGCCGCGCGGCAGATGGATGATGAGATCGGGACGTAGCCGACCCTCCTCCGTGTCGATCGACTGCTGCTCGTAAAAATCGCAGTGCGCGAGCATGCCGGCCAGTTCGACGACCCGTCGCAACTGGATTTCACCCCAACGACCGCGCACCGTAGGCTGTCGCAGCGCGCTCACCAGATTGCGGGTCTCGCCGCGCAGCGCAACTTGCTCACGCATCAACAATTGAACCTGCTCGGTCAGCGACTGATAGGCGACCGCTCGATTTTTCTCGAGATCTTTGACTTGCAAATCGAACTTATCGATCGACTCGCGTATCGGCTTCAAAGACTCATCAATCTTACGCTGCCTGACCTCGAGATCGGTGCGCGCCTGACCCTGGAAGTTCTCGAGCTGGGTTCGCGCCAGCTCGAGGAACTGCTGATTGTTCGTCTGCAACGCCTCGGCCGAGAGTGCTTTGAACGCGTTGGCGAGTTGTTCCCGAGCCGCATCGAGGACCGCGAGTTTTTCCGCCGCCGCAGCATGGTCGCGTTCGAGCGTCGCCTGTAGTGCAGCATTCTGCGCGGTGAGTTCCAAAATCCGCGCTTGAAACCGCGCAAGCTCTGCGGCGTGCGTCGGCGAGATTTTCTGACGCGCGATGAAGAGGCCCAACCACCCGCCCGTCACCGCACCGGCGACGAATAAGAGCAGATAGATGAACTCGGTCACGGAGGGGAAATCAGTGGGTAGCTTTGCCGAGGGCGATGTCGACGAGCACGGGTAAAAAACGTTTGCGCGCCTCTTCGAACGATACGGCCGTCAACGCGAAACGAACGGCGAGCGCTGCGACCGGCTCGCCCTCGACGATCACGGGAACCGCAAAGCTTCCCTGCTCGGTCAATCGAAGCGGACGGACACATCGCGCATAACCCCGCTCGCGAGTCTGAGCCATATCTCGATCGAAGGCCGCACGGTCGATCCAGGTCATCGAAGAGTCTGCAGGCCGATTTGGCCAAAGATACTCGAGCAAGGTTTCGCGAACTCGCGAGCTCGAGAACGCGACGATGACGCGCCCCGATGCCGTGGAGAGCACTGGAACCAACATGCCACGCTCGAAATGCTCGACCGCGAACCCGCTTTCACGGTCGGTCGAGTCCTCGATGAACATCTCGGGAAACTTCAGCCTCATGAGGCTCATGGGCCACTGCACCCCCGACGAGGACGCATGCATCACGCGACGCACCCTTTCGAGGCGCTCGTTCGCCGCATCGAAGCCATGGCTCAAAGTCACCGCTTTCGCGGTCAATGTGTAGCGTCGATTGGGAAGTCGCTCGATGAAACCCACGCCCTCGAGCGTCGCGAGACAACGATTGACCGTCGTTCGAGCGAGCCGCAATTTTTGGCTGAGCGTCGCAGTGGTGAGAGGACCGTGCCGACTCAAAACCTTCATCAGCTCGAGGCCGCGCAGCAGGACACGCACCGGGGTCGGGTGCCCCGTTAGCGCGTTCCGTCGGTCGCCGAGGCCGGCGCCGAGTTCATCGTCGTCCGCTAAATCCTCTGCGACGGGTTCGTACATCAGCCGGCGGCACCCTCTTCTTCGCCTACGGTGGGTTCGTCCGACTCGCCGCCCAATGCGGCAGCGCCCACGTCCGTGAAGCCGCGCTCCGAAGCGTCGTCGAGCTTACGCCGACGATGAGCATGGGCCGCAAAGCCCGTGCCCGCTGGAATGAGCCGACCGACGATAACGTTTTCTTTCAGGCCACGCAGATCGTCCTTCAGACCACGGACCGCTGCCTCGGTGAGGACGCGGGTGGTCTCCTGGAATGAAGCGGCGGAGATGAACGACTCAGTCGCCAGCGAGGCCTTGGTGATACCGAGTAACACTGGTGACAGGGATGCTGCCTGCTTGCCTGCCTTACCCATGCGATCGTTGATATCGAGCACGCGGGAGCGATCGAGCTGTTCGCCCTTCAGCAGCGGTGTGTCGCCCGCGTTGGTGACCTCGGTCTTGCGCAACATCTGTCGAATGATGACTTCGATGTGCTTGTCGTTGATCTTCACGCCCTGCAAACGGTAGACGTCCTGGATCTCACGAACGAGGTAGTTGGCGAGCGCTTCGATGCCCTGCAGTCGCAGGATGTCGTGCGGGTTCGGCTCACCGTCGGCGATAACTTCACCACGGGTGACGTTCTCACCTTCGAACACGTTGAGCTGACGCCACTTCGGGATGAGCTCTTCGTACTTCTCGCCCTTCTCATCGGTGATGATGAGACGACGCTTGCCCTTGGTCTCCTTACCGAAGCTCACGGTGCCGCTCTTCTCGGCGAGGATCGCCTGGTCCTTCGGCTTGCGGGCCTCGAAGAGATCCGCCACGCGGGGCAGACCGCCCGTGATGTCGCGGGTCTTCGAGGATTCCTGAGGGATACGTGCGATGACGTCGCCGACCGACACCTTCGCCCCGTCCTCGAGGCTGATGAGTGCGCCGGCAGGCAGCGTGTAGACGGCTGGGATCGTCGTGTTCGCGAATGGCACTTCCTTACCCTTCGCATTAACGAGTTTGATCGTCGGACGCAATTCTTTGCCACCGCGCTGCTTGCTGCCGTCCATGACGACGACAGATGAAAGACCCGTGACCTCATCGACCTGGCGGGTAACCGTCAGGCCGTCGACGAAATCTTGGAAGCGCAGGAAGCCTGCCACTTCCGTGACGACGGGGTGGGTGTGAGGATCCCAGGTCGCAACGGTCTGACCCGCGGCTACCTGCGTGCCTTCGGTCAGGCCGATCTGCGCACCGTAGGGGATCTTGTAGCGCTCGCGCTCGCGGCCGAACTCATCGACCACGCCGATTTCACCCGAGCGCGACACGGTGACGAGATAACCCTTTTCGTGCGACACGGTCTTCACGTTGCGGAAGCGCAGCGTGCCCTTGTTACGAACCTCGACGCTCGAGGCTGCCGCCGCTCGCGATGCCGCACCACCGATGTGAAAGGTACGCATCGTGAGCTGGGTACCCGGCTCACCGATCGACTGCGCGGCCATGACGCCGACCGCCTCACCGATGTTGATGATGCGACCGCGCGCAAGATCGCGCCCGTAGCACATCGCGCACACGCCGTAGCGCGTCGTGCACGTGATGGGCGAACGCACTTGAACCTGATCGACGCCGTGCTGTTCGAGCGTGCGGACAAGATGCTCATCGATGAGCGTGCCCGCTTCGATCAGCACCGCACCCTTGCCGCCCGGACGCAGTACGTCTTCGACGACCACGCGGCCGAGCACTCGCTCGCCGAGGCCTTCGACCACGTCGCCGCCTTCGACGATCGGCGTCACCGAGAGACCCTCGGTCGTGCCGCAGTCGACTTCCGTGACCACGAGATCCTGGGCGACGTCGACGAGACGGCGCGTCAGGTAACCCGAGTTCGCGGTCTTCAACGCGGTGTCCGCGAGACCCTTACGGGCACCGTGGGTCGAGATGAAGTACTGCAGAACGTTGAGGCCTTCGCGGAAGTTCGCGGTGATCGGCGCCTCGATGATTGAGCCGTCCGGCTTCGCCATGAGTCCGCGCATACCCGCGAGCTGTCGGATCTGTGCTGCGCTACCACGAGCGCCCGAGTCCGCCATCATAAAGATGGAGTTGAACGATTTCTGACGCTGCTTCTGACCCTTGGAGTCCGTCGCCTCTTCCGAGCCGAGCTTCTCCATCATCGCCTTAGCGACTTGGTCGTTGGCGCGCGACCAGATGTCGACGACCTTGTTGTAGCGCTCTCCGTTCGTGACGAGACCCGAGGCGTATTGATCCTGGATCTCCTTCACTTCGCGATCGGCCGACGCGACGATCTTCACCTTCTGCTCCGGGATGACGATGTCGTCGATACCGAACGAGACCGACGCACGGGTCGAGTAGTGGAACCCCGTGTACATGAGTCGGTCGGCGAAGATGACCGTATCTTTGAGGCCAAGCTGACGATAGCAGGCGTTGATGGTCGCCGAGATCGCCTTTTTAGTCATGTCTTGGTTGATGATATCGAACGAGAGTCCCTCAGGAATGACTTCCGACAGGAGCGCCCGACCGACGGTGGTCTTCACCACACGACGACGCGCCTGCTTCTCGCCATTCTCGATGATCGTCTCGTTGATGCGGACGGTGATGCGGGCCTGCAAGTCCACTTCGCGGGTTTCATAGGCGCGATGGGCCTCGCCCACGTCGGAGAACATCATGCCCTCGCCCTTCGCGCCCACGCGCTCACGGGTCATGTAGTAAAGACCCAGAACGACGTCCTGCGACGGAACGATGATCGGGTCTCCGTTCGCGGGTGAAAGGATGTTATTGGACGACATCATCAACGCGCGCGCCTCGAGCTGGGCCTCGAGCGACAGCGGAACGTGCACGGCCATCTGGTCACCGTCGAAGTCAGCGTTGAACGCCGTACAGACGAGCGGATGCAGCTGGATCGCCTTGCCTTCGATCAGCACAGGCTCGAACGCCTGAATGCCGAGTCGGTGCAGCGTCGGGGCACGATTGAGCAACACGGGGTGCTCGCGGATCACCTCGGAGAGGATGTCCCACACCTCCGGACCCTCGCGCTCGACGAGGCGCTTGGCAGCCTTGATCGTCGACGCATCACCACGCAGTTGGAGCTTGTGGAAGATGAACGGCTTGAAGAGCTCGAGCGCCATCTTCTTCGGCAGACCGCACTGGTGCAGACGCAGCGTCGGGCCGACCACGATGACCGAACGGCCCGAGTAGTCGACGCGCTTGCCGAGCAGGTTCTGACGGAACCGCCCCTGCTTGCCCTTGATCATGTCGGCCAGCGACTTGAGTGGGCGCTTGTTGGTGCCGGTGATCGCACGACCGCGACGACCGTTGTCGAGTAGCGCATCGACCGCTTCTTGCAGCATGCGCTTTTCGTTGCGGACGATGATGTCCGGCGCGTTCAGCTCGAGCAGTCGACGCAGACGGTTGTTACGGTTGATGACGCGACGGTAGAGATCGTTGAGATCGGAGGTCGCGAAGCGACCGCCGTCGAGCGGCACGAGCGGACGCAGGTCGGGCGGCAGCACCGGCAGGATGGTCATCACCATCCACTCGGGCTTGTTACCCGACTCGATGAACGACTCGATCAACTTGAGGCGCTTCGAGAGACGCTTGAGCTTCATCTCGGAGCTGGTGTTACCCATCTCTTCGCGAGTCTTGACGACTTCGGCCTGCAGATCCAGCGAGCGCAGCAATTCGTAGACGGCCTCGGCACCCATACGGGCGTCAAACTCGTCGCCGTGCTGCTCGATGGCCTCGAGATACATCTCGTCGGTGAGCAATTGGCCGCGCTGCATCGGCGTCATGCCCGGCTCGATCACCACGAAGGCTTCAAAGTAGAGCACGCGCTCGATTTCACGCAGCGTCATGTCGAGCATGAGGCCGATACGTGACGGAAGCGACTTGAGGAACCAGATGTGTGCCACGGGCGAAGCGAGCTCGATGTGACCCATGCGGTCACGACGGACCTTCGACTGGGTGACCTCGACGCCGCACTTCTCGCACACCACGCCGCGATGCTTCAGGCGCTTGTACTTACCGCACAAGCACTCGTAGTCCTTCACAGGACCGAAGATCTTGGCGCAGAAGAGACCGTCACGCTCAGGCTTGAACGTACGGTAGTTAATGGTCTCCGGCTTCTTCACTTCACCGAAGGACCACGACTTGATCATCTCAGGCGAGGCCAGCCCAATTTTGATCGAGTCGAAGTGCTCGACCGGGGCGTTCTGCTTGAAGATTTTGAGAAGGTCTTTCATGACTTCAACCTCAATCCTGTTCCAGCTCAATATTGATCGCGAGGGAACGGATTTCCTTCACGAGCACGTTGAACGATTCGGGCATGCCAGCATCCATCTGGTGAATTCCGTCGACGATGTTCTTGTACATCTTCGTACGGCCATTCACGTCGTCGGACTTCACAGTGAGTATTTCTTGCAGCGTGTACGCCGCGCCATAGGCCTCGAGCGCCCAGACTTCCATCTCACCGAAGCGCTGACCACCGAACTGCGCTTTACCACCGAGCGGCTGCTGGGTGACGAGCGAGTAGGGTCCGGTAGAACGCGCGTGCATCTTATCGTCGACCAAGTGGTTGAGCTTCAGCATGTACATGTAGCCCACGGTCACCGGACGCTCGAAGCGCTCGCCGGTACGACCGTCGACTAACATCGTCTGACCCGAGAGCGGCAGATCCGCTATTTCGAGTAGACGCTTGATCTCAGTCTCGGCAGCACCGTCGAACACCGGTGTCGCGATCGGAACGCCGCGCGAAAGATTCTTCGCGAGTGCGACGACTTCCTGATCGTTTAGGCTATCGATCTTTTCTTTTTGTCCGCCCGACTCGTTATAGATGCGGGTGACAAACTTGCGGACCTCACCGACGGCCTGCTGCTGCTCGAGCATTCGACCGATTTTGAGACCGAGGCCCTTCGCAGCCCAGCCGAGGTGGGTTTCGAGCACCTGACCGACGTTCATACGCGAAGGTACGCCAAGCGGGTTGAGCACGACGTCGACGGGCGTACCGTCTTCGAGGTACGGCATATCTTCGACCGGAACGATCGTCGAGATGACGCCCTTATTTCCGTGACGACCGGCCATCTTGTCGCCCGGCTGTACACGACGCTTCACTGCAAGATGAACCTTGACCATCTTGAGCACGCCCGGAGACAGATCGTCACCCTGCGTGATCTTGGCTCGCTTATTCTCGAGGCGCGCCTCAAATATCTTACGCTGTTCGCGCACGCGTTCGGCCGTGGCTTCGAGCTGTGAGTTCGCGTCTTCGTCATCCAAACGAATCTCGAACCAGTCATCACGCTTCAAGCCATCGAGGTACTCGGCAGTGATCTTCGTGCCCGACTTGAGCTTCGAAGGACCACCGGCCGCCACCTTGCCGACCAGCATGCCGCGTACGCGCTGGAACATGTCGTCTTCGAGAATGCGCTGCTGATCGCCGAAATCCTTGCGGACACGCTCGATTTCGGCCTTCTCGATGGAGAGCGCACGCGAGTCTTTTTCGACGCCATCGCGCGTGAACACGCGCACGTCGATCACCGTGCCGTCCATGCCAGGGGGCACGCGCAGCGAGGTGTCTTTGACGTCGCTCGCCTTCTCACCAAAGATGGCGCGAAGCAGCTTCTCTTCCGGCGTGAGCTGCGTCTCACCCTTCGGCGTGACCTTACCCACGAGGATATCGCCCGCCCGCACTTCGGCACCGATGAAGGCGATGCCAGCTTCGTCAAGTTTGTTGAGTGCCTGATCACCCACGTTCGGGATGTCAGCGGTAATTTCCTCCGTTCCAAGTTTGGTATCGCGAGCAACGCAAGTCAGCTCTTCGATGTGGATGGTCGTGAAACGATCTTCCTGAACGACTCGCTCCGAGATGAGGATCGAGTCTTCGAAGTTATAACCGTTCCAGGGCATGAACGCGACCAGCATGTTCTGGCCGAGCGCGAGCTCGCCGAGATCGGTCGACGGGCCGTCCGCGAGCACATCGTCGCGAGCGATCACGTCACCGGCCGAGACGAGCGGACGCTGGTTGATGCAGGTGTTCTGGTTGGAACGCGTGTACTTCGTCAGGTTGTAGATGTCGACACCGGGTTCGCCCGATGTCGTCTCGGCATCATTGACACGAACGACGATACGCGAGGCATCGACCGAGTCGACCACACCGCCACGAGAGGCGACGACGGTCACGCCAGAGTCGATCGCCACCGGACGCTCCATGCCGGTGCCGACAAGCGGCGACTCGGCACGAAGCGTCGGAACGGCCTGACGCTGCATGTTCGCGCCCATGAGCGCGCGGTTCGCGTCGTCATGCTCGAGGAATGGAATCAACGAAGCAGCGACCGAAACGATCTGCTTCGGCGACACGTCCATGTAGTTGATGCGATCACGCGGCATGAGCGTGAACTCGTTCTGAAAACGGCACGAGACAAGATCATCCGTCAGCTCGCCCTTCGGGTTCGTCGTCGCATTCGCCTGCGCGATCGCAAACTCACCCTCTTCGATGGCTGAGAGGAAATCGATCTTGTCGGTGACGCGGCCGTTCTCGACGCGACGGTACGGCGTCTCAAGGAATCCGTACTGGTTCGTGCGCGCGTAGACCGACAGCGAGTTGATGAGGCCGATGTTCGGGCCTTCCGGTGTTTCGATCGGGCACACACGACCGTAGTGCGTCGGGTGCACGTCACGAACTTCGAAGCCTGCACGCTCACGAGTGAGACCACCTGGGCCGAGCGCCGACACGCGACGCTTGTGCGTCACTTCGGAGAGCGGGTTGTTCTGGTCCATGAACTGGCTGAGCTGCGAAGAACCAAAGAATTCCTTGACGGCCGCGGCCACTGGCTTCGCGTTGATCATCTCCTGCGGCATCAACGGCTCGGTCTCGGCGATGTTGAGGCGCTCCTTGACGGCGCGCTCCACCCGAACGAGGCCGACGCGGAAGGCGTTCTCCGCCATTTCGCCAACCGAACGCACGCGGCGATTGCCAAGGTGATCGATATCATCGACTGTACCGTCGCCGTTACGGATGGCGATCAACACCTTGAGCACATCGAGAATATCGTCTTTCGACAATACGCTAGAACCGATGATTTCTTTGCGACCCACCCGGCGGTTGAACTTCATCCGACCGACACCCGACAGATCGTAGCGCTCGGCGTTGAGGAAGAGATTCGAGAAAAGATTCTCGGCGGCGTCACGAGTCGGCGGTTCGCCCGGACGCATCATCCGATAGATCTCGACCAACGCCTCGAGGCGGTTCTTGGTCGGGTCGATACGCAACGTGTCGGAGATGTACGGACCACGATCGAGATCGTTCACATAGAGAGTGCGAACTTCAGCGATTCCGATCTCGATGAACTTCTCAGCCGACGCAGCCGTGATCACCTCGTTCGCCTTGGCGATGATCTCGCCGGTCTCGGTATTCACGACGTCGTGAGAGAGAATCTTGCCGTAGATGTAATCACGCGGCACCGCCAAGCGGCTGACTCCGGCATCTTCGAGCTGACGGACGTGACGCGCGGTGATGCGACGACCCTCTTCGACGACGACCTTGTCGCCGATACGGATCTCGAACGCTGCCATCTCGCCACGCAGGCGAGCGGGTACGAGCTCGAGAAAGGTCTCGTCCTTGGAGAGGAAGAATCGGTTCTTGTCGAAGAACGTGTCGAGAACTTCTCCCTCGTTCATGCCAAGGGCGCGCAGGATGATCGACACCGGGAGCTTTCGGCGACGATCGATACGCGCGAACACGCAATCCTTGGCATCGAACTCGAAGTCGAGCCACGAACCACGGTAAGGAATGATGCGGGCATTGAAGAGCAGCTTGCCCGACGAATGCGACTTGCCTCGGTCGTGATCAAAGAAAACGCCCGGGCTGCGATGCAACTGCGAAACGATGACACGCTCGGTGCCATTGACGACGAACGTGCCGTTGTCAGTCATGAGCGGCAGTTCACCGAGGTAAACTTCCTGCTCGCGCACGTCTTTGACAGGCTTCCTTGGGCCCGCCGCTTCCTTGTCGTATACGACGAGACGAACTTTGACGCGCAACGGCGCGGCATACGTCAGGCCGCGGAGTTGGCACTCCTTGACGTCGAACACCGGCTCGCCGAGCCGGTAGCTCACGTACTCGAGTACGGCATTGCCGGAGTAACTCGAGATCGGGAAAACGGTTTTGAATGCCGCGTGCAGACCGACATCCTCGCGTCCGTCCTCGGCCTTGTCGGCCTGCATGAACTGGCGATAGGAGTCGAGCTGAATAGTAAGCAAATTCGGCGTCTCGAGGACGCTGCCCTGCTTACCGAAATTCTTTCGGATGCGCTTCTTCTCAGTAAATGAGTAAGCCATCTGTCACCTCTCTCGTCAAAACTGTTCGGAGATGGCGACACAACCAGAGCCAGCAAGCCCCGGCTGCGTCGCTTCTCGCGGATCTAACGTAATACTCACCAGCTAACGCGACGGAATTACTTGGTTTCCACCTTCGCGCCGGCTTCTTCCAACTTCTTTTTCATATTGTCGGAGTCCGCCTTGCTCACGCCTTCCTTCAGCGTGCTCGGCACGGCTTCAACGAGGTCCTTCGCTTCCTTGAGACCGAGGCCCGTCAGTTCGCGAACAACCTTAATAACGCCGACCTTCTTGTCCGCCGGATATTCCTTGAGGATGACGGTGAACTCCGTCTTCTCCTCGGCAGGAGCCGCAGCAGCGGCCGGACCGGCCGCGGCAGCGATAGCCACCGGCGCAGCAGCGGTCACACCGAACTTCTTCTCCATGTCGGAGATCAGCTCGACGACCTGTATGATGCTCATCTGAGAAATTGCTTCGAGGATTTCGTCCTTGCTAACAGCCATTGTAGTTACTCCAAGTTGTTTCAAAGGCTAAACAAGATCAAGCGCCGGCGGCCTGCTTGGCGTCGCGGACAGCCGTGACGGTGCGGACCAGCTTGGTATGCGGCGCAGCCACCGTACGCACGAACTTCTCGATCGGCGCCTTGAGGGTTCCCAAGAGCATCGACAGAGCCTGTTCGCGAGTCGGCAGGGACGCGACCTTCTCGAGATCCTTACCCGGCAGCACATCGCCACCGAGGGATACGAGAGTCGCGACGAGCTTTTCGTTCGACTTCGAGAAGTCCTTCACCACGCGCGCCGCAGCGCCCGGGTCGTCCTTCGAGAAGGCGAGGACAAGCGGGCCCTTGAGTTGGGCACCGAGAGACTCGAACGAAGTGCCAACCATGGCCTTGCGGGCCAGCGTGTTTTTAACAACACGCATGTACACGCCTTGCGCACGGGCTTTGGCACGCAGCTCGGTCATCTGCGAAACCGTGATACCACGGTACTCAGCAGCGACCACCGATTGCGCCGTAGACGCAACCTCCGCCACTTCCTTCACCAACGCTTTCTTGTCTTCGAGGTTCAGAGGCACTAGTTGATTACTCCTCTCCTGAAGATCACACACCGGTCGACGACTTGCGTCGTCTTCCGGACCTTTCGACGGTGACCTTCATACGAGGACGATCCTCGTCTGAGCGGCACACCACCTGCGCAGGCGATCATTAAGAGCGGGCGGAACGCATCAGCCGTTCCCCTGCTCGCCTACGGTCTTAGATGGAACCCGGCGTCTTGCGTTGCCGGACCCGCATCAATTCAAATCAACAATCAGCCGCCGAGAGACGACTGATCGACCAGCACGCCAGGACCCATCGTCGAGGACAGGGTGACACGCTTCAAAAAAATACCTTTCGAGGTCGCCGGCTTGGCCTTCTGCAAGTCGGCGAGCAGTGCGAGAAGATTTTCCTTGAGCCGCTGCGACTCGAAGCTGACTTTACCGATCGTGCAGTGCACGATGCCAGCCTTGTCGACGCGATAGCGGACCTGGCCGCTCTTCGCGTTCTTGACTGCACCGACTACATCGGGGCTCACCGTTCCGACTTTGGGGTTCGGCATGAGACCACGAGGACCGAGAATCTGACCAAGCTGACCGACGACGCGCATCGCATCCGGGCTCGCGATCACGACGTCGAAGTCGAACTGGCCAGCCTTGACCTTTTCGGCGAGATCTTCGAGACCGACGATGTCGGCTCCAGCAGCCTTCGCCGCCTCCTGGTTACGACCCGAGGTGAACACGGCCACGCGGACCGTCTTACCGAGGCCGTGCGGCATCAGCGTCGAGCCGCGCACCTGCTGATCGGACTTCGAAGCGTCGATACCGAGATTGATCGCAGCATCGACCGACTCGTTGAACTTCGCTTGCGCGAATTGTTTGACGAGCTTGAGTGCGTCATCGACCGGATAGGTCTTACCCGGCGGTAATGCGTCCTTCCAGGGCTTCATTCGTTTGGATACGGCAGGCATGGTTAGACTCCTTCCACCTCAACACCCATCGAACGGGCACTGCCCGCGATCGTGCGCACAGCCGCATCGAGATCAGCGGCGGTGAGATCGGGGGTCTTGGTCTTGGCAATTTCTTCGAGCTGCTTGCGCGAAATCTTACCGACCTTATTGGTGTTGGGCGTACCGCTGCCCTTCTCGATGCCGATCGCCTTGCGGATCAGCACTGCCGCGGGCGGCGTCTTCATGATGAAAGTGAAGCTGCGATCCGCGTACACGGTGATCACCACCGGAATCGGAAGACCCTTCTCCATTTTCTGCGTCGCAGCGTTGAACTGCTTGCAGAACTCCATGATGTTGACGCCCTGCTGACCCAAAGCAGGGCCGATGGGCGGCGACGGGTTCGCCGAGCCCGCAGGCACCTGCAGCTTTACGTAGCCTTGGACTTTCTTGGCCATCGTTGTCTCTCCTGGGTGCAAACGCCCGATCTCTCGAGCTCCCCATGCGCTTCCTTGCCGTTACGGCGCGCGATCCTTCGCGCACCGCTACCTAAACCGACCGGAGCCTTGTGGGCTCAGGCCTTTTCAACCTGTGAGAAGTCGAGTTCGACGGGCGTCGAGCGCCCGAGGATCTGCACCGCCACCTGCAGGCGGTTCTTCTCGTAATTCACGTTCTCGACGACACCGTTGAAATCGTTGAACGGTCCGTCTGTCACTCTCACCACTTCGCCCGGCGCGAAGACCACCTTCGGCCGCGGCTTCTCGACACCCTCTTCGACGCGACGCAGGATCTGATTCGCCTCACGGTCGGCGATCGGAGCCGGCTTTTCTTTGGTGCCTCCGATGAAGCCGAGAACCTTGGGAACCTCATGAACGAGGTGCCAGGTGTTCTCATCCATCTCCATCTGCACCAGCACGTAACCGGGATAGAACTTGCGCTCACTCTTACGCTTCTGTCCGTCGCGCATCTCGACCACCTCTTCGGTGGGCACGAGTATCTCGCCGAACTTCGACTCAAGACCCGTACGCTTGATACGCTCCTTCAAACCTTCAGCCACTCGGTGCTCGAAGTTGGAGAAGGCGTGAACGACGTACCAACGCAAGGCCATCGGTTCAGCCTCCTGCATCTGCGCTGCCGAGGATCGAACGGGTAGCCCAGCTGAGCACCGAATCGACACCCCAAAAAAACAGCGACATGATGATGACGAACACAAAGACGACTACTGTCATCGTGCCGGTCTCTTGGCGGGTGGGCCAAAAAACCTTGTAGAGCTCGATGCGAGCATCGAGGACGAATTTCCAGAAATCACGACCGTACTGCGATACCGCAAAGACCAAAGCGCCGACAACTAGCGAGCCGACGAACACCGACCAGCGAATCCAGTCGTCCTGATCGCCTTTCAGGAAATAGAACGCAGTAAAACCCGCCACCGCGATGAGAATCGCAGCGTAGAGCTTTGCTTTGTCGGCGCCCGTGACGCCTTCCTGTCTAACAATGTCGTTCATCTTCGACCCTGAGTGGCAGGCCAGGAGGGAATCGAACCCCCAACCTGCGGTTTTGGAGACCGCCGCTCTGCCAATTGAGCTACTGGCCTGTGCTTAAGTCGTTAGCGTTCCTTACTTCAGGATCTTAGCGACGACGCCTGCACCGACCGTGCGACCGCCTTCGCGGATCGCAAAGCGCAGACCGTCTTCCATCGCGATCGGGGCGATCAGTTCGACCGTCATCTTGATGTTGTCCCC
>Ga0194131_10006929_pt1 | contig 15493 bp, 6 predicted proteins | sample TA2KigO120mmetaG_FD_148631 | JGI IMG/M metagenome (GOLD analysis project Ga0194131, IMG submission 148631) | Freshwater microbial communities from Lake Tanganyika, Tanzania - TA2015053 Kigoma Offshore 120m | ecosystem: Environmental > Aquatic > Freshwater > Lake | place: Tanzania: Lake... | reverse complement strand
CACTGGCGCCGCAACTCAGGAAATACCTTCCGCACCAGCAGATCCCGCTCCGGGGCAAAGTCCCGAAACGTCGACGACAAGAAGATCCGGACCGTGCGAGAGGAGGCATTCATGGTGAAGCCGGGTCTGCTCCCTAATCCTTGGCCTTCCGCGCGCCGACTTCCAACTGGCGCAGGAGCACCGGGATATGCCGCACGTTGGCGCGGTCGCGTTCCTTCATGGCCTCGGAGAGCGACTCATAGATGCGATCCAGGCAGCCGTGCCGCTTGCGCTTCTTGTCCTGATCCTCGCCCAGCGACGGATCCGGCACCCAGCCGTCCATCAGCTTCTGCGCGGCCCACCGCCGGTGCTCGCACTCGGCCAGCGCGTCGAGATCGAGGCTCCCCCAGTCGAGGTTCGGGTCCAGCAGTTCCGGCCGCGACTTGCCCAGGTGCCGGAGCACCAGGCCGATGTGGTCCGCGGCCGCCCGGTTGCTTTCCTGCAGTTCGTGCGTGAGCTGGTCCCAGGGGTTCTTTCCTTGCGGGTCATACTGGGCATGGACGCTCCGGGCCAATCCGTCCAACCGTTCCTCGGCGTCGAACAGGGTGGCCGCGCCGCAGCAGTCGGTCAGGGACGGCAGGGGCAGGAGATGGTGCCCAAAGGACGCATGGGCACGGATGAAATCCTGGATGCCCGGTTCCTCGGCAAAATCGAAAATACAGCGGAGGTCGGCCGCGACGGGGGCAGCCCCGGCGGCTGTCGTGCCGGTTATCCCGAGTTCGTCCAGCAGGGTGAGGGCCTCGATGAGCGCCTTGGCGGGGTGATGGATGTCGAGGAAGACCGTCGCCGGGGTACCGGCGGGAAGCGCGCGGACGCGGCCCGCGATGGCCTGGGCGGGGGATTCGCCGGGGGCGGGCACCAGCGTCTCCAGGTCGAGCAGAGCCCCTTCCCCGGACCGGCGGAGAGCCGGATGCAGCCGCTGCAGCGTCGCTCGTTCCTGCTCGGACTCCGCGTCCACCACGACGACCCGGATGCGAGTCCAGCGCCGGCGAGCGGTGAGGGGATAATGGGCGCTGCGGGCGAGCAGGCAAACGAGAGCCTGAGTGAACTCGCCGCTGGGCCGGAGGAACACGTGCGGGACTTGTTCCTGCGCGGTATCCACGCCCTGCACACCGAGAAACGGCTCGTGCCAGCCCAGTTCGATCCCCCGGGGCGACTGGAGGCGCAGGGCCTCCATGGGATACTTCAGCAGCGTCTGCCGGGCCAGGCGCTCGTGGTAGTTGAAGAGGTGCACTCCCCTGACCTTAAGCGCATTTTGCCGATGAATCAGGTTGCGCAGCGAGAGGCTGGGGACCTGCACCGCAATCCCGGCGGCCTCCCCGCCGCGCACCCGCAGGGCGCTTAGCGCCGCCGTCAGGTTCGGCTCGTTGCCCCCCATGAGCAGGACCAGCCATTGCATCCGGCCCCACGGGAGGAGGCGCAGGTTCTCTTCCACCGTGCCGTCCATGACCAACCCGTCCACGCCCCGACTACGCGCCATGGCCACGCGCTCCGCATTCACGTCAATGGCAAGCACCCGATAGCGCTCACGTCCTGGCGCCCGCAGGTCATCCAACAAGCTCATTCCCTTACGTCCCAGCCCAACCACGACGCAGAGCCGGCGCCGGTAAAAAAGACCCACCGGCGTCCGCTGCAAGAAGAGCGAGGTGCGCAGGAAAAAATCCCCCGCCAACCGACGGAACAGGCTGAGAAGAGCGCTACCGCTGAACAGCAGCGCGAGCCAGCGCCCACACTCTAGGGGCCATGGAATGGGCCCGTCTACAAGGCCTGAGTTAAAGGTGAACAACTGGACAGCCGCCAGCATGGCGGTCCCAAGGGTGTATTTCTCCTCCGCCTGCAGGAATCCCCACGTGCCCAGCGTGAAAGCGACGGGAGCCAGCAACGCAAGCAGGAGTTGGTTGCGGTTAAGTTTCATTTGTTGACCGGGCAGCAACTCACACCGAGCGCCGAGGCCGTCTTGCGTGCAGCAGGCGGGATAGTTCCAGAAGCGGGCCGCCAAGCAAGAGGGTTTCGACCCGTGCGATTCGCGTCAGCTTTAAGGCTTCCTATCCCACTCCGAACCGGTGTGCGCTTCGGCGGGGAAAGTCGTCGTGCGCATTCACTCCAATTTACTTTCCCCATCTCACTGACGGGCCGACGACTGTAGGTGTATGTCGTCCAAGATTTTCAAATAGCGACGCGAAAAGAGCGTCGGTCTGCCCGGATGTCGCAGGGCCAGAAACCAGCTGGAGGTCACGAGAGAGAATTGTCCAGCTGTCCGCGAAGGAAGCCGCCGCCTGCTGCGTCCTGAACCGGGCCCCGGCTACAAGTTCTCCCTGCAGTCCCACGGAAAGGTGAAAGAACTCGATGTCCTTTGCCGCCTTCAGGAGACGGCTGATCTGCCGGATCAGCCTGGGATCAGAGGGTTGCGGGTTAATGTCCCCCAATATCTCCTCGGCAGGAACCAGCACGACCAGTTGCAGCGGGGCAAGCCCGGCCTCGGCAAATGCCTTCTCATAGCGTTTGGCCACGGACCCGCTGGAGTTGGAAATGCGGCCGCCGCCCAACCCCCAGAACTTCCAACCCCCGGCCGTGTCCGTCACGGCGGTCATCAGCGCGGCTGCCCCCAGCATGGTCCCACTTCCGGCCTTGATGATCGCGGTTTCCAGATCCTCGTTTTCCGCGCCCACCTTGCCGCCCAAGTAAATACCCATGGATTCTAGCATCGACCCTCCGAGGTTGACGGGGATGGCGATCTGGTTCACCCCATTGGAGGACAAGGTGTCGACCAAGTTGCCGATGGGGCTCCAGTCGGCACTCGTATGCTGCCCCAAGGTCTGCAAACGTTCCCGCAGGCGACCACCCTCGGTCATCGTGGGCAGGTCGAGCTTTATGACCGCAATAGTCTCGTCCCCTACGCCGCTACGAGGCACAGCCTCTGGTTTGGCGCTCTTGTTGCAAGCGGTTCCCCCGCATAAAAAAACGAGTGCAGTTGTGCGGAGGATGAGACGAAGCTGACAGGCACCCCACGGCTGGAGAAAACCATGGGCAAGACTCTGCGAGAGCTGATTAATTGAAATCATGGTGCTTAAAAGTTGGCGGGTACATGTGGTCAGAGAGCAAAGTAGCGGATTCTATCTTCTTGCGAATAGTCACCCAATCCTCTTCATGAAAAATCCCTTGGCCCATTGAGACTCATCCCAGAAAGATATTACTGCACCAGTCACACCCGCAGTTTGCTTGAGCGACCAAAAACTTCCACGGTCAAACTGTAGTTTCGGAATATAGCTGTGGTCAGTCCAGACGGACTTTGCGTCTTTAACCAATCCGATAGCATCCGAACCCTTGCAGGTCGCCTCGACATAGTATTCCTCATTATTCAACCTGACTGCTACCCAAGCATGTCCCTCGCCCTGCGTACCCAGAATTGGCGACCACGCTTTAGGATAAGCCCCTGACGCCTCCCTCGTTGGCATGTCGCCTAAGACAACCCGCGCATCGTATCCGTCGGACAGCAGCCAGTCCGCCAGTAGGATAGAATGATCTTCGCAATCGCCTAGGCCGGACTGCAAGGATTCTTCGGCTGTCTGCCAAACATCAGAAAAGCCCGCATGGCGATGGCGGTCAAACTGATACCGCATACGCTTGGCCAGATCCTGCATCATCGCGAGCAGGCGTCCCCTCGAACGCGGCGGATGCGGGCAGGAGGCAGCACCTTCCCACTTCGCCCCGGTCAGGAACTGCATGGGGTAAAGACGTTGATGAGCAGTCGACTCCACTAAGAAATAAAGCAGGTTGCCACAGATGGAGCAATTGCCGGTATACGTGGAGCAAAGTTTAAACTCAGATGGCACACCATATAGTCGAGTACGGCAGTGAATGCATCGATATTTCCCAATGAAGGGCGGCATTGGTAACCCCGTCTCCTCTTTGGAAGTTCGCCGGAGGAGAAAAAAAAGAGTTGAAGCCGCTACCGCGAGCGCGCCGAACAGTAGGAGTAGCGTGAGAGGGCTCATGCGACTTGCGTTTTACACCGTTGCTCCGGTCACAATTTTGGCGGGCCGCCACGCATCTTAACAATCAGTTCCCGGACAGCCTTGACCGAGCCTTTCAGGTTCTCCTTCTCGCCAGCGGGCTTGGGCCCCACGAAGTTGGCCTCGTCCTTGCCTTCCTCCCGTCGCTGGACGCTGGCCTCCATTTCGTCCAGCATGGCTTTCCGGAAATCAGGGTCATCAAGCAGCGTGCGCATCACCTGAAGGGCAGTGCCGATGGTGGTTAGATTCTCCAAAATCAAGAGCACCGCGTGCTCTCGGGTGTCCTCGGCAACGCGGTGGTCAGCTTTGGGCAGGGTTGGGTGAAAGGCGAAGAATCGGCAGAAACTAGCCAGGCGCGGGGCGCACTTCTTGACCGCTGACTGCATACAATAAGTGAGGAGCGGCCAGAATTCCGCCCTGGAGTCAATCACCTCTTGGCGTTTCGCGTCTGTCGCCCAATCACCTGCGAAACGGCTCCTCAGCGTCTTCACCTTATCCTTCTCTGGCAGGACACCGCCGAGGAAGATAATCGTGACGCCTGTCTCCACGGTATATTTGATCTCTCCTTCCACGGGCAGTCGCTGCTGGCCATCTGCGCTAACCAACCCAAAAAGATGTTCCGTGGATTGAATGGGGCCAGAATCCGTGGTGGTAGCGAGCCGCAGGACATATTCATTCCAGTCAGCGCGACCGCTTGCCCTGACCCGGTAAGGCCCCCTGATGTCTAAATCCTCGGAAAGTTTCACGCCCGTGGCGACGTCCGGAATCTCCGGCAACAACTCGTCCGGTTTCAGATCCTCCTGCACCTCGATGAGAACGCCACAGGCTGCAGGGGGGGAGCCGACTTCGATGCCGCTGGAGTCATAGGCCGGGGAGGAGCAGGACGTAATGCGTGCCGGATGAAAACTGCGCGACGACGTTTCATCACCCTGCTTGTGAAAATACTTGTCCAAGAGAAAGAGGTCTTTCGTGGCGAGGACCAACCCGCGGGAGTTGACCCAGGTGGAGTAACGGGCGGGGTTCTGTTCGCAGCGCACCAAGGCCTTGCGGATAACCTGCTGTTTGTCATCAAAATCGAGACAGTGCCCCTCATCGACGGGCCAACCGAAACCAGTCTGCTGCCAGCTAATGGCGATATCGCGCCGCACCATGATGGCGGGCCAGTGGCCCTCGCTGGCCGCGCTCTTCAGCAGCAAGCTTAGGTCTCCATCCCATTCCAACCGCCACTCCTGACTGATCCTTCTGGAGGAGCGGTCAACAAGACCTTCGCGCGCGTGCTCAACCAGGCTGCCGGGATCCCAACTGAGGCCGAAACGGGCGAATTGCTCGCGCCGGATGGGGATATTGGGGTGAAGAATGGGAAGGATGCTGAACAGGTGACTGACCAACAATGCGGAAGCTTCCGGGCTAACAAAAACTGGCAATTGATGCGTAACCGCCGACTCCCTTTCTGCAGGTTGTTGCAGGTCAAAGAGGACCAGCACCAGACGCTCAGGCTGGGCCCGGCTCAGACGCCAGTAAAGGGCGGATCTGTCCCTTTCGCTGACGCCGACCACGACTAGCCAGCGGATCTCCTTTTTCTCAAAGTAACCCCGCTCGATGCCGCCCGCCGGATCGAGTAGGATTTTCAACTCTAGGCGTTCCACGTTGTATTCCGACATTTTGTCTTCGCTCCCCGGAGTTGCCGGCGTTTTGGAGTTCGGCACTTGGACAAGGGCAACCTTTTCCTCCGCGAACCTATTGCGAATCTCCGCCAAAATTTGGCAGAGCCCATCCTCCTCGCGTGAGCCGTTGTTTACGGTAACCTTGAGTGTGTTGACCGGCGAGGGATCTACCCAAGGGGTCAGTGTAACAAACTGACCGTGCGCGGCTCCGTCGCCACCAAACAAGCGCTTCGCCAACTCCTGACGGACAATCGTCATGGTCTCGCCTTCCGTGGGCGATGGCAGCGGGCGGGCGCCAAACACAACCTGACAGATGCGGCCCTCGGTAGAAAGGGCGAGACGATGCTTGTCGAGTAGGAAGGGAAGATGGACAAGCCACGGCAAGTATTTGTCATTGTCATGCCGCTGAATGCGGTCCCAGCCATCGATAAGAATCACCTCGATAGAGAGCAGAAAGGCACGCACTCGCATGTCGTCCACGATGCCGTCGAGGAGGGCGGCGTCATACTCCTTCGGAGTGGCCACGATGATTTCAGGGGCCAGTTCCTTGCGCTCAAAATCCTGCCGAGCGCGCGGGCCGAAATAACTTTGGGCCTCGCCGGGCGAAATGCCCCCGACGCCAATCAGGTGCTGGAGTTCCGCCTGGTCCAATATTCTGCGAAGGGCGTTGATATGATCCTTCTTCTCATCCTCGTCGGTGACAAGGAGTAAGACCCGCTGGCCCCGGGCCGCGGCAGCGAAAACAGCGCACCCGTGAAGGAGGGTGGTGACGCCGGCGCCCGGGGGTGACTCAATAAATAGATCCGCATGAGTGTTTTTTGCCTGCTGCTGGGCATCCGAGTTCCCATGGGCTTGGAAGGCCCGCATTTGAGCATTAAACCAGCCATTATAAAAACGTGCGAACGCCGATTCTTGGCTGGGAGATGGCCGTCCTCCGCCAAAAAACCATTTTTCCCAACTGGGCTTGTGAGCCTCGGCGGGAAGCCATTCGACGACAAAATCGGTAGCCGGCTGCGGTTGGTCGGACACCGGGTTAGGTTTGTCCGTAGATTCCTCTGGGGACTGACGACGTGAGATGGTGGGTCGGATCCAATCCCAAAGCCGTCCAAGCCAGGATCGAGCGGGCTTTTCCTTCGGTTCCTTGTTCGGTGCTTGTTTTTGGGCCCCCTCTACACCAACTGGTTGAGTTTGATCGGGCAGCCGGTTAAGTTTTTCGGTCAACTCCTTGGCCCAAGCAGCCGATGGGCCGTCAAAGGGGGGAGGTTCCTGCGGCGGCGGACGCCTAAGCACAGTCTGCTGCACCCAGTCCCGAAGCCGTCCGACCCAGGATCGTGTGGGCTTTTCCTTTGGTTCCGTGTGGGCCGCTGATTGCCCGCCAGCCGCCTCCGAGGCCCGCCGGATGTCTTCCCCAATCGCCGAAATCTTCTTCATGGTGAGCCCAACCACGATAGCGGCCCCAAAGAACTGGAACAGGTAAGAGGTGACGGCAGACCCGATGTGCCGAGTGAGAAACTGGCTCAAATTAGCCGCCAGCGGACCCAGAAAAGCCAAGTTAGCAGCGCCAGCCAGGGCATTTAGAAGGCTTTGCAATCCGACCATGATGAACCGACTCACCACGGTCGCGACCTCGCCCAACACCAGCAGGCTGCTTGCAAGGACAACAACCGCTGTAAACAGTTCCTTGAGTGTTCGCACCAACCCCCAACCTTCCTCTTGGTCGCCGGACGCCCCGTTGCCTCGCGGGTGACGATCAAACCACCACTTCAATAAATAGATTGGAAGAATGCCTGCGCAGAGCAACATGATCCGTTGCTTAATGGGAAGAAAAGCCGGGCGGCTCAGCCAAGCTAGGCCGGCACAGAGAGCCAGCAGCACCATGAACAGCACCACGCCCTCCATCCATGCAAGGTGGTCACGGCGTGGGGGCGCCTCAGTCCTGTTCGCGATGGAGGCGCGGATCGTCAACGCGGCCGTCAGGGCAGCCGTGATCCCGAATACCATGCCCAACGCCCAGTATCGATGGGAGACCGGGAAGGACAGAAAACTGAACAGGTTGGTGGCATCCCATTGTCCCCGCCACATCTTATGCAGGTGCCAAGCCACGACTGCCACCACCGCCGTCCCGACCATGAGTGAATACTTGCGCGCGTAGGCCAGCCGTTTCAGCGCAAAATCCGGATGGCTGGAACCTGGCCCGAGGCTGCCCTGCAGGAAGCCGTCACCGGCTCCCTTTGCATCCGGCAGAACATTTTGCTTTTCGGGCGTGTCAGGCATGCTCAAGTCCGCTGCTTTTCATCGAGGTGCGGGACTCTCGGCGCCCCTCCACTACCCGCCACCCCTGAATTCTCGCCGACCGATCATCAATCCCAGGGACACGTTGCTTACCGGGCGCCAGCAACGTGATATCTATTTCGTCCACGACTAAGGCGATCCCGCCCCAGCCGTCGGTTGGGGCCTCCGAGCATAAAATGTCTGCCCCTCCCCCGATACGCTCCACCACCTCTTCAGCGACTATCTTCGCTAGGCGATGACTGGGCGCCATGACATGAATATGCCGGCGCCGCTCCCAGCCGACCTGTCGTTCTGTCATGCAACTCAAGCCGGGGACATCCGAGCCGAGCCCGGTCCACCCTCCGATCAATCCCACTTTAAAATCTTCGTTGTGAAGGCAGAATTGAGTAACAACCAGTTCGCGAAACTCTTGCTCTAGCTGCCGGTATATCCCACGCCACCGGGCTCGGTAGGCCTCGGTGAAGCTTTCGTCTCGAATGGCCCCGACCACATCGACGTCCCAGTGCTCGATCATTTGCTGCCGCCACCAATGAAGGTAGGAAGCGGCCTGTTCCCCAAGCCACCCGGGGTGCATTCGATCCATAAAATGCTCCAAATCCTCACGAGCAAGCGACGGCGTCAAAATCCCGCTGGTCGCCCGCTCGTATTCCCGCAACACGGCATTTCCGTCTGAGTCCTCCCCTGTGCCATCCCCTCCGCTCGAGGCGGAATTCCCAAGGCCATCCCGCCTCATCATGATTTCAAGCCGGAGGGCCGTGTCCGAAGTCCGGTTCGCGGCCTGGAACATCACGGTGTGTCGGCGGATGTTGCCCCCTCGCCGCACCAATTCTATCCGCTCCTGGTAGGACTTCGAAATCGCCTGCTCCGCGGCCTTCAACCGAGCCTCCGCATCCTTGGTGGCGCGGCGACCGGCCCGCACTTCGAACCAAAGCAGAACCAAGGTGGCCAAAAAGGCACCCGCCGCCGCCGTGAGACCAATCTGGAGCGCCCAAAGACCGGAGGCGATTTTGTCAGGGGCCGGCAGGCTGCCGACTGTCGTGCTGGCGAACATGGCGGCTGCCAAGGCGCACCCCGTACGCCAAAGGGTCGAGACAAAATGTTTTCGCGCCTTCTCTAGATGACCTAATGCTGCCTTGGCCTCCTTTACCGCGGCCGCCCTCTCATCATCTGCCGCCTGCAACTTATCGAAATCCTCTACCTGCTGTCTCAGGTCGTCCTCCAAACTGCGAATGAACTGCCCCGCAAGCCCATCATCCCGAGTCAGAAACGCATTGGCACGCACGGTCTTTACCCACAGGGGGTCCCGGTGAATCATCCGCCACGCCCAGCGGTGCAGCGAGTCTTTGCCGGCTTGTCGCCGGGCTTCGCCATCGTCCGTATCCCCTCGCTGCTTGCGAAACTTCTCTCCCACCCGTTTCATGCCAGCGTCCCAAGGCCCGGCGGGAGCCTTGGGGCTAAAGTCCGTGCGAACCCTCTCTTGGTAGCCGACTGCATCCTCGTGGCTGGAACCGCTGGTGCGCAGGTACCACCACCCGGGCATGGACAGCCGATTTGTGACCTCGGGGTTGCCGGGGTCGTCAAATGGATGCGAGGGGGCGTTGGTCTGAATGGGGAGGCTAAGGCTTTTGTACTGAATATCCGAAAGCTCGTTGCGCGGTTCATCCCCCTCATCGTTGGGAGTGCGCTCAACCTCGTAATTTTCGATTCTGAGGATGGCCCGGTTGGCAGCCTCTCCCACAGGGTCCGGTTCATCCGACTTCCCAAGCAGCGCAAATGTCCGCCACGCCCGCAGGCCTGACAGACGGTTCTGTGGCACCGACAGCGATCCCAGCAACCGACCCACTGCAACTGGCCAAATATCGGAAGCCGGCCAAAGCCGTCCGTCCGCTTCCATGCGGCCGCATTCCGTCATTAGGAAGACAGGAATGGCTTTTTGCACGGCCCCCTCACTGCGTCCAGGCGCCCCTGACCACGCCTCCAACCGTTCCACTGTGCCTTGTGCCACCTCGGGGGTAAGGTGGTCAAAGCCCCGCGGGATAACCGCAATCAGACAACTGAAAAAGGAGGAAGCTGCCTGATCAGAAACATTCCTCTGCCCCGTTCGGTCGGTCTTGTCCGCCTGCAGGTGACCCGCCATCTCCAGCACCAGTTTGTCGATTTCAACCAGCGTTAGGGGACCATCTGCGACCCAGATTAACACGGAGACCCGGCGCCTACTGGGGTCATTCCCCCACCAGAGGCGACCCAACCGCTCCCGAGCATGTAGTCGATCTTTTACGAGTTTATCGATCTCGGGGCCGTTCCCCAGATCTGGCTGGGAGCAGTTACGTAAGTTTTCAACAATTTTCTTAACCTCCTCGAGTTCCACCCAGACCACATCATCGGCGGTAACGCCCAAGCGCCGACACCCCGAATTCCTCTTCAACTTTTGCAAAGTCTCCGAGTCGCCACAGATCACGAGCGGGGAGTCCGCCCGGGAAGCATCAGTTGAGGCGATGGACACTAGGCTTATCCTTCCACCAGTGAGGCTTTCGGCCGCGTGTGTTAATGTGGAGCAACGCCGTAATCATCGCCCGTCCACATCCGTAGAGTTTAACAGCGACAGAACATCGGAATTATCGAGGAACTTCTTGAACTCGGTGAGGAATTTTTCGCCGAGTTCCCTGTCCTCAGGGCGCCCGCCCTTCCCATTTTTGACGTGCTCCCGCCATTCACGAACATATTCACGCAGGAACTCGTTGACCGACTTGATGGATTCCGGTGAACGCAAAGAGTAAATTTTCTCGGTTTGCTCCCGGCTGGCTCCAAAGCGTTCCGGGCTGCGTAAATACTCGCAAAGGGCCTCATACTCGTTCCAAATCGCGTCAAAAATAAAGTCGCTCTGCTGTTGCTTGGTTGACTCCGAGTTGTTGTTAAACCAGAGCACAAAGGAGCGCAGCGAAAACTTGTAGTCGTCATGGCCGAGGTCTTCTCCATTGAGGCGGAGACCTCCGTTTTCTTTGACTAGAAGGCGCCGCTGAAACTCCGGCCCGGCCTTGTCATTGGGGGCTTCCAGGATCAGTGGTAGAGTCAATTTCTCGTCAGCGTAATTGGTGTTGAGGACAAGGCCACGGAGCCCTTCTATAAACTCTTGGTAAGCAGGCCACCAAGCCCCAAGGCCAGCTGCGTTCTTCCCCTCTGGTCGATATGGGTTGTTTCCAATGAGCGCATATGCCAGAGCGCGCCATTTGCGGTCGCTATGACTTGCATCGACCCACGGTTTCCAACGCTTCCGTGAGAAATAAGGGTCCCGCACATACTTAGGCGACAAGTACCCAAGGCCCACGCTGTCGTCTGCAAACGTAAACACGGACTCGCCGGTAGGCTTTTCGCACAACCGCAGCCAATCCAGAATGGCTGGACTGCGCCAATAAGCATAGGACTCCCACCCATCCCAACCACGAGTGTCGATATCACTCTTAGGCACTTCCGCAGTCACCATCAAGATGTAAGGATTGTCACTTCCAGGCTCCACCTGCACATGGGCAATCGTGTCGATGGCTTTCTGAGCTTCCAACCGGATTCGATCACTCATTCGCTCAGCCAGTTCCCTATTTACCGCCGGTAAAAAGACGCAAACCGTATCACCTGACTGTGACCAACCCGCGGAGTATTGTACTAAGGGATCGCATTTACCGGCCAACCTCAGGGAGGCGGAACAGAGAATGTCCTCTTTTTTTTGTGCAGGAATGCGTCCATTACCGGTTCCATCATTTTGCTCCTGCCGCGCAGCTTTATAAAGAGTGTAAATGTTGATTCCCAAAACATCCTCAGTCGCCTCGGAAATTTTAATGCGCATTTCCTCACTTCCATAAGAGCTGAATGTTTCAATCCAAAACGCCAAGTATTCTTCAAGAACTCGCGGCAGGTTGAATTGTTTTTCCAGCGCCTCAGGTTCAATTGCCTGGTCATCAATCATTTTCTCGAGCGCATCACTCACCTGCTGCTCATAGCGTGAAACCGCCGAACTTCCTTCCAGCCGCTTATCGAAAACGTTGAGCTCATTCTTTGGATCCGTAAGAATGGCCTCCAGCCAAAGAGATTCCTTGGTTGGACCGCTAGAGGAGCCGGCAATGGCTTTTTGCAATGCGTCATTATAAGAGACCGCGTCAAATACCGGCCTAATTTTTCGGATGATCCGAGTGACCGGAGTGCTGCTTTCCTGCGTTAAACGGTGCAATTCCTTGATTATGTTATCCGGCTCTGACCCTGCGCGACCATTCCCGACCGTTGTAAAACATTCCTCGCGCAACTTGGAGGACGCCAGCTGATGCCTGTGTCCTGCAAGGAGCGTCGCGGCAATCAGCGGCTCAGTACGCGTCTGGACTTGATCAATCCGCACGGCCAACTGCTGGAACAATTGCTCATAATGCTGCAGGATCTGACGTTCCCCCCGGGCGATACACTCCTGGAAAATGAGTTCGGTCATCTCTTCCATGCACCGGAGATTGAATGGTGGCAGCCAGTGTTTAAGGATGGGCAACTTGCTCCATAAACGAAGGCCGCTTTCGAACCTTTGCTTGATTTCGTCAGCGGCATTAGTGCGCGCTTCGCTTTTAGGATCCAACTTTTTAAGACGAGCTGAGATGTCAGCTAGTTTTTTGTTGATCTCACTTTTTAACTGGTTGAGCACCCAATCCAACAGTGCGGGACTTCCGGAATCCCGCTCTGCCCCGCCAAGCGCTTGTAAAGAGGTTTTTGGCTCCGACTGCCCTACCGATGCTCTTTTTCCGCTCTTTTGTAGGTAATCCCAAAGCACCCTATCGGGAAGAAATTCCCCGTCCGCCTCTTCCATGTTGATACACTTGCGCAATGATTTCGCGAACTCCCGATTCAAATCATGGCTTTGGCTGCAGATCGCCTCGACTGAATTGGAAAAGTTGCTTAGCCGGTCTTCCCCGCTCTCTTTGGCACTCGACTTCATCTCCTCTTCTACACCCTCCCGGAGTCCACCTTTGAGTCCGCTAAAGTAAGTTGCCAATCCATGCCTGATCTTTGTTACTCCACCCTTTTGATGATCGGGGAATTGCAGTTGTTTGATGCCAGGCAGTTCCGTAATCTCGTTAAACCAGTCCACTAACGATTGCGCCTTCAGAGCCGGTTCAGTATCCGTGTTGAGTTTATAGTTTCGCGCCTTGTCGCCAGGTTTCCAATCGGCCAACTCAACAATTGGCCGGCGCGCATTCACGCCGCCAACGGAGACTGACGCCTCTCCTTCGATAAACCTCTTAGCGCGCTGTGCCTTGGCGCTCATGCGAAAGGCATACTGGATGTCACTAATCGGCACATAGAGTAAGCTCGTGGCACTAGCGCCAGCCCGCGCGGGGCTGTTTGCGTCCGAGGATCGCGTCTTGCCGCTCGAAAGCTTCGAATATACAACCGCTGCACAGGCCTTGTAGACATCCTCGCTGCGGTCGAGGTGGACTGAATCGCTTCGCGACGTAAAAACATAGGCCCGGTGGATCGGGCTTCTGCCGCGGCGGGCCACTTGCTCTTCGGGCATGAAGCGATCAGTATCAATTACCGAAGCTGGTTCGTTGGCGGGGTCGGCCATGTCGGGAACTAGAATCCGCTTTTCCGGTTCCTTGGACTCACGCAGCCACATCGCCAGTTCCGACATGCCCGTAAGCGCGTTGACCGAGAGCTTGACCTTCTGGTCCGGACGATTCTTCATGACCATCTCAAAGGCGGATGCATCCAAGAAGAAGCCCGAAGGCCGGCAGGCTCTGCCACTCGCTCCGAAAAATTCTCTGGCCTTCAAGGACAAAAGCTGCCAACAACCGCGCCCGGTTCCGCCCGCCAGACTGGTAAGCAGAAACATCTCCACGGAGAAATTTTCCATCTTGCGAAGATTGGTAGCATCGTCGATCACACGCTGGAGAATGGTTTCAAACCTGCGCAATTCATCCCATGCAAGAAAGTGCGAAACCATCGGACACTGGGCGGCACCCGCGCTAATTGCCATAGGCATTCGATGGGCGGAAAACGGCTGTGCATTCTGGTCAAACCACCAATTATCCTTATAATTGCGTAGGCCGTTATCTCCGGAATTGTGCGCGGTCTCGAGCCGGGTCTGGACAAGGTCTTGAAACACATTGGCATTCATTCCCAATTGGAAAGGGTAGATAGGCGGCGGGGAACCAGCCACGCGATTGTTGAAAGCATCTCTCGTATCCTTCATGCTCTTATTTAAATCGCCCACGTCAGTGTCGCAGAGAATGATACTGACCCGGTGGCGGAAAAGATCGGCTGCCTTAGGATCATTGGTAGCCAGCTGAGCCAACTGTTGAATAATCTTGCCCCCGGTGCCGCCGAAACCAAGAAGAAGGTAAAGTGAATTCATAGGTTTTTTCTCACGTTTAACAAGTTAGGACGTTGGCCATGATTTGATCGCAATAAGGTAATAACAAATTCCGGCTACTACTAGCGAGGTTGTTAACGCCACCAGATTCACGAAAAACCGCATTGCTTGACCTCGCGCGTTAAGAGTATACGAAAATATTACAGGCTCACCATCGATTTTTAGGGGAGTAACTACTTTGCTATGTTGTGAAAAGGTGTCCTCGATCTTGAGAAGGGTGTTATAAGATATTTTTTTGGGCCAAGGGCTTGTGCGGTCAAACTCCACCCGGTCGCTTCGCAGTTTCGGGTCCTTCAGCCACTTGAAGTTCATAGCCGCGCCCATTGGCTTGGGGAGGCTCACAAGGACACTCTTGGAGAACAGCCCGAATCGGGCGTTGTTGTTCCAGATGCCAATGGTCTGCCTGCTGCCAGGAATTTGCGGAGCGTCGATGGGGTCATCCCCAACCAGCCATTTTGTTTCCTGTCCCAACATAGTGTTTTCCCCGCCCGCCTTGAGGGCGATGCTGATAAACACCAGAGCCATCAACAAAATTAAGCCCGACTGAATAAATGACGGCGCCGCAACCGCGCGAAAGGGTGCATCTCGGACCACGACCTGCTCCTTCGTCTCTCCCCAAGGGATCCATGCTACTTGCACGGCGCAATCGACAGGTTTTGCGGGGCGCCAGAACTGCCAACTGGCGGGCAGCCCGGGAAAGGGGATGCCTCGTGCCGTGGATAAGCTTCGCGTTTCACCTGCTCGGGTCAACGTGATGGTTCGGGCGGAAAATGCCCCAACCTCACCCTCAAAGCCTAAGTCCATTGACTCGCTTCCACGAACCCAGAAACCATGGCCTTTTTCAATTACTTGCCCTGGTTTTCCTGCCTTGTGCAACCGCAGCTTGGGCAGGTTTTCAGCGGTCAGGGGAACCGGATCCACCTTTACCTCCAAAAGAGCATCAGGTTGAACCTGCCCTGACGGGGACGTGATCCTGGCTGAGATTTTGGCCTCCCCGCGGCGGGTGGGACGAAAGGTTGCGATTTGGCTTTTGCCATCGGCTCCAGAGACTTGTTCCAATCCCCCCCCCAGCACCTGCCACTTGA
>Ga0194131_10006927_pt1 | contig 15494 bp, 15 predicted proteins | sample TA2KigO120mmetaG_FD_148631 | JGI IMG/M metagenome (GOLD analysis project Ga0194131, IMG submission 148631) | Freshwater microbial communities from Lake Tanganyika, Tanzania - TA2015053 Kigoma Offshore 120m | ecosystem: Environmental > Aquatic > Freshwater > Lake | place: Tanzania: Lake... | reverse complement strand
TTCGCCTCAGCGACGGCAGAGAGGTGAGGGCTGAGCCGGTCCCACGCCAGGGCGCGCAAGAATTCCTGCAGGTCCTCGCCTTGGAGTTCCATCAGCGTAAACACGACCCGGACCGTCGTGTCCGCAGACAGCCGTTGATCGCCTGCGTTCTGGATAACTTCGCGAACGAACGTGTGCAGATCGGGGGTAAAGACGTGCGCCGATGGAATGCCTCCTTCGCGCGCGCCGGAGGGCGGAATTGGATCGAAGATCCATTCAATGGTCGACTGTAACGCCAAATCTACTCGCCTCCGCGTTTGGATTGCGCTGCCAACTTTGGCGGTCCGGTGTCACGAGCGTGTCAGCCCCGCAGGACTTTGCCATATCGGCGAGCACTCGGCCGAGGTCATGGGCGACTACGTGGCCGGACCGAGCCACGCGACTGTTGAACTGGTGACCAACCAATCGCGAAGGAGCTACCTGGGCAGGAATGGAGACAAGGCGTTTCTCAACTCCACGAGGGTTACCACCGCCCACACCCGCAATCGGTCAAGCTCTAGTTTCGAGTATTCAATGCTTCCTTGCCGATAGATGGCGACGCGAGACGCGATGCGGTGATCAAGGCGCTCCCAACTCACCTCCTCTCTTACGCCAGCCCTTCTTAGGCGAGCCTCGATCTCTTGGCGGTGTGTATGCAGAGTGTCGTAAACATGCTTGTTCTTTGCCTCGTCTCCACGACCGATATAGAACTCGACCCTGAGCCGACGCCTATGAGCGAAACTGACACTCGGATCACCGACGGCAGACCCGATCGGTAGTCCCCCGAGCTTCTGGAAGTTCCGGCCCCGTGATCCATCTGGGAGCGCCCACATCTCGCCCGGTTTTCGACGATTTCGAAGATCTTTTAGCAGGGCATCAAAGAACGCCTTGTACTTTTCCTCGCGCTCCGGGATCAGCATGAACTTGACCCTTTCCTTGCCCATGTCGACATGCGAATCCCGCAAGCCTGCGTCAAGCCAGAATCCTGATTGGACTTGGCTGAGCCAGTCGTTGTCCCACCAAGATCTATGGCGTCTCGCAGACGCCGGAAGCGCCTTTCCAATTATACCTTCGACCTGCGCGAAGGTAATCTCCACTGAATCGTTGCTCGCAGATTGATATCGTTACTTAAGGGTTGATGCTGCAGGTTATCCGCCGTCAGAACATTTGGGACGATTTGAGGCCTCTGTTAACGGAGGCTTCGGCGCATCAGGCTTGTCGGTTTAGGCGGTTGCTTGCTGATGCAGCAAGCGGCGGTGCTCGATGGTCCTGCGCTTGATGGCGTGCCTCCTTTCCAGAATGGCCTGGCCCCGTCCGGCATAGACGTTGGCGGACGTCAGATTGCCGAGGCTTTCGTGGTATCGGCGGTGGTTGTAGTGATCGACGAAGTTGCCGATCTTTGCTTCGAGGTCGCCAGGCAGGAAGTAGTTCTCGAGCAGGATCCGGTTCTTCATCGAAGCGGCGGGGGCATCCGTCCCGGGGAATCATCGCGACCAGAATGTCGATAGATTCAAGGGTGCTCAGATTCGACAGTCTACGATCCGGCGCGAGAGTGAAGCCTTCATGGCGAAATGATTGAAATACGAGCTGAATCCGGTGAACAGCTAAACCTGATAGATGTGCTTGATCGACACTTCGACCAAGCCTACGAGCACGCAAAACCGACTTACATTTCCGGGTCTGTTCACTTCGAAGTCCGTCGTCGTCCGTACTGGTTACCCACCGCGGTATTCGCTGTGGCAGCCGCTGTGGCCCACGCGTCGGTTGTAGCCCCGGCTGTCTTCGGCTCAGTGATGGCCACGTATCTGTTCCAGGCGCTTGGCCGCGAGAGTGGTCGAGGATCCGGTCGATCGTCATTCGCCGCGGAGATGAGTAGCGTGCTGTTCTGTGGAGGGTGCAAAACCGGCGCTGTGTCTACATGTAGGGGAATGCCTCGACGGCGCGCACCCGACGGAATTGCAGGATTGGCCGACACCATCTCACTAGAGTTCGAGGAACAAGCGACTGATTTTCAAGCGCGTAGGTCTTGACGTATTCTGCATCGCGACAAGTTTTAAGTGGCGGAAAGGAGAGCCCGCCCGGACCCGACTCGGCGTGTGTCGTCGCGCCGACGCGACGGCGTGCTGGCGAGCTCACGTTACGGCTGAACTGTGGTTACACCGAATCATTCGAATTCAAACCCTCAGCCTGAGAGTCCGAAGGTGACCGATCCGGGAAGTGCCCCGTCTTCGATCGATATAGGGGGAGACCAGTTCGCGGACCTGGTCGAGTCGGCCATCGACTTCGCCCTGAGTTCTCGGGATCCCAAGCAGACAACCGCATGGTTCGTCGGGATGCTGCGCCCGCTGCTTTCGATGGCGGATGCTGACCTCAAGATGCACAAGCACAGGTGCACACATATCCCGAGTCAGCTTCGTCCTGTGATCAATTCGCCCAAACAATCGCGGATCATGGCCATCGGGCGGGTAATGCTAACCAATCCTGATCATGATTGGTTCATGCAAATCTACGGCAAATGGTGCGACTCTAACCCATCGCAAGTTCAGCGGCTTCGAGACGCCGTAGGAGGCAACGCCGTCCAGCTGTGGGAACCCTTGCTATTTCCCGGTGCCTCAGCTGACGGTTCCTCACGGCGCGATTTCGTCTGCACCCTGTGGGCTTTGACCCGGGGGATGGGGCGACCACGAAGGCTCCTAGATTTGGCGAGTCAATTGACCACCCTCACCGAGCAATTAGCGGGCAAGAATCGCGCTGGACCACAAGGTCGTTCCGGACAACGTCAGCGAGCTTCGCGAGGAAGATTTTCTCGTCTCTCCGAAGAAATTAAGGATCTACAAACGCAACTCCAAGAAGCCATGGAGAAGGCCTCAAAAAACGTTGACGAAGTTCAGCGGCTGACCAGATTGGTTGACGAGAAACAAAGGGAAATCAAGGACGCAAAGAGGCGAAATATCAGGCTTGAGCAGTCACTCGAGACCCAGCGGTCCCAAAAGGAGAGCGTCACGGCGAAGCTCCAATCCCAAAGGGAACACAACCAATCCCTCGAAGATGACTTGAAGACCCTGACACTGGCACGACACGACAGCTCATCTGCGCTCACCAGTGCTGAGGCAGAAATCCAGCTGTTAAGGGCGAAAATTGCGGAGAAACCTGCTGGTCCAGCAGAGTTCTGGACTTTTGTAGAAGGAACTCTCAAACGCGTCCGACAGGAACGCGATACCGGTCAGGGCGGCGCGAAGGTGGGCGCGACAAACCAGTATCCAAAGATCGCCACCCTGAAAGCGGCACTGGAGGACGCTTTCCCGGAACTCCGGGCTTACCGATCACCCCCCAAGGTCGCTCCCGCCCCCCCGAAGGGCCGTCTGAAGTTCCAGGCTCTGGGTGGGATCGATGTAGGCGGCAGCTGCTACTTGCTTGAGATTGGCAGTCACCGAATTCTGATCGATTGCGGGGTCAGGGCGAACGCTGAGACTGTCGAAGAAATGGGGATTGCTGTAGATAGCATTCCTGAGGTCGAAGTTGTTGTTGTAACTCACGCCCACGCTGACCACGCCGGATGGCTACCGGCACTGATCCATTCGGGCAGGTCGGCCCGGTTCCTATGCACCAAAGAAACGGACGCGCTGTTGCGCGTGATGCTGAAAGATGGGCGCAAGCAACTGGAACGACTCATGGCCTGGCAGCAAGTCCGTGCCAATAATGGCGTGTGTGCCGTCCCAGTCGAGCCGTACGACCAAAGCGATGTTGAAACGGCATTGAAGCGAATCAGGCCACACGGCTACCGAGAACCCTATTCGGTGGGCGACCTGAAGATCAGTCTTTGGCCTGCCGGACACATCCTGGGGGCCGCGAGCGTGCTAGTCGAATCTGCGGGTCGAAGGGTTTTCCTTACGGGTGACTACTGCATATTCCAGCAGGAAACCCTGTTCGCCAACGAGTGGCCTACTGACCGGGCACCTGTAGACCTGCTGGTTACCGAATCTACCTATGGTGCCGACGCCGCTCATTCCAGAGATGAGCAAGTAGACGGCTTGATAAGGGAGGTGAAGGACGTCCTTCGATCGCGAGGCACGGTGATAATCCCAAGCTTCGCAGTGGGAAGGGCACAGGAGGTCCTTGCCATCCTGCAACGCGCTTTCCGAAGTAATCAGCTGGAACAATGTCGTGTTTGGATTGATGGACTGATCCAGGACATCAACGCGGTATACAAGGCCTCGGGCAAGCTGCGCCTTGAAGACAGTCTGTTCGTGGAAGTTCGGAAGCAGGGATATGAAAGGTCCGAGGTTTTGAAATATGCCAATTCAGAGCCGTCGATCATTGTGACGACTGCCGGAACGATGAGCGGCGGACCGGTGATCTATTACGCCAAGCATCTGCTCCCGGACGGAAGGAATCGAATCCTGTTCTGCGGCCACCAGGACGACGAGGCGCCTGGGTACAAGCTCCTTCAACTCTCACAGAAGCATGAAGGGAAGAGCAAGGTGACGGTATTCGACGAAGAAACACGCCGTGAGATTTCAATTCATGCGAAGTCCTCAGCCAAGGTGTTCCATCTGTCTGCCCATAGCACGAGGTCGGAAATGATGTCCGCGATCAGACAAATGTCGCCTCAACACGTTGTCCTCGTACATGGGAGTGAGCCAAACCGCACAGCATTCGCCAACGAATTGTCGAGAGCTGGAATGCGCGTCGCGGGTGACGGGAAATTGGAATTGCCAGGCGAATGAAATGGGAGCAATTTCCCGGACTCCAGGCACTTCTTGATTACCTGCAACTCCGGCGCTTCAGGTGCCCGATCCCCCGCCATCGTCGATTCGACACGCTAATTCCACGCGCCGGCGTCACTTATAGACGAAAAGGGCAGCTGGCACAACAGGGCCGAAAGGCCGCATAGAGTACCCCCAACGTTCGACCTGTCTTACACTTCCGCCCAGTTCGACGTGCAGTCCGGTCTGCGAAGTGGTTCATCGGGTTCTCCCGCCGGCGCCATATGAGGCTTGCCTCGCTCAACGCATGGAACCGAAGCTACCAACCTACGACAGGTTCATAAACCCCACGCTAAGGACGCTTGATTCGATGGGTGGCTCCGCCGCCGTCTCAGAACTCGTCGAGCGGGTCGCTGACGACATGCAGCTCACGAATGAGGAGTTAGCGATCGTCCATGACCCGAAACGAGGTACCCAATCTGAGGTCGCCTACCGGATGGCTTGGGCCCGGACCTACCTGAAGAAAGCTGGTCTCATCGAGAACAGTCAACGGGGCGTGTGGTCGCTTACGGTCGCGGGGCGAGATGCTGGAGAGGTCGACGTGGCCGCGCTGATCCGGAAGGTAAAACGGGAGGACGCGGTGCAGAGCCGTTCAAGGGCTATCGCCTTGGTCCCCCTTAACGACGATGAAGAGACCCTATCTAAGTGGCGCGAAGAGGTTCTAGCTCTGCTGACTGAGCTGCCACCCTCGTCCTTCGAAAGGCTTTGCCAGCGCCTCCTCAGAGAATGCGGATTCATAGAAGTGACCGTGACTGGCCGAAGCGGGGATGGGGGGATCGACGGCGTCGGGGTCATTCAGCTCCAGCGAATCCTCAGCTTCCAGGTGGCCTTCCAGTCGAAGCGCTGGCGTGGCACGGTTGGCCCCGACAAGATCCGCGAGTTCCAAGGAGCGACCGTCGGCAGGGCTGACAAGGGCCTCTTCATCACTACAGGATCATTCTCCACAGATGCGCGAAAGGTGGCGCGCCGCGACGGGGCGCCTCCCATCGACCTCATCGATGGCGATCAATTGGTGGACCTGCTGAAGTCGCTTGGTCTCGGCATCAAGACGGAGCAAGTCGAACAGGTGATCGTGAACAAAGATTGGTTCGCCGCGGTGTAGGGGCGAACATTCCTTGACGCCGACGAATTGGAGAATCTTGACGGACGCAAAAGAGTCGTGAACCAGTGGGGTGAACGCGAAGCCGTTCACAAGGCAGTCGTGATGGCACTCAACACGTTGCGGTCGCTGGAGATCTTAAAGGGCGCGCGAAACTCAACGGTTCAGCGACGCGGGGCGCGAATTGACGTACCAAGTCAGCTAATCCCATGGATTTCTCATGCCTTGTTGCTCACTAGGGATTCTGAGTCGATCGACATTGGGGGACTCGCATCAGCACCCGAGCTCTTCGGCCTCAACCCCAACCACGGGTTAGCCGACAGTCGCTATCCGTTTCTGAAGATCCACAGCGAGGGCGGTAATCGAATGGTTTTCGCCGTGGAACGCTGAACGAGCAGGAAGGCTCAACGTCAGAATGCCCAATCGGGATCACCTCAACGAACCGCAGCGCGCATTCGCGGAAAAGCTATTTGAACTATATCCGGACTTCCTCCCGACGCGGTCCCTGTATCTGGACTTTGAAGGTAGCGGCTCAGGCTGGGAGCTCATCATCAGCTTGTTCTGGCCGAAGCATCGCGAACCGAGGCGGTTTGCGTGGCGGATTTGCAGGGACTCAAAGCGCTTGACGCGTGAGGACGTGCAATCTGCTCTTGAGGAGCTCGAAATCAGCGGAAGTGGGCCTTCGGTTGTTGTCGCCTACTCGCAAGGCGGGTACAAGCCCAACGAAAGGGAGCGATTGATCGATCTGTTGGGTATTGACCCTTGGCCTAAGGCAAGCTGGGTGAACCTGTTACATCCTTTCCAGAAGTGTCCCCAGATGACCGCCACGATTGAACGGCACCGGCATGTCGTTCACAAGAAGGACAAGTCCCAGGTCCGCAGATCTCTGGAAGCTCTCGAATGGGAGTTCGACATCATTCGCGATCAGGCGATCCGAGGGCACAACAACAGGTATTCCGACGGGCTCGACGGAAAAATGCAGGTTTTGTCCCTCGCTCAGAAGTATGCAAGGGGAGGCTTGAGCGACGCCGAACTCAAAGATTTGAAGGCTTATTGCCTTCAAGATGTGAAGTCAATGTACCGCATCGCTCGCACGTGTGAACTAGGTTTATATGGGCGCGGGCAGAGGAGGGAACGGTACCGAAGGTGAAGCGCGACAGGCCCGATCATCACCCGCGCATAGGCGAAAATCTAATGATGGCATAGCCCTCATCTCGACGCGGCCAGACCGGCCTGTCAGATCATTCGCAAGCCTGAAGGGGGTCTGGAGCCTGCATAATGTTGCCAGGTGCCGCCGGGGCCCGAAATACCACAATTCCAGGCCATAGCTAAGATAGATACGACGCGGAGGGATGGCCGAGCGGTTTAAGGCGACAGTCTTGAACTCACGCTCCGCCGGTCCGACGCCAGGCGCCCGGATACGAACCGATCCCCCATGCGTCCTGCCCGGTAGCTTGCCTCGGTGGCAGAGACCAGATTGCCCGCAGCCACTTCGAAACGGTTGCGGGCAATCTGCGGGATCGGTGACACTCAAGTCTTCCCATAGAGCAGTCAGACCCTGAGCACCCGGGCGAGGTTGCCTCCCAGAATGCCGTCTTTTTGGGCCCGGGTCAGCCTGTGCATGTGTCGATCAATCAAGACTCTGGCAAGTTCAGGCGGCTGATACGGACCATTCGATCCCATGAGTACGCGGTCCGCGCCTACGGCATCAACCAGGTCCTGAATGTATCTGTTGTTGAACACCCCCGCAGACTCGGTGACAGTGTTCTTGGCCCTTAGCATCGCAGGGACTAGCTGTTCCGTTGCACCCGGCCAACCGTTGATCCCCCCGAAACCCAGGTGCCCAATGATGAACGTGTTCTCCGGGAAGTCGATAGCGATATCAGCGACCATGTCGGGCAGGCACTGTTCCCACGAATCCTGCCCCGTATGGAAATAGACCGGGATCTTAAGACTGGTGGCGGCCTCGACAACTGGGTCCAAGAGCTTGCGATCAGACAGCAGATAGTGGTCATCCAGAGTGTTCATCTTCACTGCCTTGAATCCGTGCTCCTCCACCCACATTTTCAACTCGTCAAGAGCTTTCTTGCCTCTACGAGGCTTCACTCTGGCAAATCCGAAAAAGCGGTTCGGATATTTCTTGACCGCGTCTGCAATTCGCCAGAGATCAGGCTTGAAATGCTCCGGGGCACCGTTTCCAGGCGGCGCAACAAGTGTTGCATCAATGCCTGACATGTCCATGTAGTCGACCCATGCCGGTCCATCAAACGGGACAGGCAGTCCGTGCTGTTTCCAGATGGGGTTGTTGCCCAAGTAGGCGTGAGCATCGTAAATCTTGCCCATTCCGGCTACCTCCCCGTTCCGGTCGGTGTTCGCCGCTTTGCTGTGGCGGGTTTGACTTTGAGGATCCAACGTTCGAAATTGCCGCCCTTTACCTTGTCCTTTTCAAGTGGGGAGAGCTTGCCAAGGTGTTTTTCAACGAGGAGCCGGGCAATTTCGATCGGCGAGTTGGGGCCGTTCGATCCGAGAAGCACGCGATCAGCACTCGTTGCATCGATGATGTTCTGCACCACTAGCGGGTTGAACACACCGGCGGTTTCGCAGATTGTGTTCGGAAACCTGAGCAGAGTAGGGACTATCTGATCAGTCCATCCCGGATATCCGCAGTGCCCGATCATGAACGTCATGCCTGGAAAATCGCCGGCCATGTTGCCAACCATGGAAGGCTGGCATGTCACGCCGTGCCGGTCTCCCGTGTGAAAGTACATGGTCATCCCGCCCAGGCGATCTGCGGTCTCCAGAATCGGATCAAGCAGATTTCGGTCGGCAAGCGAATAGTTATCGTCAAGGGTGTTGAACTTTATCGCCTTGAATCCCTGGGCGTGCCTTCGCTTCAACTCTTCGATAGCCGCCTTGCCACGACGCGGCTTGAGTCGACAAAAACCATAAAAGCGCCCGGGGTACCGTTTCGCAGCCTGCTCTATGCGGTCCATGTCTGGCTTGAAGTCTTCGGAAGCTCCGACTCCAGGTGGGGCCACCAGAGCGCCGTCGAAACCGCAGTAATCGAGGTATTTGACCCACTCGGGCCCATCGAAAGGGACTGGCAGTCCGAATACCCCCCAACCCTTATTGTTGCCCAAGTACGCATGAGCGTCGTAGACCTTGGCCATTTGTTAGTCACCTCTAATAAAATGCCAGGCACGCATCTGAGTGGCGAGTAGCCGGCGCTCACTTATGATTCTTTATTCGCGAACACGGGAGTCCGGAAGGTGCCTCCCAGACTCCCGTCAAGTGCTGCCTGACATTCGACCAGGGCCAGCCCTAATCTTTCGCTGGCTTCCCTAATTATTCAGCTCATCTCTTGGCGAGCTGGATCAGTTCTATTCCTTGGATCAACCCCGACTCGAATCCATCACGCATATCCCACTTCGCAACTGCCTTTGGGTTCGCTGTAACGAACTGAGGAACCGTGACGATTCCAGCCTGTGGCATCCAGTTATACATCTGGCCTGCCATTGTGTTGTTAATTTCAATACGCTTCTTCGGATCTCCTTCATTGTTGGCGGCCTTGAATCCCTCCGCAATCCACGGCATTTCGATGCCACATCCGAAGCCTCCGCGTGTCAGGCTGGTCTGCTGCGGTGCTCGGGGCCAGTCCCACGGCAGGGTGTTATTGTGACGGCAACCCTGGATATACACCAGCGAGTTGGACCTATCGACCACAGTGGGACGGAATATGGCGTAGTCCATCATCTGGGCCTCTGCCTTGATGCCAATCTTGTCCCAGTATCCGGCAATTGCTTGCAGCATTTCAGGCGGGAAGCCAGGGAATGTTCGGAACGAAATCTCGAACTTCACTCCATTGACATCCGCGCGGTAGCCATCCTTGCCCTTTGGGTAGCCTGCCTTATCGAGAAATTCTTCGGATTTCTTCGGGTCGTACGGGACTTTCCACTTGTCATTCCATTCTGGCAGGACTGTCTCAAACATCGAGATGTAGCCTGGAACAGCCTGACCAGCGAACACTTGCTTCACGATCGTGTCCCGGTCGTATGCCATTGCCATCGCCCAACGCACCAGGCGGGCCTGCTCCATGTCATCCATGCCAGCCGGGTTGTTGTTGTCCGTATAGGGGACTTTGGTCCCCCACGGGTTGCCCACCCACGGAAGGTCTGTCTTGTATCCTGCCAGCTTCCACGGCTCGAGAGCTGAACCGTCACGGGCAGAAATCTCTTCCCAGTAGTTGCCTCCGAATATGACGATCTGCGCCTTTGCGGCATTAGCGGGAATGAGGGAGAAGCCTTTGGCGGCCAGATCGGACTGGTCGGGCGCCGTCAGCTCTCCCATGTCAACTTCCCCGGTTACGACCGCGGCCTTTCGGATCGCAGCCTCGGGGATCTCCAGATAGGTGACCTGCTTCCACTCTGGGGTCTTCCTCCAGTGGTTCTGGACAGCTTTGACGATGATGCGCTGATTGTCCCGGTACTCGACAACCTCTGCTGGTCCGGTGCCAATGATGTTCTTGATTGACCAGTCTCTTCCATTCTTGTCGAACGCAGCCTTCGAGAAGACCTCCATGGTCTGTCCCTGGTTGTTCATCTGGTTGGCAGCCCAGGTAACGTCCCAGGAATTTACGGGCACTTCTACCGTCACGCTATCGATGGCCCGTGCCTCTTTGAATAGTGCGGAGTAGTCGCCCGCATTGAACGAAATGGAGCCTTTGGTCACATTGGCGTTGACGTCGTTCATATTCCAGGCGAAGTCTTCGGCCGTCATTTCGCCGTAGCCTTTGTGGAACTGCACTCCCTTCTTGATTTTCAAAGTAAGGAGGGTGCCGTCCGAAGATCTGGCCCAGGAATCGACCAGCATCCCGGTCACCTCGCCCGGATAAATAGTCATGAACGGGCTTTCCGTAATTCCGTAACGGTAGTTGGCACTGCCCGCACTGTTTACGCCTACCCCTTTCCCGACCGATACGAGCGCGAAGGACAGCTCACCGCTCTTATTCTTAGGAGCAGGAAGACTGGCGCTCGCCGGTGCCGGGGTAGGAGTCGCCACCACGATCCGCTCTTCGATCTTGGTGACGGTTTCTCCCTGTTTAGTCACGAGCACTGTCTGCTGGACAACCACTGTCTGCTGGACAACCACTGTTCGCTCGATGACCTGAGGGGCGGGCTGGACCAACACGGTCTCTTTCACGATTATCGGGGTGGGTTCGGAACCACCACAGGCGGCAGAAGCGGCTGCCATTAGAGCGCCGAAAGCGACAACAGCCCACATTTGGTACCGCCTGCCCAACTTGCGCCTCAACATATGTTGCCTCCTGTCAAATCTAACCGCCTACCTCGGAGGGCGATCTCTGCCCCCGAAATTTCCGTCGCCCGATTCGCCGGCCGGCATGATACGCGTGACCCCGCGTGTTCGCAACAAGGTTCGTCTCATACCTCGACATGAACAACTCGATTCTTCTGGCCAGCACGCCGAGTGAAAATCATTCTCCCCCGGGTCCGCTAGATCTGCCGAAGGCGGGGATCGAGTCGGTCGCGTAGCCAGTCCCCAAGAAAATTGAGAGCCATCACCGTCATGAGAATTGCCATGCCAGGGAAGGTCGCAACCCACCATGCAGTGTCCAGGTAGTTTCGCCCGTCGGAAACCATCAGACCCCATGCAGGAGTCGGCTGCGGTATGCCAGCTCCCAGGAAGCTCAGAGATGCCTCGGCGAGAATCAATTGCCCTACCCTCAGAGTTGCAATCACCACAACAGTGTTGGTCACGCCTGGCAAAATATGTTTGATGATAATTCTGATCTTAGATGCCCCGGCGATCCTCGAGGCTGAAACGTAGTCGCTAGTCTTAAGAACCAATGTTTCAGCTCGGACATTTCTTACGAAACCGCTCCAGGCAAGCATGGCCAGCAGTATCAGTACAATCATGAGACTTGGCTCAAAGGCAATGACAATGACTAACGCGAGGAGAATGAACGGAATAGCGAACCACGTGTCTACAACCCGCATGAGAATCTCATCAATGAGTCCGCCGTAGTAACCGGCGATCACACCCAGCGATACGCCGATGACCGCCCCGGATGCTAGAGAAACTCCGGCCACCATTAAGGAAATACGGGCTCCGTAGATCAACCGGCTAAGCAGATCACGGCCGACGATGTCAGCTCCGAGGATTCGTTCGCTGGTACCACCTTCCATCCAAGCTGGAGGGGCATTCCTAAGAGCAAGGTCCTGCTCCCGGTAAGTGTGCGGGGCAATTAAATCAGCGAATAAAGCACAAAATACCAGTGTGCCAAGAACTATGATCGGGACTAACGGCCACCTTCGTATCCTGGACCACGATCCACCGACTGCCCGCGCCTGGTTCATTGAACTAGCGGGGTTCGCACCGGTCGCGTGTGCCGAAGCAGCCATGGTTAGGAATACCTGACACGCGGGTCTATGACCGCATACGCGGCGTCGGCAAGAAAACTTGCTACCGAATACAGCAACGCAAACATCAGCACAGCCGCAGTCATAGTCGTGTAGTCGTTCTGAAACACAGACTCAGTCGCAAGGCGACCGAGTCCCGGCCATCCGAATACCGTTTCTGTGATGACCTGGCCGTTCAGAAAGAACGCCAGCAACAGGGCCGAGAATGTAATGGGTGGAATAAGCGCGTTGCGAAACGCATGCTTCCAAACGAGCAGCGATGTGGAAACGCCTTTGGCACGAGCCAGCTTGACGTACTCACTATCGAGCACGTCAAGCATCGATGATCGTGTGAGCCTCATATAACCGGCAGCCCCTGCCCAGCCGAGCGTGACGGCAGGAAGGATGAAGTACTTCAACTGCTGGAAAAATGACGCGTCCGGTGGACCTTTGGTGCTAGTAGGGAGAAGACCAAGGTGCACCGAGAACACAAGTACGCCCATGATCCCCAGCCAGAACCCCGGGACAGCCTGGCCAAGAATTGCGAACGCCCTGCCTATGTTGTCGAGTATCCCGCCGCGCCTGACGGCCGATAACACTCCGAGCGGCACCCCAATCAATGTCGATAAAAACCAGGCGGTGGCCGCCAATTGCAGTGTATTCGGCAGGCGCTCTCTGATTACTTCGCTGACTGACCGCTGAGTCTGTACGGTCTTGCCCAAGTCGCCTCGTGCCACCTGGCCAAGCCATTTGAAGTACTGCACCGCAAGCGGCTTATCCAGACCGAGCCTCCGCCCGAGCTCCTCGTATTGTTCTTTCGTTACCCCGTAACCTTCAGGCCGGATCATGAACTGACGGGGGTCGCCTGCAAGTCGGGAGACCGTAAATACGATAACCGTAGCGGCGAACAGTGTAAGCAGCGCAAAGCTGCCACGCTGGACTAGGAACCTGACCAATTGAAACTCGATTCAGACTTGAGCAAAGCGGACGGGACTCTAGCACGACGATTATTGCCTGTCAAAATCGGCGGCGAGCATCTTCTGTGCGTTGCCGACGAGAAGGAGAAACAGTGTGATTTGCCCGATTGCGGATATGATTCCCGGGCCAACGGCTGGCATTTGCAGCGGATGTTGCGGGCACGGAGTGCCGATCGTGCATGAAGCAAGGAGTCGTTCTATTGAGAATCCTCAGATTGGAGCACGTGGACCTGTTTGTGGCAGATATCGGTAGGTCGGTGGATTTTTACCGGAAGCTCGGTTTCGTACCGGAAGGAACGAACGACAAGGGCGATGCTGTCTACATGGGCACGCATCACGGCGGACCTTCTCTTGGAGTCGAGCTTCACAAGGCGAAACCAGGGCAGGCTGTGGGAATCGACCACTTGTCATTCGAAGTGGAAGATGTAGACGCCGCGTTTCATGAGGCAAAGTACCTTGGTATCTCATTCGAAATAGACCCGAGAACCGGTACTCGTTCGGGACGGCGAATCGCGAACTTCCGTGACCCAGACGGAGTGCTGTTGCAGTTCTCACGGAAAGTTACGCGAGCTGAGTACGAGGACTGGAAGTAATCCATTAGGACAGGACCTCAGGCCTCGCTCATGTCCTAAACGAACTGGCAGCTGGGTGATGAATCCCATAGGGAAGTGAGGACGAAGATGGGTCGATCAGGCCCGGTCGCGATGGCGGGCGCACATACGGTTGACATAACCCCGACAACTGCTCCCGTATGGTCTACTTCAAAACAGTTGCGCAGAAACACGGCCGAGGACAGCGCCCTGCTAGCACATGCGGTGGCGTTTACCGATGGGAACGAACTTGCCGCGGTGGTCGCTTGTGACCTGACCTCCATATCCCGTAGCCACTTCCTTGCGATCAGGGAGCTTGCCAGCCTGAGGAGCGGGATTCCTGAGAAGAATCTCAGAATTGCCGCCAATCATGTTCACGCAGCTCCCTGGTTGACGCCCGGATTCCTGATCAATGGTCCCAGCCCTGACCCGGTGTATGCCGAAATGGTGGCCGACTGGATCGCTGATTCCGTTCTTCAGGCCAGGGACAAGATGCGTCCAGCCAGGATCGCAGCCGGACAGGCCAAGGGTGCCGGCGTCAGCTTTAACCGCCGGTACCTGAAGCCTGGCGGGAAGGCCGTGATGGTTTTTTCCACTGCCCGCGATCCCTCATTGTCGGCCGCGGGCCCGGCGGACGACGATCTCGGCTACATCCTGTTCGAATCGCCCGATGGAGAACCTATTGCAGCGATTACAAGCTTTTCTGCACACAACCATGTCGTAGACGGCAGCCCGGTCGCTGGTCGACCGCCCAATGAGGTCTGGCATCGTGACTTTGGGGGGCGTTTCGGAGACGTGATAAGAAAGCAGCTGGGAAAGCCCATCCCCGTCGCGTACCTGGCAGGGGCCTGTGGCAACACTGCGTGGCAGAACCCGAGGATCGCACCACCGATTGACGGGCAGGCTGCCGCCTGGAGAATTGGGGCGAAGCTGGCAGACGCGTTTCTGGCCGATATTCCAAAGGCGAAGCGGCGAGCGATCAAGGATCTCAGGCTGGCGTCAAAGGTAATTGAAATACCTGACCGGCCCCTTTCCGACTCTAGCGTTTGCACAGATCGCTGCCGTGGCATGGAAGAGCATCTAAACGATTTGGACATGCGCAGATTCGGCCTCGAGCGCAAAGTCCAGCAGGAACGCGGAGACGGCTCCAAGAACGTCGTAGAAGTCGGTGCACTTTCTTTTGGAGGCGTCGCGATTTCTTCAAACCCGGCGGAACTGTTCGTAGAGTTCGGGCTTGAGATCAAACGGCGATCTCCATTCGAGGTGACGCTGATTTCCGAACTTACGAACGGTTACTGTGGTTATGTTCCAACCGAGGAGTCGTTCGCACAGGGAGGATACGAGACGCATCGGTCGATGTTTTCCAGCCGAATAGCGCTCAACGGTGGCCGCATCATCACCGAAGCCAGCATCGCTACCCTTACCGAGTGTTATCGCGGGTAACCGGACCCGAGCCTTGAGATTCGCTACGGTTCCAAGCCACAGCTAAGATAGATACGACGCGGAGGGATGGCCGAGCGGTTTAAGGCGACAGTCTTGAAAACTGTTGTGGGCGCAAGTCCACCGTGGGTTCGAATCCCACTCCCTCCGCCACGCCGGTTACACGACGGCCCGCCCCGATTCCCGCG
>Ga0194131_10006925_pt1 | contig 15496 bp, 20 predicted proteins | sample TA2KigO120mmetaG_FD_148631 | JGI IMG/M metagenome (GOLD analysis project Ga0194131, IMG submission 148631) | Freshwater microbial communities from Lake Tanganyika, Tanzania - TA2015053 Kigoma Offshore 120m | ecosystem: Environmental > Aquatic > Freshwater > Lake | place: Tanzania: Lake... | reverse complement strand
ACCCGACAGTCCATCCGAGCAATAAACCAGGGCGCAGGAGGGCCCCCCGCGGGGGCCTTCATGCCGTCAGCCGTGATGCATTTTTACTCCGGCCAGCCGATACATTTTTACTCCGGCGTTGACAGCTTTGCCGCTTCCCGCGACGCAAGCTCGAAGGTCTGCTCGATGAGATGCCAAAACTGGAGCAGCGGCTCCTCGGCATGGCCTCGCACGAGCTGGCGGCAGCCCAGGACCAGATGATGCTGCTCGGCCGTAAATCGGCCAAGGAGCGGGTCGTCTCTTTTCTGCTGATGATGTCGGCCTCGGCGGTGCGCCGCGGCAAACCCGCGGATCCCGTGGCGCTACCGATGAATCGCAGCGATATCGCCGACTATCTCGGCCTGACCATCGAGACCGTGAGTCGGACCTTCACGCAGCTGCGCACGCAGAAGCTCATTGAACTCCTCGACGAAAAGCAGGTCCGCCTGCTCAAGCCCGAGGCCCTGCGTGAGATCGCCGGCGGCTTCTGAGCTCAGGCGACACTAGCGACGCGGAAGGTCCTCAGCTCGCCGTCGTGCTCCCGGATGGAGATGTACTCACCGGGTTTAAAGATGTGCCGATCGAAGCGGAAGAGTGACTCGTCATCCTCCTCCTCGTCGGGAACATAGGAGAAGGCCCAGCGGTTGCCGCGGCCATGAACCAGCACGCCGGTCTCGTCCGCTCCGGTCCAGAAATGGCGCACCGTGCATTTCTTCCGGTTGGCCTTCCACTCGATGGCGTCGAACTGCCCCTGGTCGTCCAGGGGCGCAATAAACTCGTAACCGTGACGCGGATTCCCCTCAGGAAACTCGCGGCAGCGGGCAAGTTCGAGACGGATGGTGCGCAGAGTCACGTGGGGTCTCCATTAGTTGATGACGTACCGTCGCACACTCGATTGCCAACGATCATTGACCTGAATCAAGGCGTCCCGGACCCCGGCATCGTTCCTTAAGGCATGCACGATCACAGCGCCGCCCTCCTGTCGACATCAGCCGGATTTTCAGAGGCATGGCTCCTGGCTTCCCTGCTGCTGCTTGCCGGGCTATGGGGTGGCGTCACGCATTGCGCAGGCATGTGCGGCCCGTTCGTCCTCACCCAGATCGACCAGCGCTTAGATACCTCGCCAGGCGATTTCGGTCGCTGGCAGCGCCTCAAAGGCGCGGCTCTGCTCCCGTATCATTTTGGGCGGGCGACGACCTACGCATTGCTGGGTGCCGCCTCCGGCGGCTTCGGCGGCCTGATCGCTGAGTGGAGCGGCCTGCGCTGGGTCGCTGCCGCGTTTCTCATTGCCGGTGGCCTGTTGTTCGGCGCCCAGGCGATTGGCCTTCCCGCGCTGCGCGCGCTCCGAGCTCCCGTCCTGCTCGGACGCCTGGCCGCCTGGCTTGCGGCGAAACCATCGACAGTCCGCCACTATGCGCTGGGGATCACGCTTGGCTTCCTGCCCTGCGGCCTCCTCTACGGGGCTCTGACGGCTGCCGCCGCGGCGGGAAGTGCCATGGCTGGCGCTCTCGCCATGGTCGCTTTCACGGCAGGAACCGTTCCAGCGCTTATGGCGGTCGGTTGGGGCGGCGTTCTTCTGGGCGCACGACGACGTCAGCTATTGCAGCGGCTGACACGTCCTATGCTAGCTGCCAACGCTCTCGCGTTGATCCTTCTTGCGATGAACCTGACACGTTGATCTCCTCTACCACGTCTCGATAGGCGTGCCAGGACGCATGGCCCAGAAGCGGTAGGATAACGATCAGCCCGAGGTAGAACGTCACCAGGCCGAATGCCGTGAAGGCGACGATCAGCGCCGCCCACAAGGCCATGGCGGGTCCATTGACCCGAACAGCTTTCAGGCTGGTGGCAACGGCGATGATCACGTTGACATCGCGATCGATCAGCATGGGGATCGAGACGACGCTGATCGAAAAAACGATGGCGCCCAGCACCAGGCCTACGACGCCGCCGGTCAGCAGAAACGAGATGCTCACCGGTGAGAAGATCAGCGCATCGAAAAGACGTTCAAAGGTCGGGTTAGCGCCGGCAAAGAACAGCGCAAAAAGCAGGGTGGCGACCCGTACCCAGACAAGATGAGCGAGCATAAGCAGCAGGCCGAGCAGCGCGATCTGGCTCCCGTTCCGCCGCCAGGCTAGGAGGAAACCCCACCCGGACACTGCCTCGCCGGCTCCCAGCCGCCGGCTGATCTCATAGAATCCAACGGCGATCAGAGGAGCGACCAGGAAGAAACCAGCAGTCAGCGGCAAAGCGAGGTAGATCGCTCCGCTGACCATCGTCGCGATCTTCAAGCCGATGCTGACGGCGGCGATCGCAGCTCCCACGCCGAGACTTAGCGCGGGTGCCCGCAGCAAGTCCGCCCAGCCCCGCGCCAGCCAGAGCCAGGGGCGATCCAGCGGCACCCGTCGTACCTTCGGGCCTGGGGTTGGAAAAACGGGAACCGCGTCGGTCATTGCCGCCTCATGGATTAAGAGGTCTTAACTTCCCCGACATTCCGTGAGCGGGCCTTGACCTGAATCAAGGCGGCCGGGCGGCTCCTCACAGACTATCCGACGCACGCCGGCACAGGCGCTCGTCCTTCATTGGGGTAGTCATGACCGCCATCGCTTCAGCAGCCCAGTCGTCCACCGGTATACGGCGCGCCCCGATCTATGCCGACGACGTCATCCGCGCGTTCATGATTGCCACGATCTTTTGGGGTGTCGTGGCCTTCGCTGCCGGGGTCTATATCGCCCTGCAACTCGCCTTTCCGGTGCTCAATCTCGGTCTCGAATGGACCACCTTCGGCCGGCTGCGTCCGGTCCATACCTCCGCGGCGATCTTTGCCTTCGGTGGCAACGCCCTGCTCGGCACTTCATTCCACGTGGTGCAGCGCACCTGCCGCGCCCGGCTGTGGGGTGGAGACGCGCTCTCCTGGTTCGTCTTCTGGGGCTATCAGGCGTTTATCGTGCTCGCAGCCACCGGCTACGTGCTCGGAATCAGCCAGGGGAAGGAATATGCGGAGCCGGAATGGTACGTCGATCTCTGGCTCACCCTGGTCTGGGTCGCATACCTGCTGATCTTCGCCGGCACGCTGCTGAAGCGTGAAGAGCCGCATATCTACGTCGCCAACTGGTTCTATCTCGCCTTCATTCTGACAATTGCCGTCCTGCACATCGGCAACAACCTCGCCGTACCCGTCTCCTGGTTTGGCAGCAAGAGCTATGGCGCCGCCGCGGGCGTGCAGGATGCGATGATCCAGTGGTGGTACGGCCACAACGCGGTCGGCTTCTTCCTCACCGCTGGCTTCCTCGGGATGATGTACTACTTCATTCCGAAGCGCGCCGAGCGGCCAGTCTATTCGTACCGCCTATCGATCATCCATTTCTGGGCCCTGATCTTCCTCTACATCTGGGCCGGGCCCCATCACCTCCACTACACAGCCCTGCCCGACTGGGCTCAGACCCTGGGCATGACCTTCTCGATCATGCTCTGGATGCCGTCCTGGGGCGGCATGATCAACGGCCTGATGACGCTATCAGGCGCCTGGGACAAGCTGCGCACTGATCCCGGCTTGCGCTTCTCTGTCACCGCGGTCGGCTTTTACGGCATGAGCACGTTCGAAGGGCCGGTCATGTCGATCAAGGCCGTCAACTCACTCAGCCACTACACCGACTGGACCATCGGTCATGTGCATTCCGGCGCGCTAGGCTGGGTCGCCTTCATCGTCTTCGGCGCGCTCTACTACCTGGTGCCGTTCCTGTGGAAGAAGCAGGACGTCTGGTCGCCGCGGCTGGCGAGCTGGCACTTCTGGATCTCGACAATGGGCATCGTTCTCTACATCACCTCGATGTGGGTGTCGGGAATCATGCAGGGCCTGATGTGGCGGGCTTACGACGAGCTCGGCTTCCTGCAGTACTCGTTCGTCGAATCCGTCGCGGCGATGCATCCCTTCTACGTGATCCGGGCCCTGGGGGGTCTGCTCTTCCTCACCGGCGCGCTGCTCATGGCCTACAACTTCTGGCGCACGATCCGGCAGGAAGAGCCTGCTCGCGCCGTCTATGCCACTACGCCGGCCGAGTGAGTCGCACATGACCTTCCGTCACGCCACCATCGAAAAAAACGTCATCCTGCTTGCCATCCTGACGCTGATTACCATCTCGATCGGCGGCCTGGTGCAGATTGTCCCGCTCTTCACGATCGAGACCACGATCGAGCGTGTTGACGGTGTAAGGCCCTACACGCCGCTCGAGCTGTTGGGCCGCAACATCTACGTTCGCGAGGGCTGCTATCTCTGCCACAGCCAGCAGATCCGGCCCTTCAAGGACGAGATCGAGCGCTACGGCCACTACAGCCTCGCCGCCGAGAGCATGTATGACCATCCATTTCAGTGGGGATCCAAGCGCACAGGGCCCGACTTGGCCCGTGTCGGCGGCAAGTACTCCAACGTGTGGCACGTCGCCCACCTGATCGAACCCAGGGCCGTCGTTCCCGAGACAGTGATGCCACCCTATGCGTTCCTGGCCGATCGTGCGCTGCGTTACGACGATATCGCCGCTCATCTGCGTGCCAGCCGGATCGTCGGCGTTCCTTACACCGACGGCATGATCGAGGCAGCCAAGGCCGACCTCGAAGCTCAGGCGACTCAGGACGGCGACAGTGACGCGCTGCTCAAGCGCTATCCCAAGACCGTAGCCGGCGATTTCGACGGCGATCCGAACCGCATCACGGAGATGGACGCCCTCGTCGCCTATCTCCAGATGCTCGGCACGCTGGTGAAATTCACCGATATCCGCCCCGAACAGCTCAAGCAATAGGTCTGCCATGGACTGGAACTCCCTCTATCCCGTGCTCAAGAGCCTGTGGGTCATCTGGTTCTTCGTGCTCTTCACTGGGATCGTCGCCTGGGCCCTGTGGCCCTCCCGACGCACCCGGCTGCAGGAATACGGATCCATTCCCCTGCGCGACACCGAGAACTGAGGCCGCCATGCCGACCAAGATCGAAAAGGACGAGATCACCGGTAAGGCGACGACCGGCCATGAGTGGGATGGCGTCAAGGAGCTGGATACGCCGCTGCCCAAATGGTGGCTCTATGTCTTCTACGCCACGATCGTCTGGTCGATTGGCTATTACGTGCTCTATCCGGCGTGGCCGTCGTTCTCGTCGTACACCACAGGCGCATTGAACTACTCGGCGCGCAGCGATATCGCCCGCGACTTGCGCGAGCAGGCGCAGCAGCGCGCGCCCTTCGTTGACCGTATCCGCGCGGCTTCGCTCGAGCAGATCCGCAGCGATCCCCAGCTCCTTGGCTTTACCATGGCGGGCGGGCGCAGCGTCTTCGCCGAGAATTGTGCGGCCTGTCACGGTTCAGGTGGCAGCGGCGCGAAGGGCTTCCCCAACCTCGCTGATGACGACTGGCTGTGGGGCGGCGACCTCGAAGCCATCCACACGACGATCCGCACGGGCATCCGCAGCTCGCACCCGGATTCACGACTGTCCCAGATGCCCCGTTTCGGGCTCGACGGCATGCTGACAACCGCACAGATCAATGACGTGGCCGAGTACGTGCTGTCGCTTTCGACGATAGACACCGACAAGGCTGCGACTCAGCGCGGCACGGCGATCTTCTCGGAAAACTGCGCCGTCTGTCATGGTGACAAGGGCCAGGGGAATCTCGAGGTGGGCGCCCCGAACCTGTCGGACAAGATCTGGCTCTATGGTGGCGATAAGCGGTCGGTCACGCAGATCATTGCCAATTCGCGCAATGGTGTGATGCCGGCCTGGGCCGACCGCCTGGACGAGGCGACGATCAAGATGCTGGCCGTCTATGTCCATTCGCTGGGCGGTGGCCGATAGGCGTGTCCATGCCGGACGGCACTGCTCCTCTTACGCCGGCCACAGCCGATGCCGCCCCCTCCATTCGAGAACAGCGGACGGAGCAGCCTCTCTATGCCGGACGCATCAAGGTCTATCCCAAGAAGATCGGCGGGACGTTCCGCCGGCTGAAATGGGCGGTGCTGACGCTCTGCCTTGGCCTTTACTACGTCGTCCCCTGGCTCCGCTGGGACCGTGGTCCGCATGCGCCCAACCAGGCGGTGCTGCTCGACCTTCCCGGTCACCGCGGCTATTTCTTCGACATCGAGATCTGGCCGCAGGAGATCTACTTCCTCGCCGGGCTGATGATCCTCGGCGCGCTATCGCTCTTTCTCGTCTCCAGCCTCTTCGGTCGCCTGTGGTGCGGTTATGCCTGCCCGCAGACCGTATGGACCGACCTTTTCATGTGGGTCGAGCGGCTGATCGAAGGAGACCGCAACGCGCGTATGAAACTCGACCAGCTGCCGTGGTCGCTGGCGAAAGTCGCCCGCAAGGTTGCCAAGCATTTCGCCTGGCTCGTTATCGCCGTGGCAACGGGCGGCGCCTGGGTCATGTACTACGTCGATGCGCCGACGGCGACCCGGGCGTTCTTCACGGGCAAGGCCTCCACGGAGCTCTACTTCTTCGTCGGCCTGTTCACGGCGACCACCTACATCCTGGCGGGCTGGGCCCGCGAGCAGGTCTGCACCTACATGTGCCCGTGGCCGCGCTTCCAGGCGGCGATGTTCGACGAGCAGACGCTGACCGTCACCTATCGTGCCTGGCGCGGGGAGAAGCGCGGCAAGCACAAGACCGGCGACAGCTGGGAAGGCCGCGGCGACTGCGTTGACTGCCGGCAATGCGTCATGGTCTGCCCGACGGGCATCGACATCCGCGACGGCCAGCAGATGGAATGCATCGGCTGCTCGCTCTGCATCGACGCCTGCAACGGCGTCATGGACAAGGTCGGCCGGCCGCGTGGCCTTATTGCCTTCGATACGCTGATCGGCGCCAGCGCGCCGGCGGCGCCGGTGAACTGGGCCCGCCGCCTGCTGCGGCCGCGCGTCCTCGTCTACGCCGCCATGCTGCTGCTCGTCAGCGCCGTCGTCCTCACCGCCTTTGCCATGCGAACCACTGTCGAGGTGAGCGTGCTGCGTGATCGCTCGCCGGTCTTCGTCACGTTATCCAATGGCTCGATCCGCAACGGCTACACCTTCAAGATCCTCAACAAGACACGTGAGGCTCATCGCTACGCGCTCGATATCACCGGCATTGGCGGCGCCGCGATCAATGTGGTCGGCGCCGATGGGGTGACTCCGGTCGGCGAGACGGTCATGCTCGAGGCCCAGCCGGACGCCGTGGCGACCTACCGGCTTTACGTGGCCGCCCCACGCCCCGAGCTGGCCGGCGAGTCCACGCCGCTCCACTTTCATCTCACCGACCTGATGACCGGCTCCACGGCGGCGTATCAGTCGGTTTTCCTCGGTCCGAAACGGTAATCCCATGCCTGCTCGCTTCATTCCCTGGATCTTCGCTGCCGCTATGGCGCCGGTCGTGGCGGTTAACGGTGTCATGGTCTATTTCGCCATCGGTACCTGGAGTGGACTGGTACTCGAAAAGCCCTACGAGCGTGGCGTGCAGTACAACCGCCTGCTTGAAGCTGCCACGCGCCAAGACGGGCTGGGCTGGCAGTTCGATATCGCGCTTGAGACGGGGTGTGGAATGACGCTCGTGGTGGTGCAGGCCCGAGACGCCGCAGGTGTCCCGTTGAGCGGCCTCCAGTTGCGCGCCACCGTCGAACGTCCGGTGGAGAAGGAAGAGCACGTAGCAAGCTTCCTCGCCGAGGACGAGCCCGGCCGCTATACGGCGATGCTTGAGCCGCTGCGGCCCGGCCAGTGGCAGACGCGTCTTGTCGCCGAACGGGGTGCAGACAGCGCTTCCGCCGCGCAGCGTCAGGTGCTGCGATGACAGCCATACCGGCAGGGACGTTGTCTGCTTCGACTGCGAGGACGGAGGTTTGCGACCATTGCGGCAGCACGCTTGGGTCCGCAGGCGACCGCTATTGCTGCGCCGGCTGCGAAGCCGCGCATGACCTCATCGCCGGCTTCGGCCTTGAACAGTTCTATCGCCGTCGGCTGCTCACGACGAATGCCCGGCCGCTCAAGCCCGATGGCGAGCCCCCACCCGACTTCGCCGGCTATGTCAAAACCGACGAGCATGGCCGCTCGACCCTGAACTTAATGGTCGACGGCGTCACCTGTGGCGCCTGCGTCTGGCTGGTGGAATCGGTGCTGGCGCAGGATGCCGATGTCACCGGCGCGCGCATGAACCTCGGAACCCGCCGTCTGACCCTGTCCTGGGCCGGCCTCGCCGGCGACGCTGCCCGACACGTTGGCAGGCTGTCAGCCCTCGGTTTCCGAGTGGTGCCCTTCGATCCGCATCACCTCGACGCGCAGACGGACTCCGCCGAACGTGCCCTGTTGCGCGCCCTTGCCGTAGCCGGCTTCGCCGCCAGCAACGTCATGCTGCTGTCAGTGGCGGTGTGGTCCGGTCATGTCGAGGGCATGGGGGCAGCGACACGCGATTTTCTCCACTGGGTCTCGGCGCTGATCGCCCTGCCTGCAATTTCCTATGCCGGTCAGCCGTTCTTCCGCTCGGCCTTCGCTGCCCTGCGCACGGGCCGCAGCAACATGGACGTGCCGATCACCATCGGTGTCATTCTCGCGGCGGCGATGAGTCTCGCCGAAACCGCTTCGTCCGGCCAGCATGCATTCTTCGATTCAGCCATCACGCTGCTGTTCTTCCTTCTGGTTGGCCGCTATCTCGATATCCGCGCCCGCGGCCAGGCCCGCTCAGCCGCGGCCCATCTCTTGTCACTTGGTGCCGCGCCCATCACGGTCATTAGTCCGGATGGCCGGGTTACAGCCCTACAGGCTTCGGCGGCGCAGGTCGGCGATACAGTGATGGTGGCCGCCGGACAGCGGATCGGGGTTGATGGTCGCGTCGCGGAAGGCCGGTCCGACATCGACGCCAGTCTTGTCACCGGCGAAGCGGTGCCGCAGGCGGTTGCGCCGGGCACGCCGGTCTTTGCCGGTGCGCTCAATTTGACGGCCCCTCTGCGCCTGACGGTGACTGCAACGGGTGATGCCACGTTACTAGCCGAGATCGTGCGTCTCATGGAGGCGGCCGAGCAGCGCCGCGGCTACTTCGTCGTGCTGGCTGATCGCGTGGCAAGGGCGTACGCGCCGGTCGTCCACCTGCTCGCGGCCATCACCTTCATTGGCTGGTTCGGTTTCGTGGGCACGGGATGGCAGCCGGCGCTGCTCAACGCGATCGCGGTGCTCATCATCACCTGCCCCTGCGCCCTCGCATTGGCGGTGCCCGTGGTGCAGGTCGTAGCCAGCGGCCGTCTGCTGCGCCAGGGCATCCTGCTCAAATCCGCTACCGCGCTGGAGCGGCTGACCGCCATCGACACGGTTGTCTTCGACAAGACCGGCACGCTGACAACCGGTCAGCTCACCCTTGTGCCCGATTCCGGGCGACCGGCCGAGGCGCTGGCCTTGGCCGCTGCCATGGCCCAGACCAGCCGTCATCCGCTCGCCCGAGCGCTGGTGTACGCCATGCCCCACGCGCCGGCGGCCCGGGGAGTCATCGAGTATCCGGGTCAGGGGTTATCGCTGGCGTCAACGTATGGCGATATTCGGCTCGGCAGTCGCAGTTTCTGCGGCGTCGCAGAGGCCTCGTCCGACAACAGGCCCGAGATATGGCTGTCTCTGCGCGGTCGCACACCGATCCGCTTCAGCTTCAGTGACACGCTTCGCCCGGATGCGTCCACGGTGATCGCTTCATTGCGCCGGCGCGGTCTGACGGTGCAGCTGCTTTCAGGCGATCGCGAGGCAGCAGTAGCCGATGTCGCTCGCCGCCTCGGGATCGCCGACTGGCATGCTGCCTATCCGCCTGCCCGCAAGGAGCAGCATCTGTCCGCGCTGCGGGAAGCCGGCCGCCATGTCCTCATGGTGGGTGACGGGCTGAACGACGCCCCTGCTCTCGCCTGCGCCGATGTGTCTCTGTCGCCGGCGACCGCAGCCGACGTCAGCCAGACGGCTGCTGACGCCATCTTCCAGGGCGATCACCTGGCGCCGGTTCTTGAGCTACTCGCTGTCGCCCATCGAGCGAACCGGCTGGTGCACGAGAACATCGCTCTCGCCATCGCCTACAACATCCTGGCTGTTCCGCTGGCCATGGCTGGCCTGGTGACCCCACTGATTGCCGCGGTCGCGATGTCGTCGTCGTCGATCCTGGTCATCGCCAATGCCTTGCGCCTCGGGCGCAAGAGGATCGCATGGATAGCCTGATCTACCTCATCCCGGTCGCGGTTGGCCTCGGTGCGCTGGGACTCGCCGCCTTCCTCTGGGCGATGACCAGCGGCCAGTTTGACGATCCGGACGGTGCCGCCAGTCGCATTCTCTTTGATGATGTCGAAACCCCGAGGCCGAAGCCTCGGAACACAAGCTCACGGAGTGTCCCATGAACCCCAGCACCATCTTCACCATCGCCGGCATGACGAGCATCGGCGTCCTTGGCCTCTTCCTCGCTTCTCGGGCCGAGGATCCGGGAATCCAGATTTTCGGCCTGCTCCTGGCTGGCCTTGCCGCGTTCCTCGCCTTCTGGCTGGTCAACCGGCTCTTTGAACCCGAAGTTGTCGCCGCCGAAGAGTCGGATTAACCCCGCGCCGTCACTTCAGGAAGACGCCCCAGACCGCCGCAGATAGACGAACCAGTAGACGCCTCCAACCAGGATCGTGCCGCCGATCAGATTGCCCAGCGTGACCGGTACCAGATTGTGGACAAGAACGCTCCATATGAGGCCCTCATGGGCGGTCGGCGAACTGCCTACCGCTACCCAGAATCCCGCTGGCGCATAGGTCTTTATAAGGAGGGCAAAGGGCAAAAAGTACATGTTGGCAACCGAGTGCTCGAACCCAGCAGCGACGAAAGCCGCGACTGGCGGGACGATGGCGAGAATCTTGTCGGTCGTTGTCCGGGCGCTGTAGCAGAGCCAGACGGCCAGGCACACAAGCACATTGGCGAGTACGCCGCGAACCAGGGCCGACACGAAGCTCAGATCGGTTTTGGCCTGGGCTATGGCCAAGGCCGCAGCGCCGATGGCGCCGCCTGCATCAGCGTAGTGACCTGACAGGAAAACGAAGAGCGCCGTTGCCGCAGCCCCGATGAAATTGCCCATATAGACGAGAAGCCAGGCTCGCATGATTTCCCGCGCAGAAATCTTACCGCCGGCCCAGGCCATGACCATGAGATTGTTACCCGTAAACAGCTCGGCGCCACCGACGACGACCAGAATCAAGCCCAAGGAGAAGACAGTCCCCGCGATAATTCGGGAAACGCCGTAGGGCATAACGCCGGAAGCACCCACGCCGGCAATCGTGGCGAACATCGCGCCGAATGCGATGAACGCACCAGCCAGCGTAGCCAGCACCAAAAGCCGCCACGGATCCAGACGAGCCTTTTCCGCGCCTAGACGCTCGGCGCGCTCGGCCATGGCGGGAGGAAGCAGGGCGTCCATCGAGGGCTGCGCATCAGTCATTGTGGGAGGTTAGCCCAGCAGTATACCCCTGACACAAACTCTCCCGGCAACCTACAGGCCAAACACAGGGACAATCCCTTAACGAATACGCTCGAGAAAGCCGGTCTCCTCGTCCAGCCGGGCCTGCTCTTCGCCGCAGAAATCGCCTCGCGAGATGACACTGACGATGTGTCCATCGTCTTCGACAACCGGAACATGCCGAAAGCCGCCATCTTCCATCAGGCGAAGAGCATCAAGCGATGTCACGCATTTCGGCAGAGTGCTGGGACAAGCTGTCATCACCTCCAACAACTGGGTCTTCGCCGGATCCCGCCCTTCAGCGAGCATGCGCGTGACCGCGTCCCGGCCGGTGAATATGCCCACCAGCCGGCTGTGCTTGTCCGTGACCAGAACAGCCCCGACCCGTCGGTCACGCATCCTGGCGCAAGCCGCCTGGACCGTTGCCGTTTCCGGCAAGGTTATCGGGTTCTTGTCGTGGACCATGTCCGAGAGTTGACGGAAGGCCATAAGCAGGTCCTTTCGCGATGGAAGAACCAGGAGCCTATGGCACGGCGGCATCACGCGCTTTGACCTGAATCAAAGGCAAACCCGGCCATCCTTGGTTCATTGAGGCCCCGTGCACCGTAGAGGCTCCCATGGCCCCACTTCCCTTGCAGGTTACATTTCGCGACATGGACCCATCGGATTCGGTACGAGCCCGTATCGAGAAACGAGCGAGAAAACTTCGATTGTTCCATCCCCGCGTCGAATCCTGCCGGGTCGTCGTACGGGCACCCCATCAACACAAACATCATGGTCGTCTGTACAACGTCCGGATCGATCTGAAGGTGCCGCGACGAGCAATTGTCATTAATCGCGCGTCATCTGCGCGACAGTCACACGCTGATATCTATGTGGCCGTCCGTGACGCCTTCAACGCGCTCGATCGCCGGCTGGAGGATGTCGCGCGGCGAGGCCGCGGGGAGATGAAACGGCACTCACTGCATGTAGAGGACCGCCCGGAAAGGCAGCGCTGAAAGCTGTTTGCGTCGACACGATAGGAATGCCCGGTCAGGCATCCGGTAGCCCGAAAGATCTCCGACGTCATGACCACACTGGTGATGAGCGTCGCGCCTGACACGGAACTGCGTGAGATCGTCGACTTGATGGAGAAGAAGCACATCAAACGAGTGCCGGTCGTTGAGAACGAGCGGGTCGTAGGCATCGTGACGCGCCGCAGTCTCTTACAGGGTTTTGCCTCCCTTGCAACCACGCCTCGGCCGACTGCCGCTGATGACGGAACTCTGCGCGACATGGTTATGGCGGAGATTCGAAAGCTGCCCTGGACGCCACAGACATCGTTAAACGTGGTTATCCACGAGGGCGTCGCACATCTGTGGGGCGTCATTCTTGACGAACGGCAGCGGCGGGCCATGTGCTTGGCAGCCGAGAATGTCAGCGGCATCAAGGAGGTCCATGATCATCTGGTCTGGGTGGAACCTGTGACAGGGATTTCCTTCAGCTCGCCAGAAGACAGCCGGCAACGCAGACTCGCCGAGGACCTGACCGCCGGTTGATTCAGATCAAAGAAGAAGTCAACCAGTGACCGTAGTTTTGCGCCTCAATCTGGAGGTGCCCCATGGAGCTTGAAGGTTTCATCTATCTCGCTGGCGTCATAGCCGCCTTTGCGTCCTTCGCCGGTGTCCTGGGCTGGGTCGCGCATGTCGACTACAAGCGTCCGACTCAGGTCGATCCCGCTGTGGGCGAAGACTAGCGCCGACCTACTGACAGCTGCCCCCAGCGTGTCACTGCGGAGTCGCGGCAACCCAATGCTGCATCACGTTCTGGCTGCCCTGATCGAGGATATCGGGCGCACCCTTCTCGAGACCAGGGCGTTGCTCGACGAAGTGCTGGCGCGCGACGGATATTCGTCACCAGAAGCTGCAACGACAGCGGCTGATGCTGTGAACCTATCGTTGCAATTGCTGGCGCTTCAGGTCAACGCTGCGATGCTGCTTGAGATGACCCGTGAACCGGTTACAGCCATATCGAGCGAGCTCACGCGTGCCGAACGAGCCGCAGAAGTCGCCGACCAGATCGCGGCACGCGCCTATCAGCCTCTGTTTGCCGAGCTCAGCGGCCGTGCCGTCCGATTGGGTAAGCGGCTGAAGCACCTCTCAACGGCTATGAACAGATGACGCGGATGGCCGCGATATCGCGCTCGTTCATCGCCGCTCTGGCATCGGCGACACTGGTGCGCCGACCGTTCAGTCACTGGTTGCTGCGTAATGCCCTGCCGGCCGATGTCGCCCCGGCCTTAGAGGCGCTGCCTTTGATGCCCCCGGGTAGCGATACGGGCGGGAGGCGCGAAACCCACAACGCCGAGCGGACTTATTGCGGCGTGGTGAATCGCCGGCGCTTTCCGGTCTGCGACTACCTGGCCAGAGCCTTTCAGTCCCGCCCCCTGATCCAGGCGATCAAGGAACATATGGCCATTGAGCTTGCGGGCAGCCTGCTGCGCATCGAATACTGCCAAGACACCGATGGCTTCTGGCTGGAGCCACACACCGATATTGGCGCCAAGCGACTCACCATCCTGGTGTATCTGTCGTCGGATCCGGCATCCTCGAACTGGGGAACTGATCTCTACGACGAGGAGGGGCATCTCGCCGGACGCGCGCCGTACGCCTTCAACGCCGGCGTGGCGTTCATTCCCGGCAAGAACACCTGGCATGGGTTCGAGCCGCGCCCGATTGTCGGCATCCGCCGCTCTCTAATCGTGAATTACGTCGTGCCGGATTGGCGCTCCCGCCACGAACTGGCGTTCCCCGACCGTCCCATAGGCACACGCGCTCGCAGAGCCTAGATTCTCTCCATGTACATGATCGACCTGCCCCCGCCCTTTCCCTCGCCGGCGGAGATCAAGCTCCACGTCAAGGGGGCGCTCGCCAATGGGGTCACCGTCGGCGAAATCAAGGAAATCCTCCTTCACGCGACGGTCTATTGCGGCATCCCGGCGGGCCTCGACGCATTCAAGGCGGCGCATGAGGTGCTCGTAAAGGAAGGCGCGCTCGCGGCGAAGCCGGGCGAGTAGGCGCCGATCGGCAGCGCCTACCGGGCTACCCTGGGCCCCGGGGACACGCAATCGAGTTAACCTGACATTTCCCAGATAGGCGGCCTATCCGCCCCCGATTGACGGCAGAATAGCCCGGCCTTGGTCCCGTTGGAAGGTGGAGGCGCGTAGCGACAACGTCCGTCGCAGCAGGATCGTCGGCTTGACCGCCCTGCCACGCCCCCATCGTGCGATTCTCGCTGGTTTTGCCGCAATGCGGGCGCACTTCGCCTGTCGCCGGCTTCGCGCGATCGCCTCCTGCCGTCAGCATTGTGTCGGTTCTCGTGGTCGCAGCCCGTCGATCAGCCGCAGGATTTTCTCGAACAGTTCTCTCGGTACCGCGACCTCGGCCATCTGGAAGACGGCGTAGCGGGCGTGGCGCACGACCTTGGCGCCGATCTTCACCAGCTTCTCCCGCAGGCTGGTCAGCGACCATTGCGCGACAGCCTCGGGCAAGGCCAGCGTCCGCATGAAGTTGGCGATGTTGTAGGCCAGCGCGTGCAACTGCAGACGCACCGCGTTGGCGGCGAACGAGCGGCACGACAGCCGGGTCCACTTGATCGCGGTCTTGCCTTCCTTAATCCACTGCTCGCAGGTCCCGCGCCTGTTGTAGAAGGCGACGACCCGCTCCGCCGGACGCGACAGGTTGGTGACGATGAAGCCGACGCGGGGATAAAGCTCGCCGGGGTGCCACTCGACCTTGGCCACGACGCGGCGTGGCATCGTCCAGCTCTGTGCCTGATAGCTGAAGCTGGCGTAGGAGCGCCGGACCGTCAGCGGCGGGCGACCGACAGGGCGCTTGAGCAGGTAGCCGATGCGCTCCTGCAGGATGCGGTTGGCCGGCAGCCGGATCGTATACTGGTAGCCTTCGCCCTCCAGGAACGCGTAGACCTCGGGGTTGGCGAAGGCGGCATCGGCGCGGAAGTAGCGGCGCAGGTCGCGCTCGCGGT
>Ga0194131_10006924_pt1 | contig 15496 bp, 19 predicted proteins | sample TA2KigO120mmetaG_FD_148631 | JGI IMG/M metagenome (GOLD analysis project Ga0194131, IMG submission 148631) | Freshwater microbial communities from Lake Tanganyika, Tanzania - TA2015053 Kigoma Offshore 120m | ecosystem: Environmental > Aquatic > Freshwater > Lake | place: Tanzania: Lake... | reverse complement strand
GGTCTCTTTACCCGACATTTCCCAGATAGGCGGCCCATTCGCCCCCGATTGACGGCAGAATAGCCCGCTCAATGGGAAATGCCAGCTGGATGCCTTCGACTTGAAGGTCATCTCCTCGCCGACCTCGCCTGACTCGTTGCCGGTCGCTCGGTCGGCCATTCCGCCGCTGGCCCTGAGGGGGCCGCGCAGCGGCCCACGAAGGGCGAGAGGATTCGCGCCCTGCATGACGGCCGATCACTCGGTGACGTAGAGCTCCGGCTCGCCCGCGCCACCGAAGCCATAGACGACGAACGGCGCCTGCTTGACGCCGGTCATGCCCGGCGAGCCCTCGGGCATGCCCGGCAGGCTGATGCCGGCCAGCGCGGGGTGTTCGTCGAGCAGCGTGCGGATGGCGCCGACGGGCACGTGGCCCTCGACTGCGTAGCCCTCGATCATGGTCAGATGGCAGCCCTCGAAGCCCGCTGGCGTGCCGGCCTCGGCGTGGCGCGCGTCCATCGCCTCGGTCTCGATCACGGTGACGTCGAAGCCGTGGCCGCGCAGATAGTCCGCGTAGGCCGCGCAGCACTCGCACCACGGGTCCTTGTAGAGGGTCGCCGGCATCGTGGCGGCGGCGAGTTGCGGTACCAGCAGGACGAAGACGGCGAGAACGACGGCGCGCATGGTCGGGCTCCTCGGGGCTTCCGTTCGGGCACGATCCGGACGATATAGGACGCCGACCGGCAACCCAAGGACCACCATGTTCCAGTCCCTGTCCGACCGTCTGGGCGCGATCTTCGACCGGCTGACGCGACGCGGCGCGTTGTCCGAGGGGGACGTCGAAGCGGCGCTGCGCGAGGTGCGCATCGCGCTGCTCGAGGCCGACGTTGCGCTGCCCGTGGTCAAGGACTTCGTCGCGAAGGTGAAGGAGCGCGCCGTCGGCCACGATGTGCTGCGCTCGGTCACGCCCGGCCAGATGGTGATCAAGATCGTCCACGATCACCTGGTCGAGATCCTGGGCGGGCCGGGCGCCGCGCTGGACCTGGCGGCCACGCCGCCGGTGCCGGTGCTGCTGGTCGGCCTGCAGGGTTCGGGCAAGACCACCACGGCGGCCAAGATCGCCCGCCTGATCGAGACGCGCGAGAAGAAGCGGGTCATGATGGCCTCGCTCGACGTCTACCGACCCGCCGCCCAGGCCCAGCTCGCCGCGCTTGGCACTAGCGCGGGCATCGCCACGCTGCCCGTGGTCGAGGGCGAGCGGCCCGCGGCGATCACCCGGCGCGCGCTGGACGCGGCGCGGCGCGAGGGCTTCGACGTGGTGATCCTGGACACCGCCGGCCGGCTCGGCATCGACCAGGCCATGATGGACGAGGCGGCCGAGATCGCGGTGATCGCGAACCCGCGCGAGACGCTGCTGGTGGTCGACGCGCTGACCGGCCAGGACGCGGTCAACGTGGCGGCCGCGTTCAAGGGGCGCCTGGCTCTGTCGGGCATCGTGCTGACCCGCGTGGACGGCGACGGCCGGGGCGGCGCCGCGCTCAGCATGCGCAGCGTCACCGGCTGCCCGATCAAGCTGATCGGCGTGGGCGAAAAGATCGACGCGATCGAGCCCCTTCACCCCGACCGCATCGCCAACCGCATGCTGGGCATGGGCGACGTGGTCAGCCTGGTCGAGAAGGCGGCCGAGACCATCGAGCAGGAGGAGGCCGAGAAGCTCGCCGCCAAGCTCGAGAAGGGCGGCTTTGACCTGGACGACATGGCAGCGCAGCTGCGCCAGCTCAAGAAGATGGGCGGGGTCGAGGGCGTCATGGGAATGCTGCCCGGCATCGCCAAGGTCAAGCGCCAGCTCGCCGAGGCGCGCGTCGATGGGCGCATCCTCGGGCGCCAGGAGGCGATCATCGGCTCGATGACCAGGGCCGAGCGCAAGAACGTCAACCTGCTCAACGCCTCGCGCCGGCGGCGCATCGCCGCCGGATCGGGCACCACGGTCGCCGACGTCAACCGGCTCCTGAAGCAGTACCAGGAGATGACGTCGATGATGAAGAAGATGCGGAAATTGGGGAAGAAGGGCTTCATGCGAAACCTGCCGTTCGACGCGCCCCAGGGCTGGCCGCGGTAGGAGCGCGGCATGGCATCAGTCGGTGTTGAGTCGAACGTCTGCCGTCAAGCGCTGTCACGGTGAGGCAGACAATGAGCAGCGACCAATCAGGCGGGGCGGCTCTGTGAAACCGCTAGATCGGTCTCCCAGCTACGCGCCCGTCCTGATCCGCACCAAGCCAGGGCTCACGACGGCGAACGAGGCACGCAAGCCCAAGCCATGATCGCGAACCACGGAGAGCACCGCGTCGGCCTTCGCCTGGGTTGACAAACCCGCCAGCCGAAGCAGGACGATGCCCGACGGGAGAGCCTGCTGGCGATGGATCAGATCGCCGAAATCCTTGTCGGCCGTTAGCAGGATCGCGTCGCGATCACGGGCGAGTGTCAGGACCTCCTCGTCGGTCGCGCCGTTGCCCGTTTCGGCCATGGCGACGACGTCATGTCCGGCCGCGCGCAGGCCCAGGACGATCGCTCGATCGACACCCTCGTCCACCACGAACCTCATGCGCTCGCGGGTTCGTTTGGGTAGATCACGTCGGCGCGCAAGGCACGCGCCGCGAAGGCCAAGGCGGCCTGAATTCCCGCCCGGGTCAATTGCGGGTGGGCATCGAGCAGTTGCTCGATCGTCTCGCCAGCCGCGAGTCGTTCGAGGATGAGCTCGACCGAAATCCGTGTGCCGGCAATGACCGGCTTTCCGGAAAGGATGCGGGGATCGCAGCGAACAAGATCATCCGCCATGGGGCGTCACCTCTCTCCAAACGAGGCGCCGGAGCTCTCTGCAATCCGCTCCCGTTCGTCGGACCCGCGTATCGTCGCGCGGACCGTGCCGAAACATCAAGCCTACAGCGATCGCCCCGCGATCATAGCGCGAACGGCCCCCAAGACAACGGAGCGTTCCCCGGAACTCACGCCGCGTGCCGCGTCACCTCGGCGCGGTTCGCGGCGAGCCAGGCCGGGTCGAAGCCGTAGGCACGAGCCGCGTTGCGGGCCAGCACATCATGGGCCCGCTTCGGGCCGAGCGCCCGGCGGATCGCGTCGATCTGCCGGCGGCTGGTCGGGAACGTCCCTTCGTCGTGGGGGTAGTCGTTGCCCCACATCAGGCAGTCGGTGCCGGTGAAGGCCACGTTGTTCAGCGCCACGGGATCGTCCGTGATGGTCACGGCGCCCTGGCGGAAGAAGTACTCGCTGGGCTTAAGGTCGAGCCTGAGCATGTTGTGGTAGCGCTTCTCCTGCATCTGATCGAGGATCTGCAGGAGCCAGGCGAGCCAGCCGCACTCGCACTCGACCACGACGAAACGGAGATCGGGGTGGCGCGCGAGCACGCCCGCGCCGGCGAGTTCGGCGATCGGCGCCATGCCCGAGGCGACGCCCAGGCTGGTGATGCCGGTCATCTCCTTGACGCCGGTCTTGGCCTCGCGCGCCGCGAGCGCGCGCGCGCGCGCCGCGCGGTCCGCGCTGACATGGCCGACGAAGGCGAAGTCCGAGCCGAGCCCGGCGTTGCCGCTGAAGATGTGGAAGCTGATCGGCACGCCGGCCTCGGCCGCCAGGCGCCACAGCCGGTCGTAGATGGGCAGGCGATAGGGCTGCCAGGGCACGTTGGCCGGCAGGAACAGGGTCTCGAAGCCGAGCCGCAGGCAGCGTTCGGCCTCCGCGACCATCGCGCGCGCGTCGTCCACGGCCAGCAGCGCCGCCGGCTTAAAGCGCTGGCGGTGCGGGCCGAACAACTCCCACACATGGTCGTTATGGGCGCGCGCCCAGGCGTGGTAGTAGCCGGCCGGCTCGTTGCCGAGCGAACAGGCGAGGCCCACGTTGGGGTAGATGACCTGGGCGTCGACGCCCTCGAGCGCCATGTCGTGGAGCCGGCGGTCCAGGTCGGTGCCCTGCGACGGGTCGGTGCGGAACTCGCGCAGCAGGTCCTCGGCGGTCACCGGGTCCAGGTCGCGCTTGGTGCGCCGCCGCTTGCCCTTGACGAGGAACTCCAGGTGCCCCTTGTCGTCGACGCCGAACTCCGGCAGCCGGTCGCGGTAACGTTTCGGCAAGCGCCGGCGCATGGCCTCGGGCTCGCCCACGTGGGCGTCGGCGCTGATCACCACGTCCCGTGTCGTGACCGCCATGGCACCCTCCGATCGACCGTTCCGGGCGATTCCAACACCTGGCGGAGGCCGTGGCAAGCGGCGGCGGAGGCGCCGCCCGTCGGCCTCGCCCCTTGACGGCGGAGCCGGAATGAGGGAGAAGGGCGGCCTTTCGCGGGCCGCCCAGGGGAAACCTGGATGGTACCCGCCGGTATTGCCGAAGGACAGTCGATGACCGTCAGGATCCGCTTGATGCGCATGGGCGCCAAGCAGCAGCCCACGTACCGCATCGTCGTCGCCGATTCGCGCGGGCCCCGCGACGGCAAGTTCATCGAGCGCGTCGGGCTCTACAACCCGCTGCTGCCCAAGGAAGGCGGCAAGCGCGTGACGTTAAACGAGGAGCGCGTGCGCTTCTGGCTGGCGCGCGGCGCGCTGCCGAGCGACCGCGTGGCGCGCTTCCTGGGCCAGGCGTCGATCATCCCCATGCCGAAGTTCAAGACCGGCACCGGAAAGGCGAAGAAGAAGGCCGAGGAGGCCGCGAAGGCCGCCGCCGAGGCCGCGGAGAAGGCCGCTGGCAAGCCGGCCGAGGGCGCCCAGGCCTAGCGCGCCCAGGCCCAGCGCGCCCGTGCGCGCGCCGGGCCGTGCCCCGGCGCAACCCGACTGGGTCGAGGTCGGCGTCGTCGGCGCGCCGGTGGGTGTGCGCGGCGCCATGCGGATCATGCCCTTCACCGCCAACCCCGAGGATATCGTCTCTTACGGTCCGGTCCATGCCGGGCCGGGTGGGCCGGCGCTGGCCCTCACGCTCGCGCGCGTCGAGGCCAAGGGCGTGGTCGCGCGCGCCCGCGGCATCCAGGACCGCGACGCCGCGGCCCGTTTGCGCGGTACCCGGCTCTACGTACCGCGCGCGGCCCTGCCGCCGACCGAGCCCGAGACCTATTACCACCACGACCTGATCGGGCTCGACGCCGAAACGCCCGACGGCCGGGTGGTCGGCACGGTGGTGGCCGTGGTCAACCACGGTGCCGGCGACGTGCTGGAGATCGCGGTGGCGGGCCGCGCCAGCCACGCCGTCGCGTTCACCAGGGCGTTCGTGCCGCTGGTCGACCTAGCGGCGCGCCGCGTCGTGATCGACCCGGCGGCGCTGGACGAAGGGGACGCGTAACCATGGCCTGGCACGCAGTCGTCCTGACCCTGCACCCCGAGGCGTTTCCCGGGCCGCTTGGCGTCAGCCTGCCGGGCAAGGCGCTGGCGGCCGGCCTGTGGACACTGGATTCAGTGGACATTCGCGCCTTCGCGCGCGATAAACACGGCACTGTCGACGACAGCCCCTTCGGTGGGGGACCGGGCATGGTCATGCGGCCGGACGTGTTGGCCGCGGCGCTCGACGCCACCTGCCCACCTCCGGGGACCGATGAGGCGCGGATCCTGCTCACGCCGCGCGGCCGCCCGCTCACCCAACGCCGGGTGAGGGAGTTGGCCCGTCTTGCGCAGGTCCGCATCGTCTGCGGCCGGTACGAGGGCATCGACGAGCGTATCGTCGAGGCCCGCGCGCTGGAGGAGATCGCGATGGGCGATTTCGTCATGTCGGGAGGAGAGCCCGCGGCGATCGCGCTCATCGACGGGTGCGTCAGGTTGCTGCCGGGCGTGGTGGGCGCGGCGGCCAGCCTGGCGGAGGAGAGTTTCGAGCAGGACCTGCTGGAGTATCCGCAGTACACGCGGCCGCAGGTCTTCGAAGGGCGCGCGGTGCCCGAGGTGCTGCTGTCGGGGCACCACGAGAGGATCCGCGCCTGGCGCCTGGCGGAGGCCCGGCGGGTGACGCGCGAGAGGCGGCCCGACCTGGCCGCCCGGCGCCGCGACGGCGCGGAGAACGGTTCGACAAAGGGATGACGGCCATGGCCAGGAACGTGTTGAGCGAGATCGAGCAGGAGCAGGTCGCCAAGCTGACGGCGGGCAAGGCGATGCCCACGTTCGGACCCGGCGACACGCTGCGCGTCAATGTGCGCGTCGTCGAAGGCACGCGCGAGCGCATCCAGGCGTTCGAGGGCGTGTGCATCGGCCGGCGCAACCGCGGGCTGAACTCCTCGTTCACCGTGCGCAAGATCAGCTACGGCGAAGGCGTCGAGCAGGTGTTCCCGCTGTACAGCCCGCGCATCGAGAGCGTTGCGGTGGTGCGCCGGGGCGACGTGCGCCGGGCCAAGCTCTATTACCTGCGCGGCCGCAGCGGCAAGCGGGCGCGCATCGCCGAGAAGCGCGACGACCGTGCCGCCGAGGCGAAGACGGAGACGGCCGGCTCCTGATCGCCGGACCCGCGTCGGCCATGGCGGCTCCCCGCACCCTGTTCGACAAGATCTGGGACTCCCACGTCGTGGATGCCCAACCCGATGGCACGTGCGTGCTCTACATCGACCGGCACCTGGTGCACGAGGTGACCAGTCCGCAGGCGTTCGAGGGCCTGCGCGTGGCGGGGCGCCCGGTGCGCCGGACGGACGCCACGCTCGCGGTGGCCGACCATAACGTGCCGACCACCGACCGCTCGAAGGGTATCGTCGACGAGGAATCGCGCATCCAGGTCCAGACGCTGGAGGCCAACTGCGCCGCGTTCGGCGTGCCCTACTTCGCCATGGACGACGCGCGCCAGGGCATCGTGCACATCATCGGGCCGGAACAGGGCCTGACCCAGCCGGGCATGACCATCGTGTGCGGCGACAGCCACACCGCGACCCACGGCGCGTTCGGCGCGCTGGCCTTCGGCATCGGCACCTCCGAGGTCGAGCACGTGCTGGCGACCCAGACGCTGATGCAGAAGCGCGCGCGCAACATGCGCGTGACCGTCGGGGGCGCGCCCGGCTTCGGCATCGGCGCCAAGGACCTGATCCTGGCGATCATCGGCCGCATGGGCACGGCCGGCGGCACCGGCCACGTCATCGAGTACGCCGGCGATGCCGTGCGGGCGCTCTCGATGGAAGGGCGCATGACCGTGTGCAACATGACCATCGAGGGCGGCGCGCGCGCCGGCCTGGTGGCGCCCGACGAGACCACGTTCGCCTATCTCGAGGGCCGGCCCATGGCGCCCAAGGGCAAGGACTGGGCCGGCGCGCTGGCCAACTGGCGCGCGCTCCCCTCCGACGATGGCGCCCGCTACGATACCGAGATCGCGCTGGATGCCGCCGCCATCGAGCCGCAGGTGACCTGGGGTACCAGCCCCGAGGACGTGCTGCCCATCTCGGGCCGCGTGCCCGATCCCGGCCGCGTCGCCGACGCCGGCAAGCGCCGGGCCATGGAACGCTCGCTCGCGTACATGGGGCTGGTCCCCGGCACGCCGCTGGCCGAGGTCGCCATCGACCGGGTGTTCATCGGCAGCTGCACCAACGGCCGCATCGAGGATTTGCGCGCCGCCGCCGCCGTGGCCAAGGGCCGGCGCGTGGCCAAGGGCGTCGGCGCCATGGTGGTGCCCGGCTCGGGCCTGGTGAAGCGCCAGGCGGAGCAGGAAGGGCTCGACCGCGTGTTCGTCGAGGCCGGCTTCGAGTGGCGCGAGCCCGGCTGCTCCATGTGCCTGGCCATGAACGCCGACCGGCTGGAGCCGGGCGAGCGCTGCGCCTCCACGTCCAACCGCAACTTCGAGGGCCGCCAGGGCCGCGGCGGGCGCACCCACCTGATGAGCCCGGCCATGGCCGCCGCCGCCGCCGTCACGGGGCGGTTGACCGATGTCCGGTCCTTCGCCGGCTAGGGCCCCAGTCTCCTTTTCCGTCCGCGCTGCGGGACCCGAGGACGCCCCGGCGATCCATCGTGTCCACGAGGCCTCGATCCTGGGGCTCGGCATCGCGGCCTACGCCCTGGCCGAGGTCGTGAGTTGGATCGGCGTCCTGACCGACGAGGGCTACGTCGCGGCGATGGCGGGGGGCGAGGCGTTTTGGGTCACCGAGACCGAGGGCGCGGGCGTGGTTGGGTTCAGCGGCCAACTGGGCGACGAGGTCAAGGCGGTCTACATCGCGCCCGGCTACGAGCGGCGCGGCATCGGCACGCGGCTGCTGAGCCTGGCCGAGGACGCCGTCCGCGCCCAGGGCCATGCGCGGGTTCGCATCGGCGCGAGCCTGACCGGCCAGCCCTTCTACGAAGCACACGGCTATCGCATCGTCGAACGCAAGCTGCGGACGACGCGCGGCGGGCTGGAGATCCCGGCGCTCGACATGATCCGGGACCTGCCTCCCGACTGTTAGGGGCGCCACCACCCGTCCGGCTGTCACTCCCGGGCGCCGCGCAAGCGGCGAACCGGGAGTCCAGGGCCGCGGTTGGAGCCTTTGCCCCTGGATCCCCGGTTTCGTCCTTCGCGACGTAGGCCCTTCGACGCACTCAGAACCCGCTCCTCAGGGCGGCCCGGGGATGACAGGCGGGGCCCCGCGACCCTCGAGAACCCGTCACTCCACACCGAGCAGGAGTTCCGCGAGCGCCTTGATCGTGCGGTCGGGCACGATGGGCGAGCCCTTGGGCAGCCCCTTGTTCTCGGGATCGACCCACACCGCGTGGATGCCAAGGCGCTGCGGCGCCGCGACTTCCCATTCCAGGTTGTCGCCGACCATCCAGGTGTGCTCAGGCGCGGCGCCCATCGCGGCGAGCGCGTGGCGGTAGGCGCGCTCCTCGGGCTTGCCAAACCCGTGCTCGCCCTCGATCTGCACGTGATCGAACCGATGGGTCAGGGCGAAACGTTCCAGCTTCGCCCGCTGCGCAGGGCCCGGTCCGTTGGTGACCACGGCCAGGCGCACGCCGAGGCCGCGCAAGCGATCGACGACGTCGTGCGCGTCGGGGTAGAGCGCCATGCGCTCGTCGCGATAGGCGGTGAACCGGTCGGCCAGGCGATGCCCGACGTCCGCGCCGGGGACGCTCAACCCCTGCGCCGTCAGCCGCGCGAAGGCGCCGGCGACGACCTGGCGGCGGGCCTCGTCGATGCGCTGCCGCCAGTAGCGGTGGCGCTCGGCGTCCGACCAGAATTGGACGGCGAAGTCCTGCGCGGCCTCGGCGACCACCTCGGGCGTCAGGTCGCCCAGGTCGGCCGCGAATTCGCGCGCCACGTCGAGCCACGCCTCGCGCGGCCGCCCGTAGGCCGAGATCAGCGTGTCGTCGAGATCGAAGAGGATCGCCCGTGGCCGCATCGGTCGCTCAACCTTCGTGGCCCCGCCGCGCCGGCCGAAAGGCCTCCTGCGGCCCCGGGAACGCCTTGGCAAGGCCTGGAACGGGGTTTATATGCTCCGCGGCCCGGGCACGGAAGCGCCGGGGCCGAACGGAGCCCGCCATGGACAAGTTCACCACATTGCGCGGGGTGGCCGCGCCGCTGCCCATGATCAACGTCGACACCGACATGATCATCCCCAAGCAGTTCCTCAAGACGATCCGGCGCACCGGCCTGGGGCGCAACCTGTTCAACGACATGCGGTTCCGCCCCGACGGCGCCGAGATCGCCGCGTTCGTGCTGAACAAGCCGGCCTACCGAAAGGCCAGCGTGTTGGTGGCCGGCGAGAACTTCGGCTGCGGCTCCAGCCGCGAGCACGCGCCCTGGGCGCTCTTGGACTTCGGCATCCGCTGCGTCATCGCGCCCTCGTTCGCCGACATCTTCTTCAACAACTGCTTCAAGAACGGCATCCTGCCGGTGGTCCTGCCCAAGACCGTGGTCGACGGCCTGATGGCCCAGGCGGAGCAGGGCTCGAACGCGGTCTTCACCGTCGATCTGGCGGCGCAGACCGTGACCGGGCCGGACGGCACGGCGCACCGCTTCGAGATCGACCCGTTCCGCAAGCGTTGCCTGTTGGAAGGCCTCGACGACATCGGGCTCACGCTCGAGAAGCGCGCCGCCATCGACGGCTTCGAGGCGCGCCAGCGCGGCGGCCAGCCCTGGCTTTACGGCCAGGGGGCCTAGCCATGCCCGCCAACCGCACCGTCCTGCTGCTGCCCGGCGACGGCATCGGACCCGAGGTCGTCGGCCAGGCGCGCCGCGTGCTCGAGTGGGTCGCGGCGAAGCGCCGCTTCGCCGTCGCCTGCGACGAAGACCTGGTGGGCGGCGCCTCGATCGACGCCCACGGCGTGCCACTGACCGACGCGACGCTGGCCAAGGCGAAGGCGGCCGACGCGGTGCTGCTGGGCGCCGTCGGCGGGCCCAAGTGGGATGCGCTGCCGTTCGACCGCAAGCCCGAGCGCGGGCTCTTGGCCCTGCGCAAGGAGCTCGGCCTGTTTGCCAACCTGCGCCCGGCCATCTGCCTGCCGGCGCTGGCCGGCGCCTCGACGCTCAAGGAGGAGGTCGTCGCCGGGCTCGACATCCTGATCGTGCGCGAACTGACCGGCGGCGTCTATTTCGGCACGCCGCGCGGCATCGAGACGCTCCCCGACGGATCGCGCCGTGGCGTCAACACCCAGGTCTACACGACCGGTGAGATCCGGCGCGTCGCGGCGGTCGCCTTCGAGCTGGCGCGCAAGCGCGGTCGCAAGGTGTGCTCGACCGAGAAGTCCAACGTCATGGAATCCGGCATCCTGTGGCGCGAGGAAGTGCAGAAGCTGCGCGACGAGGCCTATACGGACGTCGCGCTGAGCCACATGTACGCAGACAACTGCGCCATGCAGCTGGTGCGCGCGCCCAAGCAGTTCGACATCATCGTCACCGACAACCTGTTCGGCGACATCCTGTCGGACGAGGCGGCCATGCTGACCGGCTCGCTCGGCATGCTGCCTTCGGCCTCGCTCGGCGCCGCCGACCGGGACGGCCGGCGCGCAGCGCTCTACGAGCCGGTGCACGGCTCGGCGCCCGACATCGCCGGGCAAGGAATCGCTAACCCGTTGGCGGCGATCCTCAGCCTGGCCATGATGATGCGCTACTCCTTCGGCCGCGACGACGACGCGGATATGATCGAACGCGCCGTGGGTCGGGTGCTGGACTCGGGCCTGCGCACCGGCGACATCATGCAGTCGGGCAAGACCAAGATTTCGACCGAGGCGATGGGCACGGCCATCGTCGAGGTCCTGCAGGGGCTCGCCGCCTAGGCGAACCCGACGGAGAGAAGCCATGGGTTACAAGGTTGCGGTCGCCGGCGCCACCGGAGCGGTCGGGCGCGAGATGCTGAAGACGCTGGCCGAACGCCGGTTCCCGGCGGACAAGGTCGTGGCGCTCGCCTCGTCGCGCTCGGTCGGGCGCGAGGTCAGCTTCGGCGAGGACGCCACGCTGGTGGTCGAGGACCTGGCGACCTACGACTTCACGGGCACCGACATCGCGCTGTTCTCACCAGGCGCCAAGGTCTCGGCCGAGCACGCGCCGCGCGCGGGCGCCCAGGGCTGCGTCGTGATCGACAACACGTCCTACTTCCGCATGGACAAGGACGTGCCGCTGGTGGTGCCCGAGGTCAACCCGGACGCCATCGCCGGCTACGGTGCGCGCAACATCATCGCCAACCCCAACTGCTCGACCATCCAGATGGTCGTGGCGCTGAAGCCACTGCACGACATCGCGCGCATCAAGCGCGTCGTGGTCGCGACCTACCAGTCGGTCGGCGGCGCCGGGCAGGCCGGCATGGACGAGCTGTTCGGGCAGACCCGCAAGCTGTTCGTCAACGAGCACCAGGAGCCCAGGAAGTTCACCAAGCAGATCGCGTTCAACGCGATCCCGCACATCGACGTGTTCATGCCCGACGGCGCGACCAAGGAAGAGTGGAAGATGGTGGTCGAGACCAAGAAAATCCTCGATCCCGACATCGACGTGGTGGCGACGTGCGTGCGCGTGCCGGTGTTCGTCGGCCATTCCGAGGCGGTGAACGTGGAGTTCAAGCGCGCGATCACCTCGCGGGAGGCGCGCGAGGCGCTGGCCGCGGCGCCCGGCGTCGTCGTGCTCGACCGGCGCGAGGACGGCGGCTACGCGACACCCGTCGAGGCGGCCGGCGAGGACGCCGTGTTCGTCTCGCGCCTGCGCACCGACAAGACGGTCGCGCACGGGCTCTTGATGTGGGTGGTGTCGGACAACCTGCGCAAGGGCGCCGCGCTCAACGCCGTGCAGATCGCCGAAGAGCTCGACCGGCGCTACCTGAAGGGCGCGCGCAAGCTGGCGAGCTGAACGCGCGTCAGGCGATCCGTTCGACCGGGAACGTCCGGCTCGGCGCCGCCAGTTCGGCCTGGGCCTCGATCAGGGCCATCTCGGTCAGGCCGCCCGTGGGCGTCGCGCGCAGCACGCCGTGGATCGCCCCGCAGGCGAGCCCGAGCGCGCGCGCCGCGTCCTCGCGCTCCAGCCAGCGCGCCAGAAAGAGCGCGGCGAAACAATCGCCGGTGCCGTGCACCGTGACCGGCAGGCGCTCGATGCGGGCGACGAAGGCGTCCTTCGCGGTCACGGCCATCGCCTCGATCACGCTCGCCTGGCCTTCGGGGTAGAACGAGGTGACCGCCACCATCCGCGGGCCGCGCGCGACGAGCGCCCGCGCGGCGCCCAGCGCGTCGGCGCGGCTGCGCACCGGCCGGCCGGTCAGCGCGTCCAGCTCGAACTGGTTGGGGAACAGCAGGTCCGCCATCGGCACGGCGCGGTCGCGGAAGAACTCGGCGATGCCGGGGCGCACGTAGGAACCCACGCCGACGTCGCCGATCACCGGGTCGCAGGCGTAGAGCGCGGCGCCATTCGCCGCGCGCACCTGGGCCACGGCGCCCAGCACGATCTCGCCCAGCGCAACGTCGCCCAGGTAGCCCGACAGCACCGCCTTGCACCGGGCGAACGCGCTGCGGCCCGCGACGCCCGCGATGACGTCGGCGACCAAGTCGGGCGGCAGCACGCGGCCGCGGAAGTCCGGGTGGCCCACGTGGTTCGAGAACTCGACCGTGTTGACCGGCCACACCTCGTGGCCCAGCCGTTGCAGGGTAAACACCGCCGCCGCGTTGCCCACGTGGCCGTAGGCGACGTGCGACTGGATGGACAGGATCGACACGCTCCGCTCCGCTTGTGACCGGACCGGCGGACCGTATAGTACGGCCCGCCACGAAGCCACCAGGAGACGCGTATGCCGCGCAACATCCGCCCACGCCGCAGCATGCTCTACATGCCGGGGTCCAACGCCCGGGCGCTCGAGAAGGCGCGCGACCTGCCCGCCGACGCGGTGATCTTCGACCTGGAGGACGCCGTGGCGCCCGAGGCCAAGCGCGACGCCCGCAAGCTGGTGGTCGAGGCGATCCGCCAGGGCGGCTACGGCCGGCGCGAGATCATCGTGCGCGTCAACCCGCTTTCGAGCCCTTGGGGCTTCCAGGACGTGTTGGCGGTCTCGGGCAGCGGCGCCCAGGGCATGCTGCTGCCCAAGGTCGAGGGGCCGGGCGTGGTGCGCCAGGTGTCCTCGATGCTCGACGTGCACGACGCGCCGGCGGACCTGTCCATCTGGTGCATGGTCGAGACACCGCTGGGCGTGCTGCACGCCGAACGCATCGCCTCGGGCGGGCCCCGGCTCGCTGGCATGGTCATGGGCACGTCGGACCTGAGCAAGGACTTGCACGCCAGCCATACACTCGACCGCGTGCCGATGCTGACCAGTCTGTCGATCTGCCTGCTGGCGGCGCGCGCCTTCGGCGTGGCGATCGTCGACGGCGTGCACCTGGACCTCAAGGACACCGGGGGCTTCGCCCGCGCCTGCCGCCAGGGCGCCGAGCTCGGCTTCGACGGCAAGACCCTGATCCACCCGAGCCAGATTGAGCCGGCCAACGCGGCCTTCGCGCCCTCGGGCCACGCGGTGGAGGCGGCGCGGCGCGTCATCGACGCGCACAACGCGGCGTGTGCCGCCGGCCAGGGTGTCGTCGTGGTCGACGGCCGGCTGGTTGAGAACCTGCACGTCGAACAGGCCCGCCGCACCATCGCGCTGGCCGAGGCGATCGAGGCGCTCGGCGCGTGAGCCCATCCCCAGCCAAGGCGCGCGTCGGCCATTTCTTCGAGGACTTCCGCCTCGGCCAGCGGCTGGTCCACGCGGTGCCGCGCACCGTGACCGAAGGCGACGCGGCGCTCTACGTCGCGTTCACCGGTTCGCGCTTCCCCGTGCCGTGCGCCACCACGGCGGCGCGTGCGCTCGGCTACCGCGCCGCGCCCGTGGACGACCTCTTGGCGTTCCACGTCGTGTTCGGCCGCACGGTCGCCGACGTCTCGCTCAACGCCCTGGCCAACCTGGGCTACGCCCAGGGCCGCTGGCTTGCCCCGGTGTTCCCCGGCGACACGCTGGCCACCGAGAGCGAGGTGATCGGCCTGCGCGAGGCGTCGAACGGCCAGGCCGGTGTCGTCTGGGTGCGCAGCGTCGGGCGCAACCAGACCGGCGCGGTGGTGCTCGACTATGTGCGCTGGGTGCTGGTGGCCAAGCGCGACGCGTTGTCGCCCGCGCCCGTGGCCACCGTGCCCGAGTTGGCCGCGCGCGTCGGCCCTGAGACCCTGGTCTTGCCCGACGGCCTCGACGGCTTCGCCTACGACACGGCGGTCAGCGGCTCGAACGCCTTGTGGGAGGACTACGCGCCGGGTGAACGCATCGACCATGTGGACGGCGTCACCATCGAGGAAGCCGAGCACATGATGGCGACGCGGCTCTACCAGAACCCGGCCAAGGTGCATTTCGACCAGCACCGGCAGGGCACGTCAAAGCTGGGGCGCCGGCTGATCTACGGCGGCCACGTCATCAGCCTGGCACGCGCGCTGTCGTTCAACGGCCTAGCCAACGCCTTCCGCCTCGCGGCGATCAACGGCGGCCGGCACGTGGCGCCGTGCGTCGCCGGCGACACGGTCTACGCCTGGTCCGAGGTGCTGGAGTCGGCGGCGTTGTCCGGCCGGGCCGACCTGGGCGCGCTGCGCGTGCGCACGGTCGCGACCAAGAACCACCCGTGCGCCGACTTCCCGCTGAAGGGCGCGGACGGCAAGGACCACCCGGCGGTGCTGCTGGACCTGGACACCTGGGTCCTGCTGCCGCGCCGGCGCGGCTAGGGCGCCGTGCCGCGCAAGCGCCGCGCCAAGTCCCGTCGCGCCAAGGCGGCGCCCAAGCGGCGGAACCCGATCGCCCGGGTCGTCAAGGCGAAGACCGTGCAGGTACGCCCCGGCCGCCGCCGCCCGCCGCCCGAACGCACCGAGTGGGACACGAACGAGGAGTCGTAACCCTTGCCGCCCTCCGTGGGTTGCTCGCAAGGCCACCTCAGGGCTAGCGGCGTGTTGTTCGACGAGCACGGAGGCCTTTCCTCCGGCGTAACAGGCTCATCACTTGGACGCCTTCTGTCATTGGGCGGTAGGGGACAAGAGGGTTGTGGTCCTTGGCGAGGTACATGCTTCTGTCCGTGATCCGGGTTGAGCGGTCACATGATGCGGTCGGTGCGGTTCGGGTGGATCC
>Ga0194131_10006921_pt1 | contig 15501 bp, 12 predicted proteins | sample TA2KigO120mmetaG_FD_148631 | JGI IMG/M metagenome (GOLD analysis project Ga0194131, IMG submission 148631) | Freshwater microbial communities from Lake Tanganyika, Tanzania - TA2015053 Kigoma Offshore 120m | ecosystem: Environmental > Aquatic > Freshwater > Lake | place: Tanzania: Lake... | reverse complement strand
TTGAAAATACATTATAGCTTACCCCGATATATATCAATCAGGGTAAATTCAACACATTATTGTTATTCCAAATGCCGAAACTTATTCGTAAGCCCAAACAGCCTGTTGCGGTCGATGCCGCTGCTCCCGCTGCGTCTGCTACGGAACCAGAGAAGGAATCAACCCAAGCCAATAACAATAATGAAGACCACCAATCAAAATATGAAGAACTCAATCCACGATACGCCGCCGCCAACGACTACGACAACTACGACGCACCGATCTCAGCGTCACTCCAAGAGAAAATACGAGCGAGAATCGGAACATATATCGAAGAACCTTGGACGATTATCGGTTCCTATTTCGAAGGCAAGCATCTCGAACAACTGGTCCGTCATCAAATCGAGTCGTATAACGACATGATAAATGTTCAATTGAAACGAACCGTTGATATGTTCAATCCAGTTAAAATCGCATCAGAACAAGACTATAACAAAACAACCCACAAATATCACCTGGAAGTGGAAGTGACTTTCACAAATTTGTATCTGTCGCGTCCGCAGATTCATGAAAATACAGGTGCGACCAAAATACTCTTTCCACAAGAAGCCCGCCTACGTAATTTCACATACGCGTCGATGATGACACTCGATATGAACGTGAAATATATCGTTCGCGGTTCGGGTTCGAGCGGCACAGACGCCACAGCGGCGACAGAAGAACCTGTCAGCATTCATCACAAAATCTTCCCAAAAATCCAAATCGGAAAGATGCCAATTATGTTGAAATCCTGTATTTGCGTCCTCACGCAACACAATCACCTCGACCATAACGTGACAGGAGAATGCCCCTATGACGCAGGTGGCTACTTTATTATCAACGGAAGTGAAAAGACGGTGCTGGGTCAAGAACGCGCTGCCGAAAACAAGGTTCTCTGTTACAACGTCGCAAAAAACAATAACAAATGGCGGTATATTGCCGAGATTAAATCGATACCTGATTCCAAGTGTATTTCTCCCAAACAAATCAATATGATGGTCGTCGCAAAACAGAACGGATTTGGACACCCCCTCGTGATTCAAATTCCGAGAATGAAGCAGCCAATCCCTTTGTTCATCGTGTTTCGCGCACTTGGCGTATTATCTGACCGCGAAATATGCGAATACATCGTATATAATATCAACGCCGCCGACGGTGCTTCTGACCACGATGGTGCTGCCGACGGGTCGGCTGTCGCAAAAAAACTACTGGAAGCACTTCAAGCATCAATCATCGACACCAACGGAATCATGACACAAGAAGACGCAATACGGTATTTTACATCACAAGTCATATTTACTCCCATCAACATGGATAAAGAAAGCGGGGCAGCGAAGAAGCGCGAATTCGCACAAGAAGTCCTTCACAACGACCTTTTCCCTCACTGTAATACTGCGAAACAAAGGATATTCTTCCTCGGGTACATGGCGCATAAATTACTGTGCGCATTCTTCGAAATCAACAAACAAGATGACCGCGATTCGTATTTGAATAAACGGGTTGATCTTACAGGGCCACTTTTGAACAATCTCTTTCGTAACTACTTCAACAAACTCGTAAAAGATATGTCGAAGCAGGTTGTACGCGAAATCAATACTGGTTCATGGCGTTCAACCGAAGACTACCTCAGCATCATCAACGATACAAATATGTATAAGATCATCAAATCCACAACGATTGAGAATGGGCTTAAACGTGCGTTATCCACCGGTGATTTCGGCATCAAGAGCATGACAAGCAACAAGGTTGGAGTCGCTCAGGTGTTGAACCGTCTTACGTATTCGTCAAGTTTGAGTCATCTTCGCCGTTTGAATACCCCCATCGACAAGAGCGGCAAGCTCGTTCCCCCGCGTAAGTTACACAATACATCATGGGGATTTCTTTGCCCAGCAGAGACGCCAGAAGGTGGCAGTATTGGTGTCGTCAAAAACATAAGCTATCTTAGTCATGTGACAATACACAGCAATCCAGCGTCGCTTCACGCGTATATTGACGACTATGTCGAACGCGTTGAAACCCTGACACCGCAACAAACATTTCGTCAAGTGAAGGTATTTGTGAATGGAATATGGGTGGGGATTACACGCGACCCGATGCGACTTTACCGTGAATTCAAATTGAAGAAATGGCGCGGTATCATCAACATTTACACGTCGGTTGTGTTTGATTATCCGAATGCGGAAATCCGGATTTGTAATGATGCTGGGCGAATGATGCGGCCGTTATTGCTCGTGAATCCAGATACGAACGAACTCTATATTACGCGTGATATGATACAGCGGGTGGCGGCTCACGAGATTGGGTGGGATGACCTATTGACGCATATTGCGAGCGCTAGCGAGCACAGCGGTAGCGGCGGCGACTCTCACGGCGTCATCGAGTATATCGATCCAGATGAACAGGCTTTTAGTATGATTGCGATGCGCCCGCATCATTTATATCGGAATGAAACGGATACCACGAATCCGTATATGTTCAAGTATTCACACTGCGAGATACATCCGAGCACGATTTTCGGGATTTTGGCGTCATGTATTCCGTTTCCAGAGCACAATCAGGCGCCTAGGAATACGTATCAGTGTTTGGATATCAACGAGACTGTATTGATGAGTGACGGCCGCAGTGTCCCTATCAAGGATGTAAAGGTAGGCGATGAAGTAATGACGTATCACCCGACAACATTTAAAGTCAGCAAGACCAGTGTCGTGAATCATTTCATCCAAAAAAACACGCATCCCGTTTATAAGATTACCACCATATCTGGACGTGAAATCATCGCAACAGAAGACCACAAGTTCTCAACCAACGCTGGTTGGAAAACAGTGAAAGAAATGATAGAAGACCACGAATTACGTGTGGGGGTGTTTAACACGACATTTTATGCGTGGGATTTGACGTTTGTTCGTATCCATAGCATCGTCCCAGTAAGCAATCGTCTTGTCAGCGATATCGAGGTCGCCAGCGAAAACCACTCGTTTATTGCTGGTGATGGTTTTGCGAGTTCGAATTGCGCCATGGGCAAGCAAGCCATCGGCATCTACGTCACGAATTACCAGCGCCGTATGGACAAGACCGCATATGTCCTCACATACCCGCACCGCCCTCTCGTGGATACTCGTCTCATGCAGATGATTCAACTCGCGGAAATCCCCTCCGGTGCGCCACTCATGGTCGCCATCATGTCCTATACTGGCTACAATCAGGAAGATTCTGTTCTCGTAAATCAAGGTGCGATCGACCGCGGCATGTTCTCTGCGACCATCTACCATACCGAAAAGGACGAGGACAAGAAAATCAACGGCGACGAGGAAATCCGGTGCCATCCCGATGCGTCGAAAACGAAAGGCATGAAGTTCGGGAATTACGACAAACTGAATCAACGCGGTGTCATGCCAGCAAATACCTTCATCGAGAACCGCGACATCATCATGGGCAAGGTGATTCCAATCAAAGACAATCGTAATGACCCCACCAAACTCGTGAAGTATGAGGACATCAGCCGCGTATATCATACATCAGAGGAGTGTTATGTGGATAAGAGCTATATCGATAGCAACGGTGAAGGGTATTGCTTCTGTAAGGTTCGCGTCCGCGCATTCCGCAAACCTGTCATCGGCGACAAGGTATCAAGTCGTATGGGACAGAAAGGCACAATCGGCAATATTATTCCGGAGCGAGACATGCCATTCACAAAAGACGGGATTCGTCCGGATATTATTATCAATCCACATGCGATTCCGTCGCGTATGACGATTGGCCAACTGAAAGAGACGCTCCTCGGGAAAGTTCTCGTGAATTTAGGGCTGTTCGGCGACGGGACATCATTCGGTGAGTATGACATCAAGGATATTAGTAAGGAACTTCTGAAGGTGGGATTTGAAATGAATGGCAACGAACTTCTTTACAACGGACTTACTGGCGAACAAATCAAATCAGATATCTTCATCGGACCGGTCTTTTACCAAAGGCTGAAACACATGGTGAATGACAAGCAGCATAGTCGATCGATTGGACCGATGGTGAATTTCACACATCAACCCGCGGAAGGACGTAGTCGTGATGGTGGCTTACGTTTTGGAGAGATGGAGCGTGATGCGATGGTTGGACACGGTGCTTCGCGATTTACCAAGGGGCGTATGTATGACTGCTCCGACAAATATGAGGTTCATGTGTGTCGGAAATGCGGGATTATCGCGTCGTATAATGAAGAACGGAGTATCCACTTTTGTAAGACGTGTGACAATCGCTCGGACTTTGCGTTGGTTCAGATACCATATGCGTGTAAGTTGCTCTTTCAAGAGCTGGCGACGATGAATGTGGCGCCGAGGATTATGACGTAGCTTGTTCAACCCCTGTGCTATGCTATGCTATGCTATGCTATGCTATGCTATAATTTAGGACATATCTATAATATAAACATTTTTATCTATTCTATTCATATCAAAGAAAATTTGAATACCATGGATTTTTCATCGTCATCGAGCCCGGCTTTGTCATTCGCCGATTCCCCCGACACAAAGGTTGCGCCTATCGTAGTTGCCGGTGTTGTCTTTGTTGGCCGTGCCGTCGCAGGCGGAATAATAGGTGGTGCCGCATCATGGGGTGTAAATCGTGTGCTTGACAACCGTTTCCCCGAAAGAAAGTAAAAACCGTTTCACGAATCGAACCGTTAGATGAAGTATTTTATAATTTTATAACTTATAATATATAATACAATCACATGAATTTTACTTTAGGAGGTGGTGTCAAAGGAATTTCTCCTCATCCTGTTTCAAATGGAACGCTCAAAGGTAGTTCGGAATTAGAGATGATGCGTTTTACGCTTCGAAAGGCGTGGAACGGAGCAGCCGCCGGTGAAAAATTGGGCGGTCGTGTGCCTGCTGCTACTCCTTTCCGTGTCGTGAATAACGCCGGCGATTACCTATCTCGTCAATACTATACTTCTGGCGGCTCAAATCAGGTGACATCCGCAAGGCAGAGTATCACTTCGGGTTGGCGCGGATTGGCAGGCGGTGTTCATGTTCAGGACGACGGCACTGGTGTTCCTTCCGCTACTTGTAACACGAAATTTGTCTATGACGGTTCTGATTACACGAGGTTTCGCAAGCAGATGGCGATGAACCGCAACTACAACGATCCCGGGTTTGGTGGGGCAAATAATGCCGCACAGTCAGCCATCCGTGCGATTCGCAGATAGATGTAGATGTAGATGTAGACGTAGTATAATAACATCGCGTGAATTACACCCCGATGATATTATAACAAATTACTGAAATTTAGGCGGAACAACATATCCTTGTGCCCTCGCGCGTGAAAGTGCCTCGCGGACATCATTTACATTCGGCGCTTTATATTGAATATTTTCCGTTTCTTTGACACGCATCGAGCTCTTTCCAATCGCCTGTAATTTAAGCCGTTCCATCCGTGACGACGCATCATGACGATTATAAATGAGTTTTTGTTTGGTTATATCCCCGGCGGCAGCTATATCGGTGATGCGCGGGTAGTGTGTGCGCATATATGCTGCGCGATTGCTAGAAAAGGTGGAGTCGTCGGCAGATGGGTAGAACTTTTTCGGCATGACGCCGGTTTGTAATGTCAGGACAGGCATCATCGCCTTGTAGGTTAAGCCGAGACGACGAGTATATAGTATCATTTTCAGTTCTCCACCGCTTACTGTAGAAAGTGCGACACCTTTATTGTCTGCTGTATTTTGCCATGTATTTACATTCGGGTCGGCGTATGTTAAAACAGTCGTTCCATTTACCATAACCGCCCATGTATTGGCGGCGTTCTTGTTATAAATCACTCGAACAGGATACCATGTATTTTCACCGGTTCCTCTTGGTCCGGGTGCGGTGGTGCTTTTTAGGACAGCAACCCCGCTTGTATTTAATATATAGACACCTTGCCCTGATAATCCGTTATTCGTATAACCGTCCAAGAAATTAAAAAAAAATGACAGCGTCATCGTGCTTCCAAACCGGATTTGGTAGTTATCGCCGCCAACTCCTAAGGTTGCTGTCCAAAATATCTCGGTATTGAACTCGAAAGAATTAAGTTCTGGATTGATTAAAAAATCGGCGTAGGATATTGCTCCTGTGCTGCTTGTTTCTCCATTAATAAGCCGAAGTTGAACATTCGGATCAGTTCCGGTAAATGGTTGCGCTGCCGCCGTTCCGCTTTTGGTGACTTTGTTATACCAATTCGACGCATTTAGACTTTCAAATGTTTTTTCGATTCGCGCCATCTTATTTTGTAAAGATTATTGTGATGGATACTATTATTTATTGTATAGATAATAGTCCTAAATGAATGATTCCGTTCCGTTCCGTTCTGTTCCGTTCTGTTCCTTCCAATTTAGGAATAAACTTTTTTATTTAATTATTGTATAACGCAATTTTTATAATGCTGAACAAGTATCTGGTTGAGTTCCTTGGAAGCGTGTTCTTCCTCTATGTTATCATCGCCACCGGCAACGCTATCGCGATCGGTGCTGCGTTGGCCATCGCTATCATGCTCGGTGGTCACATTTCCGGCGGCCACTTCAACTCCGCAGTTACTGTCATGATGGCAGCTGCTGGAAAGATTCCGATGTCCGATGTGGTCCCTTACATCCTTGCCCAGATCGCTGGTGGTCTTGTCGCTCTTGAGCTCCACAAGCGCATCAAGTTTTAAGCGTTGTTCGCTCGTTGTCGCACAAGTAGTGCGGTAGTATTTAGTTTGTAATCTGATACAATATTATATCATATTATATCAGAACCGAAGCGTGTATCATGACAAGTATATCTAGCATAACGCAAAAGTATGCGAAACAGCAACAGCAACAGCAACAGCAACAGCAACAGCAACAGCAACAGCAACAGCAAATGAAACAACAAACGCAAAAAGGAGGGGCGTTATTTGATTTTTTGAAACCAGCCCAACCGGCTCCAGTCGCTGCTCCGTCAGTAGTTCCTCCACCTAAACCTGAGGAAGAAAAAGAAGATAAAAGTATGATTGATACAATTAAGGAAAAGTTAAGTTTCAATTCTGATTCGGGGGAAACTGCTGCTGCTGCGCCTGCTGCTGCGGCTTCGGAAGCGGATTCTTCATCCGCGGAACCTGCACCAGCAGCTCCTGCTGAGGCGAAAGATGATAAACCTGGAATTCTTAGCGGCTTATTCGGGCTAGGCTCATCAAAGAATGACACAAGCGAAGAAGCGAGCGAAAGTGAAGACAGCGAGAGCGAGGCAAGTGCGGCGAGCGAAGAAGCGAATGAAAACGAAGCAGCAAACGACAGTGATGAAGCAAGCGAGGAAAGCGATGATAATGGCGATGATTTTGAGATGGTCGCGCAAAAAATGAATTCACTTCGCGAAAAGTACGACAAACTTAAAGCCGACCATGTCGCGTTGAAGACTAAGATGGAAACACAAAAGGCCGAAGAAAAAAAGTTAGATGACAGCAAAGTCACTACATTAATTGCGGCATTTACAGCTTCTCAGGGAGCATTAACTGCTTTTAAAGATGCACTTGTCGAACATTTGAAAAATAATAACTACCCGCTTGATGGTCTTGAGTTTGATTCGAATCAAAATATACAACCGGTGCCCGAACCTGCGCCGGTGCCTACGCCGATCCCTTCGCCTGTGACTGAACCAGTAATTGAACCCGCTCAGGCACCTGAACCTGCCGTAGAAGCATTACAGGAGGCACCCGAACCTGTCCCAGAGACACCACAAGAACCAGCGAATCAGAACGAAATCGTTTCTGAATCGTCGGAGTCTGAATCCGAATCCGAATCCGAACCCGAACCCGAACCCGAATCCGAAAATGTGTCTATGCCAGCACCGCCGCCTGTACCCGAACTTCAAAGTAATGAAATGCCTATATCATCTCCTTTACCGGAGGTTCCTGTGAATAATGAACCGGCAGCAGTAGCAGGCACTCCACCACCAGCAGCATCCACCGAAACGATTAACGGCGGACGCAGCCATTATGTTCATTCTTCCAACAAAAAGGCATCCACGCATCGCCACCACCAACGCCGTAAGCGTCATCAAACCTTACGTAACTACAAGAAATGAACACTACTTTCGCTTTTTATACAGGATTCGATAGAATAGATATAATAAAACGGCCGTAACACCGTAATAATAAACTTGCGACATCATATCTCCACGAATCGTTGATAAATCTTCTTCGTTGGAGTCGGCTTGTTCCATTAAGGATGAAAGTCGGGAAACAAGGTCATCATAAAATGACCCGATGTCTGTCATGCTACTTGATTTTTCCGACGACGACGACGACGATGACGTTTTTGGTGTCATGGTGGTCGAAATTGATTTTTTATAAAATGATGCGGCGTTTTGGTGATGTTGTTGAATGACCTCGCGAGCATTCACCTCGTTGCCTGCGCCCGCGCCCGTAAGTGCGGCGTCTTTTTGAAACGTATCAAATGACAATTCTGTCATAGAGGATGATTTCGTAATATTATAACTCAAAGGACTACGATGTGATGTTTGATAAGCGACTCCGGATGAACCTGCTAAACTTCCATATATATCACTCTGCTTTTCTTTTTCGTCGCTGCGGATGGTCCCGTTGGCGTCGCTGCCCTTGACATTCAACGTATGAAACCCATCTCGAGCGCCTTGACATGATTTTCCAGACGCAGGATTATAACCACTCGGAAAGCTACATGGATTCAGTTGTGCCATATCAATCATCGCGATGTAACGGGTCTCACTACTTTTCGCATTATTATTATCGACCGTTTGTAGTGTAACTTGCGCACAATCCGGATAGGTGCCTGCTGTAAATCCATTAAACAACTGAACCGGATTTAATGCGCCTAGATTACCAAGAGCGCCTGGAATAAGACCTCGAAGTGATTTAAATCCACGTCCATCCGCGCCGCTCGAAATAAATGGAATCGACCCATCAGGTATATTATTGACATAAATCCACCGTTCCACCTTTTCTTTTTCTTGGTTTCGTTCTTCATCCCGCTTCGCTTTTTGTTCGTTGAGCGCATTTTTCAGTTTCGTCGCCTGGTCCTCTGTTATTTCCTTCGCGCCTAATTTATTTTCAACATCTTCATAGGCTTTTTCCCATGCGGCGTCTTCATCCTGTTCCTTCTTCCATTTTTCGACAGTTGTTTTACTACACTTACCTGTTGTTTTCAAAAAAAACTTATTGCCGAGAGGCTTTCCTGTTACACTCGCATTACCGGTTCCTGAAATAAGAACTTCCACATAGGATAGAAGTCCATCTACGTTTGTGGCAAGCGCTCCGAGTGAAAATCCGGGCGACATGCCCATTTCATCGGGCTGTTTTATACTTTTCCAATAATCATAGGACGGGCCTAATAATGATGACATACTACTACTACGTTATCATTAGATTAAATTCTTTATTGTAAATTACATTTACATTACATTGTAATATTCACTTGACCCCCAGGTGAAAGCGAATTATTCAAATCCTCTATCTGTTTTCCTAATTCTTGTAATTTGTCTGAGGTTTGTTTGATTTCGGCAGTTTGGTCTTTCACCGCATTTACATATTTCGATAGGTCATTTATTTTTCCTTTTAGTTCAACGTATTGCGAGCAGTCTGTCGCACAAGGGGTTTTCTTTTTCTTTTCAGCGCTTTCTGTATCAGTGCTAACAAATTCGCCGGATTTGGTAGTTGCTTTGCCGTCTTTCGTCGTCGTCGTCGTCGCGTTCTTCGTATTCGTGGTCATACCTTCGATTGCTTCACGAAAAATAGCCGCTTCCGAATTTCGATATTTATAATCGTAAGCAAAAATCACGTCGTCGTCATCGTCGGCGGCGGCCGTCTTGTATAAATATCTATCCCTCAATTCCGACACCGGAATAAACAAATGTTTCCAAAAAGAATGACCTAACAATTTATCATTATTGAACAATAATAAAATGATGAAACCGGAAAGGACGAGTAAAAATGCGAGAACAAACCCCTTATATTTTACTATGGGATGCGTTTCTTTATCATTTACGAATTGTGCTACATTTGACCTAAATACATCACGTAACGTGGTTCCTCCGTTGATATGTTCATCCGTCATGATAAATAATAATGATAATAATTATGATAATGAATGAAACTATACTATATATTACTTTGATTTTTCAATCAGTTTTTGAACACTCTTCTGCATATTTTCGATAGTCTTATGTTGTTTCTCGATGGTTTCGTTGTTTTCTTTGAGTTGTGTTTGAAGTTTAGCGGCGTTTTCAATTAATCCGGTAAGTTTGGTTCGTAAAGCTTCGACTGCGGTGCAGTCTTTGGGACAATCGCCGCCGCCGCCATCATCGGCACCAGCACCTGCGTCGTCTTTCGATGCTTTCGTGTCTTTCGAACCTTTCGTGTCTTTCGTGTCTTTCGTAGTCATGCCTTCGCGACCACGCATATTCTCTCGAACATTTAGATATACACCTCGGATTACATTGCGAATCGTAATATCTAATATCGCAATCACGACTCCAATCAAAAGTAAAATCGTGAAGTTCGAGAGATTTTTGGTATAGAACTGAATATATTCGAACATACTATCTAAAATAGTATCTAAAATAATATCTAAATTATTATCTAAAATATACTATCTACTTGATATATACGAATACATAAAATGAGCAAGAATTTCGTTTCATGGCCTCTTAATTTTAGAACGATGAAGGTGGCGATTCGTTCCACTAAGGAATCAACAACACGAAGTGTATATCCCGGTTTTACTCGCCCCGCAGAGAACGGTCCATCCACCGCTGGCAATCCTTTGAATGATTTCGGCCGCGACACCAAATGCTGCGAGTTTCCCCAGACCAAGAATGTGATTAAGCGGTCCAGTTTTCGCCCGCGACCCATCAAGCACTGGCGTAAAAGTTTAATGCCGTCTTCCACCAATAAGTCGCGACCTACCATTGGCTTCATCGACCGTCCCGGCGGTATTGTATTCCGCGGAAGCGCGTGTGGGTGTGACGCCCGTGTCGCCTCCAAACAAAACTACGTCGTGGAAGATATCCAGCGCCCCTTCTTACGCGAATGTATGCCGGATGAAATAATACAGAATCCCGGTTATAAACAGGTGGGCGTCGCAGGCCAGCCGGGTTCATATCAAATCAATACCGGAATCTATGAAACCAAGAATCTCTCGTTCAACCCGAAGAAACGCATCATTCGTAGCGGAAATACGAATGTCAGCCGCGCGTATCATACCAGCACCGCTTCCTACCTTCAAGCTCGATGCCGCACCTATCAACAACAACAGACATTCTCGAAGATGTCGGGCACACCGAATCAGTATGTCCTCGCAGACGGAACTCCCGCGAATCCGAGTGATTCCAAGACGGGCGCGCAGGTGTATTATTCAACAAATTGTGGGAATGCCGAGAGAATTTACCCCGACGCGGCCGACCGTGCCAAATGCCGCACAACCGTGATTCACAAGCCGAATAATGCGAAGTATGGCGTTCAAGGTGCGGTAAGTGCGGGGACACGTCTCGAGAGATTGAAATTGGAGACCATCACGAAGAATGGTGCGTCGTTCAAGACAGCGTATGGTGTTGCTGCGGGGAATGCTGGCCAGTATCATGGCGACTCGATGGGTGCGCCTTACTTCATTAAGAGCAAGATATTTAAACCCGACTGTAATCTCTACAATCGGGCGGTAAAACGGCCTCATTTGAGATGCTAATGCTTACATATATATTCTTACCAGTATATAACCGTTGTATATATACTGGTGTAGGTGTAGGTGAAATGGCACATACAAAAAAACACCGACATTCTCGAAACTACCACCACCGTCATACTCGTAATACTCGTAGTCATGTAACCCAACGCCGACGAGACCGCGCACTCCGTTCCAACAACTTTTATTTATGGGCCAATCAGAAGTGGTTGAGAGAAGTCCCAAAGACTTTGCCGAGAGAATTGAAGTATATCCGGCCTTTAGACAATTTCAAATTAATTCAGGATGAGATGTTCAAGAATACACTTACGATGATACGTGACTATACTCGCTCACATGCCGAGACCGCGGTTGCGCAGCAAATGAAAAATGTATTCGCATCATTCCGCGACCTACATCCCGAACCCATCCTCGCACATATCGCGGATTTTTGTAAATTATACAACGACCTCGTATGTGAAAATAACCTGTATAAATTTCTTGGCATGATGAACCAGAATGAAATGGTGAAGTGGGCGCTTCCGGTGGTGTGGAATGTATATCCAGACGAATACACGCCCGGTAAATTATCCGCGCATATCGGGACGCCGTCTCTTTCATTATACGACTATCGGTTTTATCTCGCGGATAGCATCCTTGAAAAACAAATGCGGGGGGTGCGTTTGAATGTAAGCACGAATAAAGTGATACGACAAACCCAAGACGCCGGTGCCGCCGGTGCCGCAAGTAGCGACGACGCTGACACGGGCCCCGAAATGAAAACCGTCGAGTATCTTACATACAAAAAACGAATCACGAATGCGTTTCTGCGTTTCATCGATGATGTCTTCACAAAATGCTTGGGTCGTGATTATGAAACCACCCATAATATTAAAGTCGCTGATGTCTATGATATCGAATGTAAAATACTGACATGTATGAACAACCTGGACTGTCGGTTCGATGAAAGTTATGCGAATATCTATGATTCGGGGAAACAATCCGATAAACCTCCGCATCTCTCGTGTGCGCCCGCGAAAAATACGAAGCACCGTAACTGTGAATGCGAAAGCGATGCCGACACCGACGCCGACATGAAAGAACGACTGAAACTTCCTCATTACAAACATAATATTCGCGGTGCGACACGAATTCTCTCGCAAGATGCGATGTCTCTCGTCGGTATCGATTGGCAAGAGATGGCGAAATGGATTGGATATGGTGAAACGTCGTTGTCGAATGTTCCGCCTTACTTCATCGTAAATCAAGTCGGCTATCTCTCGTCCATCATGGAACTTCTTAAAAAGGAATGGGCATCCGACGCATGGAAGAGTTACTGGTATTTCATATATTTACGCCAACTCATTTGTTTTCACGACAAGTGGCGAGAGATTTACCTCGATTTCAACGATACGCTGATCCGCGGCAAAGATACACACTTTCCGAGAGAATATTTCCCGATTATTGGATTGGCCTACGCGTTCCCGAAGACGATGACCGAAGAATTCACGCGCCGCTATAAAAATGAAGAAATGATTTCGAAAGTTCGAGAGATTGGAAATACGATGCTGGATTGTTATAAGGCACGTATCACGCGGAATACATGGATGTCGGCAATTACGAAAAAGGGTGCGATGAAGAAACTCAATACAATCCGACTTTGTATCGGCGAGGCAAATCTCTCGGCACCTGATCCTACAAACCTAGAATATGACCCGAAAGACGCATGGGGCAATCTGCTCAAACGCAGCACCCAGCGAACGGCATATATTGCGAAGCATCACCTTTCATCAGGCTCATCACGTTTATCATCGGAAGACCTCGATATCATGAACTGGGGAACGATGAAACTCGTCGGCTTTCAATCCTTCGTCGTGAATGCGTATTATACACCGAACACGAATAGTATCTATATTCCGACTGCGTATATGCATAGCATGAATGTCCAGTTTGGACGCGGGTATGAATACGACCTCGCATCGGTCGGTTTTACATTCGGTCATGAAATCTCTCACGCACTTCATGTGAATTCGCGCATCTACAATCATAAAGGTGTCATTAAAAACTGGTGGTCGAAAGACGATACCACGACATATGAACGTAAAATCGCCACAATCCGTGGTCAGTATGAAGAAATCTCTCGGAAAGATGGATTTGTAATCGATGGAAATCTTTCGTTATCCGAAAATCTAGCGGATGTAACCGGTATTGCTGTGTGCGAGGACGCGCTCAACAAGTATCATCGGCATGTATATGACGACGTAAATGATATCACGAGAGACGAACATGTTCGAGAGAACTCCTTCTTGAATTTCTACACGTATTATGCGATTCAGAATCGTCAGTATGCCAACTTCCGAGAGATTCTTGTCCAAGTCCTGACAAATCCGCATCTGAACCTGAAAATACGAACGAATGTTCCGCTAATGAGAAGTAAGACGTTTCGTGATGTCATCGGAATCAAGAAAAGCGATAAAATGTATAATGACGATTTTGACGTGGTATTTTAGGCGTTTGGGAATCAACATTTTATTGAATAAATTTGTCAAATAGGTATAAAAATATATTGTATGGTATTGTAATAAATGGGCGCAAATATATCGATGGATGTTAGTGCTTCATGCACCGGAACGGATGATGCTAGTGTAGGCCGTGACGCGACTGAGTCGTCGCCTTTGTTATTACCTATGCTGACACCGCCACCAACTCTTCATGCGCCAAAGTCATTCGAAGATAATTGGCGCACCGAATCAATACTTATACCCGAAGACATGACGGATATTCATATCGAGGCTGCTGCGATGGATCCCGCCGACACCACTACCACCACGACAGACAATACCGTACCACCAACTACAAACACACCAGCTGATAATACGCGTTACGGAAAAGGCAAGCACTGGAAGCGAAACATGAAAAAAAAACAACAAGCTATAGCATTAGCATCTGCAAGAGACTCCGTCACCACCGAACGCACCGTTGAACAACGCCGCGAACAGGTGCGACCTATTATCGATAAACTAACCGAACTACAAATGAATATTTCGTATCCATCAATCCGCGAGTTATACAAACATCTCAACCAGTTCGTTAAGACAGGCGAGGATGCGAAAATCAAGATCGCATTTCCAGAATTCTCTCGTAAAATAAAGGGCGAACTCAGCAATGCTACGTATAAGCAGTGCTGGGTGAAGTTGGAGATGGAGTAACGAACTATAAATCCTTGTTCTGTATGCTGTCACTCGTTTTCTAAAACACAATATTATCATCAATCCATTTTTTGATGCGAATATTCACCGGTTCCAGAATTTTATTCAACCCTTCCACGTAATTCAAATAATACTGTGGGTCATTCTGGATTTTTACGAGTGTATGGTAAATAATCGTGTAATCCTCCTGTGAATACAGGTCGGTGATTTTAATAAATATCAGGTCGATATTTGTATCCGCTAAACTGTCGATAGGAATACTCGTGCCGAGAGATGACATCGGGCGTAAAGGTGGTGATGAAGACGCACCCGACGCGGCAATACGTTTTGGAAATTGACAAGGTAAGTCTTCTTCGTCGGCACCCGTGCCCGTGCCTGCCCCCGCCCCCGTCCCGCTTACAGGCTCTGGCTTATCCGTTGCTGCTAGCCTACGAACCAAATCAGGATTATCCAGCATTCCTTTATACATTTGAAGCGTGTGTAGAATATGAATCTTATCGGTTTGGTTATAGGTTCGCGTCAAGTTATTGATTCCGGTTTTTGCGAGTTCATTCAATAACGAGAATAATGCGGCGTTTTCGCCCGCCCCCGCCCCTG
>Ga0194131_10006920_pt1 | contig 15502 bp, 17 predicted proteins | sample TA2KigO120mmetaG_FD_148631 | JGI IMG/M metagenome (GOLD analysis project Ga0194131, IMG submission 148631) | Freshwater microbial communities from Lake Tanganyika, Tanzania - TA2015053 Kigoma Offshore 120m | ecosystem: Environmental > Aquatic > Freshwater > Lake | place: Tanzania: Lake... | reverse complement strand
GATCTGCGGAGACATCCCAAGAGCACGGTAAATTTTTATTTGCATTTCTTCTGCTTTGGTTGTGCTACGGTGATGTAGCGTTCTTCCATCTGCTGTTTGCGCTTGCAATGTGATGCGCATACGGGTGGATAGTATGTTACAGATTGTTCGCCATTGTTCGGTAACCCCATGCTGGCGGAGTCTGTGCATAACATTCTGGATCAGATGATATGCTAAAATGGTAATCCATAAATGCCCATCCACTCGCCTCTCTCGTTGGTGGTAAATAGGCCTCATCCCTAAATCAGACTTCATAAATCGAAAAGCATCCTCCACCATTCGCAGGTTCCCATATAGATGCCAGAGCTCTTTAGGTGTAAGACCCTTAAGATTAGTACGCAAAAATAGTGCCCTGTTAACTTCTGCTCCATCTTTGGCTCTATGATCTTCCAGACAATTCCTATAGCAGCTTTCCCATCTTCTGATGGCACTGAGCGTTTTCTTTCAACCGAGAAGAAAATCCTATTGCTCGGCTTAGGGTTTTGGAAAGAGCTCAAAAGCTTTCGTATTATTTATGCAGTGAAAGAACTGTCTAGAGAATCTACATAACACCTCCCATTTGGTGCAGGAGTGAGCTCTAAATCGCGTTTGAGCTAAGGAAAATTGAGCAGCCATTTCCACACGGGAATAACTTTAATTTCGTATTTATCCACCTTAATTGTTTCTTGGTCATTCTCTGTGATAATTAATCCTTCTGCTAGGTCATATGTATCCATAGCCTCGATAAGACCACCGATCTCTCTTTTCTTCACTTCTTGATTGGCAAGGCTTGTAGTAACTTGGATAGCTAGAATAATCTGATTATTCTTTTTGATGAGAAAATCGCACTCTTTTTGCCCTTTGTGAAAAAACAACTCTTTTCCTTGCATTTGTAAGTGAAGGAATACAATATTCTCTAGCATTCTTCCTCGATCATCGCTTGTTCTAAAGCCTATCGAGTGAATTAAAGCAGGGTCAATCATATAACATTTTTTGTTGTATTGAATTTGTTTTTGTAGAGAATGGCTATACCTAGTTAAGAAAAAGCATAAGTAGCATTGCTCCAGGTAGGAACAATAATTAGAGATAGTACTTGGGTTACTTATGCCAATAATATGACCGAGTTTTGTATAGCTGAACTCCTTGCCAATATTACTTGCAAAGTAGTGTACAAGCTCTCTTAGAGCTTTTTCATCATGAACGTTATACCGAGAGACAATATCTCTATAAAGGATACCTTCGTACAAATCTTTTAAGTATTCGAGTTTTGAAAACGCAAGGTATTCTGGAATGCCTCCATATTGAAGATAGTGAGAAAACTGATACAAGAGTGACCCTACTTCTTCTGTAGAGAATACCGTTTGTGTGAGAAGAGAAGGATGTTTATGTTGGATGATCTCCTTAAAGGAAAGAGGGTAGATTTCCAGTTGTATATATCTGCCTGTGAGGTGAGTTCCAAGCTCTTTACTAAGGAGCTTTGCATTGGACCCTGTGATAAAAATCTTATGACCTCTCTCATAGAGTCTACGAATAAAGCGTTCCCATCCTGGTATGTTCTGGATTTCATCGAAATAGAAGGTAGACTGCACTCCAAATAACTCTATGAATGTCTCGAGTAAAGGTTGAAAATCCTCTATTTCAAACTTAACTAAGCGGTCATCGTCGAAATTTAAATAGTAGTCAGACGGCAATAAGCTCTTTTGAAATAGGCGTTGAATAGTGGATTTACCAGAGCGTCTAAGTCCACTGATAATGAGGATACTTGGATCATCCAGAAAGCTTTGAATGGTACGAGTTTGAGATCTTTCAAAAAAAACTTTCGGAGCTCTATATTCTTTTTGATCTACAATGACTTGTTTTAAGAGTTCTCTTTCCAAGGATTACACCATAGCTAGGCTGTCTAATATTTATCGTAACATTAAAACCGTTCGATGTCAATGAACGGTTTTTAGTAAAACCATCCATTGACAGGTGTCGGTTTTGTTAAAAACTATGCAACATTCTCATCATTAAATGGTTGCTGTGTTTGATCTAGTCAGGACTAAACTTCAACAAATCCCCTGGTTGGCACTCTAGAGCTCTACAAAGAGCTTCCAGAGTGCTAAAGCGCAGTGCTTTCGCTTTACCTGTCTTCAGGATGGAAAGGTTTTGTTCAGTAATGCCTATCTCCTCTGCAAGTTCCTTAGAACGTTTTTTCTTAGCCACTAATACTTTGTCGAGTTGAATGTCTATGGGCATGAGTTATACAACAGCCTCCTGTTCTTCGCGAAGGAGGACGGCTTCATGAAAGATCCAAGAAGTTAGAAGGATACCAAGACCTATGATAAGAACTTCACATTGATCTGTTCCAAAGTTCACCATGAGCACTCTTTGTCCTGGAGGATTGCAGTAGGTGAGAGTGAGGCTTAAAGCTGCAATATACAAAGGATGGACAGCTTGTCCCAGGACAAGAGCCCACCCGGCTCTGCGCAGGAGACAGACATTATATTTTTCAAAAAAAGCAAGACGAGAGAAATTGTGAAAAAGCTTTGAAAGAGTATGGAGAGCGATCAGGGAGAAGGTCAGGGGAATACAGTCGACAGCGAATCCCAGGAGTTTTTGTAGTTCACTAAGAGATCCCATAGAGAAAGGGATGTTTTCGTGACTAGCAGATAGGGCTGTGGATAGGAGGGGGATATTTGCATAACCTCCCGTAATCCAATAGCCAGCTGTGATAAGTGGCAGAAGAAAAGAAAGAAAACGAACACTCCAAAAAAGAAAATAACTTGTACGAACGACTTTTTGCATGACAACCTCCCAGTTGTGGTTGTTGTTTATTATCGTTAAACGATCATTTTTTATCAATAGACAATCATTTTTAATGTGCAAGCAGCCCAGATATCTCGTGTGTGGATAGAACGTAGTCTTAAGGGAAAAGTTTGTAGATAAGCTAAGTAGGGGCCTAGTTGAGAAGTGAGAATACCGCTGACAATCCAAAGAGAAAAGTCTTTACGCGACAAAGAAGAGAGGGCCTCTTTTTGCTCTCCCCATGTCATGTTCATCAAAAGAATATCAACATGACATGAGGGGGGAGTGGTTTCGATGGAAATAAGGTGTTGCAAGTTATTAAGAAAGCTGTTTTCCCTTGTGTGAGCGAGGGCTTTTGGATCGATATCGACAGCATAAGCATGGTGGGCTCCAAAAAGAAGAGAAGCGAGACTCAAAATACCACTGCCACAACCAAGATCTAACACAGATTTGTTTTGCACATGGTTTCCAATCAGCGAAAGCATGAGATGCGTTGTGGGGTGAGAAAGATCTCCAAAGCCTCCTCCGGGAATGAGTAGAAGTTCTTGAGAAGAAAGAGTGTGAAAGTGACGCAGTGGAATACGACAAAGGTCTTCTTGCAGATAGGGACAAAAATCTCTCCATTGCGCACTCCAGTCGATTTCTTGTGCGATGGGTGTCACCTTAACAATATGTTGCCATATATGAGGAAAATAAGCGGGATCCCCTTGGCCGTAGAGGAGGCAAAGTGATTGACTTGAGTCCTCCACAAGAGTTACGTGAGTGATGTGATGCAAGAAGAGCTCCTTCTCTGCAAGAGCGGGTATACTTTCTTGTTTACACTGAAAACAAAACCAGGGCATTAAATTCCAATTTATGAGAAGGATTGTGAACTAGACGAGATCGTACCAGTTATAGGTAATCTTTGCGACGTAAAAACCAAACAAGTAAAAGGTTTCTTTGCACTAGCAAAAATGTGTTTTTTTTACGGTAGTAAGGAAAACTCTTGGAAAAAACGGATTTTTTAGGGATACTTAGCGCTCTTTATCAGTGCACTGGTAGCCCAGTTGGATAGAGCACCCGGCTACGAACCGGGAGGTCAGAGGTTCGAATCCTCTCCGGTGCATTTCTTTTATAGGTAAGTTCATGATCGTAGAACGAGTCACTTCTGGTCCTTGTGAGACGAATGCTTATCTTGTTATTAGCGAGAAAACAAAGAAATCCTTCGTTGTAGATGTGCCTCCAGACAGTGCCGCTCTGCTTGAGAAGAAAGCTAAAGATAGAGGATGTTCAATAGAGGCCATTTTCCTCACACACTCCCACTGGGATCATATGGCAGATGCTGCTTTGTTAAGAAAAATGGCAGGAGCCAACATCTATGTGCATCCTTTAGATGCACCGAATTTGCAGCATCCAGGAACAGACAAGCTTCCCATGTTTTTTGCTATCCAAGGAGCCGAACCCGACTTGTTTTTGCAAGAAGGAGATAGGATTTCTATTGGAGATCTTACCCTTCTTGTCATTGCTACCCCAGGACATACTCCTGGTGGTGTCTCTTTATTTCTTGAAAAGGAGAGGGTGTTATTTTCAGGAGATACGCTATTCCAAGGCACTATGGGGCGAATAGACTTCCCTACTTCACATCCAAGTAGTATGTGGGATTCTCTTACAAGGCTATCCACATTGCCCCCAGAAACAAAAGTGTTTGCAGGGCATGGGGAACCCACGACGATAGGGAAAGAGTCTTGGATACGACATGCTAAAGAACGATTTTCGTAAATTTTTATACGTGAGAAAAATATGAGCGCAGTACTTGTAGGAAAAAAAGCACCAGTTTGGCAAAGCAGAGCTGTTTGGGGAGAAAAGATCATAGAGGCGTTTTCATTAGACCCTCTACTTGGGAAATATGTAGTACTGCTGTTCTATCCTTTAGATTTTACTTTCGTCTGTCCAACAGAGTTGCATGCTTTCCAAGAACAACAAGAGGCTTTTGCTCAGCGTAATGCCCAGGTAGTTGCCTGCTCTGTAGACAGTTGTTACTCACACAAAGCTTGGCTAGATACACCTCGTGCTAAGGGAGGTATTGAAGGAGTTTCTTATCCTCTTGTAGCGGATTTGAAAAAGACCATTGCCATGGATTACCATGTTTTGGAAGAAAAAGAAGGTGTTGCTCTGCGAGGGCTATTCATTATTGATCCAGAAGGATTCATTCGCCATCAGCTTGTCAACGATCTCCCAATTGGTCGTTCGGTTGACGAGGTTCTTCGTACTCTTGATGCACTTATTCATCACAAGGAACATGGAGAAGTGTGCCCTGCTGGTTGGCGCCCAGGACACAAGGCTATGAAACCAAATACAGATGGATTGAAGAATTATTTCCAGTAAAGATTTTACAGTAAGAAAATGCTCAAGTAATCATTTTTAGTAGCTTTTCGTTTTTTTATGGGTATAATCGGGTATAAATATGGGTATAGGGCTTGGTATGATCAATACGGATTCTATCAAAATCACTCATGAGATGGCTGTAATCTTGAGCGAAATAGATGAGTTCAAGGGCGCATGGCGGGCTCTTGGTAAAATTGCTCCAGAACGCCTAAGTCAACTTCGTAAGGTGGCAACTATTGAAAGTGTTGGTTCTTCAACACGGATCGAGGGAGCGAAACTTTCTGACCGTGAGGTGGAGGTTTTACTTTCACGTCTAGAAACGGCATCCCTTGTTTCGCGTGATGAAGAAGAGGTTGCTGGGTATGCGGCTGTGATGGAGCTTATATTTCATGCCTATGATACCATTCCATTAACCGAGAATTATCTAAAGCAGTTGCACTCTATTCTTTTGCAATACTCTAGCAAAGATCAGCGTCATCGTGGGAATTACAAAACACTTACCAATAGTATTGAAGCGTTCGATGCAGACGGTAGGTCTCTTGCTCTTGTATTTGCAACGAGTACACCATTTAATACCCCGCGTGAAATGGAAAGTCTTCTTGCCTTTGTCAGTAAAGCTTTGGAAGAAAAAATGTTGCACCCATTGGTAACTATTGGTGTCTTTATTGTTGTATTTCTTGCTATTCATCCATTTCAAGATGGCAATGGCAGACTTTCACGCATTTTAACTACATTGATGCTTCTCAAAAATGGGTATACCTATGTGCCTTACAGTTCAATGGAAAGTATTGTAGAGCAGAATAAAGAAAGTTACTATCTTGCTTTGAGGCGCACACAAGCAAGCCTCAGCTCGAATGCTCAGGATTGGAATTCGTGGTTACTGTTTTTTTTACGATCTCTTCAGAAGCAAAAGCGTAAACTAGAACAAAAGATTGAGATAGAAAGAATCATGAAAGTATCGCTACCGGAGCTATCGCTTAGAATTCTTGATCTTACACGCGAGCATGCACAGATTGGTATCGCCGAGATTGTTAATGTCACAAGAGCCAATCGTAATACGGTTAAAAAGCATCTTGCTGAACTTGTTGCAAAAGGCTACCTTGCACGACATGGTAAAGGTAGAGGAACCCGGTACTTGCTGACATAATTCGATAGTACTTTTAAGGATTTGAAAGATAGTCGTAAAGGTCTTTCTCCGTAAGAACAAGAAAACTTTTACGTAGGGAACAAATTTTCGTAGCTTCATCAAGAATTTCTTCGTCCCCTACGCCAGGAAGACAGAGGGCAAGACCCGAGGGAATAGAGGAACTTTTTTGCAGGAGATAGAGCCCTTTTAAGTAGTCTTTTGTACTGAAGCCCTCTTCTTGCACTCGATAGAATAAAACAGAACGATCATAGAGAAGAGTCTGTATGGCATAATGGATGCCCTGGCTTTCAGGAGGGGGTTCTCCCAGGGCTTCACAAAGCATAGGTAAAGAGTCACATAAAAAAGGAATTCCAAATTCTCCTTTTTCTGCTTCACCAAATAAAAAGATACTAGGTTTCATGTTTTTTCCTACTATATATACCACCTATAAAATAAAAACATTCAAATGTAAAATATTTTCTTATCTAAAGGAAATGAAAGGATTTCTTGAAAAAAAAAGCTATCTGCCTGATGCTCGGATCAAAGAAACGAAAGGGAGGATATTGCATGCAAAAATGGAGTTCGATACTAGCCGTGGGAGTATTTTTTGGAGTGGCGTTGCAAGATGGAGGAGCAGAAGCTTGGATGCCTTATTTTTATCAAGATACCGAGACAGAGGGAGTAGCACGCCTTTGCATCTATACCCAGCATGAGTACCATGCCGATGAACAAGAAAGTATGTTCGAAATTTTTTTCCGGAATCAGTTCGAATTGGAGCAAGGATTGCAACAGGTATACAATCCTGTAGTGAAGCAGATAGACAGAGGTTGTTATGCCTATAGTTATTTAGAAGGTGGAACTGTTGCACGAGAAGAGATCCCTTATTTGGAGGAGACTTGGAAACAGTGGGAGACATCCTATCGTAGGGGAATCCATTTATGTGGTTGGGACCGAGGAAGTGGAGATGGAGAGCCTAAGAGTGAAGAAGCTAAACCTTTTTTTTCATTGCCTTTGACCAATGAAGATAAGAAAAATATTCGTGATCTTATTTCTTGCATGGCAGATAAGAATCTATGGCAGTTGTTGATGGAGCGGAAGCTTATGGAGAAAAAAGCGGATAAAATTCGTAAGATTCACCCTTTACGCTTTGCGGGGTTCGTTCTTGTTGATCCGCATATGAAGCGTTGTATGAGAGCTATTGAAGGTGACCCCTTGAAATGGGCCTATTTCATTGAGGGCTATGCAGAAAAGATGCATGAAGAAGCAAAAGCAGGAAGACTTTTAATCTATGCTCATGGTTTTGCCGAGTGTATCTCTGCAGACCCGCAAGTCGTGCAGAATTTTTTGCATAGTAAAGATTATGAAGGTTTTATTAAGAATTTTTTATAATTCGTAGTTGAATAAATTTCTTTCTACTGTTAAACGAGGGATAACGAAGCTATCTACCGTTTTACATATATAGAAAGGAATTTTTGGAATGCATAGGAAAGACGACTTTGATTGGGGCGAGAAGGATGTTTCCTATGCTGTTAATTATATCTATTATGGTCTTTACTTTCTTGTTTTATCGTGGCTGCAGGTCTTTCATGTATTGTTGATTGATAAGGCTACTGCTCTTGTACAGGGAGGGTATGCGTTATATGCTGTGGGGGAGACATTTGTAGAGACAGTGATTCTTGCTCTTACTGCAGGGTGGTTACTGCATAAGAAGAAAACAAAGTGGTACATCTGCTGGACACTCTTGTCTTTGGTTCTTCTTCTTTTACATGGTATCGATTTCCCCTTAGAGCGTCTCATGGATTTATCTGTTTGGTTTGGACTCAGTTTTGCTATCCGGGAAGCTTTAACAAGCTTTGTAGAAGTATTAAGAGCCTCCACAATCCCCCTGTCTCATTGGTTGCTTGCAGCCGGGGGAGCTCTTCTTTTTTTCTTTATCGGATTTCTCTTAGTCCGCTTGTCTGAAAAAATTTGTCAGAAGAAGCCGTGGTCTTGGTCTTTAAAAAAAGCATTTGGATATTGCGTGATGGGGGGTGTTCTTCTTGTTAGCTGTGAAGTACTGTTATTTTTTACCGCAGACACAAATATACCCAGACTTTACAACAAAGCAATGCCTTGGAAGCGCACTTTATTGCCGACCGAGGAATTTATCTGGACAGTTGGTAGTTGCCTAAAAAAAGAGTTTGGCGCACATGACTGTCTACAGGATGTAGATTCCAATTCATTTTCTTTAGAAAGAAAGCCCGATATTTTTTTATTCATCACAGAGAGCTTGCGTAAGGACTATCTCACAGAGGAAGTTGCTCCTCATCTTCATACTTTTGCCAAGAGTTATGCATCATTTCCAAGGATGCTTTCTGTAGCGAATGCAACGCATATTTCTTGGTTTTCTACATTTTATTCTTTATTTCCGTTTTATTGGACAGATTATCAACCAGGAAAATGGACATCGGGAAGTCATGCACTAGGGTGGCTTAAGAAGATGGGGTACTCTACTCACGTATATTCTGCAACGCGTCTTGGCTTTTATTCCATGCGCGAAGTGTTATTTGGAGAAGGGGATCACGTAGTTGATGAAGTGCTTGATGTGCAAGCAAAAGACCAGATTCCTCCTCATCAAGCAGATACAATCGTAATACAAACACTTTGTGATAAGTTGCAAACAGAAAAAAAAGGAGGACGGCTGTTCATCCTTTTCTTAGATTCTACACATTTTGACTACAGTTGGCCTCAGCAAGAGGCCACTGTTTTTACACCTATTGAAGAAGAAGTGAGTTATATTAAGTTGTCGTACTCTCGCAAAGACATGCATAAAATTACGAATCGCTATAAAAATGCTATCCATCATGTGGATGCCCTTTTTCATAAATTTACCACTTTTTTGCAACGGCAGGGGGGGTGGGAAGATGCTGTGATTGTGCTAACAGGAGATCACGCTGAGTCATTCAATGAAGATGGCCACATGTTCCATGCTTCTGCTCTTTCTTTACCTCAATTAAGTGTGCCTATGTATATGAAGCTTGGAACGCAAACAGCTCTTTTGGAGACAACCCAGGCAACATCACAAATGGATATCTTTCCCACATTGTTTCATCATCTTCTTGGGGAAGATTCTTTACAGGGTCATTTTCAGGGGAAAAGTCTGCTTGTTCCTAGAGAGCATTCCTACACTTTATCGGCAAGATACAATGCAGGAGAGGCTCCTTTTCAATTTTGTCTACATAATGGGCAATATCGCGCTGTTTTAGAGTTTTGTAATCCGTTAGACATCTTTCATTGTCACCACTTGAAGGTATGTGCAATGGAAGATCTGGAGGGGCGAGAGGTTCCTTTTTCTCTGTCTTTCGTACAAAAACAATTTCAGCAAGCTTTAGAAACTCTATTCACCTCGTATGAATCTCATTAGGTGGTGGTTTTTTCTAGTACCATGGGGATTCTTATTCAGTGAGGAGCCTTGTCTAGATGCCTGTCTTTGGTCCAAAGAAGTCCGGCGTAATGCACTAAAACAAATTGATCTCGTGATTTCGGGATGGATTCCTTTTAGTGCGAGAAGTTTTTCTTTTTTTACGGAGGCTCCCGTCCCCTTGGAGACAAAAAATTTTGTTTCATTGCAGCAATTTTCTGAACAATATGGATTCTTGTCCTGTGTGCACCCTCTTGTTGGTGTCGTAACGTCAGAGTCCATCGATAGTAGAAGGGTCGAAGAGGCCTTTGCATCGTTATATGCCTCCTCTTATAAGACGTGGGGGCATGTTGCTTGTGGGGAATTACTCGCTAAAGCTCTTGCTTACCGCGCATTAAGCCCAGGATTTGTACTTTCTTTGCCAGTATTCTCCTTAAAGAGTGTGGAAAAAGTGGATTATATAGTTGATGAGGTTTTGGATTTATGGATGGGTATGCCTGCTTTTGGACTTATTCCCTTGCATGGTAAAGCAGAGCCTTTATTGCTTTTTCGAGGAACAGATTGTTCTTTTTTTTCAAGTAAAGCAGCGGCTTCGATTTTGAGTGACTTGGATGTAACAGGAATAGGATTATCAACATTTCGGTTGGCTCAGCCTCTCATACACGCTTGGCTTGATAAAGCTTTACAGCTGACAGGGAAAAAAGCGCAGGTACAGGGGTTTAGTCTTGGGGGAGCTTTAGCTCTTTATACGGTGTTGTTCGAAGGGGACTTAGTGGCTGATAAGGGGTCAATGGCGTTTAATGCTCCCGGGCTTTTTCAAGAGGTTTGGGAAAAATTTGATAAGCCTTTCCTCACGCAAATATCGCTATATGCCACGCAAGGAGATCTGGTGTCTAAAATGGGAAGGATTGTTTTCCCTTCGTTTGTTCTTAGCACAGACGAACACTTAAGCCTTTTAGAAGCACATACACGCCTTATGTTCGCAACAGAGCCTCTTTATCTCCAGGAGATCGCTGGAGAGGAGGAAAATAAGCATCGTTTTATAGACTAAGAAAGAGGCTCTGACATGCCTTTTGAAGCACTGTTATCGTGTTCGATGCTCTTCTTCCAGTGTATCAAGGAGTGCTAGATAAGAAGCAAATCGTACGGGGGAAATACGGCCTTCTTCTACGGCCTGTTTGACGGCACAGTCTGGTTCTTGTCTATGAGAGCAGCAGGTAAACTTACAAGAAATGCCAATTTCTTGTATTTCTGGAAAATAGGTCTTGATCTCTTCTTGAGAAAGGCCCCAAACACCGAAACTACGAATCCCCGGTGTATCCACACAAAAGCCTCCGTTATCTAAAGGGATCAACAACGTAGTTGTCGTAGTATGAGCTCCTTTTTGTGTTTTTCCAGTGATTTGCCCTGTTTTTAAAGAGGAATGAGAGATAGCATTGATAAGAGAAGATTTTCCGGTGCCAGATTGTCCTGAGAATACGGAGGACTTTCCTTCCATAAGGGTTTTGAGCTCATGGAGACCTTCCCCTGTAAGGGTACTAATAAATAAACAGGGGATGGAGAGTGAAGTATAAGCTTCCTTACACAAGTCAGCTAACTGTTTTTCCTCCGCTTGATCTTTTAGTAGGTCTACTTTGTTGATCACAATGATGGGAGCCATCTGCCCTTTTTGCGCTGCAATAATATAGCGGTCCAGGAGAAAGGGCTTGAGGGGGGGGGAAACCACGGAAGCTGTGATGACCACCTGATCTATGTTTGCAGCGATGAGCTGTTCTTTTCTGCGAAGAAGGTTATCGGCTCGAGAGAGGACAGACCTGCGTGGTTCTACGAAGCAGATCATGCCCTCGCCCTGGTTTTTTGGTTCTAAGAAGACAAAGTCTCCTACAGTAATGAGATTTTTATGACGAGTCTTTTCTTTTTTTAAAGTGCCCCGCAGTTGACAGCGATACACTGTGCTATTTGCAAGAACTTGAATCCCTTCAGGATAGATGCCAAGAACATGACCGCGAAGGGTACCAGGAGGGGGAGCTTTTATGGGGCGCTCTTTATTTTGATCGGTTTTCTTGTACTTTGATCTGTCGAGTTCCTGGGCCTGTTTTCTCTCCTTACGTGCTTGTTGCCTATCCCCTTGGTGAAAAGATTCTTCAGCTTCTAAAAAACGTCCAATATCGCGCATTGTTTGTTACCTTGGAAGTTTAGGAGCGAAGTAATGAAGGAGGATTGCTCCTGCCGTGGCGACATTGAGGGAGTTTGTCCCTTTTTGCATGGAGATGGTAATCCGAGTTCCCTTTGGTTGACCGTGCACTCCATGAGATTCGCTACTTAAGAGAAGGGGCCTTGGAGGAGAGGGGGGAAGATCTTGAAAAGGCATTCCTTGCAGGTCCGCGATGAGGGGGGAGAGGGAGGGGTTAGCAGTAAAGAGTTCTTGTAGAGAACCTCTTTGTAGGGGGAGATAAAATGTAGCTCCTTTAGCTGCACGAAGGGCTTTATCATTGAAGGGATCACAGCTTCCTTGTGTGATATAAGCTCCTTCCCAACCTAAAGCTAATGCTGTACGCAAAAGCGTACCCAAGTTGCCGGGGTCTTGGATACCATCCAAGATCAATAAAGAAGACTTGTTCTCTAAAGGCTGAAAAGATGGTGAGGGGACAAGAGCAGCTAGTGGTTCAGGAGCTGGGATGCCGGTCATCTTCTGTAATACGGGTAAAGAAACGAGGCAAAGGGCAGGATGATTTGGAGGAGGGGCTGTTTTGAGAGAGAAAAGGATATCGATAGGATAACCCGAAGATAGGAGCTCTTGTATAATTTTATTCCCCATGACTAGAAGCTTTTGTTCTTGTTTACGCACAGAGGCTTCTTTTCTTAAAGAAACCAGCCATTTAACAAGAGGATGCTGCAACTGTGTAATGGATGAAGGGCTCATCATGTTTTTATTTTGGGCGTAAAAATAACAAAGTGCTATGATGACACAATTTCTTTTCTATTTCAAGGATCTTACCGATGCACGACAAGTGCCATTATCAAAAAAAATATACAGTGTTTCGTTGGTTTCTTGTGGTATTTGGCCCCTTTATTCTCTTGACCATTGGATTACTATCCAGAGAAGATAAGAACTTTTCCCTAGACAAGATCCGTCCAACGCAAAAGTTTGCACTGCAAAAATCCCGCCCATACTCTCTACAAGAGATCCGCGAAGTACGGGATATGCTTTCACAACCCTATACATTTCTTACTGAGGGGAAAGAGGAGTATGTATTTGTCTCCAGAGATCAGAAGTATGTATTAAAATTTTTTAATATGAGAAAAATGACGCCTAAATACTGGTTACGCCATGTTCCTTTACCCTGGCTCGATGGGCGTCGATTGAAAAAAGTGGAAGAACGAGAACGTATGAGAGAGGAGGTTTTCCGGAGTTTAAAAATTTCTTTTGAGCAATTCCGTTATCAAACGGGGCTTATGTTTTTGCATCTGTTCAAGACAGACTATCTTCAAACCAAAGTATGTGTAAAAGACAAATGGGGAATTAGTCACTATATTCCTATGGATGCTGTGCCTTTTGCTTTGCAGCGTAAAGCCACCCCTCTTAGTGAGCACATTGATCATTTGGTGAAAGAGGGGAAGGAGGAAGAGACGATTCATAGCTTGTGTCAAGTCTTAGAATTAGTGCAAGAGGCTTGTGAGCGTGGGTTTTCAGATCCAAGTGATCGAGTGAGGGATCACTATGGGTTCATTCAAGGGCGGCCCATTTTGATCGGAGGCCGTTTGGTACAAAATGAAAGTTTGATGCAGCCGGATAATGTACTAAGGGAAGTTTTTCGTGTTAGTCGTTTATTAGAATCATGGTTGGAAAAGTGCTATCCCGAACTGCTTCCTTCTTTCCAAAGTGAGATTCAAAATATATTTACTGTTTTAGAAGATAATTAATCTGCTGGTAAAACTGCTCCTTGATAATGCTGTTGGATAAAATTACGCATTTTTTCTGATTGCATATGTTTTTTTAACAAAAGAAACTCAGGCTTATTTTCATCTTCTTTACGAACAGCAATGAGGTTAGCGTATTTAGAAGAGCGGTCTTCCAGAAATAGAGCATCGCGACTAGGGACTAGATTTGCCAACAAAGCATAGTTTGTTGGAATCACAGCTGCTTCTACATCCTCTAGAGTGCGTGTTAAAAGAGCTGCATCCACTTCATAAAAACGCAAATGTTTCGGATTGAAGATCACATCATTCGGAGTCAGAGATGTTTTATCATGGGTTACTTGTATGAGACCTGCTTGTTCCAAGAGAAGAAGGGCTCTTGTCTCATTTGTTGGATCATTGGGCAAAGAGATTTTTGCTCCTTCAGGAAGGGGGACTTGTTTACGCGCATATAACCCCATGGGCTCTATATGTACTTCGACAAGAGAGGTGAGGTTATAGTGAAACTGCTCAATTTGTTCTTCTAGAAAAGGCTTATGCTGAAAAAAATTGGCATCAATTTCTTGTTCGGCAAGGGCCCGGTTGGGAAGATTATAGTCGTCAATAATGAGGATGTTAAGCGTAATGCCCTCTTGAGCGAGATCTTCGACAACCTGTTGGAGAATTTCTGCTTGAGGGGTAGAACTGGCTTGTATGGTAAGGCGGCCTTGATGTGAGGTTGATGAACAGCTAGCCAAAATAAGAAGGGCAAAGCTTATGATGATGTTTCTATACATGATGCGATACCCCTCTTTTGCGTAATATGTACTGCGATCCCTGATTTCCTGCGTATTGCAAGATCTCTATGAAAAGAAATAAAAAGAGAACAGCTCCTCCTAAAAGGAATGTATTGAATCTCTGGTATCCGTATTGCAGAGCTATTTGCCCAAGGCCTCCGCCGCCGATGAGTCCCGCCATTGCGCTATAGCTTGTAATATTGATCGCTGTAGTCGTAAAAGCCCTGACAAGAGAAGGCAGGGATTCAGTGAGGAGCACGTGACGAAATAACTGCCATGGCTTGGCTCCAAAAAGAGTAATGGTTTGTAGAAGAGAGGGGTCTACCTCTAGGAAAGCACTTTCAACAAGTCTTGCCAAAAAAGGAGTAGCTGCGAATGTGAGAGGAACGATTGTTGCTGTAGTTCCAAGACTTGTCCCTACAAGAGCCCTTGTCAGAGGGATGAGGGCGATCATTAAAATCGCAAAAGGAAAAGATCTGCCTGCATTCACAAGAAGGCTCAAAAGTCGATAGATGATCACATAAAAGGGTTCTTTTTTCTTGCTTGTCCAAAAAAGAGCAAGGCCTAAGGGAAGTCCTAGTAAAGTAGAAGTCAAAGAAGCTACTGCAACCATATAAAGGGTTTCCATAAAAGCAGGAAAAAGGAGCTGTTGAATGAGAGCTATATCAATCATAGGAACTCACAATGCACTTGGTGTTTTGTACAAAAATCTACGACATCTTGTCGTCTTGTCGCGCAAAGGGCAACGGTTAAGGAACCGATGGGAGTATTTTCGACGACATCAATCCATCCACAAACGATATTCACTTCGACTTGTAAGGAAGAAATAAGAGTGGAAAGTAGTGGTTGTTTGGTCCCTGTTCCCGTGAAGTGCAAACGCAAAAATAAAAGGGATCGACCTGTCTCTTGAAAAAGAGAGATGTCGGCTTCTCCATGAACAGCTGTTAAAAGCTCTCGTGTAGTGGGATGTTCTGGCTTAGAAAACAGTTGTAGTGAGGTGCCCTGCTCAATAATGCGTCCTTGATCGAGAACAGCGATGCGATGGCAGATTTTTCGCACAGAACGCAGTTCATGAGAGACGATCACAAGAGTTACTCCAAGATCTTTATTCAG